>Ga0193726_1000030_pt1 | contig 364895 bp, 274 predicted proteins | sample H2c1metaG_FD_144928 | JGI IMG/M metagenome (GOLD analysis project Ga0193726, IMG submission 144928) | Soil microbial communities from a riparian zone of the East river system, Colorado, United States - H2c1 | ecosystem: Environmental > Terrestrial > Soil > Riparian zone | place: USA: East... | reverse complement strand
CGTTGCTGTTTGACTCGGTTTAGCACTCGCACTACGTCTTCTCCTTTCAAGCTCCGGCCAGCTTCGATGGCAACGCCTTCCCGCGTGTAAACATCGAGGATCGTCAACGCCCGGAAGCGCTTGCCATCTTGCAACTGATCGGCGACGAAGTCGATGCTCCATGCCTGGTTGGGCGCCGTCGCGATGAAGCGTTCTTCCCGGTGCCGTACTGCTTTTTTCTTGCGCTGCGGCCGCTTCTTCAAGGGCAGGCCCTCTTATACAGCCGATACATTAGATGCTCCCAACATCTCAGCCCTCTCGGTTCAGCAGCACGCGGATCTTGCGGAACCTGTACGCACTCTGCTATGCGCGATTTCGCGTATCCGCATCCGCAACTCCGTCCATGATTACTGGATGACTCTGATAGCGATAGGTGCCCCGCACCATCAGAAGAACCGGGCAGGCATGCCGCTCGCTCGCCCGATACTGGTCGCGTAAATGATCGACCATCGGACGGCGCCCCAAAGGCTTCAGAACTTTTTTCTGAGCACATCCTGCAGCATCGTCTTGTCCAGGCTCAGATCGGCAACCAGTTGTTTCAACCGGCTGTTCTCTTCCTTGGAGTTGTTTCATCTGCCGAGCCTGACCGGTCTGCATGCCAACGTACGGTTCTTCCATCGATAGAAGGTTTGCTCGCTGATCCCAACCTTGCGAATCACCTCCGCCACAGGCACTCCCCAGCTCTGCCTGCTTCGCCACGGCCCCAATCTGCTCAACAGTAAAGCGCTTCTTCTTTATGCAAAATCTCCCTTCAGATTTTGCCGAAGACTAACATTTCAATTGGCTCAGAAATAGCGGTGCCCATCACGTTGTCAACGGTGTAGGCGCAGTTCCGGATTCCAGGTTATCTGGAGCCACCCGCTTGTGTTGTGTTGAACCCCGTTCATATATGACGGAATCAGGAATCGTTCATATTGAGTGAAAACCTGAGCGGTCCAGTGACGGTTAATCGCAATTGAGCCGTTGACAAAACCATCGGTGATGGTACTGCCTCCAGGAAGGAATTGGGTCCCTCCTTTATTTTGGCGATAGCCTGCCTCAACTCGTGTTCGGGCTGAGAACCAATATCCAGTGCGTCCTTCAATGGCGCGGCCATCTCGACCTACGGCATTTCCCAGCATAAATCCCTTGTTCGTATTGCCGTCAAGATACTGATTATTCATGAAGAAGTGTTGGCCGCCAAAGTCTGCAGGGAGGCCGGTGGAACTGACTGCCTCTACGCGAAGATCCATGTGGGGGAGAAAGGGCAATTGTGCGAAATAAATTCCTGGATTCCAAACGGCCCGGCGTGGCGCGTCGATTGGGCTTGGGTCATCATCCGAGTAAGCATCGGCATATAAGGTGATCGCTTTGCGCAGAAATGGTAGCTTATAGCGGAAATCGAAGTTGCTCTTGCGGTCCCCTGGATCGTTGCGGTCACCATATGGTGCGGCTCCGTTTCCCACATAGCTTCCGGTTGAATTAAAGCTGAATACATTGTCTTTGAAGCTATGGAGCGTAATCGGGTGCCCCACACCCCAGAAGATAGACCAGCGAGTAAAGCTGATTTCAAGATTATCGCCGAAATTGAAAGCTGCCTTTTGTCCGTTGAACCAGGGACGTGCTGGATAAGCATGTCCGGAGAGTTTGCCTAAAACGATGTCGAAACGATAAGTGCCAAGTGTTGAGAAAATGGGAAACGGGTGTGGCCGTGTAGAAACGAAGCGCAGATTATACGTAGGCTCGGCATTGCTGGAGAGTGCGAGTGGCCCCATGGTCGTTGGTCCCCAATACAGCTCCTGTTTGCCAAAAGTGAGAGCATTACCCGCAAATGCAGTTCCTGCATAAAGCTCGATGGGGCGTTGCCGATCGTACGCAGAGCGTGCAGCTATTGGCTGAATCTGCGGATCCAAACCAGGTTGTATTTGATCTAGTGTATTAATGAGCGCATTGGTTTCGGCAGATTCAGCAGGGTTTCCCGGGCTGTGTTGCAACTCCTGACGGCTGTAGAAGAAGAGACGGCCATAGTGTGCGCGTGCCGAGAATCCTCCAATGAAATTGCTGCCACGGCCTTGGGGACGACCGAAATCGTTCCACCAGGTCTGACCGAAGTGGAAGCTGTCGTTCAGTGCTGGACCGGCGATTGTTCCAAAGCGGGTATAGACCGATTCCAGCGATAGGGCCGCGTAGGAAACCGGCTCATCCTCAAGTTCGTGCTGGAGATCGGTCATTAGGCGGTAAGCTTCGGCTAGTTGGCTGTGGCTGAAGTCATTTGGCCTTTCGGCAAGTTCCTCGGCTAGCCTGAGCTGACGCAGGCACTCCTGGCGGGTCCATGGTCGGATGGAGGCACTTTGTCCAGGAATAAAGCCCATCGTAAAGAGGCGTTCGAGAGCGGGATAGATCCAGCTGTCCATCGGAACGTTGGTCGATCCAATGGTATCTGGATCGGGATCGAAGGGCACCGGTGGACGATTCGCGAACGGGTCCGGCGTTAGTTGGGCAATCGTCTGCTGCAGTTCGGTGGCAGAGGCGACAGTAGTGGAACTAGGTGTGGTCGTTGATGGCGATGGCGTTGGGGGGCGTCTGGCGAAAGTTGCCGCTGGCGGCAGAGAGTCGTAGGGATCGAGACTGAAGTTATGATGCGCCTTGTAGACGTAATGGCCGATCAGCCAGCCGGATGCGCTGCCTACAAGCACATCAGAGGGGAAGTGATTATAGGAAAGAACGCGGCTCACGCTCACTGTTGACGCCAGACCATAGACTAGTGTTCTTGGTAGCCAGCCACGGTATTCTTCGCCGATAACGGCGGCCATCGACCACGCAGCGATTGCATGATTTGAAGGGAACGATGAGTTCGAGACGCTTGAGCTAAAGAAGTTTCCGGCGGCATTATTTACAAGGGGACGATCGCGGCGGAAGACAGCTTTGAGGGCTTCGTTGACGATCAGACTATTTGCTACAGCTTCTCCTGCCAGTAGACCTGTTTCGTGTGCCTGCGGAGCATGGTTGAAGAGGCTCCAGACGAAAGCACCTGCCGGGATTGCACCCAATGCCGCGATGCTGCCAGTAGAGATGTCGTTGGCGGTCTTCTGTTCGCTGGTGTTGAGATGGATGGCCGAGGTCATCGTATGCTGATCGCTTGCGATTAGAGTACCGGTGGCCGCACCCAACGGAACGAGCCACATGGCGTCCTGCGGCCGAATATGGAGAGGGCTCGTCCAGATAACTTTCTGGTCAAGCAGAATGCGCTTTGGCGTACCTAGAAGGGTTACGTTTTGAGGCCTCGGCGCGGGTAGAGGGGCCGGTGGAGTGACCTTCGGAACGGATGTCTGCGGCGCAGGCTCGTCGGGTAGCGATGTCGAGACATTTTCCGTGTTATGACCGACATCCTGAGCAAATCCATGCTGTGCAGTTGTAAGCAGGAGAGACGTCACGAGGCAAAAGGATTTGACCAATGCTCTTGGCGTCACATTCAGGGAGGAAGATCGCTGCAGCCGAACGTTGAAGATACTCAGACCCCTTGGCAGGGGCCAACTAACCGGACCCCAGACGACTGAACGTATGTTCTGTCCAGTGCGTTTATTCTATCGTCCAACTCCGGAAATTCCATGTTTGTCTCAAGAGGGCACGTCACTGGACTACAGGCGATAAATGTGATCCGCTCCAAGTACCAATGCCAGCGTAATGGCTGCTATAACGATCTCTCCTAAGGCGCCGACAATAAACGGACGTGCGCCCTGCTTGAAGAGGTCTTTGAGGTTCGTGCGAAGGCCGACTCCGGCGAAGGTTAGCAGGAAGGCCCATCGGCTTAGGTTCCCCAAGGCTACAAGCTGAGGTTTGGTGAAGCCGAGGGCGGCTATCGTGGGATTCGTCGAGGAACCTAGAGTCGCGAGCAGTGAGATGAAGAGGAAACCGAGGACGAACTTGGGGAATTTCTTCCAGAGGAAGGCTGCCTTGTTCTCGAGCTGGGCCGTGGTGGCCTTGTTGGCGAGGCCCTTGCGTGCCCACTGGATAGCGTAGGCGAGGACGACGAAACCGATCAGGGCGTTGCGGCAGGTCTTCGCGAGGACGGCGAACTTGCCTGCGGCGTCGGAGAAGAGTGCTCCTGCTGCGGTGGCTTCGGCTGTGTTGTCGACCGCGAGACCGGCCCAGAGGCCGTAGGCGTGATCGCTCATGTGGAGCGCGCGGCCGATCAGGGGGAAGGCGAACAGCGAGATTGCTCCTAACGCGAGGATTGCGGCGATGGCTGTGGAAGAGTCCTCTTCGTCGGCGTCGATGGCTCCTTGGGTGGCGATGATAGCGGAGACTCCGCAGACGCTGGAACCGACAGCGAGCAGGGTGGTCAGCTTAGGGTTCAGGTTGAAGGCGCGCCCGAGCCAGGTCATGAAGGTGATGGAGAGAGCTAGTGCGATGAAGACGAGGATGAGCGAGATTCCGCCGAGCTTCAGGATGTCTCCGAGGATGAAGCGCGCGCCGAGGAGGATGATTCCTGCCTTGAGCCAGAACTCATAGGTTGCTACGCCTGGGCTGAAGATGCGGGCGAGGCCGATGGTGTTGGCGATGAGAGCGCCGAAGAGGATGGCCCAGAGGACGTACTCGATGTTGGGGAAGGTGATGTGATGAGCTTTGGTGTAGGTGTTGAGGAAGTGCTCGACGAACTTGCCTGCGTAGCCGACGATGGCGAGCAAGGCGATTCCGGGCAGAAGGCTGAGAAACGTGGTGGGCTGCTCGGGCGGGCGAGAAGGGTATTCGGTGCGAAGGTCAGGTAGTTCGGCGGATGTGGCCATTGGACGTTCCTTTGAGGTGAGGCAGCTGGTCGGGCTACCAGGCGAGGGTCTTGATGAGGCCGATGCGGATGATGAGGGCAAGAGTGAGCGAGAGGAGGATTGCCCAAGTATCGGTGGAGAGGCGGAGGCGATTGGATGCCATGAGGTGCTCCGGGAAGAGAATAGGAAGCGCTCGCGACGAGTCGTCGAGACGGCAGTTATAGGGAATGCTATTCAGGAGGTAAAGCGCGGAAAGGAACTAGCGACAACAACAGCGGGTTGACATGAGGTACAAGGGCGTGAGTTGGCGGAAGACCATCATGTTAGCTGTAGTTTAGCAGTTCAAACGGGCGCGAGACACAGATTTGATAAAAAGGTTGCGCGCAACTGGTGCGACTGAATGGGTGTTCAGTGTGATGTAGTCAGGAGGTTGTTCATGAAAGTTATGAATGCAAAGGCGATGGTTGCGAAGGTGATGACGGCTGGTTTGCTAGCTGGTGCATTCGCTCTGGCAGCGCCGGTAAAGGCTGAGGCGCAGGGATTTGCCGTTGGCGTGCAGGTCGGCTATCCACAGTATGACTACAGCCGCCGCGACCACTATGACCATCTCCGGTTCGAGCAGGAGCGGCGTGAATCATACCTCCGGCAGCAGGAGTGGCAGCGTCGTCAGGCGTTTATCCGGCACGAGGAATGGCAGCGGCGCGAGGCTTATCTGCGGCACCGTGATCATGATCGTTTCTGGCGGTAATGCGGTCAGGTTTGGCCAGCGCGAAGCTTCGCGCTGGCCTTTGTGTTTGTGGCTAGCTACTCAGTCAGAGGCTGGTAGTAGCGGGTTTCTGGTGAGGCGCAAGCCTGACAGAGGGTTTCTTCTCCGACGAGGACTTCGCGGTCGTAGTTGATGCCTTCGCCGCATCTTGCACAGGCGATGCGCGCTGACTTGTAGCCGGGCATCTCGCGTGGGTGGATCGGGACGGTGACCCATTCCTCGGAGAAGAGTTCGGCAGCGGGAAGTTCGCGGTAGGCAAGCATCTGCTGCTGGTTCTTATTGTCGATGTTCGGATAAAGCTCTTTCGCTCGCTGCTTTGAGGATTCCAAAGCGGCGATGCGGATGGCTCTGCCGGTGTTGAGGTCGACGAAGGTTGCGGCCATCTTGCCCCAGTCGCGGAACTTCAACGCTCGCTTTCCGAGACGGCAGCCGGTGACGACGGCGATGGCGTCGGTGGCGCAGCGGTCGATCTCGACGTAGGTGACGAGGCGTTTGCGGTCGGCGCCTTTGGGGTCGTCGATGCCGAGACGCTCGCAGCCGAGCATGGCCATGCGGACGCCGAGGATCTGGCCGGCGCAGAGGTGACCGTGAGCTATTTCCGCTTCGCCGAGGAGAGCGTCGAAGGTCTGCATGGGGTGATGATACTGCCTGGATTTGACCAGGGTGTATCGCGGCGGTAGTATTCGGTTTCCGTGAAGTCCGAGAGGTTCCAGATGAGCGAATTTGCTACGACGATCAGTGCGATTCTGAAGCAAAAGACCGGGCCGATTGCATCCACGGCGCCGGATGCTTCCGTCTACCAGGCGATTGAGGCGATGGCGGAACGGCAGGTCGGCGCGCTGCTGGTGATGCGCGAGGGCGAACTGATCGGCATCATCTCGGAACGAGACTACGCCCGCAAAGTGATTCTGCAGGGCCGGTCGTCGAAAGATACCTCTGTTGCGGACATCATGAGCAGTCCGGTGATTACCGTGTCCCCGCACCATACGGTGGGGGAGTGTATGCGCATCATTACGGACAATCGCTTTCGCCACCTGCCGGTAGTTTCGGGCGGAGCCGTGGTCGGAGTTGTGTCGATTGGCGACCTGGTGAACTGGGTCATCTCGGAACAGGAGAAGACGATTCGGCATTTAGAGGCTTATATCTCGGGCGGTTAGGTAGTACCTCCCCCCGAGTGCATGGGATATCTCCTTTTGTTTGTTTTGTTTACGTAAATTTGAATTTGCAAAATAGTCATTATAAAAGGGTTACGGGTAAATTTGTCTTTCTAAAAGGGTTATGGAAAAGCCCCGGCTTTTGGCCGGGGCTTTTTTGATTCTTTATCTAGTTTAGCCGATTTGGGGTAACTCCTTCGCAATGAGGATGTTGTTTGTTTTGTTGTGGTTAGGTGGTTTTAGGGCTTGACATGGGAATTTGCTGGGGTTTTTGAAGGTTTTTTATTTTCGGTGGTTGGATTTTGTAGGGTTGTGAGCGTTTGAGGTTCTTGACGGTTGGCGAAATGCGGGTTTTTCGCTTCGCTCAGAATGACAAGCAAAGGCAAAGGCAAAGGCAAAGGCAAAGGCAAAGGCAAAGACAAAAGCGAAGGCGAAGGCGAAGGCGAAATACAGGGATCTCTCCACTGCGCACTGGACGGTGAGACTGTCCAGTGCTTCGGTCGAGATGACGTGCGGGTGGGGTGAAGATCGAGGGCGGATAAGGACAAAGGCGACTGCAACAGCAACTGCAGGGACAACTACAACTGCAACTACAACGACAACTGCAACTACAACGACAACTGCAACAGCAACGACAACTGCAACAGCAACGACAACTGCAACTGCAACTGCAACGACAACTGCAGGGATCCTCGTTTCGCTCAAAGATGACGACCTAAAAGCAACGGCAAGGACAGAGGCAAGAACTAAGTACGGTCTCGTGATGACTTGGGGAATCTGTTTGGTGGTCTTAGATTTTTCTCTTGGAAGGGCTCGATTGGTTTCCCCCATTCTTCACTTAGGTCGCGCCATGTGGGGTTTTCCGCTACGATCAGGCGGATTTTTTTGATGCGTGACCAGCGTTTCAATTGTTTTTCGCGAGCGATGGCTTCGTGGAGATGGGCGAAGCGCTCGATGTAGACGAGGTCCTTGATGTTGTTGCGAGCGGTGAAGCCGTCGGGATGAGTTCTGTTTTTATGTTTGCTGATACGAATTTCAATTTCGGTTGTTACACCGACGTAGAGATGTTTGAAGCCGCTTGCAAGGATGTAGACGTAGGAGATCTCCTGCATGTTTTGAAGTATCCCATTGTGCTGTAGTCGCTATGGGATGATTTCGCGGTGGAACAAAGAGAACAAATACAAAGAGCTCTCCACTGCGCACTGGACGGTGAGACTGTCAGTGCTTCGGTCGAGATGACGTGCGTGGTGGGGTGAAGAGTAATGGCATGACGTGCAGGCGGGTGAAGAGTGATGGTGCGATGTGTGGTAGTTCGGTTGTGTTATTTCAGGGTCAGGTCGGTGGCGGTGGTGGGTTGGGGGATGGTGGCGGTCCAGGATTGGTTGAGTTGCTGGAGTTTCGATTTGGTGGTGGAAGAGGTTAGTTCGCGGGTGGTGGGGGTCCAGCCGAGGGCTTCGATGCGGAGTTGGTGCCACCAGGGTTTGAAGGCGCCTTCGGGTGCGGAGAGGTGGACGGTCAGGGAGCCGTCGGGGTTAAGGGCGCAGGTGAAGTTCATGCGGAGGTATTGGCCGGTGCGGAAGGCGAAGGATTTGCCGTCGTCCTGGTAGAGGGTGCCGTGGCAGTTGTCGCCAGCGTAGACGCGGAGGGTGAGGGGGCCGTTTGGGGTCTCTTCGGTGTTCTGGGTGAGAGGAGAGATGGGGATGATGGAGCCGGCGCGGACGTAGACGGGGAGGTCCGCGAGAGTGGGGGTTATCATCAGAGGCTGGCTGGCTGTGACGATGCCGGGTATGGCTTTGGTTTCGGGCTTGGGTTGGGTGTCGGCCTGAGTTTTGGCTTGTGGGGAGCTGGGTTGCTCGAGGTCGCGGGCTGCGATTTTTTCGCTGCGGTCGATGCGTTCGCCGGTCCAGTAGTCGTACCAGATGCCGGGTGGGAGGTGGACTTCGTAGGGGGCTACTTCTTCGGGGGATGGGTTGGGGGCGACGAGGAGGTCGGGGCCGAAGAGGAACTCGCTGCCTGCGTCGAGATCGATGGGGTGGCCGTCGGTGGTGGCGTTGGGAAACTCGAGGAAGAGTGGGCGCATGATGGGGACGCCGTTGCGGGAGGTCTCCTCGGCGGTGGTGTAGAGGTAGGGCAGGAGGCGGTAGCGCTCTTCGATGAAGCGGCGCCGAATGGCTTCCTGCTCGGGGCCGTCGGCCCAGGGCTCATGCGGGCGGCTGCCTTTGACGGCGTGGTCGCGATAGATGGGCTGGAAGGCGGCGAGCTGGAGCCATTTGGTGAGGAGATCGGGCGGGGGTGAGCCGGCGAAGCCTCCTACGTCGGCACCGCTCATAGAGAAGCCGCTGAGGCCGAGGTTGAGGAGCTGTGGGGTGGTCATGCGGAGATGGTTCCAGGTGGAGCTGTTGTCTCCGGTCCACGTGGATGCGTAGCGCTGGCCTCCGGCGTAGCTGGCGCGGGTGAGGACGAAGGGCCGCTGGTCGGGAGCGAGTTTGAGGAGGCCTTCGTAGGTGCCGCGAGAGTTCTGCATGCCGAAGACATTGTGGATCTCGAGATGGGTGGCGGTGCGGGGCTGGAAGCCGGTGCCGTCGATGCGATGCTGCACATTATCGGGCATGGTTTTGGAGGGATAGGTGAAGACGGCGGGCTCGTTCATGTCGTTCCAGAAGCCGGCTACGCCGTCGTGGATGAAGTCTTTGTAGAGGGTGCCCCACCATTCGCGGCTACTTTCTTGCGTGAAGTCGGGGAAGACGGAAGGGCCGGGCCAGACGGGGCCGACGTAGGTAGTGCCATCGGGATTTTTGACGAAGTGGTCACCGGCTTTGCCGGTGTCGTAGGGGGCGTAGCCGGGGAGGTTGGGGATGTGAAGGTCGGTGATGAGGACGGTGTGGAAGTGCTTCTCGGCGAGGTCGTGAACCATCTGGGAGAAGCGGGGGAAGTTCTGGGTGTTGACGGTGAAGGGGCGGTTCTTGTCCTGGTAGTCGATGTCGAGATACAGGGCGTCAGCGGGGAGGTGGTCGGCGCGGAGGCGGTCGGCGACTTCCATGAGCTCGGACTCGTTCATGTAGCTATAGCGGGATTGCTGGAAGCCGAGGCTCCAGAGGGGTGGGAGGGGAGTGGGGCCGGTGAGCCAGGCGTATGTCTCGATGACTCTTTTGGGGTCCGGGCCGTAGAGGAGGTAGTAGTCGACGGGGCCGTCGGGGGCGCTGAAGGTGTAGTCGGTGATGGACTGGTGGCCGAAGTCGAAGAAGGTGCGGAAGGTGTTGTCGAAGAGGACACCGAGGGCGCGGGCGGCGCGGTAGTCGATGAAGAAGGGGATGGATTTGTAGATGGGGTCGGTGGACTCCTGCCAGCCGAAGGAGTCGGTGTTCCACATAACGAAGGAGCGGCCGGCGCGGTCGAGGGGGCCGGGCTTGTCGCCGAGGCCGAAGAAGTGCGAATCGACGGATTTTTGCTTATCGATGGTGAAGCTGGTGCCGCGCCACTCGATGGGGCGGGCGTCCTGCTGGAGGACGATTCCGCTGAGGTCGGAGACGGTGAGGCGGAGGTCGGGGGTGAAGGTGACGCGGAGGGCGGCGGTCTGAAAGCCGGTGGGGGCGGGCGTTACCTTGACGGTGGAGGTGCGGGCTTCAGGGAGGACGGCCCAGGAGGCATCTTCGGGGAGCTGGCCGGAGTGGGTGGCGCGGACGCGGAGGACGTCGTCGCGGAGGGCGGTGACCTGGAGGATGGTGGTTCCGGAGGTTAGCTCGATTCCGTTGGGGAGGGCTTTGAGCTGGGGGGCTGGCGCGCCGGCGGTCTGGGCAGGGGTAGAGAGGCTAAGGCACAGGAATACTGCGGGCAGCAGCGCAGGCAGACGTAAAACTTTCATTGTGCAAGATAAACCTATTTGGCTGGGTCATCGCAATGAAAGAGCATACTTCTTCAGGTCATTTTTGTATCAACTGCTAAGTGGGTTTTAAATGAGTAAGAAAGAGGTTGGCTTGAATTGATGTGACGGCTATTTGCTGTCGAGATCGATGGAATAGAGGTTTCCGGTGAAGGACCGGGCGCGGACGAGGGGGACGTTGTCGGGGGTGATGCCGCAGAAGAAGTAGTCGGCGGTTTGGCCGGAGCGGAAGCTGGCGAGGTCGGTTACCTGCTGGAGTTGGCCGGTGGGGACGTCGACGCGGTAGATGGGCTGGGTGGGCGACATGAAGGCGTGAATGTAGATGGCTTTGCTATCGGAGCTCCAGACGGGATCGGCTACGGAGGTTTCGGCGAGGAGACGCCAGGTGCGGGAGGCGACGTCGAAGAGCATGAGGCGGCGCTGGTCGAGGGAGATGGCAGCGATGTAGCGGCCGTCGGGGGACCAGCGGGGGGAGAAGAGGCCTTCGGAGCCGGGAACCGGAGTGATGGCATGGGTGCGGAGGTCGAGGATTTGGATGGCGCGGGAACCGCTCTCTTTGCCCATAAGATCGGGGACGCGGCCGAAGACGAGGGATTGGCCGTCGGCGGACCAGTCGGGATCGCCGGCGTTGCGTTTTTCAGGATAGAGGGGCTGGGGGCTGCCGCCATCGGCAGGGACGGAGTAGAGCTGCCAGGCCTGGCCGGGCTCGCGGGCCATGATGGCGAGTTGTTTGCCGTCGGGGGACCAGTGGGCGAGGAAGACCTGCATGGTGTCGGGGGTGAGCTGGAGTTCTTCTTCGCCGTTGACGCGGGCACGCCAGAGACGGCCCTGGGCGTCGGTCCAGGCGACCCATTGCTGATCGTGGGAGTAGTTGACGCGGTTGGCTTGGGAGAGGAAGTTGTTTTCGGGAAGGAACTCGTGCCTGTCGGTGTTGTAACGAAGGAGTTCGGATCTTGTATCGAGGCCGAGGAAGAAGATGCGGTGGCCGGTGCGGGCGGCGATGGGGGCCTCGTAGCGGAGGGGGCCGTTGGTGATGCGGATGGGGCCGGAGATGTCTTTGCCGCGGAGCTGCCAGAGGTCTTCGTTGCCGTCGCGGGAGGACTGGAAGAGGAAGTATTTGCCGTCGGGGGTCCATGTGCCGCAGCATTCGGAGGGCGGTTTGTTCCATCCGCTGAGGATGGGGCGAGGGGTATGGGTGCCGGTGGGGAGCTCCCAGAGGGACATGGTGTGAGCGAGGGGGTCGATGATGGTGAAGCGGAGGAGGCGACCGTCGGGTGACCAGCGCAGCCAGAAGGCGCGGCCGGGAACGGAGGCGATGCTGGTGGAGGCGCCGTCTTTTAAGTAGGTTACGAAGAGCTCGTTGCCTGCGGCGTAGAGGATACCGTTGCCGTCGGGCATCCAGGTGGCGTCGTGGGCGAGGATGTTGGCGACGCGAAGGGCGCTGCCGCCGCCGGCGGGCACGACCCAGAGGGGCTGTTCGGATACGGGGGTGAGGTGGTTGCGAAGGAGAAGCCTGGAACCGTCGGGTGAGAGATCGCCGAGGGAGGGCGCGGCGATTTCGCTGGGAATGGCGACGGGAACGGCGTCTCCACTGGCGATGGAGACCTGGGATAAGGAGGCGCGGCCATTTTCGATGACGGAAGCGAAGATGCGGACGCCGTCGGTGGCGGTGGCGGGGAAGCTTTCCATAGCGGGGGCGCCGGGGGAGATGCGGCCCTCGGCCTCTATCTGTGAGATGCGGAGGGGAGGGTGGGGGCGGGAGCTCCCGAGATAGAGGCCGAGGCCGAGGGCGATGACGGCGGCGGCGGCGGCGAGGTAAAGGGGATGGATTTTTTTCCGGGGTGGAAGGGCGGGGGAAGTTGGCGGATTTTCGGGCGTTTCCGGTGGTTGGCTGTGTGGAATTGTGGCGGCAACCGGTGGTGTTTGCGTGGTAGCGGGCGAGACGGGATAGTAGCCGACCGGGGCGATGAAACGGTAGCCCCGACGGGAGAGAGTTTCGACAAAGAGGGGGTTCTCGGCTGAGTCGCCAAGGGCTTCGCGGATCTTATTGATGGCGGTGCCGAGGGAGTGGTCGAAGTCGACGGTGGTGTCTTTGCCCCAGAGGCGGATCTGAAGGTCCTCGCGGGTGACAACTTCGCCGGGGTGTTCGAGGAGGGTTGCCAGGACTTTGAAGGGCTGGCTCTGGATCTTAATGCGTTTGCCTGCCTTCCAGAGTTCACCGGTCTGGAGGTCAGCTTCGAAGAGACCGAAGGTAACTCGGGATGGACTCTCCGTGAGTTGCGACATCAATATTTACCTCGCGGCTTGCTCACCGAGACTACTTCGTTCTTTAACATACACCTTTTCGCGAGATACGGGTTGATGAGGAGTGGTTATGTATATGAAATTAAAAGACTTGTCAGATGAAGAAGAATTGAAGCAAAAAGGGAATAACAACTATTGCAGTTATGTATCTGAAAGCGAAATGGTTCTTCACTCAAAGCGAAATTTGTAGCCAGACCGGGCCGAAACAGGACGGCTGGAAGAACCCATTTGGAGGCAACATGAATTGTTACCAAAGTTTTAAGACCCATCCTCTCTTCATAAGAGTGCTTTTTTTGATCGGCCTTGCGGTTGGGCTGACCGGAGTCATGAAGGCACAGACGGATACCGGCCGTGTCGTTGGAACGGTGGCGGACGTTACCGGGGCTCTGATACCGGGTGCGACTGTGACCCTGACCAATACCGAAACGGGATTGAAGCAGACGCGGACCGCGGGCTCGGATGGGAGCTTTAACTTTACGGGAGTCACCCGTGGTTCTTACAGGGTGGAAGCATCGAGCCAAGGGTTTGTAACGGCGGCGCAGAACTTTGTGCTGGAGGTGTCGCAGGTGCAGACCATCGACTTCCAGTTGACTGCGGGGTCTGCCGGTACAACGATTGAGGTGACGGGAGCGGCGCCGCTGGTCGATCTTTCGACTTCTTCAGTAGGTGCGGTGGTTCAGGGCAGGCAGGTTACGGAGCTGCCGTTGAATGGAAGGAACTTTACGCAACTGGCGCTGCTGACGCCGGGTGTGACTCGCGGGCAGTATGGGAGCTCGGCTTCGGGCGTGAATGGCGATGCGGAGACGTTCCGCAACCAGGAGAGTGGAGGCGGGGCGGTATCGTCGAACGGACTTCGCCAGCAGGCGAATAATTACATTCTCGATGGCGTCGACAATAACGAGGCGCTGGTGAACACCCTGGTGTTCTTCCCGAACATTGAAGCGACCCAGGAGTTCAGGGTAAATACTTCGGTGGCTCCTGCGGAGTTTGGCAGGGCGGGTGGAGCGATTGTGCAGACGTCGATCAAGTCGGGTTCGAATAGTGTTCACGGGTCGGCTTTCTGGTTTGCGCGGTCGAGCCTATTCGATGCGAATCCCAACTATCAATTCTTTGGAGCATCGCCGACGCCGGCGCAACCGTTCAAGCGCAATGAGTTTGGCGGAGCGATTGGCGGGCCGGTGATTCACAACCATCTGTTTCTGTTTGGCGATTATCAGGGCTACCGCGAGGACACACCGCTGAACGCACAGATTCTGACGGTTCCGACGCTGCTGATGCGGTCGGGTAATTTCTCTGAGCTGCTGGGGCAGGGAACCACCAACGCGCCTACGATGTGCACGCCGGCGACGGTGGTGAATGGAGCTATCTACGATCCGCTGACCTGCGCACCATTTGCGGGCAACATCATCCCTGCGGAGCGCCTGAATCCGGCGGCGGTCAACTACTTCAATGCGTATCCGGCGCCCAACGTTCCGGGTACGTTTAATGGAACGCAGAACAACTACCGCACGATTCGCCGGCAGATTACACACTACGACACGTTTGATGTGCGGCTGGACTGGATTGCGAGCCCGCGCGATACGGTGTTTGCGCGGTTTGCTTACGACCAGAGCAGATTTACAAGGACCTCAGAGTTTGACAAGCTGCCCGCGGGCTTTGCTTCGGGCGACAATACGGCACGCGGACGTGGACCAGCACTTGGTTATACGCACGTGTTTACGCCGAATGTGTTGAATGAATTTCGCGCAGGATACAACCGCTATACCTTTACGAATGCTCCTGTGTTTTCGGGAACTCCGATCTCCGCGGACCTTGGGATTGTGAATGCGAACCGCAACGCGAACTTGGGCGGTGGGGCACTGATCGGTGGTAATGGCAACAATCTGGAGTACACGGGAGATTATGGCCTGTATGCAGTGCCGGAGAATACCTATCAGCTGCTGGATTCGGTGAGTTACAGCCATGGCCGTCACGCTTTCAAGTTTGGCGCGAATGCGATCCGACGCGACGTCTCTTTCTTTCGACCGATTAGCGGAAAGGGGTTCTTCAATATCGGCCAGGGTGACTTTACGGGGTCTGTACCGGCAGAGCTGATGGTTGGGTTTATCGACAATTACAGCATTGGGGCGCAGAGCGGGTTTTTCGGAACGCGCAACTACGAGATCGGCATGTTTGGGCAGGATGACTGGAAGGTGAATCAGCGGCTGACGCTGAACCTGGGCATACGGTACGACATCATTACGTATCCGACGGAGATGCATAACCGGCAGTCGGCGCTGAATATGAACACGGGAGTCGTCGATCTGGCGGGGGTGAATGGCGTGCCGCGCTCGCTGGTGAATACGGATTACAACAACGTGGCGCCGCGAATTGGTTTTGCGTATGACATGTATGGGTCGGGCAAGACGGTGCTGCGTGGTGGATACGGGATGTTCTACTTCCTTGATCGCGGCGGAATCGATAACCAGTTCGGTCAGCAGGTACCGTTTGGCGGCAGCGTAGCGTATACGGCTGCGCAGGGGTATCGCATTACTTTTACCGGGCAGGCGCCGATAGGAACCAACGACAATCGCCTGGCGACGAATCCGCTTCCGTTGCCGGGATTCCCGAACTTCGACCCGAATAATCCTCCGACGGGCGTGAACATCTTTACGACGAACCGCAACAACAAGATTCCAACGGTGCAGCAGTACAATCTGCAGCTTCAGCAGCAGCTGGGAACGGGTACGACGTTCACGGTGGCCTATGTGGGCAACAAGAGCGATCATCTGGCTACCGGCTACAACTACAACACGGTTCATCTAGGTGGAGCGCCTGCGCTGTTTCCGAACCTAGGACAGGTTGTTGCCCAGTTCAACAATGGAACGTCGCACTATAACTCGCTGCAGGCGCAGTTCAACCATCGCATGAGCAACAGTCTTACGCTGACGACTTCGTACACGTGGGCGCACAATATCGACAACTCCAATGGGTTCATTGGCTACAACACGGTTAGTGAGTTGTATGCCTTCGACCCGAGTATCAACAAAGGGAATTCGTTGCTGGATCAGCGGCATGTGTTTATCGTGAGCGCACTCTACAACCTTCCCTTTGGGCATGGGCAGAAGTTCGGCAGCCACTGGAGTCGAGGGCTGGACCTTGCCGCCGGAGGATGGCAGCTGAATACGATTGTGCAGGCACAGACGGGAACTCCGGTATCGATTGTGACGCCGCAGTATGGGACGAATTACAGTCCGCGGGCTACGGCAACGGGTCCGATTGCGTTGCCGCACAGCATCTCGGGCACGTGGTTCGATACGACGAACATAGTGGCGACGCCGCTGGGTTCGCAGGGCAACATTGGGCGCAACTCTGTCTTCGGGCCGGGGATTGCGACGGGTGATGTCTCGATATTCAAGACACTGCATTTCACGGAGCGGTTTGCGACGGAGCTGCGTGCCGAGGCCTTCAACATAACCAATACACCACAGTTCCAGAATCCGGACGCCAACACGACGGACGGTAACTTTGGCCATATCACGGCGACACGACAGTACAGCGAACGTCAGCTGCAGATGGCGATTCGGCTGCTTTTCTAAGCTGGTTGAAGACGCGAGCGCCGTATGGCTGATCGTCCATACGGCGCTTTGCTTTTAGGAACGGAGATTTTGTGTTGATGAATTTTGTACGGGTATGGCGTTTGGGTCGACGGAACTGCGCTGTGATGGCAGTGTGGCTGGTATTGCCGCTGATGTTGCATGCACAGGGAACGGCTCCGCGGATGACGAAGGTGGATCCGCCGAACTGGTGGGCGGAGATGCCGAAGGCGATGCTGCTGGTGCAGGGTGAGAATCTGTCTGGTGCGCGGTTTCGAGTGAGCGATGCGCGGCTGAAGGTGGAGAAGACGAAGGTTTCTGCGAATGGGCACTGGGCGCAGCTATGGCTGAGCGCGTCGCCGGTGAAGGCGGAGACGGTGACGATTACGGCGGAGGCGAGTGGAGGGAAGACTACGCTGCCGTTTACTTTTGCTGGCCGACGGAAGAGTGAGGATGGGTTTGCGGGTTTTTCGTCGAAGGATGTGATGTATCTGATCATGACGGATCGCTTTGCGGATGGTGGTGCGAAGAATAATAGTGTGGCTTATGATCGCGTGAAGGCTCGCGGGTGGCATGGGGGAAATCTGCGGGGGATCGCGCAGCATCTGGATTACCTGCAGGACCTTGGTGTGACGACGGTGTGGATTACGCCGGTGTATCAGAACCATGAGGATCAGAGCTATCACGGGTATGGGGCGACCGATATGTATGCGGTCGATGAACACTTCGGCACGCTGGAGGATTTTAAGGCTCTGGCGGATGCGTTGCACAAGCGAGGGATGAAGCTGGTGCTGGATACGGTTCCGAACCATGTTGGGCCGGAGCATGTGTGGGTAGAGGATTCGCCTGAGCCGGATTGGTTTCATGGAACGAAGGCAGATCACCGTACAGCGCAGGGGGATTTCAAACCGCTGACGGATCCTCATGCTCCGTGGCTGACGCAGAGGGATGTAACGGAGGGATGGTTTGCGAATGTGCTGCCGGATTTAAACCAGGAGAACGCTGCAGTGGCGCAGTATCTGACGCAGAATGCGGTGTGGTGGATTGAGCAGGCGAGGCTGGATGGTTTGCGGATCGATACGTTTCCTTATGTGGGAAGAGAGTTCTGGAGGGGATTTCATGCGGAGATTCATTCGCTGTATCCGCGAGTGACTACGGTGGGGGAGATTATGAATCCGGATGCGACGATTGTGTCGGCGTTTGCCGGGGGCGTGACTCGGAATGGGGTGGATACGGGGCTGGATACGCCGTTCGATTACCCGGGCTACTTTGGCTTGCGCGATGTGTTGCTGCATGATGCGCCGATGTCGAAGTTTGCGGAGGTGCTTCGATTGGATGCGCTGTATCCGCATCCGGAGAGACTGGTGCCGTTTGAAGGGAATCACGATACTCCGCGGTTTCTGAGTGAAGTGGGAGCGACGCCGAGGAAGCTCAAACTGGCGTTCGCGATTCTTGCGACCATGAGGGGGATGCCGCAGATTTATTCGGGAGATGAGATTGCTATGAAGGGTGGAGAGGATCCGGATAATCGCAGAGATTTTCCTGGGGGTTTTGAGGGCGGCGCGGAGAATGCGTTCGCGGCTGGGGCGAGAACGTCTGCGCAGACGGAGATGCATGATTGGGTGAAGGGCCTGCTTGATGTGAGGCGGGCACATGGACCATTGCAGACTGGAGAGCAACAGGTGCTGCAGGCGAGTACAGACACGATGGCGTATGTGCGGGGAAAAAATCTGCGGTGGGGTTGTCCGGCGAGCGATGGAGAGGGAAGAATTTTAGTGGTGGTGAATAAGGGTGAAAAGCCGGAGACTCTGGATCTGCCGATGAGTCATACAGCTCTTGCAGAGTGCCATAAGACGCGTGCTTTGTGGGGAACGGAAGGTTTGATGGGGTTTAAAGATGACTCGCTGCATATTGTAATTTCGCCCGGTTCCGTTGAAATTGTGGCCGTGAACTGAGCACAGGGCTCGGGTCATCCAACGCATCTCCGATATGATGCATCCATAAGGTCAGACCTGCTGGGACAGCCCTGGTTGTTGGTCTCCTTGTTGATCCCATGAATGATTCCAGCAACCACGCGAAAACTGAAAGCCCGTGGCTCGAGCGCCTGCGGTCGCTGCGGAACGTTCCGCCAGTGCTGCGGATACTTTGGGACTCGGGCTCGACGGTGGTGGTCTGGGGGCTGATTCTTCGGGTTATCGTTGCGATTCTGCCGTTTGCTATGGCGAAGGTCGCGCAATACATCATCACGGATATTGCGAATGTGCTGCGGGGCGAGGTTCTTGCGCCTCGCTTCTGGACGCTGGTGGGAAGCGAGGTTGGGCTGAATGTTTTTCTGGGTCTTATTACACGCGCGATCGATTACTCTGACTCGCTGCTGGCCAATCGGTATACGCAGTATGTAAGTGTGCGCGTGATGGAGCAGGCGTCACGGCTGGATCTGACGACGTATGAGGATCCGGCTTTCTACGACCGACTTGAGAGGGCGCGGGTACAAGCTACCGATCGGCTGGCAATGATCCAGCAGATGGGGCGCCTGGTGCAGCAGGTGATTACAACGCTGACCTTCTCCGCGGCGTTGGCGTGGGCCTCTCCATGGCTGGTGCTTCTTCTGGCGATTGGGGTGTTGCCGGCTTTTATTGGGGAGACGCATTATGCATTTCTGGGTTATGCGAAGAACTTTCGGCAGACTCCGGCCAAGCGGCAGATGGATTATCTACGCCAGGTGGCGGGGAGTCGCGAGGGGGCCAAAGAGGTCAAGCTGTTTGGTCTGCATAAATTTTTCACCGGAAGATTTCAGGCGTTGGCCCACCAGGTTTACGTTGAGGATGTTGCGCTGTCGCGCTCAAAGCTGATCGTAGGGGGCCTGCTCGGCGTGATAGGAACGCTGGGGTACTACGGCGCTTATGTGTACGTGATCTGGCGGACGCTTCATGGTCGATACGATATCGGCCAATTTACTTTTCTGACGACAGCGATTCAGCAGGCGAGTTCGAATCTGCAGCAGGTATTTTCGACGGCATCCGGTATTGCAGACCAAGCGCTGTTTCTTACCGATCTGATTGCTTTCTTTGCAATGGAGCCGACGGTTAATGCCAATCCGAATGGACTGCGGATACCGGACAAAATTCAGCGTGGATTCGAGTTTCGCAATGTGTCTTTTGCTTATCCGGGGACGACGCGAACGGTATTGAAGAACTTCAATCTGAAGTTGGCGCCGGGGGAGCGGATTGCACTGATCGGCGAGAACGGCCAGGGGAAGACGACCGTGGTCAAGCTGATCACACGACTCTACGATCCTACGGAGGGTCAGATTCTGCTGGATGGCGTTGATCTGCGAGAGTACTCGCTTGAGGATCTGCATCATCACATCGGCGTTATCTTTCAAGACTTCGTTCGGTTTGAGATGACGGCGCGCGAGAATATTGCGGTCGGACAGATTGAACAGGAGAACGACCAGGCCGGTATCGAAACTGCGGCGCATAAAAGCCTTGCCGATACGGTGGTAAGCAAGCTGGCCGGAGGATATGACCAGATGCTTGGGCGTCGCTTCGAAAACGGCGTGGAACTGTCGGGTGGTGAATGGCAGAAGATAGCTCTTGCGAGAGCCTACCTTCGTGATGCGGATCTGTTGATACTGGATGAGCCAACGGCGGCGCTGGATGCGCGCAGTGAGCTGGAGGTTTTTGAACGCTTTGCTGAATTGACTGAAGGGAAGATGGCTTTACTTATTTCGCACCGGTTTTCCACTGTTCGCATGGCAGATCGTATTGTTGTTCTTGAAGGGGGACGCCTGATAGAAGAGGGGAACCACGACCAACTGATGTCGCGTGGCGGCGTATACGCGTCCATGTTTGAAATGCAGGCTGCAAGCTATCGATGATTGCGCTCGTGTGAAGGCGAGTACAACTCTTGCAGACGAAACCAACGTTCAACCGAAGGAAGTTCATGGCGCAGTTCCCAGAAGATATGACATTCGAGCATGGCACCTCGCTTACGGCTCCCGTAACGGATTTTGCCACAACCGGTTTGCCTGAGAAGCCGGCGGTTACTGAAGCGGAGTTGCGTGAGGATGCCGATGCACTCGTTCGCAGCTGGCAGGCGTTGCCATCTGCAGTAACATACGCCGCTCTTGCAAAGAGGCTGGTTGAATTGCGCACGCGTCTTAGCGAGCGTCTGAAGGCTTGCCGAAGAATTGCTACAACGAATGAACTTACTCCGCAGCTTGAATTGCTGGAGAGCTCGCGGATGTTTCAGTCTGCGATTCCTACGGATGAGAGTATGGCGTCGACGTTCAGGAGACTTCCTCACGTTCGTGTAGCCTCCGGCGATGATCTTCCTCAGGTTGTCCATCTTGCGATGGGATATCTTGCTTCGGCCAAAGGAATATGGTCGGAAGAGTCGCTCGCGATTTATGTGGATCAGGTCCAGCGGTATCATCCGCTGTTGTTGCGGGAGATACGGCTGCTGCCTGATGCGTTGAAGCTGGCGCAGCTTCAGTTCATTCTTGATCGAGCAGATGAGGCGTTTGCGGCGGGTGAGATGCCGCCTATTGAACGGTCGCCGTTTTCCGCGCCGATTCATAGTCTGAGGCGCCTGAGCCAGGCGGAGTGGTCGGAGGTTCTGGAAGCGATGATTCCTTTCGGAATTATCCTTCGGGAAGACCCGGGCGGGGTGTTTGCAAGTATGGAGCTGGAGACGCGAAGCGCTTATCATCAACGCGTCGCGGAGCTGGCAACATACGCTGATGCCAGTGAGGTGGAGACGGCGCAGACTGCGCTCGAGCTTGCGCAGAAGGCGGCCAACAGTGAGGAAGCTGATCCGAGGCTGGCAGTGCGCAAGAGGCATATCGGCTACTATCTCTTCGCTGAGGGTCGGGCTGAATTACAGCATCGCATTGGATATCACCCACCCGCCATGGAACGTCTTCGGAGCTTTATCCGAAGTCATAACGAAGAGCTCTATATTCTCGGCATCTTCATCCTTGGGGTGCTGCTCATCACTGCGCTGATTTTGCCGCTGGTTCCGCGTCATGAGTTCTGGCTGGTGATGGGTGCGCTGCTGTTTGCTCTTTTGCCGGCCACGCAGGGAGCAGTCGATCTTGTGAATGCCACGGTATCGGCGTTGTTCGAAGCTGAGGCTTTGCCGAAGGTTGATCTCTCCAAGGGTGTTCCAGGAGAGTCGACGACCTTTGTGGTGGTGCCTACGCTTTTGTTGCACGAACGGCAGGTTCGGGAGCTGCTTGAAGAGCTTGAGGCGCGCTATCTGTCGAACAAAGATCCGAATATTCATTTTGGATTGCTGACTGATCTTCCGGATACGAAGACGCGGCCGCCGATAGAAGACACTGACCCGTTGGTTCGGCAGGCGGTGCAATCGGTCAATGAGCTGAATGAGAAGTATGCCGGTCATCAGGGTGGATCGTTTTTTTTGCTGCATCGTCACCGTACGTTCAACTCGCGGCAGGGAGTATGGATGGGCTGGGAGCGAAAACGCGGGAAGCTGCTGGATCTGAATAGATTTTTGCGGCACGACTTCGATAGTTTCCCCATCAAGGCTGGACCGCAGGATCTGTTGAATGAGGTCCGTTACATCATTACGCTGGACTCCGATACGCAGCTGCCGCGCGGGACTGCGGCACGGATGATCGGTACCATCATGCATCCGCTTAATCGAGCCATCATTAATCCGAGGCTTCGTATTGTCACTGCTGGGTATGGGATTCTGCAGCCCCGGGTTGGCATTAGCGTGGCGTCGGCATCGCGTTCAAGGCTGGCACACCTTTACTCCGGCGAGACGGGCTTTGATATTTACACGCGCGCGGTTTCGGATGTCTATCAGGATCTGTTTGGCGAAGGCATCTTTACGGGGAAGGGTATCTATGAGGCGGAGGTTTTCCATGAGGTACTCAATCATCGATTCCCACGCAATGCTCTTCTGTCGCATGACCTGATTGAAGGCGCCTATGTTCGTGCGGGACTGGTGACGGATATCGAAGTGATCGACGATTATCCATCGCACTATTCTGCGCATACTCGCCGTAAGCATCGCTGGGTTCGCGGCGACTGGCAGATCACGCGATGGCTGTTCAATCTGGTTCCGGATGAATCCGGGAAACTGGTTGAGAACCCGATCAGCACGATTTCGCGATGGAAGATTCTGGATAATCTGCGGCGGAGCCTTATAGAGCCGATTACGTTTCTGCTGTTTGTCTTCGGCTGGTTCTTTCTTCCGGGTGGCGCGCTCTACTGGACTCTGGCGACGCTTGTGCTTCTTGTACTGCCGGGGATTGTTCAGTTTGGGTTTAATCTCGGACGCGCTTTGGTGCATGTCAGTTTCAGCGAATCCCGGGATGGTCTGCTGACTTTTATCTCCGGCTTCGGTGTCACAGTGCTGAATCTTATATTTCTTCCGCACCATATGCTGCTTTCGATAGACGCGATCGTTCGTTCGCTGAATCGCACGCTCATCTCGGGAAGAAACCTGTTGGACTGGGAGACGGCCGCGGAGTCGGAGACGGGTAAAATCACAACGCCTTTGGATAGTTATCTAAAGCTCTCGCCGGTGATCGCTCTGGTTCTGGCTGCAGCGCTGCTGCCGCATCATGCGGATGTTCTGCGTTTTGTTGCTCCCATACTTGTTCTTTGGGCGTTGGCGCCTTTAGCGGCTGCCTGGCTGAATTCGCCCCCGCGCAGGAGAGAGGGGCCGCTCGGGCAGGAAGATAAGGTGTTTTTGCAACAGCAGGCGTTACAAATATGGAGATATTACTCAGAGTTTGGAGATGCGAGGAATCATTGGCTGATTCCAGACAATGTGGAGGAGAATGGAACGCTACAAATACGCAAGCTTTCGCCGACGAACCTCGGGATGCTCTTCAATGCAAGGCAGGCGGCGTATGAGTTTGGTTTCATTACGCTGTCTGAATTTGCTGAGGCTACTCTGGGCACACTGACTACTTATGAAGGCTTGAAGAAATATTGCGGCCATATCTACAACTGGTACGACATTGAGACGCTGCAGCCGATTGCGCCATTTACTGTCTCCTCTGTTGACAGCGGCAATCTTTCGGCATCGCTCTACACCCTGCATACCGGTGCGTTGGAGTTGCTGAAACGCCCTCTGCTGCGAGAGGAGAGCCTGAGTGCAGTGGAGCGAATGTTCGAATCAAAGAAAGGTCAATCTTCTTCTGACGAGAGCGATTCGCGGACGATGCGGATGCGAATCAAGGCTCTGTTGGAGAAAGCGCCAACACAATCTCTGAATGCAGAGGATGGGGATGCGCAGCGATGGCTTGCGGATGAGGCGGGGCGTCGGCATACTGCGCTTGTTCATTTCATTCAACAATATTTGCCCTGGTTGTTGCCGCAGTTCTCTCAGCTTTTCGAGCTTAGCCAGCTTGCTCTGCCGGAAGACCTGCATGTGCCCACGCTGCAAGCAGCGGCTGCGTATGCGGCAGGATTGAACGAACGGCTTGCGGGAACGGCGCTTGCTGATCCTGAGACGATGCCTGTGGTATCGCTTGCGACACAGCTGCGGGCCTTGCTGGTTGCTGCTCAAGAAAAACTTTCTAAGCTTCAAGCTGATGTCGCTGTGATCGCCGCAGAGGCGGAGCGCCATGCTGAAGCGATGGACTATAGATTTTTGCTGGAGGAGTCACGGCAGTTGCTCTCAGTCGGGTATGACGGCGTGAGTGAAGAGCTTAATTCTGCTTGCTATGACCTGCTTGCTTCGGAGGCCCGGATCGCAACTTTCCTTGCTGTGGCCAAGGGAGATATACCGCAGCAGTCGTGGTTTCGGCTTGAACGCTCACACACACTTGTAGGCGGACGGGCGGCGTTGCTTTCCTGGACGGGCACGATGTTTGAGTACATGATGCCTGCGCTTTGGATGCGTACGTTTCCAGATACGCTGATCACGCGTTCGCTTGAGTCGGTGGTGCAGATTCAGCGGAGGTATGTGAGGGATATTCCGTGGGGCATTTCGGAGTCGGGCTGGGCGAAGGTGGACAACATTGGGCGGTATGGATATCAGGCGTGGGGTATTCCTTCGCTGGCATTGAAGTATGGCGCTGAAGATGGGCCGGTGATTTCGCCTTACTCTACTTTTCTCGCACTGCGTTTTCTGAGAGACGAGGCGCTGGCGAATCTACGCCGCATGGTGCAGTTAGGTTGGCTTGGGGCGTACGGCTTCTATGAAGCGGCTGACTACACGGAGGGAAGCGAGCCCAGGCTGGTGCGATCGTGGATGGCGCATCACCAGGGGATGTCGCTGCTTGCCATCACAAACCTTCTGCATGACGATGTTGTTCAGCACTGGTTTCACAGCAATCCAATTGTCAGGGCTGCCGAGTTGCTGCTGCATGAGAGGCCGCTGAACAAGGCTATGTTGAAGGCGCTGGCGAAACGTACTGAGTCGCAATCTGCGGAACCGGCGAAGGAGAAGGTGGCGTAACCGGCACGGATTAAATGTTTTGGAAGCCGCACATCTTCATGGCGGCGAATGGCTCGGGATTCTTCATGAAGGTGCCCCACACATAGCCGGTGCGGAGGTTCTCCGCTTGCAGGAGGCCGATTCCGAGATCGATGCCGAGAACGTCGGGATCGTACCAGGAGAGCTGTGGGTGGAATGCATCGGCGAAACCGTAGCGGCCCCATGCCTCTTCACCGTACGTGTCTCTGAGCGAGCGGAGGACGCGCAGGCACTCGGCTGGAAGAAAGGGAAGAGAGCCTGCCGTTGCGGATGGGACGACAGAGCCGTCGACTGGGCCGAGAAGCGGCGGGCCTCCCCATGCGGTGTAGCCGTGTTGCCAGTCGGATGCGGTGACGCCCCAAAAGTCTTCGTTGTAGCCGCGATTCAGGCTTAGACAGAAGGCTTTGTGGGCGCGCGTGGCGATGATGGAGTTGGCGAAGTAGTCGGCGTAGGCGTCGCGACGGTGTGCGAAGTCGAACCATGCGTGGGAATACTGGTGGACGAAGAGAGGATCGTGCCCACTGATGAAGGTGTATGGGCCGAACTCAACATGCGGGCGGGTGAAGTTATTCCAGTGGTCGGGCGCGATGGGATGCTGCGGAGATCCGATGGCGAGGAGGTAAAGCATCATCAGCTCGCTGTAGTGGTCCCAGCGGGAGTAGACGAAGCCGTTTTCTGGGTGCCAGCCTTTGGAGAATGTTTTGCCGGTGTTGAGCATCCAAGGCCACTCGACGCGGTTGTAGAGTTGCGTGGCCAGGCGGGTGATCTCGGGGTCGTTGAAGTGAGCGCGACAGGTAAGGACGCCGCAGAGGAAGATTGAAGTGTCTATGGGAGAGACTTCGCTATTGATAAGGGGCTGGCCGGTTTCGATGTCGTTGAAGTGATAGAAGAAGCCGTACTGATGCGGCATGGAGTTGAGGTGGAATTTGAGGGTTGTCAGGACTTGTTTTTTGGCCTGGGCGGTGGAGATGAAACGTCGTCTGTCCGCGATGCAGAGTGCGGTGAGGCCGAAGCCGGTCGCGGCGACGCTCGATACAAAGCGGCTGTCGCGGGCGCCGGTGGGTGGCTTGTTGAAGGCACGATCCATGACCTGTCCGTTGGACGGTTCCACCTGCTCGGTGAAGTAGAGGCAGGCGCGACGCTGCATGTCGTCGAGGAACGCATTGTCGTCTTCGGTGGGAGAAGCTGTGGGGTAGAGGCTTTGTTGCGCGGCAGGCAAGGCATGGAGAAGTCGTGAAGACCCAAGGGTCGAGAGAAGAGCGCCGCCAAGCAGTTTTGCCGCACTGCGCCTTGTTATGCAGTGCGGGGTGAAAACCTCTGTGCTGATGGCATCGTTGCCAGGTGTGTCATGCATACGCAAATGGAGAGCTGAACGGATTTTACGGTCTAGTGCGCTGATTTTCCGTTCCTTAGTTCGAGGACGACAAGGCCCTGCGGGGGTATATTAACCGTCAGGCTGCCTTGTTTGAGTGCGACGTGTTCCGGTGGTGAAGGCCTGGCTGCCTCTCGCAGACGGGTGATCTGGTCGCGGGTGAGAATGGCGGGACGGCCCATGGCGTCGTATGTTTTCAAGACATTGCCGTGGTCGGCATCGAGGCGCCAGAGCTGAACCGCGGCATTGGGGGCTACACCGTCGAGCTTGAGGGTGAAGGATTTGTCGGGTCCTGGATTGGCTGGGGGCGGAGTGTAGGTTGCGCCGGTACCGAAGGGTGGGGCGTAGTTCCAGAGAGCCATGACGAGGGTGCCGTCGCTTCGCCTGGTTGCGATTGCAGAGTTGGAGTCGATTTGGATGCGGCGGTCACCGAGTTGGTGCAGCATGGCGAAGGCGTTGAGAGCGGGCTTGGGAATGCCATCTTCGGCGATAAGACCGAAGCCGCCGTAGAAGGGAGTTTTGACGACGCCTTGTTCCTCAAAGACGTCGGAGAAGGACCAGTAACTCATGGCTTCGGTGAGGCCGTCGCACTGGCTGATGGTGTCTGCGAGCCAGGGGCCCATGTAGATCGTGTCGGTAACGTTGGGCTCGTTCGCGTAGCTGGCGTTGTATTCGCTGAAGATCAAAGGCAGTTTGGGGAAGGGGGAAGCGGCGATTTCGTCGTGTACTTTGCGGACGGAGCGACAGACCATGCGGTCGCGGGGGATGACTTCATCGGTATGGAATACATCCTTGGCGGTGTCGTTGGCGTAGACGTGGCTACTGACGAAGTCTACCGGTGCGCCGCTTTGTTTGGCGTGATCGAGAAAGCTCGCGACCCACGCGGCTTGGGCGCTTGAAGGGCCGCCCACGCGGATATGGTTGTTTACCTTTTTAAGAGCGGCGGCGGTGTGGTCGTAGAGTTCGTAGTAGGTGGGTTGAAGGGGCTTTCCGCCCCAGAAGTCGAGGTTCGGCTCGTTCCATACTTCGAAGTACCACTGTGAGACTTCGTCAATGCCGTAGCGGTCAACAAGGTGTTGCGCAAAGGCGGTGATCATTCCATCCCATTGCGCGTAGTCCTTTGGTGGGGAGACGTTCTGCTTGTACCAGAAGGCATGGAGCGCGGAGGGATCGGAGGCGAGTTTCTTTGGCATGAAGCTCAGTTCGACGAAGGGACGAACGCCGTTGGCTAACAGGCCATCGTAGATCTGGTCGATGTAAGAGAAGTTGTAGACGGGGTGGCCGTTGGCGTCGAGATCGAAGAGGCCGACCTCATCCATGAAGATGCCGTGAAAACGGATTGCCTGAAATCCTGTTGCTTTTTTTACGGTGCGGAGGTCGTCGCGGTAGCTTTCACGCAACGAGAGGATGGCGCGGCCGGAGCCAAAGATCTGCTCCCAGTAGTGAGGGAAGGGCGTTCCTTCCGACTTAGCATCCACATGAATGATGCTGGTCTGGAGTGAGGAGGAGGGTGAGGAGTTGTTAACCTCTTGGGAGTAGATAGATGGCGTGGTTATCGCCAGGGTGAGACTAATCACCATCAAATTGCTAAGTTGCATCGTCCTCCTTTTCGACAGCAGGAATTGCACATCTATTGGATGCGGCAAACGCCTGGTTTCATCTTTACCAGTTTTAGACGAGGTGTTACCCGGAGATGGGAGCCGCAGATCAAGATGGTACAGACACGGAATTATCACATTCCATGCGGTTCGGCTGGGCATACACTGAAATTTATGGCCGGAACCCTAAAGCTATATTTTACTTTATTGTCTGCGTTCGTATTGTGTTTTGGAGCCTTTAACGGAGGCGCGGAGGATCGAAAGCGGGCGTCTTCTTCTGACGCTGCGAATGAGGTTGTTCTGCATGGAACCGTTACGGGGCGCCAGAACAATACCTATATCGAGGCGCCGTTTGAGGTGCCTGCCGGCACGCAACGTGTCACGCTTACTTTCAGCTATACGGGGAAAGAAGAGCGGACGACACTTGATATTGGGTTGCTCGATCCAAAGGGCTTACGCTGCTGGAGCGGCGGCAATAAATCGACGCTTACTGTAAGCGCAACCGATGCAACGCCATCGTGCCTTGCCGGTCCGGTTAGAGCCGGAACATGGAAGCTATTGATTGGCGTTCCTAATATTCGCCCAAATGTGACGGCGGCTTATACGGCTAATGTCTTCTTTACAGAGAGTGGACTTGTTCGAGATCAGCCGATGGTTTTGCGTAGTCCGTTGCGGTCCGGTCCTGCGTGGTTCAGAGGGGATCTGCATATGCATACGGCGCATAGCGACGGATCGTGTAACAGTCTCCGTGGCGTGAAAGTTCCTTGTCCGGTTTTTGTGATTGCTGAAGCGGCAGCGCGCAAGGGACTGGACTTTATTGCGGTGACGGACCACAACACGACGTCACAAAATGATGCGATGAGAGAGTTGCAGCCTTACTTCGATAGCCTGCTGATGATTCCGGGAAGGGAGATGACAACCTTTCATGGACATGCCAATTTGTTTGGAACCGTGGCGCCACTGGATTTCCGAGTTGGCTCGAGGGACGTTCCGGATATCAACACGCTTTTTCGGCAGGCTAATCTGATTGGTGGTCTTATCTCCATCAATCACCCGAATGCGCCGACGGGTGAAGCCTGCATGGGATGCGGTTGGAATCCAACGCCGGAAGCAGATCTCAATCTGGTGCAGGCCATTGAGGTGGTTAATGGCGGCGCTGAAGACGGCCCTTTTGCCGGCTTATCTTTTTGGGAAAAACAGCTCAACCGTGGATTTCGGCTTACAGGAATAGGCGGAAGCGATAACCATACTGCACAGCGGCCTCTGGATGAGGTGGGGTCGATTGGTAGTCCGACGACGGTTGTCTACGCGACGGAGCTCTCTACATCTGCAATTCTCGAGGCCATTCGCGCAGGCCATGTCTTTGTGGACCTTACGGCCAGCAAAGATCGCTTGCTTGAACTGCGAGTGCAGAGTGGCGATTCTATGGCCAGCATGGGGGATACGCTGGCCGCAGTGGCGGGATCGGAGGTGGAGTTTTCCGTGCACGTTGCCGGAGTGGAAGGAGGGAAACTCCTACTTGTTGAAGATGGTCAGCCGATGGCAGAGTCATCGACGCAAGCAATTCATGGACAGGATCAAACGATCCAGAGCCATTGGAAGAGCGATGGAAAGCAGCACTGGTTTCGCTCCGATGTGCATGGGCCGGATGGCAAACTTTGGCTGATGGGAAACCCCATCTATATAAACTGGTCGCCATCCGGCGGAAAGCGAGTTATGCAATGAGGCAGGTTTTTTCAGGCCTGTGACATCATCGGCTGAGAATGAGTCTCTCGTGTGACACGGTCGGCCTGTGGGCCTTTCTTTCCTTGAACGATGTCGAAGGTTACGTCGTCGCCTTCTTTGAGGAATTTATAGCCTTCCTTCTGGATCGAACTGAAGTGTACGAAGACATCTGTGCCACCGTCGTATCCCAGGAAACCGTACCCTTTTACATTGTTGAACCACTTTACTTTGCCTTTGTACTGAGCCATGAGAATCATCCTTGTTATGGGGGATTGTGGGGAGCTTTATGCAATGAAGGCGCACATGGCGACGACGACGGCTGCCATGTAAATGTGGCCACTCTGTTGCTGCAGGGTATCTTCCGAGGTGGCATCATCGTTCATTTCGGATTGGTCCACGGCGGATTCCAAAAACCAACCAAGAGCACCAAAGCAAGCGAAGCTTCCAACGGCAATGAGAACGGTACTATATCCAGGCATGTCACACCTTCTTTTGTTGGCTAAACCAGATTGGTGTTGGCGGAGGCTAGAATGCATCGAATCGCCTAAAGCCACTCTTGTCGAGGGGCTAAATCGCCACTGAACTGCTCTATCGGCATAGTGGCGAGTGTTGCGGAAGCGTTTCAAAAAAAAATAAACCCGCCCGGGCCTGGCATCCAAGTGGCGGATCAGAGATCCAGTCCATTCGGAAAGCTCTTGTTTTGTTTGGATTGCATGCCGTTCTGCGGGTAAATCGTAGCTTTGGTCGTGTAGACTTTTCGTCATAGGGCAGAGAGGACCCTTCCGTGAACTTTGAAGCGTTCGATGGCTCCTATGTAAGCAAGCTGCGCGCGGGAGACGCTTCGACAGAGCAGCATTTCGTTGGTTACTTCACCGAACTGATTACATTGAAGTTACGGTCGCGGCTTCGTGCGCCTGAGGTGATCGAAGACCTGAAACAGGAGACGTTTTCGCGGGCGTTTGCGTTGATACGGAGCGAAGGCGGCGTTCGCAATCCTGAACGGCTTGGGCCTCTGGTCAATTCAATCTGCAACAATGTGCTGATGGAGCAGTACAGGGCCTCCGGCAGGGTCGAGGCGCTAGACGAGACTGTCGCTGAACATATTGTCGAGACCAGGCCAGATGCCCTTAATATTGCTATTTCGCACGACACGGGCAATGTCGTGCGGCAGGTTTTGTCAAAACTGAAGCGGCGCGATCGAGACATTCTGCAGGCAGTGTTCCTGGAGGAGCGCGATAAAGACAGGGTTTGTCGTGAGATGGGGGTAGATCGAGAGTACCTCAGAGTTCTGCTGCACCGGGCCAAGGGAGCTTTTCGCGAGCTCTATTCCAGGCGAGTGGGAGAAAAACATTGAAATTCGCCTGCCGCGGGACCATTTTTCAAAAGATTGAAACGATTACATGGCTCTCCACACTATGGAAAAATAGAGGCCTTTTGCGATGAACCATCAGGATGCACTCCAGGAAATGGCTGTGGAACGCTATCTGCTGGGCGAACTCGGCGGAGAGGCGTTGGACAGATTCGAAGAGCATCTTTTCGACTGCCCTCTGTGTGTGACGGATCTGCGGATGGGAACCACATTTATCAATGCAGCTCGCAATGAGCTGAGGACTGCAGCTGTAGCTGCACCTGTGAAGGAAAGTCCGTTCGGGTGGATCTCCGGGCTGCTCCGTCCGAGCTTTCTGGCTCCGGCGCTGGCGGCCTGCCTGGTGGTTATGGGGGTTGAAAGCTTCATCCTGGTGCCCGGTATGAGACGCGAGGTCGTACAGATGGAGACGCCGTCGGTGCTGAACAATCTTGTCCTTGCGAATGCCGGAGCAAGGGGTGATTCAGTAGCCGAGATTGTGGCGCCGCAGCATGGAGCGTTTCTGCTTTCGGTCGATATTCCGGGGCGGAGCGGATTCTCTGGGTATTTGCTTTCGCTGTATTCCCCTTTGGGGGCAGTGGTATGGCAGACGAAGATTTTGCCTCAGCAAGCTAGCGATACGGTGGTGATCCATGTGCCCACCGATATTACGAAGGAAGGGTTGAATACGCTGCTTGTTCAGGGTTTACTGTCGGTTCAAGGTGGTAAGCTGGAAGACCTCGCGCGGTACAAGTTCCAACTCAACGTTTCTAAATAACTCTTTGTCTAAATAACCTTTCGAACGGAGAACAGATGAACGCCAGTACGGAAAGACATTTTTACTATCATGCCGATGCCAGCCCTGTGGGCGGCCACATTACGCATCCCTTCGAGAAGATCGTGACGACGGAGGCCTCGTCTTCGCTGGCCCAGGCAGGCGGGCACGTCAATGGCGTTCACGAGTCTTACCGGCTAGATCCCGTTGTCGCGGCGCAGAAGGCGTACTCACATATTTCTGGAGCGAAGAACCACGCGACCGGAACCTGGACGACACTGACAACTTCGGTGGTTGAGCACTTGAATGTGCTTGAGGTTGTTACGGCGGACCGAATCGTGGCGCGGCTGGCTGTGGAACATCCGGCTGAGGGCTATACGCCGAAGGTGTCCTTCGTCGGGGCCCAGTTCATCAATCTCCGTGTGAATGGACATCCGGTAAATGTGAAGCTCAACCGGAGCTTGCTCCATCCGGGGCACGATAACTTTCCCACAGAGCCCCATATAAAGGATAAAAAGTTTATCCAGAAGGTCGCGGAGCACGGCCGTAGAATTACAGGAGCGAAAGATGCTCCAGAATGGGTCAAGACACGGTACGGGTGGATAGGAAAACCGGAGGAGCACGAGAAGAGGGGACACGTCCTCACCTCTTTGGTAGAAGAGATAGAGGAAGTGCATGGCGCAACTACGTGTGGTCACGTAATTGTGGTGCCAGATTTTGGCAATCTCTTTCTCGGCGAGCTATCCCTCGATCGAGCCTCTTTTCAGTTGACGATGCTGCGGATGGAACTTGGGTGCCCTGCGGTGGGGAACTTGAGCATGGCAACCTCTCGATCAAATGGATATCCAATGCCATAATCTTTACCGCAGTTTTTTTGCTAATATGCGTCGGATGTAGATCCAAGCCGCAGACAACATCCGACGCTGTAGCTATATATGATGAGATAGAAAAGAAGTTCATTTCGGGCAATATATCTAGTGCTCGAATACAATCGCAGGAAACCTACAAGCGTTTTGAGTCGACACGCCCTGATTTGGCCGCAACGTTTCGACTTCAGCTAGCAAAAATACTACTCTACCAAGGCGAGAGCGGAGATGCGCTAAAGCTCCTTCAACAAGAGCTTCCCACTACTTCACCTATCGATTCTGTTGTGAAAAGAAAGATCCTGCTTTCGATCGTACAGGCCAGGCTAGGCCAGTTTGATCAAGCGGAGCAGATGCTTTTCGAAGCAGAACGAGAATCTCCTAATGACACCCTTCGAGCGGAAGTCTTTGGTGCGAAGGGTAGCATCAACTTGGAGAGGGGCAAACTAGACGATGCAGAAACCGCGTTTCAAACCAGCCTCGTAGGCGTCATCCAAAGTAATAATAAATTCCTTCAAGCTCAGACCTTGATGAATTTGGGCGTCGTCGCGTTACAAGAGGAGCACTACGAAGATGCCCTAATGCGTTTTGTGAGCGCGTCTACCGCCGCACGTTCCATCGGTGCAAAGTTAGCTCTCGAAAAAGCAGTTGGCAACGTGGGATTTGTCTATTACAAAACTGGTGATTTTCAGCGAGCACTAGCGAGCTTCAACGAAGCTGAAAAGCAAGCGGCTGAATTGGGCTCGTCAATCGATCGAGTTAGATCATTGAACAATGCTGGGCTTTGCGAATACCAATTGGGAAATCTAAATGAAGCTCGGCCATTTTATGAACGATCTTTGATTTTTGCTCGATTTATACAAAACCAGGAAGAGATCCTTGATGCTCATGTAAGTCTTGGCTTTCTTTTGCTGCGGTTGAATAAATTGGATGAAGCAGAGGTTCATGTTCGTGACGCAAACAGCATTGCTGCGTTGCGAAAGAGTGAAAGGGCGAGTCTTGAGCCTGCTCTACTGAACGCACTGCTGCTTGATAAGCGTGGGAATAAACAGGGTTCCATTAATACATTGGTCGACCTGGAAAAGCGAGCGAAGGACGTCCCGTCTTTGCGGTGGGAGGCGGAGAATACGCTGGCGAGGATCTACTCGGAAGGTGGCCGTTCTAAGGATGCTGGTTTGTGGTTTCAGCGGTCCATTGAGACCTTCAAGCAACAGAGGTCTTCGCTTACGAGTGTAGATTCGACGCTTCCGTTCCTTGAGAATGGGAATGATCTCTATCGGGATTACACAGAGTATCTGATTCGTGAGCATAGACCGGATGAGGCTCTGAACGTTGTGGATGAGAGCAGGGCGGAGGCGCTTGCGGATGGATTGAAGCTTCCACCGTTGAAGCGAACCAGCGGTATGAATCCTCGGTCGATTGCGTCTCGTGTGCAGGCTACGATTCTTGTTTATTCACTGCGACCGAAGGTGTCTTATCTTTGGGCTATTACTCCTACGCGGCAGCAGTTTTATCAACTGCCAGGGAGTGAGACGATTCTTCCACTGATTCATTCGCATACGAAGTCGATTCTGGCTTCGAAAGATGTGCTGGCGCAACCTAATGCTCCCGGGCACGAGTTGTATCAGGCATTGGTCAAACCGGTTGAGGGGATGATTCCGAAGGGGGGCAGGGTCTTCATCATCGGCGACGAGGCTTTGAGTGGGCTTAACTTTGAGACTCTGCTTGCTGGCGACGAGAGTCCGCATTTCTGGATAGAAGATGTAGCGATCACGAACACCAAGTCGCTTCGGCTGCTCTCGGTAAAAAGTGAGAGACACGAGAGCTACGCCGACAGAAGGATTTTGCTGATTGGCGATCCAATTTATCGTGATGGCGAGTATGCGAAACTGCCGAACGCGGCGCAGGAGGTCACGAATATCGCGGGCCACTTCGCCGCGGATCACCGTATCGTGGTGACGGGACAGCAGGCTTCGCCTGATGCTTATCGCGAACATCAACCGGGTGGATTTTCGTATATCCACTTTGTTGCTCACGCCACGGCGAATATGACCGCCCCTCTGGATTCGGCTGTGGTGCTGTCACGGGATCGCGGAGACGCTGGGACCTATAAGTTGTATGCCCGGGATATTCTGCAGCAGAACCTTCATGCCGATCTGGTGACGCTGTCGTCCTGCTACGGGTCGGGGTCACGGCAGTACACCGGTGAGGGATTGGTCGGATTGGCCTGGGCGTTTTTGCGCGCAGGCTCGCATCATGTGATTGGTGCGATGTGGGAGGTCAGTGATGTATCGACGCCGCAGCTGATGGACAACCTGTACGGAGAACTGGCTAAAGGCAATCAGCCGGATGCCGCTCTACGGTCGGCAAAGCTTGCAATGCTTCACTCGAACGGGGTGTTTCGTAAACCGCTGTACTGGGCTCCATTTCTGCTGTACTCAGGTGCCTGATAAATCGAGAGCAAGAGAGAGACCCGACGCTTGGCGCCGGGCCTTTTATTGGTGAGAACCAAACAGAAGCATCGCTTCAATCGAAACCAGTAAGGTGTAGCGCTGAAGTCTCTCCGGCCTGTCTCCCAGCAGGCCAGAGAGAAAGAGCGTACTACGGAAGAATAGTGCCGGTTGCCTTAGAAACGTTTCTCCTCCAGATAAATATCTTTATCGCTGACGGCGCAGAAACTTAGTTGTTTTTTAATTATGGTTACTTCGTTGGATCGGCTTTCTGAAGATACGAAGAGACCAGTCCGAGCACGCATGTGCAAGCGAGAAAAGGTTACCGAAATTACTAAATAGATAGCAATTGGAATGTTAACAAAAACGCATCAAGCTGCTTATTCTATTACGTTTATTTCATCGAGCTTTTACTCGCCAAATGGTTTGGAAAGCCATTGGTAACGGTGCAACTTTCGGGTAATAGGTAGCCCAAAAGAGGAAGGTTAGGGTTTGTTACGAAAGTCATGTAACTCACACATCGCCGCGCCTCAAGGAACCTATGACATTACGTTCTCATCGTTCCCTCCGACTCACGGTACTTTCCTTTCTCCGCAATCACTATGCGGGTGCCGGCTTACTCCTGCTATTGACAATGTTGGTTCCCGGCGCCCATGCAATCACGGCGACGACGACTACGCTGACTATTTCTTCGATCTCGGTGCCCTATAAAACGCCGATCATTTTAACGGCGACGGTGACGGCGACGGGCGGAGCTCCTGTAACAGCCGGCTTTGTGCTGTTTTGCGATGCTACCGCGACCTTCTGCGAAAACAACACTTCTTTAGGCCGTGTTCAGTTGACAGCTGCTAACGCGACCGCGGTCGTCAAGATTGGGAGTGGCCCTCTCGGTATTCACAGCTATAAGGCCGTCTATCACGCCAACAATACCTATGAATCCAGCGTTTCGAACAAGGTGTCCTACACGGTTCAGGGAACTTACTCAACGACAACGACGATTCTCTCTTCAGGAAGCGTTGGCAATTACACGTTGATGGGAAATGTAACTGGTATTGGTTCACTGTTAGCTGCGCCAGGCGGAAATATCTCTTTTCTCGACCTAAGTGCAGGTAACAAGATTCTAGGAACGCAGATCCTAAATGCGGGCGTCGTGAGCGAAGTCTTTACACAGGCACCCAACTCTCCATTCGGTATTGCTCAACTTCCTTCTACAAATAACTATCTCAGCAGATCACTTGCGATCGCATCGAACTATATCAATGGCGACAACAATCTTGACGTAGTAACTGCAAATACTGACCAGACCGTCACTATTTTAATCGGCAATGGCAATGGAAGTTTCCAGCCAAAGGTTAACTATTCCGGTTGTGTAACTGGCTCAGCGCAAAAGATTCTTCTGGCCGACTTCAATCGAGATGGAAACATTGATATTGCATTGAGCTGTTCAGACGGCGCTCACGGCGGTCTGGTTATTATGCTCGGAAACGGAGACGGAACGTTTCAGACGGCTGTTCCATATTCATCGGGAGCCGCCAGAGGCCTCGCTTTGGGAGACTTCAACAGCGATGGAATCCTAGATATCGCCGTTGCCGACAGTTCACAGGAAGATATAACAATTTTTATTGGAAATGGCGACGGCAGCTTCAAGCCGGGTGTCATTTCGGTGAATACTCCCCGACAAGTAAACGATGTGGTTGTTGCTGATTTCGATGGAGATGGTAACGATGACCTCGCTTATGTTGTGAATAGTGCTGATCCCAGCAGTAATTTATCGGATCTCTATGTGGCTTTGGGGAAAGGCAATGGAAATTTAAAGGCTTCGGTATTGGCGGCGTCGAATATCGGTGAATTCTTAACTGTAGGCGACATAGACGGGAACAATGTACCGGATATAGTTTCCACAACAGTTCAGCATAAAAAAGGCGTCAACGTTGGTAATAGCCTTTTCGTTCTAATTGGGAACGGCGACGGTACTTTTCAGCCAACAGCGACTTATGTTTCGGATATTCCATCGGATCCGCATCTTGCCGATGTAAACGGCGATGGAAAGCCTGACATTATCGCAGGAGGTAGCTACGGTGCACTTGTTTACCTGGGCAACGGCGACGGAACCTTTCAGGCTTATTCCGAGCCGGTGATCGGGGGTTTTGACCTTACCTACGCGGTTAATGCAGGGGATTACAACAACGACGGCAACGCCGACCTTATTGGAACAGATGCAAATAATCCCAGGGCTGCCGTTTCGCTGAGCGAGGTGCAGCAGGTCGCCGATGCGAATGCTCTGACCGGAGTGGCTCTCTTTCCTCTAGGGAGCGGAACCCACAATGTGGACGCAAGTTATCTTGGTAACTCGATCTATGTGGGCAGCACTTCATCGACAATTCAATTGAGGGCAGCGCCTACGCCGACAACACTGAGCCTGGTTGCATCTCCTACTTCGGCTACTTTGTCCGGTCAATCAGTGGCTCTTACTGCTACGCTGAACCCTTATACCGTCGGCCCACCAACCACCACGACGGATGGAGAATCGGTCAAGTTTTTCAACGGCGCTACCTCTCTTGGTTCTGGAGTGTTGCACGGCGGCGTTGCCACGCTAACGACAACTGCTTTGCCCGCCGATAACGATACGCTACAAGCGGCGTTTCCAGGTGACATCAACTACAACCCAAGCAGTTCGAGCAGCGTAAGCGTAACAGTAGCGAGCATACTGTTGACGTCTTCGCCAAATCCCTCGACCTATGGACAGACCGTTACCTTTATAGCCACGGTGCCTTCGGGAGAACTTGGGAATGTGACCTTCAAAGATGGCGGGACAACACTGAGAACAGTCGCACTTTCTAGTTCGGCAGCGTCCTTCACTACCTCGACTCTTACAGCTGGGTCACACGATATTACTGCGGTGTATAGCGGAGATAGTAGTCACGGAACTCCTGCTGCTACCTCTCCGATTGTGACGCAGGTAGTGAATGCAGCCACGCCACTACTTGCAGTTGCGACTTCGGGACAAAGTACATACGGCGACCTGGTGACGATTACTGCTGCTCTGTCGTTGTCTGGGCCAACTGGAACGGTGGTATTCACCAGTGGTTCAACGACGTTAGGAACGGGAACGGTAAGCGCATCGGGTACAGCGACGATTACAGCATCAACACTGCCGGCCGGAAGCGACCCTATTACCGCTGCCTATGGTGGAGATAAAAATTATAACAACGCAACAGGCTCGACGACGCAGACGGTGGGGAAGAGAACGCCTGTGACATCGTTGACCTCATCGACTAATCCGTCACTTATAGGTGCTTCTGTTGTTTTCACGGACTCACTGCCTACTGGCTTGACCGGCACTGTGACATTTGCAAATGGATCTACGATACTGGGCACTTACCAAGTTTCGGGAATAACTGCAGGTGTAACAACATCGGCGCTTCCGCTTGGAAGCGATGTCATCACGGCAACGTATAGCGGTGACGCGAATAATAATGCGTCGAAAGCAAGCCTTACTCAAACGGTCAATAAGGCAACGCCGACCGTAATTGTGACAACATCCGGCCAGAGCACATATGGTGCGACCGTTACAATCACGGCGAGCGTACCTCCAGGGCCAACGGGCACCATCACATTTACTAGCGGCGGAACTTCTCTTGGTTCCGGAGCTCTCACGCCATCGGGAACAGTTGTCATCACGACGACGGCGCTGCCTGTGGGAACCGATACGATCACAGCTAGCTATAGCGGGGACGATAACAACAATGCGAACCAAGGAACCACAACGCTGGTTGTAGGAAAGACGACTCCGACTGTAACGGTGACGACCTCGGGCCCAAGCAACTATGGTGACCCTGTCACGATCACAGTGACAGTTCCTCCAGGCACTAATGGCAACGTGACAATTACGAGCGGGGGCAACTCCATTGGTACGGGGACCATTAGCTCGGGTACGGTAACAATCACAACGACAACGCTACCTGTGGGAACCGATCCGATCGTTGTGAGCTATGGAGGTGATGGAAATAACAATCCAGCAAGCGGTACTGCGACACAGGTCGTATCGAAGCTGACTCCGTCGGTAACGCTTTCTTCTTCGGTCAATCCTTCCATGGTGAACCAGTCTGTGACCTTTACGGCAACTGTGCCGGTTGCAATCTCTGGAACCGTAACGTTCTTCGATGCTGCTGCAGTGCTGGGTACTGCAACTGTAAGCAATGGCGTAGCCGCAATCACAACATCGACACTGTTGGCTGGAGCTCATACCGTTACCGCAAACTACAGTGGTGATCAGGGCAACAACTCTGCTAACTCGTTGCCTTTGACGCAGACGGTGAACAAGGAAAATCCCGTACTGCCGGCACCTTCCGTATCATCGACCAATACAACGGTTGGTAACTCAGAGACGATCAGCGAGACGGTACCGCCGGGAGTGAGTGGGCCGGTTACCTTTTACGACGGCTCAACTCCGATTGGCACGGCGCCAATTGTGAGCGGCGTCGCCACCATCACCGTAAACACGCTGCCGGTAGGGACTGATCCTATTACAGCCAGTACGCCAAGCGATGCGAATAATAATTCCGCGACATCACCGCCGACGATCGTAACAGTAATAAAGACAACACCAACAATTAAGCTAATTTCATCGATCAACCCATCATCGGCTGGTCAGTCTGTTACCTTCACCGCGACTGGTCCGAACGGAGCAACGGGATCTCTAGTCTTCTTTGATGGAGCCGCAACACTGGCTACCATTGGTTTGACGAATGGCCAGGCGTCTTTCACGACCAACTCTTTGACGGCTGGTTCGCACACCATTACTGCAGATTACAGTGGAGATTCAAGCTATACCGCTGCTAATTCCGCGCCTCTGACACAGACGGTCAACAAGGGAACTCCTGCGCTGCCGCCGCCTGCAGTCTCCTCGCCTACGTTGCCATCCGGTACCTCGGAGACGATCTCCGAGACTGTTCCTTCTGGTGTCATCGGCCCAGTCACGTTCTATAACGGCTCGACCGCCATTGGAACGTCATCGATCGTCAACGGAGTGGCCAGCATCACGATCACTCTGTCGACGATTGGCACGGATTCCATTACCGCCAGTACGCCTGCGGATGCCAATAACAATGCGGCAACCTCGCCGCCAACCTTGGTAACGGTCACAAAGATGACGCCGTCCCTGCCGCCGCCAACCGTGTCGACGACGACTCCAACTCCTGATACGCCAGTCACAATCACGGAACCGGTACCACCGGGTGTTACGGGGCCTATTACGTTCAATGATGGTCCAACTGTGATTGGGACAGCTCCTGTAGTCAATGGAGTAGCGACTATCACTGTCCCTTCGCTGCCGATTGGATCGAATCCCATTACGGCGACGACACCAGGAGGCGACACGAGTAATGCAGCGACCTCGCCCGTTACACCAGTTGTTGTATCGAAGGCAATTCCAACGGTAGTTCTAACATCTTCGGCGAATCCGGCAGAGTTCAATCAAGTGGTTACTTTCACGGCGGCTGTGCCTGCGGCTGCAAGCGGGACGATGACGTTCCGTGATGGAGCAGTCGTTCTCGGGACAGTAACGGTTAATGCTGGGATCGCTGTTCTCACCACCTCCAACCTGACGATTGGATCGCATGCTATTACCGCAGCTTATGGTGGGAACAGCAGCTATGATGTCGCTACCTCCGCACCTCTTGGACAGGTCGTCGGCAAGATTCCAACAGCCATTACTCTGGGTCAAAGCGCTCCTGCCCAGTTGCTGCATAACATGGTCACTTTCGCAGCTACAGTAATTGCTGCAACCCCGACTCCTACAGGAACGGTGACTTTCCTTGAGGGCACGACTGTACTTGGCACTACGGCACTGAACACAAACGGAACCGTTGTTGCACTGGCCAAGTCAGGGAACGCAGCATATGCGACGAGCGGTCTGACTACCGGATCGCATCAGATCGTCGCAGTCTATTCCGGTGATGCAAGCTTCTCTCCGAGTACATCGGCTCCGGTGACGTACATCGTTCAAGACTTTACGAACGCGGTGAATGGTGTGGCTAGCCAGAATGTGTTTCCAGGGGACAAGACCAGCTACAAGTTTGACCTTGCTCCTCTTGGTGCGACGACATTTCTGAGCGATCTCAACCTGACGGTTGCTGGCTTGCCTGCTGGCACGACGTACACCTTTACGCCGGCGACGATTGCTGCAGGAAGTGGTACTACGAGCGTTGTGCTCAACATTACGACCAACAGTTCGTTGAGTGCTCAGAGCCGCATGCCCAAGGGTGATCCGACATCGCAGCATGGCTTGCCGATTGCGCTCGGAATGATGGGGCTGTTCGGCCTTGGTGTAGTTCGCAAGTACAGACGCAAAATGCCGCGTATGTTGACGGTGCTTCTATTGTTACTTGGTTCTCTTCTACCCGTCGCTGGACTTAGTGGCTGCGCGGGTGGTTATTTCACGCTAACTCCCACAACTTATTCGGTCAGCGTAACAGGTACCGAAGGGTTGATACAACATACTGCAACCGCGACGCTAGTCGTGCAGTAGGAGAATCATTGATGCATTTTAGAAGCACTGCTTTATTACTGGTTCTTGTTGCTCTTTCCGGAGTTCTGCACGCTCAGGCGGTTCCGTTGGGAATCGGGCGAGAAGATATTACAAGAGTAGAGATTGGAGCGAACTATAACTATTTCCATGCGAATGCGCCGCCAGGACAATGTGGATGTTTTGGGCTCAATGGAGGGAGTGGCGCCGTCGTCTTCAACATCACTCCGGTCTGGAGTGGTGTGGCTGATGTTGCAGTTGCGTTTGCCAACAACGTGGATAACACACAGCAAAACATTACGATCATCAACTATCTCTTTGGGCCTCGGTATACACGGCGTACTTCCAGCCGCTTCGTTCCTTATGGGCAGATACTTTTTGGCGGCGCGAAGGAGAACGTCAATTTCGACTTCGTCATCAATCGCAATTCTTTTGGACTGCTTGGCGGAGGCGGCGTTACTACGAGGCTTGGACGGAAATTCAGGCTCACGATTGGGGAGGTGGACTATGTCTACACTCGGATCCCTAATGCAAAGAACGATACTCAAAACAACATCCGTGTGGTCACGGGAATTACTTACGGGTTTGGGGTGAAATAGAGTTACGCGAATCTGCTCGTAATGGAGCGGACCGCGTCGCGGGCGTCGCGGATGAGGTCTGGGAGACCTACTCCGTGGTAGCCGTTGCCGAGGAGTGTTAGGCCTTTGATGATTTGGACTCGATTGGTTAGTTCGGCCATGCGGTCAAGGTGACCTACGTTGTATTGCGGGAGGCTGCGGGGCCAGCGGCGGACTACTGTCACTTGGGGCTCGGGCAAAGGGCCGAGGATGCGGGCAAGTTCGAGGCGGGCTACAGAGGCGGTCTCGTCGTTGCCGCAGCGCATGAGGCGTTCTGCTGCTGCTCCGCCGAAGAAGGCTCGGACGAGGCGACCGTTCTCTGGGACGCGATCAGGGAACTTCTGGTCCATGAAGGTTGCGGCCAAGAGGAGGCTTCCAGAGCCGGGTGGGACGAGGAAGCCGAATCCAGGAGGAATGGTGAAATTGGCTGCGTTGGCGAAGCCGAAGCCGACGACGACGGCGGAGCTTGCGTCCATCTCCATCAACTTGGCGATGCGGTTGTCGATCGGCTCGAGCAAGGATCGAGCTGCGTCGATTGGTGTGGTGATGATGATGGCATCGAAACGTTCCACTTCTCTGGCGGTTCCGACGATCCAACCTTCGTCGCTGTTGGAGATGAAGCTGACTTCGTCGCCAAGGCGAATCCATTCGGGCGGGATGGCAGCGATCATGCGGTCGATGAGGGTTCCGAGGCCGCTGCGGAGTGTGGTGAAGATTGCAGGCTTTTCTGTAGCGGTTTTAGCTCGGGATTGAAGGGCGGCGATGAGGCTGCCTTGTTGCTGCTCCATTGCGACGAAGGGCGCCATGACTGCGCGGATGCTGAGTTTAGCGACATCGCCGCCGAAGACTCCGCTGAGGAGGGGAGCGCCGATTTTTTCGAGGACTTCGTTGCCGAAGTGGCGGTGAACGAAGTCGGCTACGCTCTCGTCGTGCTGGGGAGCGGTGGCTTTTAGCTCGTCGGCCCGGGTTATTTCGGCGTGGAAAGCTTGTTTGGCTTCGTGGCTGAAGAGTTCGGAGTTGTCGAGCGCGGTGAGGTCGGTGGGGACCATCATGCGCATTCCGTCGGGCATGGGCTGGAGGTGACCGTCGAGGAGAACGTAGGTTTTTCGAGTAGCGTCGTTCGAGGAGATGATCTCGTCGGCGAGGCCCAGTTCGTCTGCGAGGGCTTTGGCCCAGGGTTTTTCGGTGACCCAGGCGTCGGGGCCGCATTCGATGATGAAGCCGCCCTCGCGGATGGTTTCGACGATGCCTCCGAGGCGGTGCGTGGACTCGAAGAGAACGACCTCGATGCTGGCTCCGTTACGAGCCTGCTGCGACAGCTCGTAGGCTGCTGTGAGACCAGCTATGCCGCCGCCAACGATTGCTATTCGTTTCACAGATTCTCCCTATGTGAGGGTAGAGCATTTCGGTTTTACCGGACAGCGCGCCCACCCCCCCCGGGGTATGTCTCGTAAGATGCTTTAAATCTGTGAGATAGACCGTTATCTCTTCGCAAAAACGTCACTCTAAAAGGTTTACGGGTAAATTCGTCTTTCTAAAGGATTTAGACCTTAATCATGAAACCCCGGCTTTGCGGCCGGGGTTTTTCTCATCTTGTTTAATCGTAACGGATGGGGGATAACTTATTTGCAATGAATATCTCTTTTGTTTTTATGTATTTAGGCGATATCCGGACTTGACAAGATTTCTGTGGATTTCTTTTTGACAAAGTTATACCTGGTTGAACCCGCCGTCTACGAACAGTTCGATGCCGGTGATGTAGCTGCTGTCGTCGGAGGCGAGGAAGACGACGGCCTTTGCGATTTCGTCGGGGGTGCCGAGACGTCCAAGGGGGACAGTGGTCTGGAGGCTTTCGAGGCGCTGCTTTCCGGTATCGCTGCTGCCAAGAAGTTCGCGAAGACCTTCGGTGTCGATGGGACCGGGACTCACGGTATTGACGCGGATGTGGCGGGGCTTGAGGTCGGTGGTCCAGGTGCGGGCGAAGGAGCGGACGGCTGCCTTGGTTGCGGCGTAGACGCTGTTGTTGGGAAGACCTCTGCTGCCGACGACTGAGGCGTTGAGGATGACTGAGGCTCCATCGGGCAGGAGAGGGAGCGCCTTTTGGACGGTGAAGAGGAGGCCTTTAACGTTGCCGTTAAAGATGCTGTTGTAGTGTTCTTCGTCGATGGTGCCGAAGGTGGCGTACTTTGCGATGCCGGCGTTGGCGAAGACGATGTCGAGGTGTCCCTTTTCGCGCTTGATCTGATCGTAGAGGCGGTCGAGGTCGGCGAGGTTGGATACGTCGCCTTGGACGGCGGTGACGTTGGAGCCGATTTGTTTGGCGGCTGCGTCGAGCTTCGATTGTGTGCGACCGGTGATGAAGACGTAGGCACCTTCCTGGACGAAGCGCTTTGCTGTTGCTAGTCCGATGCCGCTGTTGCCGCCGGTGACGAGGGCGATTTTGCCGGTTAGTTTGGCCATGTTTGTTTGCTCCTTCTAATTTTGTACCGCACGGTATAGATGGTTCCCAGGAGGCGGTGGATGCATCAAAATGTACCGAGAGGTAAAAAATATGGCAGCGACGGTAAAGGTGGGGCGGCCGAGGGAGTTTGATCGGGAAAAGGCGCTGGAGGAGGCGATGAAGGTCTTCTGGGCGAAGGGGTATGACGGGGCTTCGCTGAGCGAGCTGACTGAGGCGATGGGGATCAATAAGCCTAGTGTTTATGCGGCGTTTGGGGACAAGAGGAGATTGTTTGATGAGGCGGTTGAGCGATATTCGGCTGGGCCATGGAATTTTGCGAAACGGGCGTATGAGATGCGGACGGCGAAGGAGACGGTGAGGGCGTTATTGGAGGGTGCCATGGGGATTGCTGTAACAGAGGATGGGCCGGGTGGTTGTTTGTATACGCGGGCTTCGCTTTCTTCCGGTGTGTCGGTGCGGGATGCCGTGGTGGGGAGGCGTCTTGCGGCGGAGGGCAAGTTGCAGGCTCGGCTGCGTAAGGCTCAGAAGAGTGGGGAATTGCCTGCCGAAGTAAATTGTGCGGCGCTGGCTAAGTATGTGTCAACGATGGTGCAGGGGATTGCGGTGCAGGGGGCGGGTGGGGCGTCGCGGCGTGAGTTGAAGGCGGTGGTGGAGGTGGCGATGGGGGCGTGGCCGGGGAAGTGATCGTAGAAAAAAATGCGGGGAACGTGAGAGGATTTCTGTATGAGTGATTTCATTCCTAAAGCAGGTGCGGTAAAGATAGGCGGTCTGGGGCGCAAGGCGCAGAAGCTGCAGGCGGCAAAAGAAAAGGCGGCGCAGGTGAAGAGTGGGGCGAAACCAGCTCCAGGAGCGTCGGTTGCATCGTTTAAGGCGAAGGATTCTTTTGCGAATACGAAGAAGACTACGTTTCAGCGTAAGGCTGTTTAGTTGATTGGCTTGAGTTTTTAGCTGTAGGCTTTTTGTGGCTTCGTGATTCGGAAAGTGCGCGAGTTGCCTGGCTATCTTCTACCCTTTTGTGGGGTGGAGACGAGAACATGCAAAGGCGATATATGCGAGGGTTCTTCGCTGCGCTCAGAATGACAAGCAAGAGCGACAGCAACGACAAAAGCAGATCCTACTGGATGACAAACAAAACGGCAAAAGCAAACGGCAAAACAAAGCAAAAAGCGGATCCCCTTCGGGGATGAAAAGCAAGAAAAGCAACGGCAACCGCAATAGCGCATGAAGCTGCGTGGGCTTATTTGTCTACGTTTGCTTTGTATTTGCCAGTGGCGATTTCGGCTAGAGCCGTGGTGAGGATGGGGGAATCGTTGAGGCTTTCGGTTCGCCAGAGGTTGAGGCCTAGCTCGTGGGCTATTTCTTTGAAGGCGATGTCGATGTCGTAGAGGATTTCGACGTGGTCGCAGAGGAAACCGATGGGCTGCATGACTACGCCGGTGTGGCCTTCGTCTTTGATGGCTTTGAGGGTGTCTTCAACGGTGGGGCCGATCCATGGGCCGCCGCTTATGCCTTGACTTTGGAAGGCGAAGAGCCAGTCTTTTTCGGTGAAGCCTACGGCGGCGAGGCGGTCGGCTACGAGTTGTGCTGTGCGCTTGGCTTCGACCGGGTAGGGGTCGGGCGAGGCCTGCATGGGGGTGCCGGGGCGAGCGCCTGCGATGGAAGCTTCGCCGGTCATGATGGTGCGGCAGGGGACGCTGTGCGCGGTGAAGAGAACAGGGATGCGGCGGCCGGATTGGGCACAGGCTTCGGCCCAGACGGGCCAGAGTTTTTCGGCGAAGGCCTGGGCGAGGAGAGGATGCTCGGCCCATCCGGCTACGAAGTCGACTTCGAGGCCTGCGGCGGCGGCGAGGAGCGCTCGGCGATAGAGGCCAACGCTGGTGCGGGAGTTTTGCGGGGCGAGGCAGATGGCCTTGATGTGGGTGATGCCGTCGATGCGCATCTGGGCGACGACGTCGGCGATGTAGGGATGCCAGTTGCGCATGGCAATGTAGACGCGGGGGCCGTTGAGAGCTTGCGCGTTGAGGACTTGTTCGAGGAGATGGCCCTGGGCGATGGTCCACCTGGTGAGGGGTGGAGGTTCGGGACCGGGTGTTTCGCCGAGGCCGATCTGGGCGTAACGGTGCTGGAGCTCTTCGACGACCTCTTGCGGGAGGGCGCGGCCCCCGGTGACTTTGCTGAGGTACTCGGCCATCTCGCCGAGGAAGTCGGGGGTTCCGTGGGCGAGGAGGAGGATGGCGCTGCTTTGTCGTGGAGCGTCGGTCATCTCTGCGATCATTGCGCGCCGAACTCCTTGACCCACTTGACTACGTTGATGACGTTGTCGACGGGTGTGCCGGGGACGATGCCGTGGCCGAGATTGAAGATGTGGCCCGGGCGTTTGTTGGCGGCGGTGAGGACTTCGAGGACGCGGGATTTGAGAACGTCTTCGGGGGCGAAGAGAGCGATGGGGTCGAGGTTGCCCTGGACGGCGCAGCCTTCGCCGATGGCCTTCCAGCCGATGTCGAGGGGAATGCGCCAGTCGAGGCCGATGACGTCGGCTCCGGTTTGACGCATGGTGGGGAGGAGCGAGGCGGTGTCGACGCCGAAGTAGATGACGGGGACGCCGAGGGCCTGGATGCGACGGACGAGTTCGGTGGTGGGGGCGAGGCAGTATTGGCGGTAGTCGGTAACGCTGAGGGCTCCGGCCCAGGAGTCGAAGATCTGGATGACGTCGGCGCCGGCTTCGACTTGCTGCTGGGCGAAGCCTACGAGGACCGTCACTAATTTTTCCATCAAGAGCGACCAGGTTGCGTCGTCGCTGTACATGAGTTTTTTGGTCTCGATGTAGTTGCGGGAGGAGCCGCCTTCGATCATGTAGCTGGCGAGGGTGAAGGGCGCGCCGCAGAAGCCGATGATGCCTAGCTGGTCGCCGTCGGGGCGCGGGGCGGCGAAGTGGGTTGCTACTTTTTCGATGGCTCGGGCTACGTAGCTTAGGTCGTCGATGCGGTCGGTGCGGAGGGCACGGACTTGTTCGGCAGAGCGGATGGGGGAGTGGACGATGGGGCCTTCGCCAGCGAGGAATTCGAAGTCGAGGCCCATGGGGGTGAAGGGGAGAAGGAGATCGGCGAAGATGATAGCGGCGTCGACGCCAAGGCGTTCTGCTGCGGTGATGGTGACTTCGGCGGCGATGTCGGGGGTGCGGCAGATTTCGAGGAGGGAGTGGTGCTTGCGGACGGCCATGTACTCGGGCATGTAACGGCCGGCCTGGCGGAGGAGCCAGATGGGCGTGCGGTCGACGGGGCGACGGAGGCAGGCGCCCACGAAACGGCTGCCGGATGGGGTCGTTTCAGCGAAGGATTGCGCTGAGGGGCGTTCTACAGATGCGTTGGGGGATGCGTCAGTCAAGAAAAGGGTCTCCCTTTCGAGCGTAGCATCGGTGGATAGGATTTCGCGAGTGCGTGCGATATCCGTTTCCGGCTCACGAATGTCGTGGCTGGAGCGCCTGAGTTGAGACTTGACACCGATTTACGCCGATAACACCGATCAATAACAGGCAAAGGAGACTTAGACGGCCTCGTCCAGGCTTGCCTCTTTATTCTTCGAGGCGGAAGGTAAATTGCTCGATGACGGGGTTGGTGAGGACCTCGCGGGCGATGCGTTCGACTTCGGCCTCGGCGACGCTGGTTTCGAGGCCATCTTCGAGAGTCAACAGGAAATATTTTCCCTGCCGCACATCGGCGACGCCGCGGTATTCCATACGGCGGAGAGCATCGGCAACTGTCTGCCCCTGGGCATCCAGAACGGTTCGTTTGAGAGTGACATAGACATGAGCCTTCATCGTGTTTGATTATAGACATGATGCAGCTTTTCCTCTCAGCGGAGGACGCAGGCTGCCGGTGAGCAAGCGCGTCGGCGGCAATGAGCATCTGATCTGTGCAGGCCATAAAATTTTTTGTAAACGAGAAGAGACAGCCAAACCTTATGACGAATTACCTTGAGCTACCCGTCGGGGCCCAGTCCCCCGAGGTGATCAATGCGGTCATCGAGATTCCGAACGAGGGAATCAATAAGTATGAGTACGACAAGGAACTGCATGTATTTCGCCTGGACCGCAATCTGTATTCGCCGGTTCACTATCCGGGCGATTACGGGTTTATCCCCAGCACGCTGGGCGATGATGGCGATCCGCTGGATGTGCTGGTGCTTGTCGATGCGCCGAGCTTTCCGGGTTGCGTGATGGAGGTTCGTCCGATTGGCCTGCTGGAGATGATGGACCAGGGACTGGGCGATGAGAAGGTGCTTTGTGTCGGAAAGGGTAATCCTCGATACAAGGATGTGTGGAACTTCTCGGAGATCTATCCGCACATGCTGAAGGAGATTACGCACTTCTTCTCGATCTATAAGGATCTTGAAGGAAAACGCGTGGAGGTAAAGGGCTGGAGGGATGCTTCGTTTGCCCGGAACAAGGTTCTGGAGGCGCAGCAGCGGTTTATCGATAACAAGGCGAATCCTCAGCCGAAGCCTGTGCCGCATAAATAGTGCGAGAGTTGTGAAGAATGAGAAGGGTCGCTGGATGCAGCGGCCCTTTTGCTTTTATGCGGCAGATGGGGAACGGCGCCGGGCGAGCAGATAGATGATGGAGCCAGCGGCCGCGATGATTGCGGCGAAGACGAGCGCGGGTAGTCCGGCGACATGCTCGTCGCGGGCGGCGTAGAGGGCGAAGGCGATGAGGGCGGCGGGGCCTATTCCTATTGCGATGGCGACACGCAGGCCGCCGGGTACGCGGAAGGGGCGATGCATCTTGGGCTCGCGTATACGAAGGATGACGAGAGCAACGAACTCCAGGAGCAGCGCACCTCCATACAGCACAAGGTCGATGGAGATGAGGCGCTCGAAGGTGAATCCGAGGGCAAGGGCCCATCCGAAGCTGCAGGCAAGGACGCTTACCCAGGGGACGCCGTTCGGTAAGCGCTTGGTGAATATTCCCGGGAGCAGGCCGTCTTCGGCCATGGCGTAGGGAAGGCGAGTGTACGACAAGGTGAGTGCGTTGAAGGTGCCGAGGCCGTCGAGCGATCCGGCTAGAACAACGGATAGCGCTAGAGCGGAGCCTCCGAGAACCATTGCCGCGTCAACCCAGGCGCCGGTGGAGAAGCGTGCAGACGGAATGCCCGCCATCCAGACCGCTGCGAGTGGGAGCATGTAGACGCACATGACGGTTACGGTGGAGGTGAACATGGCGCGAGGGTAATTGCGCTGTGGGTCCTCGACCTCCTGAGCGATGGTCGAGGCGTTGTCCCAGCCCATGTAGTTCCAGAGGGCTACGAGGACTGCGCCGCTGAGGTCTACTTCTGCGGGTGGACCGCCTGCTGCTGCGGCCACGCCGTGTCGAAGACTGTGCCAGAGGGCGAGGCCGATGAGGACGACGAAAGGCGATAGGGAGATAGCCATCATGCGCTCGGAGCCACGGCCTACGGCTACGGCTCCGCGGAGATTCCATATGGTGGAGATGGCTACGATGCAGAGTTTGAGTAAAAGGCCTCTGGAGCCTGCAGTGAGCGTGGGAGCTATGTGCGAGAGATACAGCACGAAGGCGGTGGGATAGATAGCCATGTCGAAGACGCTGGCGGCGAGGGAGAGCCAGGCTTCCTGAAATCCCCAGAATGGGCCCATGGCGCGGTGTACCCAGTGGTAGAAACCACCTTCGCAGGGCATGGCGGAGGCGAGTTCGCCGACCATGAGGGCGGTGGGGAGGCTCCAGAAGAGCGGGATGAGGAAAAGGATGAGGAGGGCGCGGCTGTAGCCAGCTTTGCCGATGATGTCTTCAAGGCCGTAGGGGCCGCCGGAGACCATGAAATATGTGGCCGCAATGAGCGGCAGCAGCCGCATCTTCTTCATGTTTCCTAGACTTCGTGCCACCCGGGCCTCTCACTTTTAAGGTTATAGAGACAAATCTACCCGACGCGGGCCCAGATTCCGCAGGCGCAAGTTATAATCACGAGAGCCGAGCAAAAGTGCGGAGAGTTGGCCGAGTGGCTGAAGGCGGCGGTTTGCTAAACCGTTATAGGGTCAAAAGCTCTATCGGGGGTTCGAATCCCCCACTCTCCGCCAGACACACCGAAACCCCTTCAAAATTGAGTAAACTATTGAAAACAAAGGGAAAGATAATAACCCTATAGTCGCCTCATTCGCCCAGATTCCCCGTCTTCCCCTTGGTTTGTGGGACTAAGGCGGCGATGTAGGACTATGGGCGACGCGCTCAGGATCGGCGGCCCATTGGGATTACGTCAGAACCAATTGAATTTGTGGGCCAAAAATCCAAGAAAAAAGCCGACGAAAGCGCCGACGCTGGCGCTGACAACGGAAGCTAAGGACTTTGAGAACACCTCGTCCTTGTGGCGTTCCCAGAAGGACGGAGACTCGGCTTTCGTAGTCAAAAAAATGAGATTGTCCACTGAGCAGGAGAAGAGCACAAATGCCAAGAACAACAAAAAGCAAGGTGCTGAAAGGATGAGAATCCTCATCCGGTAGATAGCGAGGAATAGAAAAACTAACGCGGGAATCAGTAGGGACGGGCGGGCAAACGCAGGGCGCTTGCGGTTTTCCATAAACTCCCTGACCTTCAAAAATAAGATGTCTGCCTCATCGCTTATCTCTTCCGTCCTCAATTCGTTGAACCGAGTCGTGGTGAATCCAGTGGAGGTGGGTGTCATCTCTTTCTGGTCCAAAAGGAAATGGACCGCTGGACCCTCGCTGCGTATGTCGAGGTGCTTGATCTCGTTTCCGACCCGCTTCTGCATCTCATCCAAGGAGACATAGCGGTACTTGTCATCAGAGAGTGTGACGGACCTGCTTGATGACGAGAAGAGCTCCATGAGTTCATCCAAGTCTTCGCGGTACATCCTTAGCCGTCCCAACCGGGCGGTCTTCGTGGTTCTGATGGGTTCCATAGGTCCAAAGTTTACCGCGCATCTGAAGAAACCCGTTTGCAAGGCTGAAAGCAAAGCAATGAAGAAACTCAACGATGCGCGCGCTTCGGATGCCACAAAAAACAAATAGTTGCTACTGTTTCATCATTTTGAAGGGGAAAACATACATTGTTCCTGCAATCGGAATCGTCAGATGCAGGGTGTCGGCATGTTTGTCACACTGGAAATAAACATAGCCCCTAACAGTCTTTCCAGACATCACGGTGTTTGCTCTCAAGGTGGTCTGGGCGAGGTTGGTCTCTAAAGCGGCAACGGCTGCTCTCCGTTCGCTGATTTGTTGGCGCGCTCTCGCTTGCGCCGCATAATCAGGAGACGAGGTTGTCGAGGTACTTGAACCGCTGTAAGTTCCGTTTGTGTTGTACGTCCCATTTGAATAGGTTCCATCAGAGTTGGTGCTATTCACGGTTCCAGAACCATTTACCGACCCCGAAGAGCTAGTTTGCGTTGTCGCCTGTTGCGTTGCCATTCCCGCCCCCATCGAGTTCAGCGCGTTCGCCCATCCAGCTCGGTGCTCGGCGGATTTTGCAATTTGCTCAGGCGAGACAAACGCTAGGACCTTGGACTTAGGCGAGTCCATTTGGAGGGTCATTTCGCTCGGCAACACGTCTACAGTCCTTTGGGCAAGATTTGTCACACTTATATCCGCCCTCACGTAATGGCCATTACTTCTGAGGGCTACCGCTATCACTGCGCCGTCCGTCGTCAGTATCTTGAACTTCTGGCCATCAACAAATTGATGTGTACACGTGACGTCTTCTTCACAACGGATGATCGGTGGCGTCGCAGGAGTTTGAGCTTGAGCAATCCAATTGAATAGAGTATTGCTGCAGAGCAGAACGAAAAGGCAGGATAATCTCACGTAAACCTCAGAAGAGGAAGGGCGTCGAAGTCGCACTATCCTACCACCACGAGGCGAACTCTGGAATTTTGCTCGTTCGGTGCCAAAACAGGGCCAATCCTCGTCAGATTGCTGGCTTCAGTGTGCGAAAAACATAGCAATTTCCTCGTTTGGCACAAATCGCTGTCATCAACGACGCCGCTGCGTCATACCGACGCCGAGAAACAGCGCATCGACGACCTCGTACCCGGCACCGGAGCATGTATAGTCAACGCCCATCACCGCTCACATAATGCTGGGTACGAAGGACCAAATCCCTGAGTACGACGTAATGCTCGCACCGTCTCGTCGCATACGATAGTCCTGGCCTTTGTCTTTTGTGGAAACTCTTGCATACAATGCAGCGCGATTTGTCATGCATTCGGAATTTTTGACTGAAAGGATCAGAGACCTGCGAGGAGAAGCCTGGGGAAGAGCGAGCCTGGTCAAAGGTTGATATCCCGTCGGTTAGGGGAATTCTACCGGTGATTGCAGCGCGCGCGGTCCCCGCAAGAGATCTGGCATGTGTAGGCAATGAGCGACGGCCAGGGGCTCGGAGGCTGTTTGGCTATCGGTGACCATTTATTATTCACGTGGGTTCAGGGAGGACAACATGCATACTGCAAAGGCCAGTAGGCCGCCCTCAGGTTCTGGGTTCACCCTGATCGAATTGCTGGTAGTGATTGCCATCATCGCTGTGCTGATCGCTCTCTTACTTCCAGCGGTGCAGCGGGTGCGGGCGGCAGCGCAGGATAGCGCCGCTGCAAATGACCTTATGCTGATCGGCAAAGCTGAAATCGCCTTCCACAATGCTGCAGGCACCTATAGCGATTCCCTTACCGCTCTGAAAACACTGCCTGCCAACATCGCGAGCGGCGAGGCTGATGGTCATAAGTTTTCCATTCTCTCCTCGTCACGTGAAGGTTTCGTGGCCCGGTCCACTCCGATGGAGCCGGGTAGGACGGGCCTGCAGACCTGCACTATCGATCAGACTCTTCATATCGGCTGCTGAATGGATCGAAGATCGGGCTGAAAGCCGTCGGTTTCAATATCGAGCAACTTCGAGTCGGGGGTAGCCCGCCATATAGCGAACCAAGCATCAGGTGGTCTCGAAGACCATCGGAAGTGAATGTCATCGAGATAAAGAAGACGCCGTAATCCTGCGACGCAAACCCGAAAGACAATTCACGATTCGCCCTGAGAAGTCGGTATGGCGGAAGTGATACGCGGTTCGATCCTAAAATTCCTTAGTGCCGGATGACGGGCTAATCCAGAAGTAATTCTCGACTAGTGCTAACAGACAAGGCACTCATGAGTGCTGCCCGGCGAATTTTAGTCTACACAAGCGCGTTTAGCGGTACCGATCTCGCGAGCGATAAGTGCCCGTCGCAAAAGTTGTTGTCTATTTACGTACGCTATCTTTCAGAAATCTGATCAGGTCGCTACGCTCCTGGGGTTTTGTTACGTGGAACTCCATGTTGTTGGCGGGGACAAGGGTGTCGGGGTCGGCGAGCCAGCGTTCGAGCGACGCTTCGTTCCAAGTGATGTGTGCCTGTTTGATCGCGGGAGAATAGCTAAAGTCAGATACCGAACCGGAGATGCGTCCGAAGACTCCTCGCAGGCGCGGGCCTTCGCGGTTCTGGTCCAACGAGTGGCATCCGGTACAGCGGCGCTCGAAGACGTCTTTACCGCGGATAGCGTCACCTTCGGTAGCCGCTGGTGTGATCTGTGAAACGGCAGAGCTTGTAGATTGGCGCGCCCACTGGCTGAGCGAGTCAATGTCAACGTCCGTGATGCGAGCATTCCAGTGGATGATGCGGTACTGAAGCAGCGGCATGCGATTGGTCTTTGTCTCGAGAAGGATTTTCACTTTGAAGGCGTCCCGTTCCTCGTCGGAGTAGTTATTCCACTGCGATAGATTCATAGCTTCACGAGCCTTCACAATATCGCGCTCCATCAACCATGAGAGCGGCGCCAAACGGCTGTAGAGCGGTGCTCGTGTCTGGGTCGAGTGGCAGTCCGCGCACTTTGTCATAAGCGTCTCACGAACGTTAGGTGGGATGTCGGTGCGTTGCATGATGCGCGCGCTGTGGGGTTGCGCGTTGAGGCCCGCGTCACCGAAGGGATGAACGCGGGCAAGCAACAGTGAAGCTGCAAGTGCGACGATGCACCCGACAGCAGTGAAGCGGTTCCACCTCATGCCTTCACCAGCGAAGAATCGACGATGGCGAGGTGGCTGTGGCGCGCGATGAAGTTGACCTTCGTTACGCCGAGGACGCTCTGGAGCTTTCCTGCTGAAACCACCATGGGGCCTGCGTTGGGCGCTGCACCCGGAGCCGGTTGCGGAAACGCGGTGGAGGCAGCAGTGTGGAAGGCGACGTTGCCCTCAACCTTCTGCACGACCTGATGGATGTGTCCGTTCAGAACCGTGACGGAGCCAAAACGCTTGAGGTAGGAGAGTGCCTCGGCCCCGTCCTGTGTGCCCCAGCCCCACTCTGGATAGACCATCCAGAGTGGAATATGGGCGAATATCACGATGGGCGTTGAAGCAGAGAGCGCGGCGAGGTCTTGCTTGAGCCATGCGAGTTGGTCAGGGCCAAGCCTGCCCATAGCGTCAATCTGCAGCACATTGTTCAAGCCAATAAAGTGAACGCCCTTATGGGTGAAGCTGTACCAGCCATTGCCGACGGTTTCTTTCCCAAAACGCTCGCGGTACAGAGCGCCATCGTCGGATGCCGTATCATGCTCGCCAGGCACATAGAAGATCGCGCCAGCACGCGCTGTTTGGATGATCTGCTGCGCCGTATCGAATTCGCCCGGCTTCGAGGACTGTGTGATGTCCCCGGTGTGAAGCAGAAGGTCTGGTGCATCGGTAAGAGGAATACTGTTAATCTTGCGGATGGCAAGCTTCAGAGTACTGGTTACGTCCTGGTTGGCGGCCTTGTTGAAGCCGATGTGGCTGTCGCTGATCTGCACGAAGCTGAACGATGATGCTCGCATGTCCTTACTGTCTGTGGCAGTACCGGCGAAAAGCTTCGAGGTGGGTACACCACCGGCGAATGTCCATAGCAAACCGGTACCTGCCCAGGCCATGCAGCTGAGGAAGTTACGGCGGTCTATGCCATCGTGGACAGGGCCGCTTGCAGGCGTGGATTCTGTTTGCAGGGTATCTGTTGGGGTGGGCGTGTGCGCGGGATTGCGATTTTGCATATTCTTCACGGGTAGGTCCTCCACGGATGCAAACCGGGTTTCCTGAGATTTATTCCGCCGCAAAAAGGAATAAATTTCGGTTGGACTGGTTTTCATCTGTAGAAGAGTGCGGTAGACGATGACGTTGTTACCATGGAAGCGCGCAGAAGAGGAGACAAGCGCACGACCCTCGGTGTTCGAGGATCTGGCGCTCCCGCTGCTGCCTGCGCTGCACAACATTGCCTACTGGCTTACGCGTAACGCGAGCGATGCCGAAGACCTGGTGCAGGAGACGTTTCTCAAGTCGTTACGAGGGTTTGCAGGCTTTGAGGCGGGGTCCAACTTCAAGGCATGGATCTTTCGCATACTTCGCAACACGTATCTCACCTCGCGCACCGGCCTGGCGGCGCGGCGCACGGTTGCTCTGGAAGAGGAGCTGGATGAGGGTGGTGAGTCGGGGCCTGGAGCGTACCCGGAGGGCGCGATCGACCGCGAGACCCCGGAGATGAATCTGCTTCGGTTGGCGGAGCGCGCTGCGCTGCATAGCGCGATGGAGAAGCTGCCGCCTCCTCTGCTTGAGGTAGTGCTGCTGTGCGATGTGGAGGAGATGAAATACAAGGAGATCGCCGCGATTCTGGAGGTTCCGATCGGCACGGTGATGTCACGCATTGCACGCGCACGCGCCCATCTGCGCAGATCGCTCGAGGACAATACATTCACCAGGGAGTTCCGCGCATGAGCGATCACCTTTCACCCGCCACGTTGAACGCTCTTGCCGACGGAGAACTAGCGGCGGATGAGCTTGCTTCTGTGACGGAGCATTTGCATGGCTGTTCTGCATGCACATCGCATGCGCTGGAACAGTCGCTGCTGAAATCGGCGACGGCGCGAGCGGGCAAGAGATATGCGCTGCCAGACGACATGCGAGAGCGAATGGAGCGTCTTGTGTTGTCGCAGAATGCGTCGAATCGTGTGGTTGAGGAAAGGACCCCATCGCTTCGGCTGCCGACTAATCGACCCGTGCGATGGGTGGACTGGGCTGGCTGGGCAGTGGCCGCGACTTTGCTGGTGTCAGCTGGCGGCTTGACCGTTGTGGAAGTAAATGGGCGGCGGGCGCAGACGGCTGCGGTGGAACGTGCGGCGCTGGTGACAGAGGTGGGCGATCAGCATATCGCCACGTTAGCGGCGAATCTGCCTCCGCAGGTCTTGTCTTCGGATCGGCACACGGTGAAGCCGTGGTTCCAGGGGAAGATCCCATTCAGCTTCAATCTTCCAGAGGGTTTGCCGGAGGACACGAAGCTCGAGGGGGCTAACCTGGTATACCTGCACAATCGTCCAGTCGCGCAGCTTCTGTACGACATCGGCAGGCATCGCGTGTCAGTCTTTGTGCAGCAGCGGACGGCTGGAGCGGAATGGAGTGCTCCGATCGCGGAGCATGTGGGATTCCGACTGGCCGGCTTCAGCACAAATGAGCTCGACGTGGTTGCGATCAGTGATGTGGACCCGGTAAAGCTGACAGGACTGATTGCCCTGATCAAACGCGCGCAGTTGGAGTAGCTGAGCGAAGGCGCAACTATGAAATCGATTGAATCCACGGATCACCCTATACGTCTGATTGGACCTGAAGACTCCTCGAGTTCCAATTAGTACCCACAAGTCGGTTTGTGGTGAGGAAGCGATTTTTACCACAGGCGTGTCTCTTGGGACGAACTGCATTCCATAGCCTCGGTGTCCGGCCTATAAGCTCTAGCCACCCTCGATGTGCCATGATGGAACGCAGGATCGTCAGAGCGTGGCTTATGGCAGCTGCCCGTAGTGCTTTCTCTCTTCGGTGCGCAAGACATCGGGCAGATGAAACAGCGGATACTTCGATTGAAGCGGTAGCAGAACAAGGAGACGAAGATGTATTACAGCAAAGGCAACTACGAAGCATTTGCAAATCCGCGTAAGCCTGCGAATATTGAGACAAAATCCGCTTATCTAGTGGGCGGCGGCCTGGCCTCACTGGCAGCTGCCGCCTTTCTCGTCCGCGATGGCCATATGGCCGGCGATCGCATCACGATTCTGGAGGCATCGACGGTTGGAGGGGGCGCGCTCGACGGCGCCGGGAATGCAGAGACCGGCTGGCTAATCCGCGGTGGCCGCGAGATGGAGGACCACTTCGAGTGTCTATGGGATCTCTATCGATCGATTCCGTCGCTTGAGATTGAAGGCGCCTCCGTGCTCGATGAGTTTTACTGGCTCAATAAAGACGATCCAAACCGTTCGTTGCAGCGCGCCACAGTCGAGCGAGGTCAGGATGCGAAGACCGGCATGGACTTCGCGCTTACATCAAAAGCGCGGAAGGAGATTATCGAGCTTGTTCTTGCGCTGCCCGAACAGCTCTACGAAAAGCGAATCAATGAAGTCTTCGGCAAGGATTTCTTCGACTCGAACTTTTGGCTCTACTGGCGAACGATGTTTGCCTTCGAGGAGTGGCACAGCGCACTGGAGATGAAGCTCTATGTTCAGCGCTTCATTCACCACATTGATGGTCTACCTGACTTCAGTACTCTGAAGTTCACCAAGTACAACCAGTACGAATCTCTTGTTCTGCCGCTGATCACATGGCTTCGTCAGCAGGGCGTCAAAGTTCTGTTCGACACACAGGTGATGAATGTCGTCTTCGATATTGCATCAGATCACAAGGTCGCACGCCGGATCGAATGGATTCAGAACGGACAACAGGGCGGGGTTGATGTTACCGAAGACGATCTGGTCTTCGTAACGAATGGCTCGCTGGTGGAGAACTCGGAGTGGGGCGACCATCATACGCCTGCGAAGTTTGACCCTATTGTCCATGACGGCGGTAGCTGGCATCTCTGGCGAAATATCGCGTCCCAGGACCCCTCTTTTGGAAGGCCCGACAAGTTCTGTACCAGGCCCGAGGAGTCTCAGTGGGCATCCGCCTCGATCACGACGCTTGACACTCGGATACCCGCTTTCATTGAAAAAATCGCGAAGCGGCCAACCAGGACAGGCAAGGTGGTGACAGGCGGCATCGTCAGCGTGCGCGATTCATCATGGCTTCTGAGCTGGACTGTAAACCGTCAGCCACACTTCAAACAGCAACCCCCGGACCAGACCGTCGTGTGGTTCTATGCGCTCTTCACCGACCGGCCCGGAGACTATGTCAAAAAGCCTATGCGAAACTGCACAGGCGAGGAGATCACAAAGGAGTGGCTCTACCATCTCGGCGTGCCTCTCCATGAAATCGACCAGCTGGCTGCGGAAGGAGCCATCACCCGCCCTTGCATGATGCCATTCATCACTGCCTTCTTCCTGACGCGCAATGGCACCGACCGGCCAAAAGTCGTGCCCAATGGAGTGAAGAACTTCGCCTTCATCGGCCAGTTCGCAGAATCGACACGAGACTGCATCTTTACAACGGAATATTCAGTCCGGACCGGAATGGAAGCGGTGTATCAGCTCCTCGACATAGAGCGTGGAGTTCCTGAGGTATTCGGCTCCATCTACGATGTCCGCGAACTTATTAAATCAACGGTGTTCCTGCGAGACCGTGAGAAGGTGTCCGTGCCATTCTTTGCCAAACGCTGGGTAGAAAAGACGATCATCGGGCGGTTGCTTGAGGAGTATGGGCTTATCTGAAGTATCGAGAGTCTACCGGGTCATTTGGAAGAGTCCTTTCTCCCTATTCATTTTTTCTTTTTGCGCTTCTTCCGTTTCTTTTTATCTTTGGTGCGCTTGTCCTTCTTCACCTTTGGCGGCTTAGCGGTTTCGATTGATTCTGCGCGGTACGTTGTCTCGGTTTCAAACCAGCACAGGAACACTTCCCCGCACTCACAGGTTTCGCGATGCGGCATGTTCTTTACCCAATCCGAACAATCACCATGCTTCTTGAGGCAATGTGGACAGACGACAAATTTTTGATGGGCGGTTCTTAAGATCATCACTCCTCCATCCAGTGAGATGCTTAAGAAGCAACGCCGGATGAATGTTGATCTGCTACGGCTAATTTCAGCAGATGCTACGGAGCAATTTGGTCAGCAAAATGCAAGGTTAGCGGGCGGAATTACGTCTTTGGCAAGGCGGATTTTTTTGCTGGGATGTTATTGGCGACCACCCATGCGCCAGCTGCGATTGCCCATGAGATGAAGAATGCTGTCCACGGCAATCGTGTCTTCGGTGCGGCAAGAATCGCAGGACCCCAGACGAGAATCGCAAACAGGCTTATCATTCCCGCCTCTACCGAGGCGGCAATACGCGGATAGATCGAGAACAGCACGCCGATACCGCAGGCGATCTGTCCGACGCCGGTGAGGTAGGCCTAGCCTACTCGAAAGGGAAGCCATGCCGGTACCAAGCTAGCTGTCTCCTTGACGTATATAAGATGTGAAAGCCCAATCGGAATGAGAGAAACTGCGAAGAGGATTCGGGCAAGGCGTATGCCGTTTTCACCCGAAGCGAATGCGAAGGGCGAGCGTTCTTGTAGTCCTGCAAGCACCGCAAATAGAGTCCATCCCCCAGCCAGCAGCACGGCAAGCTCGCCAAAACCCAGCCAAACGGCTTCTATCTGAGGTGCAACTACGAGTGCCGGCACCTTCAGCAGCAACCAGATGATGAGATATGGAAACAGGATTCGAACTGACAACGTCTTTGTAACTTTGAAAAGCAATCCGGCGCCACCGAACAGCATGATGAGACCTGAACCGTAGGCGAGGGCTGTTCGCCCAGGGACCCATGCGGCAACGGGTTGCCACACCATCGCGAAGTCTCCGTAGACCAGAGCGAGGATGCCAAGACCAATCATTCCGATGGCAAAGAGTGTCAAAGCAGGTTGCTGGCTTGGGGTCATGTATTAGCCCTATTGATGTGGGATTATGTCTAGCGACATATGCGACCTATCGACACGGGCTACGCTGAAGAACGATGCGGCGTACCCGATTGATTTGGCATATCTTGTCATTGAGCCAGAGTTTAGCTTACTTTCGGCGCCCTTGGAGGATAGAACCATATAGCCGGCATTTTCTGTGACGAATAGACGAAAGTGACCGGGATCGTCCAAGTAGATAACAACTGTGAGACATCGTTTACAAAGGAGGTCGCAGGTGTCATTGATTGATCGACATGCCTTCTTACAGGCGGCGCTGAGTCTTGGAGCTACGGCTGCGTGGGGGGCTTCAGTTGGCACTCCATCGGGGGTGGTATGGACCGAACGCCGGGATGTCTTTCCAGAAGGAGTTGCCTCGGGCGACCCACATTCGGACAATATTCTTCTTTGGACGAGACGGCCCTATGGTGCGCAGACTTCGGCTAAAAGCCTGTACGTAGAAGTGGCAGAAGATGCTGCGTTTCACCGTGTCATCGTAACTGCGACAGTTCCTGTCTCTGTCGAGTCTGACTGGACCTGCAGAGTGCTCGCCGGTGGATTGAGGCCGGCGACGGTGTGCTGGTATCGCTTTACCGATGCGGAAGGATTTGGCAGCAGGATAGGACGTACACGAACTGCTCCGGCAGAACATGATGACAGGGCAGTATGATTCGCTTTCGTGAGCTGTCAGAACGCGAATCAGGGGGCTCAGAATGCTTATCGTCGAATGATCTTTGAAGATGAGCATGCGTCAGAACAAGACCAACTAGGCTTCATCCTTCACCTTGGAGACTTTATATACGAGATCGTCTGGTATCCGGAGGATCGACCGCAAGGAATGTACGACCGCCGTCTACGTGACATCGTGCGGTACGCGCATGGTGAAAAGATTCAGGACTTTCATATTCCAACAGTGGTCGATGATTATCGGGCCATCTATCGTGCTTACCTGCACGATCCCGATTTGCAGGATACACGTGCGCGCTGGCCATTCGTGAACATGTGGGACAATCACGAATTTAGCTGGAAGGGCTGGCAGGGGTTGCAGAAGTTTGGTGACATAACGCGGTTCGCACAAACACGCAAAGTCGCAGCCAACCAGGCTTTCTTTGAGTATCAGCCTGCGCGCATCTCTAAACCAAGCGGACCATCGCTCGAACGCTTCGATGGACCACATGTCACTGATACTCCAGTAACGCATTTCGACGAGCACGGTCTTGGCAAGGAGCCGAATAACCTTGCTGCCATCAACAGCCTGAGAGGATATCGAGCTGTCCGCTAGGGGAAGAATGTCGAACTGATCGTCACCGATCAACGCAGCTATCGATCCGAGGAACCACTGGATCGACCAGAAGCAAAACCATTCTCGAACAATGATTTTCCGGAGCTCCTGCCTGAAGAGGTGATTGAGATCCTCGATGCAGGAAGCTCGTATAACGACGGTCAACCACCGGAATCGATTCGTTATGGCAACCAGAATATTGCTAATTTCCGAAAGGATGGACCGGCGCAAACCATTCTTGGAGCAGAGCAAAAAGCGTGGTTTTTGGAGCGGCTGCGCACATCAAAGGCTACGTGGAAGATCTGGGGAAACACAACTGCGACCCTAGAGATGCGTGCCGACCCTCAGAATTTGCCGCCAGGCCTTACCAAGCCCTGGCCTGGCGCAGCATATGCTGGCTTTGCAAACGGCGATCATAGCAACGCACTGATGGAACGCGGTGACATATACGAATTCGTTCGGGAGCACGGCATTACCGGCTTCGCAACCATCGCTGGAGATCGGCACAGTTTTTGGGCTGGTTACTCGGCAAAGTCGCTGCCGCCCAAACCTTTCCAGCCAGTGGGAATCGCTTTTGTTGTGGGATCGATCTCAGCTCCTGGAATGGTTGAAGCAATTGAACATGGGTTTCCGAAGGAACATCCACTGCGGCCTCTTTTTTTGGGTCAGGGTCCTGAGGACTTAACGCCGCAACCTACTATCAATCTGCTGCTGCGCCATGGCGTGCGCTCCTGTCTCGAGTACCGGAAAAGCGGTGACATAAATAAGGCGCGTGCTGCATCGAATCCGAACCTTTCACCGCATCTATTATTTGCTGATATGGGTGGTCACGGATACGCGGTCGTGCGAGCGAGCAATGCTGCTTTCGAAACTGAATTTGTTTGCATCCCTCGTCCGCTTGAGCGTAGCGACAACGCGAATGGTGGTCCTGTACTCTACCGCGTCTGCTTTCACACACCATCATGGAAAAAGGACGAATCGCCGAAAATGGGTGCACAGGTTATGGAGGGCGATCCGCGTTTCTCATTTGGATAGTGATCGCAAGAAATACTTGTGACTGCCGTCGCCAACGATGATCTGCCGGTTGACTTGAGTTATTGCCAGCCTCCGCCTAATGCAGCGTAAAGCTGCACGAGGGACGTTGCTTCCTGCTGCTGTGTTTGGGCCAATTGCAATTGGGCATCGTAGAGGTCTGTATCAGTGGTGAGCACTTCGAGATAATTTGTGTTCCCTCCGGAAAAACGCAGTCTTGCGAGTCGCACGGCGTCGGTTGCCGAGACAACCAAGGCTGACTGTTCCTCGCGGCGCTCGCGAGTTTCTTTGTAAGCGACCAGCGAGTTGGAAACATCCTTCAGGGCATTCAATATAGTTTTCTGATATTCGAGGAGCATCTCTTGCTCCTGCGCCTGCGAGAGATGATAGTTGCTGCGAATGCGGCCGCCATCAAATATCGGCTCGGATAACGAGCCCGCAGCATACCAGTAAGCGTTCTTGCCGGAGAAGATATTTTGCAACTGGTTGCTTGCTGAGCCGCCGAGACTGGTGAGGGAGATCTGCGGGAAGAACTGGGCTTTGGCCACTCCGATACGGGCGTTCGCCGCGATGAGTGTAGCCTCGGCCTGCTGAATGTCTGGACGCCTCTCAAGGAGCTGAGAGGGTACGCCTGTCGGTATGTCTTGTGGGTGTGGCTGGCTAGCGATGTCGATGCCGCGGTCGATCCCCTCTGGATTGTGGCCCAGAAGAATGCTAATGATGTTCTCCTGAACTGCGACCTGGCGTCTGAGCTCGGGAAGGTTGGCCTGCGCTGTATGTAGAAGGCCCTCAGCTTGCCGGATGTCGGCGAGAGAACCGGCGCCGTATTTTTCGAGAGACTGAGTGAGTTGGAGAGAATCCTGCCTGGCTTTGATTGTGTTCTTCGTTATCTCCAATTGAGCGTCGAGACTACGAAGTTGGAAGTATGCTTGAGCCACATCCTGGACCAGGGTCACGCGAGTTGCTCTTTGTGCCCACTCACTGGCAAGGAGCTCGGCCCTTGCGGCTTCGGTCTGGCGCCGATACATTCCCCAGAAGTCGAAGTTCCAAGCGGCCGATGCACTGAATCCGCCTCCATTGAAAAATGAATTGGATGGTGTGCCATCGGATTTATTGCCGGCCAAAGAAGAGGGTATTTGAAGTGCGGAGTAACTACCTCCCGCGCTTACTGAAGGAAGCTGTTGCGAGCGAGTGATGCCGACCTGGGCTTGGGCTTCGAGAACGCGCTGCGCAGCTACGCGGAGATCGAGATTGTTCTGTAGCGCCTCAATAACGAGCCGCTGTAGCACGGGATCCTGAAAGAGCGCGGGCCATTGTTGATCGCCAAGTGATGCTGACGGTGTCTGGGCAGTGGGTGCAATCTCAGGGGCGAGCGAGCCGCGAAAGCTCTGCGGTGTCAAGGTTGCCGGTCTTTTGTAGTTTGGCCCTACATTGCAGCCCACTACCATCAGAGTCAACAGGCCGGCGACGGCCACCTGAGCCATTTTCTTTACTACGGGATGGATCTCGCGACGATCCGTCGAGCTTGCGGGAGATAGGGAATAATCAGCGTATTTCGACATGTTCACCCTCATTGAGCAGATCGCTCGGGCTTGCTACTAATGACTCCGACCCGTGAAGTCCGTTGAGAATTTCGACCTCTTTCCCCATGTCTTTGCCGATAGTGACCGGAACGAAATGGATCGTTTGGCTGGCGTCTATGGTAACGACATGCATGCTCTTGCTATCGACGACGAGGGAGCTGGTCGGGATGATGAGTGACGAACGCTGCTGCGGAAGAGTGAACCTAACCTGCGCGTACATGCCTGGCATCAGAGAAGCATCTATGTTATCCACTTGCACTTCGGTTAGCATCGTGCGGGCAACGTTGTTGAGGGCTCCAGCATTACGAACGACGGTTCCTGTGTATGCGTGGCCAAGGCGTTCCTTCACATCGATTGAGGCCTTCTGGCCGTCTTTGATGTTCACTGCTTCCGATTGCGGTACGTCGATCTGAATACGGAGGGTACCGCTCTGCGCGATACTGAAAAGTGGCTTGCTTGTTGGCGCACTGCCTGTGCTCACGAGATCGCCGCGCTCAACGTTTCGTTGCGTTATCACTCCGTCAAATGGCGCGACGATGCGTTCGAAGCTCTGCATCTGCTGCAGCCGAGAAACGTTGGCACGATTTGCCGTTACGTTTGCTTCGGCGGCTGTAATATTTGCTTCTGCTGCAGATACGTCGGCCACGCGAGCGCTGTGTGCCTGCACAGCACTGTCCACGACCTGCTGAGAGATGGCACGTTGTTCTCCCAGAGGAAGGTCGCGTTCCTTCGTCAGTCGAGCGAGCTCAGCGTTAGCCTTCGTCTGTTCAAGCGCGGCCTTGGTCTGTTGGAGTGAGGCCTCGGATTGTGCGAGCGTGGCCCGTGCCTGCAGAAGCTGCTGATCGATCTCCGGCGATGAAATGATTGCCAATACCTGGCCTGTCTTTACCTTAACGCCGATGTCCACATTGCGACGATCAAGGTATCCGTCTACACGTGCGTAGAGGTTGGCACTGTAGAGGGGTTCGATGTTGCCGGGTAATAGCAGCTCCGATGTCGGCTCGCCCTGCTTCGGATGAATGACAGATACGACCGGATGCGTTACTGGCGCTTCGCGAACGGCGGCAAGAGCATCGCGTTGCCGTGCAATACGAGGGAGTGCACCGACAGCGATTAGCGCGAAGAGAATTGCAGTGGCGCCGATGATCCTTACGAGTACGCTAGAGGATCGCGTTTGTGTTTTTTCGGTGGAAATTATTTCGGTCGGCTGTGTCATGCTGCCTCCTGTTGCGTGCTGGCGTTTCTTCCGTGAATCAAGGTGAACATCAAGGGAACAAAGAATAAGGTGGCGAAGGTGGCTACTGTGAGGCCGCCGATCACCGCTCGCGCGAGTGGAGCGTTCTGCTCGCCGCCTTCGCCGATACCGAGCGCCATGGGAAGCATGCCGATGATCATCGCGCAGGCCGTCATGATGATGGGGCGAAGGCGGGTGGATCCGGCAGTCACCGCTGCCTCGAGTGGAGCGATACCTCTCTCGCGAAGTTCATTGGCGAACGTTACAAGGAGGATCGAGTTTGCAGTTGCCACGCCGATCGACATAATTGCACCCATAAGACTGGGAACGTTGAAGGTAGTTTGAGTGATGAATAGTGCCCACACGATACCGCAGAAGGCACCGGGCAGCGCGCAGATGATGATGAAAGGATCGAGCCAGCTTTGATAGTTGACCACCATCAACAAGTAAACCAGTAGGGCTGCAAAGGCGAGGCCGATGCCGAGCCGGTTGAATGCCTCGTTCATGCTCTCTACCTGTCCGCGAACGATAATCTTGGTTCCAGGAGTAAGGCTTTTGCTCTCTTCTTTTACGATGCGATTGACTTTGGCTGCTACCGAACCGAGGTCGCTGTCCTGCGTGTTGGCGAAGATGTCGAAGACGGGTGCACCATTGTGGTGGTTGATCACTACAGGTAAAACGGCCGGAGTCAGCGTTGCCATGTTGCCCAACACTTCAGTGCGATTGCTAAGCGTGTGCATCGGTATGGGAGTATTTTGTAATGCGTTGATGGAATCGATACTGTACTGCGGTGTTTGAGCAGCAACTGTGTAGGTGATTCCCATCTTCGGATCGAGCCAAAAGTTTGGTTGTACGGCGGCGCTGGAGCTTAGAGAGATATAGAGACTGTTGGCGACATCCTGCTGGGTGAGGCCGAACTGTGCGGCGCGTACACGGTCGATATCGAGGTGAAGATCGGGTGCGTCGATGACTTGATGCATGTGGACGTCGACAGCTCCCGGAACAGTGGCCAGACGCTCGCGCAGGCGCCGCGCGATTTCGTAGTTAGCCGGGTCGTACCCTTGCACCTGAACGTCAATTGGCGCGGGAAGTCCGAAATTGAGGATCTGCGTCACCATGTCAGCGGGCTGGAAGAAGAACGTAAGGTCGGGGAACTGTTTTTGTAATTGCGATCGCAGTTGCTTTACATATTTCTGAGTTGGGCCGTGATGCTTCTCATTGAGTGAGATCAAGACTTCTCCATCGGCGCTGCTGATGGTCGATCCGTCACCAAAGGCATAGTTGAAGGTTTCCGGAGTAAGCCCGATGTTGTCCATGATGAGTTCGGTCTCGTCCGCTGGAATCGTCTTGCGGATCTGGTCCTCCACGTGGCTGAAGATAACCTTGGTGCTCTCGATGCGCGTTCCGGGCCTGGCTCTTATGTGCAATTTGATTTGTCCCGCGTCGACGGATGGGAAGAAATCTCTGCCTACGAAAGGCAGAAGAAGGAACGACGTAGACATGATTGCGATTGATGCGATGAGCGCAGGCTTGCGGTTATTCAGGACCGTCTCGAGCGCTTGTGTGTAGCGGTCGCGGACCCAGAGGTAGCCTTCATTAAAGCGGCCGTTGATCCGGTTGAAGATGGAGCGCGATCCAATCTTCTCTACATCTACTGTGGAGTGCCCTTCAAAGGTGTGCTCTGCGCCGAGTAAGAAGTTGACGAGCACAGGAACAAGCGTTCGTGAAAGTACATAAGACGCTAGCATGGCGAAGACGACCGCGAACGCCATTGGCGTGAAGAGGTATTTCGCAGGACCGGTAAGGAAGACGACCGACACGAACACGATGCAGATGGTCAGCGTGGAAACCAATGTCGGTGTTGCGATCTCCGATGCGCCGATGAGGACAGCCTCATGCAAAGGCTGCTCGCCCATGTGGCGGTGAATGTTTTCGATGGTGACTGTAGCGTCGTCCACGAGAATGCCGATCGCCAGGGCGAGACCGCCGAGTGTCATGGTGTTCATGGTTTCGCCCATTGCGCTGAGTACGATGATTGAGCTCAGAATCGACAACGGAATAGAAATGGCGATGATGAGGGTGCTGCGCCAACTGCCTAGGAAGAGCAGGATCATCAATGCTGTCAGGCTCGCGGCAATGACTCCTTCCCGCAGGACGCCCGCGATGGAAGCTTTGACGAAGATGGATTGATCAAAGAGCTCTGTTATCTTCAATCCCTTCGGTGCGGCTGCCCGCGATGCAGGGAGTACGTCGTTCTTGATCTGATTGACGATATCGAGCGTAGAAACCGAGCCCGTCTTCATAATGGTGAGAAGAGCTGCGGGTTTGCCGTTGGCTCGAGCTACGTTTTGCTGCACGGACCAGCCGTCTCTTACGTGCGCGACATCTCTCATGTAAACAAGAGAGCCATTAACGGTTTTAATGGGAACGTCATTCAGCATGAGTGCGTCAACAGGACTCGAGTTTGTGCTGACGGTATATTCGCGACTATCGACTTTTGCTGTGCCTGATGGAAGCGTAACGTTCTGGGCATTGATTGCTGCGGTTACGTCGATGGGCGTCAAGCCCTTGGCGAGAAGTGCATTCTGATCGAGGTCCACCATGATCTGGCGGGCCACACCGCCATACGGAGTGGGCAGAAGGGTGCCGGGAACCGTAGTCAATTGCTGGCGAACACGAAACAGTCCGTAGTCATAGATCTCCGATTCGGAGAGGGTATCGCTGGAGAGTGAAAGCTGAATGATGGGTACCGTCGATGCGCTGAAACGCAGAATCCAGGGAGGATTTACACCGGGCGGCATGCGAAATCGAATGGAATTTACTGCAGCGCCAACCTGAGACATAGCGGCGTCAATTCGCACCTGAGGCTGAAATGAAATCTTAATGACACTGGCGCCGCTGGTTGTTTGTGAGTCGATGGACTTCACATCATTGACGACAGCCATTACGAATTCACTGAAGGTCGTGACCCGTTGTTCCATCTCCTTTGCGGGAAGGCCCGAGTAGGACCAGATCACGGTGACTACGGGGATGTCTATGTTCGGGAAGATATCGGTGGGTGTCGTCGCAATCGAGGAGAAGCCAAGAACGAGAATCAGGATCGACGCTACAATGAAGGTATAAGGGCGGTTCAAAGCAAGTCGGACAATCCACATCTCAAGCTCTCCGTCGCGCAGTATTTGGGGCGCGACTACTTAGATGAATATCGAAGTAGTTGGATTCATGCTTTTCGATGATCGGAATTTCGTTCGAGTGCGTCTGACTAGTATGGCGAGAATGACAGATAACGAGGTGGCTCAGATTGGAAAGGCGCTCGGCGATCCTAACCGCTTAGCCATCTATACGCAGATTGCGGAGCATGCCGAACTCTGCTGCGGCGAGATGCATGGCAAATACGCTATCTCCGCGGCCACATTGTCTCACCATCTCAAAGTGTTGCATGATTTAGGGTTGATCACGTCTCGTAAAGAAGGCCTGAACGTTTACTATCGCTTAGTTCCGGAGAAGTTTGCAGGGTATCTTCAATATTTAAAGAATATCGGGAAGCGCTGACAGAACCGGTATGCCCCAGATCGTCTATTGTAGGTATGGCTTTTCGTGATTTGGCCATCGATAAAAGATGATTCCAATGCATTCTCAATCGATTGACGCCAGCATCAAGAATCCCGATTCTTTGTGGATACAGCGCAGCATCCTGAGATCTTTTCCGGAGTTTATAGAGAACGCAGAGCTGCGCAGGCCTGATCCAAATCCTCGGGCTTCTTTCCGAAGCAGAAGCGAAGGATATTTTCGCCGCGGCCGTTGGTGAAGAATGCGGAACCAGCGACGGCTGCGACTCCAGTAGATGCGAGCAGGTTGCGGGCTTTTTCGCGTGAAGTGTCGCCTTCAATTCGCGAAGCATCGGCGAGGACGTAGTAGGCTCCACCAGGAAGAGAAGGAGTGAGTCCGGTATCCGCGAGGGCGTCGCAGAGTTGGTCGCGCTTGAGTTGGTACTCCGTGGAGAGATTTGTATAGAAGACCGAGTTCTGTAATTGGCGAAGACCCTCGGCGGCTCCGTATTGCAGCGGAGCGGGGCTGCAGACGTAGGTAAGGTCGTGAAAGTAGCCGATAGCGGAGATCCATCGCGGGTCGGCAGCCAGATAACCAATGCGCCATCCTGTAATGCTGAAGGTCTTCGAAAGACCGGAAATCGTAATTGTCCGCTCGGCCATTCCGGGTAGAGTGGCGAGCGAGACATGTTGATTGCCGTCGAAGAGAAAATACTCGTAGATCTCGTCAGTGAAGACGAAGAGATCATGCTGGAGAGCGATGTCGGCGAGAGCTTCGCACTCGGCGAGAGTGAAGACCTTGCCGGATGGATTGGAAGGAGTGTTGATGATGATGGCTCGCGTGCGCAGCGTAATTGCATGACGTAGAGCGTCGAGATCGAGCTGCCAGTCGGGCTGAGATAGAGGAACGATCACGGGCTGGATACGAAGGGAGATCAGAGTGCTGACGTGATAGCCGTAGAAGGGCTCGAAGACAATCACTTCATCGCCTGGGTTGAGCAGGGCAAGCAGAGAAGCATATAGTGCGCCGGTTGCTCCGTTGGTGACAAGGATCTGAGATTCGGGATCGGCGGTGATGCCGTTATATTGGTGGAGTTTCTCCGAGATCGCGTGGCGTAGAGTGGCTATGCCGTCGAGACGCGTGTAGATGTTGTGACCCGCATGGATCGCATCGATGGCGCCATTGGCAACTGGTAAAGGGAGCTCGGTATCGCAGATGCCTTGTGCGAGGTTGATACCGCCAACCCGGTCGCACTCGACGGACATGGCACGTATCTCCGATTGAATGATGGTTGGGGCGATATCACTAAGATGAAGAGTTGAGGTTTTGAGGATTGGCATTGTCTTTCCTAGTGTTCGATTCATCTTGGATGATAGTTCAGCGCCGGTCGAGTCGTCGCGCCAGAAGATTGCCGCCGACTTGCAGGCCTTGAACCAAGGCGATAAGAATGAGCACGGTACCTACGAGAACATCGATACGAAAACGTTGATATCCGTACCGGATTGCAAGATCTCCGAGGCCCCCTCCCCCGACCGCGCCTGCCATTGCGGAAAAATTGATCATCGTGATGGCGAGGACTGTGAAGGCACGAAAGAGGCTTGGTAGGGCCTCGGGTAGATATGCCTTGAACATCGCCTGGCGAGTTGTGGCTCCCATGGCAACGACGGCCTCGATCAGACCAGGATCAACTTCCAGCAAAGCAGACTCTGCTAGACGACCGGCATAAGGGATGCCTCCGAGAATAAGCGGGACAATAGCCGCTGCTGTTCCGATCGAGGTTCCGACGAGAAAGCGTGTTACGGGGAGTAGAAGCACGATCAATATGAGAAAAGGGATAGAGCGCGAGATATTAGTGATTGCCGAAAACGCCTGATATAGGCTGCGCGATGGAGCTATGCCAGTGGGATGAGTGACAGTAAGCAGAAGACCTACTGCAAGGCCGCTGAGAGCACACGCCGGAGCTGCAACACCAACCATGAGGAGAGTTTCAATTGTGCCACGCTCAAGCAGTGCGATGAGATCGCTCATGCTATACCTCTCCGTTCAACATAGAGACAAGACGTTGCGCGGCGGGACTGGTGGGATTGAGAAATATGCGGCTGGCTGGCGCTGTCTCAACGATGCGGCCAGAGTCGATTACCGAGAGTGTGTCGCAGAGGCTGCCGGCTGCCTGAAGGTCGTGTGTGATGAGCAGAATCGTAACGCCGAATTCATCGCGTATGCGGCGAAGAATATTGAGTACAGAGCGCTTTGTTTCGGTATCGAGAGCGGATGTTGGCTCGTCTGCGAGCAGAAGTGTGGGAGATGTGGCGAGTGCACGAGCCAAGGCAACGCGTTGGCGCTGCCCTCCTGAAAGCCGCGAAGGATATTCCTGCGCTTTGTCAGAGATGCCAAACCATGCGAGCAGCTCGTCGACACGTTGTGTAATACGTTCGCGGGAAACTCCGGAGAATTCGAGGGGCAGGGCGACATTGGCTGCGACAGTTCGCGAGGCCATCAGGTGAAGATGCTGGAAGATGGCGCCGACGTTATGGCGCTCTCGACGAAGAACGCTTTCCGAAAGGTTGGCCCAGTCTTTGCCGCCTATGATGATCTCGCCAGTATCAGGTTTTTCCAGGCGCAGGATGCAACGCAGAAGGGTGGTTTTTCCCGCGCCGCTTGTGCCCAAAACACCGTGGATACTTCCGCGACGGATTGCGAGGTCAACGCCACGAAGAGCTTCTTTGGTTCGCCCGTGATCGATATATGACTTTCGGACTCCACGAATCAGCACAGCAGTGTCTTCGAACACGAAGCTATTGCCGAGAGGGTCTTTCTTCTCTTTTGCGCTGTTCTGTTCGGGATGTTCGAGCACTAAATTCAACTGTGAGCCTTGATCATCTTAGTTTTAGTATCAAACAGCCGGATAGATCGCACCCTTGTAGTGCGAGGTAATGAATGCTTTTGTCGCCTCTGAACGAAGAGCTGCACCAAGTTTCGCGATGCGTTCGTCAGCCTGATCGTTGGAGTTTACGGAAAGTACGTTGGCATAGATGGAGTCGATAGATTCGTGAAAGATGGCATCCTTGCTCGGATTGAGGCCTGCGTCCAGGGCGAAGTTTGCATTGATGACTGTCAGGTCGACATCTTCGCGGCTGCGGGGGAGTTGTGAAGCATCCAAATCTACAAGGACGAGGTGGTGGGGATTCTCCGCAATGTCGGCGATAGTGGTGCGGTTACCGAGCCCTGGGCGAAGAACCAGAAGACCGGCGTTTTGCAGGAGATGCAGAGCTCGAGCCTGATTCACGGGGTCGTTTGGAAGAGAAACCCTCGCTCCATCCTTAAGAGCGGAAAGAGAATGAGTGCGGCCTGGATAGATTGCCATCAGAGGGACATACACCTTTGCAACAGAGACGAAAGAGGTCTTGTGATCCCGGTTGAACTGCTCCATAAACGGAATGTTCTGATAGAGGTTTGCATCCAGATCGTGACCCGAGAGCGCAAGGTTAGGTTGAATATAATCCGTGAAAGGAATGATTTTTAGATCGACGTTCTGATCGTGGAGGTTGGAACGCACGGACTCCAAAACCTCTTCGGCTGGCCCAGGCGTGACACCGATGCGGAGTTCGTTTCTACCATGGTGGCGGCAACCCGACAATAGCGGCAGAACGAACAGGGTAGCGGTAAGGATGCGATGTCGCCGGCTCTTGAGCATAGGATTTGATAGTGTCATTTGGCAACCACGCTTGCTTGCGGCTGGATGATGGTTTCGCTGAAGCGCTCCATCTCCTCAAGCTGTGGGCTGAATTGCAGAAGCAGTAGATCGACGCCGGCACGCTTGAACTCACCGATACGATCCTGCACTTGTGTTGGAGTACCGGTTAGGCCTGAGCGGAGACCGCGGTTCGAGACCGAATATTCTTCGATGGACATCTTCTTCTCGAGTTGAGTACCTCGCAGCCATTGCTCATAGTTTGCGAAGCCCTTCGCGTTTTGGTTGACATCAGTAATGCGCGCTAACTCTCGTTTTACTTCGGCTTCGGTATCGCGAGTAAAGGCGTATCCGGCGACGCCAAACTGCATGGAGCCAAGGCCGAGACGCTCGCGCCGTTGGCTCATGTCCGCGATCTTAGCGGCCACATGATCGGGAGAGTCGCCGTGCATGACGTAAGCGTCACACTTTTCTGCGATGAGATTTTTCGCTGCTTCGGATTCGCCGCCAGCATAGATGGGAGGCCTTGGCGCGCGCACGGGCTTGGGTTCGAGGACCGTATTTTCAGTTTTGTAATATTTGCCAGTGTGAGTGAACGTGGGGTTCGACCAAACGCCGTTTATGACATCAAGCCACTCGGAAGTGCGGCCATAACGATCATCATGCTGTTCAAAGTCGACACCATACATCCGTGCCTCCTGCTCCCACCAGGAGCTGACAACGTTGAGTGCAAGACGGCCATTGCTGATGTGGTCGATATTGGCGGCTTGCTTCGCCAATAAAGCGGGTGAATGAAAGGTGGGTCTGACGGCAACCATGAGCTCGAGCGTTTCGGTGACTGCTGCAAGCGCGGCCGCTGTGGACCATGCGTCGAGACTGGGAGCGTCCACACCCTTAATATCATTCAGATTGAGTTCCGCGACCAGCGAGAGATCGAAGCCGAGCGCTTCACTGCGGCGCGCAAGACGGCTGGTGTATGCCCACGTAGCTTCCATCTGTTCATCTTCTACGTTGCGGAGCCAGCCGCCGAAGACGGGCATCCAGTAGCCGAAACGAATTCCGTGGCTGTTAGCTGACACGTGCAACCTCCGCCTCGAGATAATCCGCAAGGTTGATAAAGGGATTAAAGCCGATAACCCGTGGAGCATCGGCTACGAAGTTTGAAAGTGCGTTGACGTCGTAGTAGTAGATTTCTCCATCGCGATCGTCGACGATATATTCGATACCGCCTACATCGATTCCGGTTGCAGCCACGATGCGCTCGATCTCGGTGATGATCTTCTCCGGGGGCGTGTAGCCTTCGACTTTAAGTCCGGCCTTGGAAGCTTCGAGGACGCAGGCGTTCGTCAGCGCTTCACCGCGGGCCGTCTGGCAGATATCGGCCGGGCAGAGGTCAAATGTCTCTCCACTCAGGTGAACTTGAATGCCATAGAGATACTTGCCTCCGAGAGTTTCGACACGGGTGATGAAGCCGCCACGAGCTGGAACAAACTCCTGCACGAGAGCGATGTGATCGAAGCCGAGCTGAATACTTCCTTCGCGCACTGCCGCTTCAAGCTGTTGCGGTGTGTCAAACCGGACGATACCTGCACCACTGCCGCCGACGTTGGGCTTAACGATGACGGGAAAGCGTAGCCCTTGTGCCGCGGGAATTGCCTGCTCAATTCTATGGATGACACGGGACGGAATATAGCGAAGGCCTAGTGACTGCAGGAGGGAGTGTTGCAGCGCCTTGGAGATTTCAAACTGGAAGGCCTTGGATCCATTGACGACGCGGACTCCCTGCAACTCAAGATGTCGCAGCCAGGAGAGGGTGTGGAAGATGCTGGAGCCATGCTGACGCCGGTCTGCGGAAGGACTCATGCGGTTGAAGAGAACACGGAACGATGGGCGGCCGATATCGTCGACCGCATAGAAATGATCTGGTGCAAAGAGCTTCTGGAAGGGAGTGCCGCGGCGTTCCAACTCTGCGAAGACAGACGCAAACCACTGCGGGTGCTCATAGAGGAAGGCGAGCGGAGCGGTAGCAGATTCCGTAGAGAAAGCTTGAGTGTGATCTAACGAAAGTGTTGACGACATGAGGGATCGATCTCCAGAATGATGTTTCTATTGTCTGTCATAGTTTAAATGCCTGCAGATTCAGAGGCAAAAGGTTCTTATTGTTGGATAGCTGCCGGAGTTGCGACTGTTTGCTGTTGAAAGGAGCGGATCTCTTCGGCACCGTACTCGATTTTTAGATCGATAAACCGCTTGCCCAGTGCGACGCTGGAGCGACGTGCGTCGCCGACGATACCGTTGTTCACTCGTTTGTCAGAGGGAGCCGATGCGTCCCCGTGCTTGCGGGGCGAATCGCCGAGAGAGACAGGCAGAAGATCTTTACGCACCCAATTCTGGTTTTTGCCCTCTAGATAAAGGAGTTCCGAGGTGTCAGGCAAGCCGGCGTGCTGACTGGGAGGATACCCGTTTTTGTCGAGCCAATCAAAATAAGACTCATTTGCCTTGTCGTAAGGGCCGTCCGAGTAGAAAACACGCACACCGGTAGGTGAATACTTTGCATCGAGCTTTTGGGCAAGATCCTTGAGCTCATGCTGGCCCCCGCCATGATCGCCAAGCAGGACGACAATTTTGAATCCGTTCTGAATGAGCTGTTCTGTGACTTCCTGGTTGATCTGTGTAAATAGCGCACTTGATATACCGATGGTACCGGGCTGCTCTGGATTTGCCCGGTTCAGGGAGAATGGATTGACAGGAGCGACGATGGCATTGCCCAGCTTTTGTGCGATACCCTCTGCTGTGGCACGGGCAATAAATGTGTGGCCGCCAATGGCCCCCTGTGGTCCACGCTGCTCAGTACCACCGTTGAAGATCAGAACGGTGGTCTTACCCTGTTCATGAATAGCCCGATAGAGCTCCGGCCATGTGAGATCTTCGAGAAAGACAGAGTGTGATGAGTGGTCTGACACATAACGTGTCGCGGATTTTAGTTCTTCTGCTTGAGTGGTTACAGAGAACGTATTTAAAGTCGCGAGAAGAAAGGCTGGCACGGCAAGGTGAGTGGTAAAGCCAGCAAAACGTTTGAGATGGAAGTTCATCGGTCTTTATCCTTAGCGTTTGTACGCTCGAAAATATGAAGCAGCGGAGCGAGGGATCGCCTCACTCGCTCTGCGGAATTAGAAATTGACTTTGAGTGCGAATTGGAGTTGCCGATTCGCTCCTGTTGCCGTGGAGAGATTGCTGCCGACAGTCGAAGTGATTGTGCCCAGCGTGGTGGGACTGGAATAACTAGAGTTTGGATTTGCGAAGTTTGGATGGTTGAGTATATTGAACGCTTCCGCGCGGAATTCAAGGTTCTGGTGTTCGCGGAAGAGTGGGATTTGACGAATTAAACCGAAGTCGACGTTTTGCAGACCAGGCCCACGAAGGCTGTTGCGAGAGGCTGTTCCGAAACTATAGACAGAGGTTGAAGTAGTGCTTGCATTTCTCGGATCATTCGCGCGAAAAGCAGTCGTATTGAACCAGTTGTTTACTGTGCGAGTCGGCTTGCCGTTTGCGTCTACGCTGGCGTTGGGATTGGCTCCAGTTATGGCAAAAGCGCGATCGCTGGCTCCTGTGTTCGAAGCTATAGCATCGGTGGTGGAGACAGTGAAGGGACGCCCACTCTGCAAGGTGAGTACTGTGGTGGCACGCCATCCACCGACGACTGCAGCCAAAGCCGGATGTGTGTCACTTAGCCACTTACGACCATGCCCGAAGGGTAAGTCGTAGATGCCGGAGGTTACAAAACGCAACTTTTGATCGTAGTCGGAAGGAGCCCAATCTGCTTGAGGGTTCGACGGGTCCTGTGGCGTGGTATTTGAATCCATCGACTTCGCATAGACGAGGTAGGACAGGAAGTTCAGGCCGTTGCTATAACGCTTCTCCGCACGTAAAAGGAGACTGTTGTAGTTGGTGGAGAGTCCAGCATTAACCGTAGAGATGGAACCCCACTGCGATTTGCTTCCAATGTTATTGAACGGACGAAGAGATTGAACGGATGCTGACGGATTCGCGATGCGTGTTGCCAAGGCCGGATTGTTTAAGGCGTAGTTGCTGACGAAGTGCGTTCCCTTTGAACCCTGGTAGCTGAGTTCAATTAGTGTGTTCGAGCCAAACTGATGTTGGACTCCGAAACTATATTCGTGCACGTAGGGGCGTTGAATATTGGGATCTATGTTGGTAACGCCGACGCCGCCAACCGGCTGAGTGGAACCAAATGGACTGGACCAAGTAAGCGGCGCAGATTTTGTTCCGGTGTAAGCCTTGCTCAGCAGGAAGGGTGCGCCAAGAGCGGTTGCGCTGTTCCAGGTCTGCACTGCAACAAGGTTATAGAAGATGCCGTAGCCGCCGCGGATAACGGTATCCTGACGACCCCCTACGCGGTAAGCGAAGCCAATGCGGGGAGCAAAATCGTTAGGTGTTTTTGCGTAGAGGGTCTTGAAGGTAGGTGTACTACCAGTGATCTGGAGAAGGCCGGTGCTGTTGTTGACTGTGTAGACCTGTCCCGCGCCAGTGAGCACGGCGTTTTGAACAGGATCAAACTTGCTGATGAGGTTATAACCCTCGGTGTGAGGGGTGAAGTAATCGTAGCGAATACCGTAGTTGAGCGTAAGAGATGTGCTGACCTTCCACTCATCCTGGAAGTAACCAGCAAAGGCGCGTTGGCGGGGAAATTGTTGTGTGTTGCCCGTACCAAACGAGTCGCTCGAGATGTAGCCCAGCAAGAAGTCCACGTAGGCGTTGCCGGTATAGGTGGTGTTAGTGAAAGAGAAGGAGCCGCGTCCAGTGCTTACGAAAAAGGAGTGTTTGAAGAAGTTGAAATAGTCCGCGCCAAACTTTAACGTGTGGTTTCCTTTAACCCAAGTGAGGCCATCGGCAAGATGAATCGTATTGTCTCCGCGCCACTGTGGGTCATTGTTGGTACCGATTGTGCTGAAGCCAGCGATGCTTACATAGGGCACGCCCAGGTTTCCATTGTCTGTTACCTGCAAGCCATTGCTGCCACCTTGCGGCAGCCCGAGTTGGCCGACAACGTTGCCGTACTTTTGATCCTGGTTGAGGTAGCCGGCATCCATGCGGTTGAATCCTCCACGAAATTCGTTGAAGATCCGCGGAGTAAAGATGTAGTCGTGTGTGAAGGAGACATGCTGGTAGGTATGTGGACCGACTGCGCCGAAGTTTGGTGTGGTCGTGGCTCCTACAAAATCACCTGAGGTGCCAGTATCTTTGCCAGTCAGAACCGTATAAATGCCTGCGATGTTTTGTTTGTCCGAAAGCTTCTGATCGACACGAAATGTAACTTGATGGTTGTTTGATACGTTGGCGAAGTTGTTTACATAATTATTGGACGCCGCAGCGGTCTGGGCGGCTGGAAAGTAATTGAGCAGGGAACGGCTGACTGTAGAGAATGTGGAGGGGTCAAACTTTTTGCTGGGGTTCGGTTTGCCAGTGGCCGGGTCGATCAGTGTTCCGGTTAAGAATGAGAAATCGCCTGTCTGCGCTGCCGCAATATATTGTGCGTTGGGAAATGAGAGAGTTACACCGGGTGAGGCTGCGGTAAAGGTACCCTCATACGATCCAAAGAAGAAACTTCGATCGCGCCAAGTAGGACCGCCGATAGAGCCTCCAAGTTGTTTGCTTTGATATGGAGGATTAGCTGTCGTCGTGAAATAAGAGCGAGCATTGGCGTGACCATTCCTGTAGAAGGCAAATGCCGTGCCATGGATCTGGTTGGAGCCGGACTTGGTGCTGAGCAATACCTGACCACCAGCGCGACGTCCGTACTCTGCCGGTGCGATGCTGCTGATGATGCGGAATTCGCGGATGGCTTCTACGGAGGGACGAACAGTGGGCTGGCTGGTAGTCCAGTCATTGTCGTCCGCGCCGTCCAGCAGATAATTATTGCTCGCGTCGGTCATGCCGGCTACGACAAAGCCGCCGCGGGTCAACAGACTGGAGCCAGTGGTTGGCGCACTGACGTTCGGGTCAAGCTGCGCTAACTGCCAAAAGGAGCGTGAGTTGCTCGGCAACTCTTTAATCTTCTGTTCATCGATGACGGCGCCGTTCAATGAGTCTTCCGACTGAATTAGAGGTGCGCCGGCACTTACTTGTACCTCCTCTGAGACCTTGCCAACTGCGAGCGTGGCATCAAAGCGGACTTCCTGATTGACCTGAAGCACGAAATGATCATTGACGACGGAGTTGAAGCCAGGAGCGGTGACTGCGATGGAATAAGCTTGCGCAGGAAGCTGAAGAACAACATAGTCGCCAGATTCATTCGTGGTGACCACACGCTTTTCGCCCTTTTCCAGATTGGTTACAGTAATGCTGGCACCCCTCACTGTTGCGCCGGTCTGATCATGTACCGTGCCCCGCAAAGTTGCTGTGACACTCTGAGCAAACCCGGCAGCGGGGATAGATATCGCGGACAAAAGAAGCGCCAAACCTCGGAATTTTACGAACATATTTGTACCTTTCACTTAAACTCGGCGTGTGCTCAATGGTTCTCTTGAGGGAATTTGAGAAAAAATATCCCAGCGATCCCTCGGAACATGTTGTCAATGCATTGAGAGAAGATGGACGTGGTGGAGGTAATTCGCCTGCTAGTTATTGATCTTTCGGCCAAGGTGCTCCGACTTTGACCCAGTCAGCGAGCGCCTGAATCTCTTCATCCGAAAGCTTTCCTTTGCGAGGCATCTTCAACTCTCCCGTCTGGTTCACTGCCTCAATGAGGAGGCTTTGTTCGGGATGGCCTGGCACGATAGCCGGACCACGTCCGCCTCCCTGAAGAAGCGCTTCTCGCGAGTCGACCCGAAGGCCGCCGCGTGGAAGGCTTGAGCCGTGACAGCGAAGACACTGTCCGTCCAAAACGGGTTTGACTTTCGTGATAAAAAGCGTATCCCCCTCTGTGAATTCCTGTTCAGACACTCCGGTGGAAGCGAAGACGCTGCCACGGATCAACGAGGTGCCTTCGCTCGCCAGAAGTAAGCCTGCTGCGAGAAAACCTGTCAAAAATGATGCTCGACGCTTGTGAAGCGAATGAGAAATGGCTTTTAAAATATCCAGGGAAGTGTGTTCACTCTTTGCTTTGTTCTTCTTTGCGTGCATTACTTTCTCCCTCCAATAGGAGGCGTATGAGTATCTGTTTGTGTTTGAGCCTCGTTCGCTGGATGCTTTGTGGCTGTGGCGACTACCTTGTCTTCCTTCGCGGGGACAACACACTCGTTCGACCGACAGTTATTCGAGTTCTTTGCACCAAGGCTCTCTAACATTGCAACTGTTTGAGGGTGAGTTAGTGCATGCTCGAAGAGTCCATTTGCGGCGTCGGTAACGGTATCTCCCATTTTGGTGGTCGCATGGATATCGGCCCCGTTTGCGAGCAACAATTTGACGAGTGCGTCATCTCCACGAAAAGCTGCACCATGTAGCGCGGTATAGCTTTTCGCATCCTTAGTATTAACTTCGCCACCATGGGCGAGACAAAACTTCACAGCCTCAATGCGAGGACTGGGTGCATTACTGGTCCAGTAGGCGGCCCATCCAAGACCCGCGGCTACCATCAAGGGTGTGTCCCCGCTTTTGGTGGCGAGCTTTGGATCGGCACCGTGGTCGATAAGGATGCGCATGGATGCCAAATCTCCGGCAAGGGCTGCGCGCCAGAATGGTGTAGCACCCACAGCTTCTACCCATGTTTCGTCATTGGCAAAGACACGAAACCACAATTTACGTGAAAGTTGTATATTTGGCTCCGCCTGATGCTCGAGCAGTTCTGCAAGCAGCTCGAGGTAAGGCGTGTGCTCTTGCGAGATTACCGGTTGCGGATACCAGGTGTGAGGTGCCCACTGAACATCGACGAGAGCATACAGCGGGCCAAGGCCGTCTGTAGTTACAAGCTTCGTATCGGCGCCTTTTGACAGGAGCAACCTGGCAAGATCAAAGTGGCCATTAATGAGGGCGAGGATCAAAGCCGTTGCGTGGTCGGTATCTGTAATTGCATTAATATCCATATGCGCAGCAAGGAGGGCTTTCGCGGCGTCGATCTGGCCGTCTCTTGCGGCGATATGCAAGGCATTGAGACCGCCTAGCGAGAGACTACCGTAGACGCGGTTGCGGCGATCCTCTGCTGTAAATCCGTAGGCGTCAGCTTCGTCCTTCTTTTTCGCAGATCCGTTTGTCTCCTTTACTGATGCGCTTTTCTTCCCGGACGAACTAGTATTTTTTCCTCCATTCGAGGTGAGTTCATCTTTCGCTCGAGGCTTTTCTGCTGGTGCATCGGAGGAATCTTTCTTCGAATTCGAAGTTGTGCCGGGAGTTATTACTTGAGTATCCGTTACGGTTTTCTTTTCTTCATTCTTCGCAGTTGCAGCCTGTTCATTTGGTTTGTTTACATCGGTCAAGGCATCGCCATCAACACCGACAGAAACACGCGCCAGCTTTGTGACTGTAGTTTTGACGGAAGATTCGGCGCCATTTTGCAGCAGAAGCCGGACAGCGGCAACACGATTGTGGCTAACGGCGAAGATAAGTGCAGTCTGGCCATATGTCTTCTCCCGTGCGTTGACCGTTGCGCCGTGATCAAGGAGTACCTGCATCGCAGCGGCCGAGCCTGCAGCAGCAGCTTCCATCAAGGGGGTGGTTCCATTGTTGTTTGCCGTGTTCGCTTGGGCGCGGCCGTCCAGCAGAACCTTCAGGAGGTCGGCATCCCCGTTTTCCGCGGCAAGAATGAGTGGAGTAATACCCCCGACTCGCGTGCGAGCTTCAGTCATCGCGCCGGCGTCGATAAGAAGCTTTGTGAGAGCAGTGTCATCATTGTAAGCAGCCCAATGTAACGCCGTCATTCCGTCACCTGCAGCGGCATTTAGATTGACGTGCTGTCGGAGAAGATTGCGCACTGCATCAATATCGTCGCTCTCGGCAGCTTGAAGAAGCTCTCCGGAATCAACTGATGAATGTGCTGTTGTCACGAGGGAAGAATGTGTCTCGCCTATTGCAGACGCAACGGTAGACAGAGTTGCCGCAATCAATACAGTGCCGAATTGCAATAGATAGGAGCGACTCATAGTTCTGTCCTTTCTCGTCATGGGGAGCTAGATGGAGAGTTGGCCTGTGCTGTCTCCAATGGAACGGACATCGATACCGAGACGCGATAGGACCGTTTGGTAGATATTGGCAGTGGGTGTTCCATCCGGAGTGCGTAGATGGTAGTTCCCGCGTACAGTGCCGTTGGCATGGCCTGCCAGGAGCATAGGAACGCGCTTGTGGTTATGCACGTTCGAGTCGCCCATTGGACTACCGTAAAGAACCAGGGAATGATCGAGTAATGTTCCATCGCCATCAGCCGTGGCAGCCAGCTTGTCGAGAAAATAGCCAAGTAGCGTGACGTGATAAAGATTGATCTTCGCGAATTCCGCGATATGTGCTGGACTTTCGCCATGATGCGAGCAGGAGTGGAATGGGGTAGTAACTCCGCTGCCGGGGAACACTCGTTGGTTGACGTCACGGCTCATCTTGAAGGCAGACACCCGGGTCGTGTCGGTCATGAACGCAAGCACCTGGAGATCGAACATCAGCTTCACGTGTTCTTCATACGATTCAGGGACTCCGAGCGGAGCCTTCGGAAGTGCTTCTCTACTACGCGGCGTTGTGTTAAACTTCTCAATATTCTGGATGCGTCGCTCAATCTCCCGAAGATCTTCAAGGTAGGAATCAAGACGGGCGCGGTCACTGGAGCCAAGGTCTGCGCGCAGGCGAGGCATTTGCTGCACAATCCCATCGAGGATGCTGCGGTCAATGGAGCGTCGGTCAGCTCGTTCCTCAGCGGTGCTTCCGTCGCCAAACAAATTTTCAAAGGCGACCCGAGGGTCCAGCGTCATGGGGAGTGGTTGTGTCGGAGACGCCCAGCTGATCGTATCGGAGTAGACGCAGGCGTAGCCGTAGGCGCATGCACCCGTCGCATCAACGTCTTCGATGCAGAGTTGAATCGAAGGCAACGGTGTATCTTGGCCTACCTTGGCTGCATAAATCTGATCAAGTGAAGTTCCAGCAAAGATATCTGAACTTTCAGTCATCTTCGGATGAGAGGCTGTTAGAAAAGCAGCGCTGGACCGGAAGTGGTCTCCACCTTCTTCCGAGGGCGCGTAGGCTCCGGCTGGATTGAGATCTGTATTGGAGATGACCGTCAGGTAGTTTCGATACTTCTCCAGCGGACTGAGCGTTTGGGTAAATTCAAAGTCAGTTCCTTCCTTGCTGGGCGACCAATAGTGTTTACTCGTGCCGTCTAGCGTGCTGCCGGCCGCACCGTGAACGATCTCGACACATGCCAGACGCGTCTTGTGCAGACTCGCCACTTTCGCTAATGGTGTTAGTGCCGGGAGCATGGCATCAAGCAATGGAAGGCCCAGAGTAGCTCCCGCGCCGCGAAGTAAAGTACGGCGAGAGATGTGTCGTTTGGTAATAAACATGCCACTTCCTCAAATGTCGTTAGGCCATTAGGCAAAGAACGTCGGACAAGAGAACATGCGTGATCTGGGAGAAGTTCTCCACACGGATCGACAGATGAATCGTCGTTGTTCCTATTTAGTTTTCTCAAAAAGGAATTGCTTAGAAGAGCGGGACTAGCAACAACAACCAGAGACAATGCCAGCCCGCATGCGCATATGGTTACACATGTAGAAAGAGCCGGAAATGGAAGACATCGTCATTGTGGTCATGTTATTTGTTGCTTGGTTCCGTGATCGTAACGATATATTTTTGTAGTGTCAAGTAAGTTGTGAGTTACTTATTAAAACAAAGTGCTCGGAAGAAGTTTATTTTCCTGTAACTCGATAGCTTTGCTATTAATGTTTTTCGTGAGTAACGATTTTTTTTCAGTCGCGATTTGCTGTGTTGCAAGTGTAGTAACGGGAAGGCCGCGATTCTGAAAGCCGGGGCTTTCTACAATTCCTTCGACAAAATCAGAGAAGCGATACTCATGTCTGGCGGCGCGAGCAATGATGGACCGGATTAATGGCCGGTCGCGATAATCTGGAACACGGCCAAGGCTATAAGCGAGCAGATTCTCCGTGAAGGTCTGAAGGAAAGTATCAGAGTGACTGAGAACTGCACGGCGAAGACTGGCAGGACTATCGAGACGAGTTCCATCGAACATGATGCCTGTACTGTCGATGGGCGAGCTGTTGTCGGATGTACGCCATGCGCCGGTGGCATCGAAGTTTTCGAGCGCGAAGCCTTCGGGATCGATGCGGTAGTGACAGGAGGCGCAGGAGGAATTTTTGCGATGCTCCTCCAGCCTCTGTCGGACGGTATGCACGCTGATATCATCCCCTGCTTCGATGAGGGCTGGAATGTTTGGTGGGGGTGGTGGCGGTGGGGCACCAAAAAGGACCTGCAAAACCCATTTACCGCGGGTGACTGGGGACGTTCGGTTTGCTGTAGAGGTTAGCGTAAGAATACTTGCCTGGCCTAGCAGACCTCGTCGATTATCATCACGGATTTCGACACGCCGGAATCGATTCCCAACGATATTAGGAATTCCATAGTGTTTGGCGAGACGCTCATCGACAAACGTATAGTCGGCGTTAAGTAGATCGAGGACGTTATGGTCTTCGCGAACGATACTTCCGAAGAAGAGTTCTGTCTCGCGCAGCATGGACTGCGCCAGATTGTGATCGAAGTTGGGGAAAAGATAGGGGTCAGGAAGCACTTCATTCAGGTTCTTGAGGTTCAACCATTGGACGGCGAAGTTGGTGGCTAGTGCGTTGGAACGGGTGTCCGCCAGCATACGCCGCACCTGCTTCCGCAAAATAGTATTGGTGTGCAGCGTTCCAGTCGCCGCAACGTGAAGCAATTCGTCGTCTGGAGGCGCACTCCACAGAAAGAATGAAAGGCGTGACGCGAGTTCAACATCGTCGATTCGTTGTGATTGTCCATGCCCAGGTATGTTGGGCTGATGTTCGAAACGGAAGATGAATTGAGGGTTCGCAAGAATCGACTGCAAGGCGACGCGGATGCCCTCATCAAAATCTTTCCCCTGTTTGCGCCGATCGCGATAGAACGTAAGAGCAAGTTCGACATTCGCGTGCGAGGCTGGCCGCCGATAGGCTGTCTTGATGAGGTTTTCTACGATAGTGCGCGCACATGGATCTTCTTGCGAAACTTTAGTTGGCTGGCAGATAAATATACGGCGACGGCTTGGAGTTTCGGAGACAACACCCGTCTTCGCAGGACCAACAATCGACAGATCATAAAGATGCGGCAAAGTTGTAAGACCTGGAAGATTTGCAACATTCACGTCGATGAGACTCTGGTCATAAGCCTGCACCTCATCCTGAACGGGACCGTCAAACTGTTTGATGAAGGCAGCGGAGATGTTCTGCGGACCAGCTTTGACATAAATAGGTGGGGTTTTCAGATCTTGTCCCACTTTCCATTTGGGATCGATGTCAAAGAGTGCGACACGGACTCCATTGACTGCGACTTCAACCTGCTGTCCTTTACCTTGATTCTGGCCGAAGAGATAGCCCTGCTGGTGGGTGTAAAAGGCAAGCTTGAAGATGTAGTCTCCGTCGACAGGGAAGTTGTGCACAACTGCAATGCCACCTCGTGTGCCGAAGGGAGTGCCAACGATGTGACGTGTCTGTGAAACAACACGTGGAACTCTGTAGGTAGTTTCTGTTTGCGTGGCATTTGGGTCGCCAACAGCCAAACGGCTAACCTTTCCCGCTGCATCCACATATGCCTTTAGGAGAGCCGGAGAGGTCGTAAGAGTCTCTGCGATGTTGTTAAACCCGTGGCTCAAATCGTCAGCAGGCAACAAGGAATTTACATTGATGTCCAATCCGAGAAGCGAGCGGACCGCATTGGCATACTCCAACCGGTTGAGGCGATGAAGGGCGACATAGCCAACATACGGGTTGGCAGCCGCGGCACGGTCAATAGAAGCCTCTACACCTTTCAGAAAAGGCTCGAGCTCAGCTGCATCAGGGCGAGGTTCGGGTGCTGGAGGCATCATTCCGGAGCGCAGCTTTCCCAGAATTTTTTCGGCAAGTTCGGCTGTTTGTTCCGGATGTGCCGCATCGAATGAGGAGGTCGTGAAACCACCCGTCTTGTCGGTATCGTTATGGCAGTCGGCGCAGTGGTTTTCAAGAAAGGCACGCCGTTTTACAACCATAGAAGCCTGAATAGACTGCTTTGCTGGCCCGCGCGTTATTTTTGCAGTGTTGCTAATAGACGTGTCCTGCCCATATATACTTGGCACCCCCACAGCAAGGAAGCAGAAGAGACCGACTTCATTAACCAAAATTCTGATAGTTTTTCGGCTCAGATCAAGATAATCTACCCATTTTCTCTTGCTGGAAAGCATGAGTCTATCCTCTGCCCGCCAAAGGGCTGCATCTGCTTGTCGCGTCCCAAAGATGGGGGGACGCGACAAGCACAAAGAATTCAAAATTTATATGGAAGAGAAGGCGGTGGTCAGCAGCAACAACATCTGCAGATGCGAACGGCGCACACCTGGTGCATGGCACACATTCGAATCGAGATGGTCATGAGGCTTCGCATAATTAAGATAATTGGACGTTAGCACTGGCAGCGGCTTGCGTCAACAACGTTGATCTCGAATGACGGAATTTCCAACAATGAGTGGTATTTGCAAGCGTTAGTTTTTCAAGCTCAGACGCGAACACTTTGGATCATAGGTGCGGTAGGAACAGAAATCTGACAGGAACAGATGCTTATAATGGGCGGCTTTGTTGCTGCTCTAACAAAGCAGATTTCTAAATCATTTATGGACGGTCGACCTTGAGGCTGAAGCCGAATTAAGTCGGAGTTAAGCAAGCCCTGAGACAATATTTCAGAACATTATGCGGGTACTTCTGATTGAAGACGAGCAGCGACTGGCCGAGAACATTGTTGCTGCATTGCGTGAAATAGGTCTTGCAGTGGATCATGCTGCCGACGGCGAATCGGGCTCGTACCTCGCTGAACAGGGCATGTATGATGCGATTGTGCTCGACCTGATGCTTCCTGGTAAAAGTGGCCAGCGTGTACTTCAGGATCTTCGCCGAGAAAAACTCCATACTCCAGTTCTCATTCTTACCGCACAAGAAGGCAAGGAGTCTATCGTCAAGCTACTGAATGCAGGAGCCGATGACTACCTCAGCAAGCCGTTCGATCTGGGGGAACTTCTAGCCAGGATCAAAGCTCTCATACGGCGCGCGAAAGGTGTTTCAACGCCGGTGATAGCGGTCTCGGATGTAGAGCTTAATACTGTCCAACAAACTGTTCGGCGTCGCGGCCAGTTTTTGGATCTCTCGCCAACGGAATATCGAATTCTTGAATACCTCATACATCGTCCACGCGCCGTTGTTTCGAAACAAGAATTACTAGAACATCTCTACGATTTTGATTGGGAACATCATTCCAATGTGATTGAAGCGCATATCTCAAACCTGCGAAGAAAGCTTAACATTGCGGGTACTGAGCCACTAATCGAGACTTTGCGGCATCGCGGATATCGTCTCCGGGAGGAGGGCGTCGCGCCATGACGAAATCATTCTCTATTACGCGGCAACTTATCGTTACCGTCCTTGTGCTTGAATTGTTGTCTGCGGTCGCCTTAATTGGAGCCATCACCATTCATGAGCGCCAGGTGCAATTGAAAGCCTTTGATTCATCTCTTGCGGCAACTGCCGAATCGCTGATGGGCGCGGTGCAGGATGCAGAGGATGAAAGCGACAACGTTATGCTCGATATGCGTGGTGTACAGGTTGCCAGAGATGCCGCTTTTCGCGTCGAGGATGAGAGCGGCAGGTTATTAGGTTCAGTCGGTGATGCTCCCCATTTGGAAATGCCGCCGTCCGGAGCGCCTGTTTTCCGAAACGTGGTTGTGGGTGGTCGTAAGTATAGATTTATCGTTCTTCGCGGTCTTCGAATCGTCGATCCGGCCAAACCGAATGGAGGAGTTCGCCACAATGTAACTGTAACCTACGGAACTCACCTGGGCCATGTCTGGCATGAGGTTCTTGAAGCGATTCGCTTCTTTGCGGTTGCTACAGTCATACTCTTGGGGGTAACGGCGGTAGTTATGGCCTGGTTGATACGAAAAGGGTTATCACCAGTGCATGACTTGGCTCGCGAAGCGGAGCGCATTAGCTCAAGCGACTGGCACTTTGATGCGCCGATCAGCGCGAAAGAAATGGTTGAATTGCGGCCTTTGGTCGCAGCTCTTGAAGCCGCGCTTGCACGTCTGCAACGATCCTTCGAGCAACAGAAGCGATTTACCAATGATGCGGCTCACGAGTTAAAGACGGATGTTGCAATCGTCAAGTCGTCCTTACAGCTGCTGTCGATGCGCAAGCGCACCGTTGATGAGTACAGTCGTGGTTTGGCACTTGGCCTGGACGATTTCACTCGCCTGGAGATGACGGTCCAGAAGATGCTCACCTTGGCACGGCTGGAACAGCCAATGACGAGTGACAGCTCAGACGCAGCACCTCAGTCTTGTTCTTTGCATAGCGTTATTGAAGACGTGCTGTATCAGAGCAAACCTCTGGCTGAGTTGAAGTCAATTGGGATGAACTTCGAATTCAATGCGGACGCCAGAATACGGGTAGACAGGCGAGATGCTCTCCAATTGTGTTCGAACATTCTTTTGAACGCCATTCAGCACAGTCCGGATGGAGGAACTATCCGGATTGCCTTGATTGTTGACAAAGAAACAGTTCGGCTAACGGTTCAGGATCAAGGAGAGGGCATTTCGGAAGAGGATCGCGCTTATGTCTTTGCGCCCTTCTATCGCGGGGACCCATCGCGGAGCCGGAAAAGTGGAGGTACTGGTCTGGGACTCTCCATCTGCAAGGCGATATGTGAGCGGGCAGGCGGCTTCATTCATATAGCGAACAACGCAACAGGTGGGGCCGTCGTGATTGTGGAGATTCCGGCGGAGTCTTTAAGCTCTGATTCCACACTTTCAGCTTCAGTTAAGGCGCAATAATGAGACTCAAGAGGCCGGCAGATATGCCGAGCTTCTTCAGGAGTTCATCATGCGCCCTTATCAAGGAATGGTCGCCACGGCCCTTCTCTCCCTAGCAGCTATAGCCGCTGCACAGAATTATCACGTTGCTGATCAATGGAAGGTTGGGGGACAGGGTGGCTGGGACTACCTGCTTAGTGACGATGCTGCCCAACGGCTCTATATTACGCACAACTCACGCGTAGAGGTTGTGGACAGTAGAACCGGCAAGCCTATTGGAGCAGTCACAGGGCTGAAGAGCACGCATGGTGTAACTTTAAACTCCGATGGGAAGACTGGATACATCAGCGATGGAGCCGGAAATGCCATCGTCGTTTTTAATCGTGCAGATCTTTCTGTCCAGGCTACAGTTCCAGCCGGTACAAACCCTGACGGCATCATATTTGAGCCGGTAACGAAGACGGTTTGGGCCTTTAACGGGCGCAGCAAAAATGCTTCTGTTCTAGATACAACCTCCAACCAGGTTGTTGCTACGGTGCCGTTGCCAGGTAAGCCAGAGTTTCCGCAGGTGGACGAACAGGGATCAGTCTTCGTAAACATCGAGGACAAGAATGAAATCGTAAAGCTGGACGCGACAACCCGCAAGCCAGTTGCAACGTGGGCGCTCACAGGTTGCGAATCGCCTTCAGGCATGGCAATCGACCGCGTTAAGCATCGACTCTTCTCTGTCTGCGACGGAGGAAAGATGGTAATTGTCGATTATGGGACTGGTAAGGTGTTGGGTCTGGCATCAATCGGCGATTCACCCGATGCTGCCGGTTTTGATCCGAAGCACGGATTGGCGTTCTCTTCCAACGGTGACGGAACGCTCACCATTGTGGATGCTTCGCGTCCGGGTTTCCCAGTTCTACAAACGGTCAAGACGGCGAAGGGTGCGCGCACAATGGCACTTGACGCTTCAACTGGACGCGTTTACCTGGCGACGGCGCAGTTCGGAGCGGCACCGGCAGCAACAGATGCGATGCCACATCCCCGACCCAGCGTGGTGCCTGATAGTTTCGAGGTTATCCTTGTAGAACGGTAATCCTTGATACTAACGATGAAGGCCTGCGATTTATGATCGCAGGCCTTTATGCCGTCTGAGGCTTGGATCGCGTAAGCAGGTAGTAAACCACTGGTGTCACAATCAGGCTTAGCACCATTGAAATTAAAAGTCCGCCGATAACGGCGATGGCAAGCGGCTGAAGCATCTGCGATCCAGAACCAAGCGCAAATGCAAGTGGCAGCATACCGCAGATCGCGGCCGATGCGGTCATAAGGATTGGGCGCAGACGGCGTTGAGCGGCGTGCATCATAGCTTCGCGCGCCGAGACGCCTTCGTGGCGGTATCGCTCATCGGCATCGAGCAGCAAAATTCCGTTCTTGGCCACGATTCCAATGACCATGATCAGACCCATAAACGATGCAACGTTGAAGGTCGTGCCAGTGATCAGTAATGCAAAGACCACGCCCGTGATGGAAAGTATCGAGGAGGTGAGAATTGCAATGGGTGCCGAGAAATTACGGAACTCAGTTAGTAGAACGCCAAACACAAGCGCCAGAGACAAAACGAGAACACGTAGGAGTTCATGAAAGGATTGTTGTTGTTCTTGATAGGTTCCACCGTATTCGACTTTTACTGTGGGTGGAAGATGCATTGCATCGACGGTGCGCTGAACCTTGGCGATCGCGGTTCCGAGATCGGAGCCTTCCAACCTGGCTGTTACGTTGATGAGTTGCTGGAGATTTTCACGCTTGATCTCGTTCTGTGGGGGCAGTTGCGTCACTTGAGCTAGTGAGCCCAGCGTTGCCAGCTTGCCCGTCGAACTGTTGAAGACAGTGTTCTGAATCGTATCCAAGGATTGCCTGGTCTCATCTCCCAAGCGGATACGAACCGTGTAGGGTCTTCCATTCGCAATAAGGGGATCAGCCGTTGTTACACCATCGAGGATAGACGTGGCGTCTTCGGCAATCTCCGATGGCGTGAAGCCCATTCTTGCAGCAACGGTAGGGTCGATCTGGAAGTTGGTGGCGGGGCCACTGATGGTATTGTCAATTCCGTTCTCAACATCGACGACACCTCCAATCTTGCTGATAGCATCTCCGATGCGTGGACCGAGGTTTGACAGCAGCGTGGGGTCGTTAGCGGATACCTTGATCTGGATTGGCTCTGGGGAATTCGACAAGTCTCCGATCATGTCCTGGAGAACCTGAGTGAACTGAACGTCGAGCTCTGGCTCGGTCTTTTTGAGCTGAGCGCGCGCATCCGCGATCACTTCATCGATGCCTCGGTCACGCTTGTTTTTTAGCTTCACGGTAATATCGCCCGTGTTGGCCTCGGTGACCGCAGCCAATCCCATTTGCAGACCTGTTCGCCGCGATGTGCTCTCGACCTCCGGCATGTTATGGAGGATTTGATTGACATGCTGCAGTACGCGATTCGTTTCGGAAAGGGAACTGCCAGCAGGCATGATGTAGTCGATGATGAATCCGCCCTCATCCATTCCAGGCAGAAGATCCGATCCGAGAGCCCGATAGCAGAACCAGCTTCCGACGACGAGAAGCACACAGAGACCTAGAAGTGCGAACGGGCGACTGAGCGACCAGTTGAGAACTTGCCCATGCCATTGCAGGATTTTGCTCATGGCCCGCCCATGATTATCGTGAGCCTTGCCAGTCTCGGGGCGCCGCTCTCGCAAGAAAACAATGCTGAGCGCAGGGGTCCACGTGACGGCAAGAAGAAGTGATGTAAGCAGAGCTATCGTCATCGTTATTGCGAGTGCGCGAAAAAAGCTTCCGGTCACTCCTGTAACGGAGATAAGCGGTAGAAAGACTACAACGGGCGTGATAGTTGAACCGACGAGAGGAACAGCGATCTCTCGCAGAGCAAGGCGAGCAGCCTGTATGCGAGTCTCACCGCTGTCTCGATGGGAGACGATGTTCTCTACGACCACAATTGCATCGTCGATCACTAATCCGATCGCAGCGGCGAGTCCACCGAGGGTCATCAGGTTGAAGCTTTCCCCGATGACCCACAGAAAAAGAATGGTGATGGCGACTGTTACAGGAATTACCAGGCCAGCGACAAGAGATGAAGTCCAGTCACCAAGAAAAAGGAACAGAATGATGCATGCCAATAGCAGCCCGATGAGGATAGCGTCCCGGACGCTGCGAATGCTTTCGCGCACCAGCTCTGACTGATCGTAGTAAGGTTCAAAGCGCACACCTGCAGGCAAAGTCTTCTTGAGTTCTTGCACCTGTGCCGCGACCGCGTCGGCTACGGCAACAGTATTACTGGAAGGCTGCCGAGTAACATTGAGAAGGACGGCCGCACTATCATTCGCCGTGACCTGGGTATAGACAGGCAACACTCCGGGTTGCACAGTCGCAACGTCTGAGACGCGGACCGCCGCTCCGCTTGCTGCCGTCTTCACAACCAGGCGGCCAAGCTGATCAGCGTCGTGCGCCTGTGCTCCAACCAGGCCAAGGATTAGTTGATGATTTGCTTCGTAAAGTCCCGGTGAATCGACTATGTTCGATGCTTGTACAGAGTTGACGAGGTCAAGTATGGTTACGCCTGCAGTTTGCATCCGCGCCATATTGGGCACAATGTGAAACTCAGGTACCTTGCCACCCTGCACCGTAATTGTGCTCACACCTGCTACCCGGTTCAATGGCGGCTTGAGCTGATAAGTTGCCAACTCCCAAAGCTGAGTTTGAGAGAGCCGGTCGGATGTGAGACTGTACCCAAGAATGGGAAAACTTGCGAACGTAAGGCGGTTCGTGGTGATGGTTGCAGTGGTCGGAAGTGACTGCCGTGCCTTGCTGATAGCTGCGTCTACTAACTGAAGCGTTCGATACATATCGACGCTCCAATCGAAAAAAAGGCTGATCTCAGCCGAGCCACGGCTCGTTGTAGATCGAACTGTCGCCAAGCCTGGTACCGAATTGATCGCGTCTTCGATAGGCTTGGTGATTGTTACCTGCATCTGCTCGACCGGCATCACACCGTTATCGACGCCGATCACAACTCGCGGAAAGTTTGTTTCCGGGAAGACCGAGATTGGCACCTGCTGGGCCGCATAGATACCCGCGAGTGAGAGCGTGATAAGGAAGAAAAAGATCGGACCTCGATAGCGAGCAAGCCAGAAGGTCTCTTTCGTCTGCGGTGACAAAGGCTCCATCACTTTGTCTCTCCGCCAGCTTTTTCCTCGTCCTTATCAACGGCACCGACCTTCACCTTCGTGCCGTCGTCAAGGCCGTAAGCCCCAACTGTAATGACAGTCTCAGCGCCGCTCAATCCCTTGGTTATCTGAACGTCTTCGCCGTCGTTGATGCCCAGCTCCACCGTTTTCTTGTGAGCGACACCATCTGCTCCGATCACCATCACAGACTTTCCGCCGTCCTGGCCTGTAAGCACTGCGGTGAGAGGTATCTTGACTGCCTTGGCAGCTTTTCGGCCAGTGATGGAAGTCCTGATTGGGGTGCCGGCTTTATATTTACCAGCGCTGTTATCGGTACGCAGCCACACTTCCACTGTCGTACTGCCCGGATCGAGAGCTGGACTGATAAGAGAAATCTTCGCAGGAACAGGCTCATCTATGCCGGGGACCAATATCGAAGCGTCATCGCCGACATTCAGGCGCTGTGCGACAGTTTGCGACAGATGCACCTTTGCTAAGAGAGAAGATGTATCCATTACTGTAATCAGAGTGGTTCCGGAGTTGGCCGTTTCGCCCGGAAAGAGAGGCCGGTCTGTTACGATTCCTGCGATTGGGCTTCGAATCTCGGAATAGGAAGCCTGGGCCTCGGCAGCAAGATATTTTCCTTCTGCTGAGGAGAGTTGTCCCTGTGCCTGTTGGAGAGTAGCCGATCGGCTCACGTCCTTCAGCGAATCCAGATGGTTTCGCGCCACATCGTATGCCGCTTGTGCCTGCACGAGCGCCGCCGCCGCCGTATCGTAGTCCCTGCCCGCGATGGCACCTTCAGCAAGAAGTTGCTGCCGTGCGGTCGTAATCTGACGCTGCAACTCAAGCTGCGCCTTTGCCTGCGCTACGTCCAGTTCTGCCTTGCGATAATCTTCCGGTACCTGCGCCTTTGTCTGCATGTTGAAAGACGCCTGCGCTGCTGTGTACTGGCCCTTATTGTCGAGCTCTACAGCGGCGAGATCACGGTTCTCCAGCACCGCAAGCAGTTGCCCTGCTTTTACCTTTGAGCCGCGCTGTACATAGAAGGTGCGAACCGGAGCAGAAATCTTCGGAGAGATGGCGGCCTGCGCTACGGGAGATAGCGTCGCATCGGCCATGATGCGTTCAGAAATATCTCCGACCTCTGGATGCTCCGCCTGCACCGTAACAAGAGTGGTCACGTCGGAGTCGTTTGTTTTTTTGCAACCCTGCAGCAGAAATGCACCTATAAGAATGCCTGCTAACGGTATTGCATGTCGATGGAGTACCAGTCGTCGAGAAAAATTCACGTTTGAGCTCACAATGTTCCAGTCAGTATCTGTAGTCCTGCCAAAGAGGTTTGATAGCGAACTACTCCGTCTGCCTGTGCAGTTTCTGCGGAAAGATAGGCAGACTGTGCATCCACGACTTCAAGAGCTGTTGATTCGCCCGCCGAGTAACGGAGATTTGTTAGTCGTAGGCTCTCCGCTGCCGTACGGACACTCTGATCGAGGAGATCCAGTTGATCTCGAGCGACAGATGCCTCAGCATATGCCTCTTCCAATGTTGCGATGAGCCTTCTTTGAGTGGCCGTCAACGATACTTTTGCCACATCGCGTCTGATCTCGCTCTGCTTGACGCGCTTTTGAGTCGAAAACCAGTCCCATACTGGAATGTCGAGCGTCCCGCTGATGGAGTATCCGAGATTGCGTATATCGTCGGGTCGTCCATGTTTTGCAAATTGCGGAGCATCTATGCCGTAGTTGAAATTCAACACCAGATCCGGCAGATAAGCCGCCTTGGCCGAAGTGACTTCTGCATTGTCCGCCTGTAGATCGGCCAGCGCGCTCCGTATCTCGGGATTGCCGGTTGAAGCAAGCTTATTTACCTCATCTCGTGTTGGAAGTAACGGTGGTGCTCCCGCTGCTTCTGTAGAGTAAGGCGCCCGCGGGTCGGGGAAGAGAAGCACTGCGAGTTCCAGCCGCGCTTTATCTGCCGCCAAGGTTCCATCGCTTAACTCGCGTTGACGCTGTTGCAGCAGCAATTGGGCTTTTACGACATCGGCGTGTGCGATCTCACGGGCCGCCTCGCGCTTTTGCGTCACTTCCGTAAAGGACTGTGCTTCATGCAAAGCCTGCGTGAGGAGATGCTGTTTTTTCTCAAAAGACGAGACCGAATAGTACAGGTTTACAACGGCCAACGTTAATCCACGTCGTGCTATTTCTAGCTCTGCAGAGGAACGAGCCGCGTTGGCAGAAGCAATTCGCACATCAGCGAATTGCTTTAGGCCGACCGTCTCACTGATTGCGGCTTGGCTGGTGTACTCGTGGACGGCGTTATTTGCTATGAAAATCGGGGCTGCCAGACCTTGGTTAGTCTGCCCGTTAGGCTGCGTGTAGAGCATCTGATTGTGATAGATGACAGAAGGCAGAAGCGCAGCTTTGGTGAGATAACGATCAATGTTTGCCGATTTCTGGGCTGCCAAGGCGTTCGCGAAGGTTGGCTCATTCTGCTCTGCTCGATGAATCGCTTCTGAAAGCGAGATTACTTCTGCGCCGCTTGGCTTCGCTTCTTGAGCGCTGGCAAGACCTGCAGCATAAAGGAAGACAAGAGCTGCTGCAGCAAAGGTAAGCAAATTTCGATCCGTCCAACGCATGAATTTTAGACTAGATAGTAAACCTTAAGGTTCACTGAAGCATATCGGATAAGAATTTTGCCAAAATCGCTGTCATTTAAGTTTGTATGGGTTGTTTAGGCGGGCCTTTTCAACGGATAAGCAGATCATCCATTTGTGTAAAGGTATAGTTGCAAAAGAGCAGACGTCCGTGCAAGCTGATACCCATGCCAGAGCTGCCAGATATCGCTGCTTATATTAGTGCGCTGGAACCGCGTATCGTTGGTCAGCGGTTGGAGCGGGTGCGACTGGCAAGCGCTTTTCTTCTGCGAACTGCACATCCGCCCATCGCCAATGTAGAGGGCCATACTGTCCGCGAATTGCGGCGAATCGGCAAGCGCATCGCCATCGGTGTCGATAACGATCTGTGGCTTGTACTTCATTTGATGATTGCCGGCCGACTTCATTGGAAACCGCCAGGGGCAAAGCTTGCAGGACGCAATAATCTGGCAGCTTTCGATTTTCCCAATGGTTCTCTTACGCTCACCGAGGCTGGCTCCAAACGTCGCGCATCGTTGCATGTTCTCAGTGGCGACGAGGCCTTACATTCCGTAGATCCAGGCGGGATTGATGTCTTTTCAAGCGATCTCGAAGCATTCCGCACTGCGCTCACTGCCGAAAACCGCACTCTTAAAAGAGCTTTGACTGATCCTCGTATTCTGAGCGGTATCGGCAACGCATACTCAGATGAGATCCTGCACGCAACGCAGATGTCCCCGGTTACGCTTACCCGTAAACTGGAGCCGCACGAATGGGAAAGACTATTTGCGGCGACTCGCGACACCCTCCAGCTATGGATAGACCGCCTCCGAGCTGAGGCCAATACTGGATTTCCAGAAAAAGTGACCGCGTTTCGCAGAGACATGGCAGTGCATGGGCGTTACGGAGAGTTGTGCCCGAGATGTGGTGAAAAAGTGCAGCGTATCAGATACGCAGACAATGAAACCAATTACTGTGCTCGATGTCAGACTGGCGGGAAGATCTTGGCGGATCGCAGTTTATCCCGGCTTCTAGGGTCTGATTGGCCACGGACCCTTGACGAACTGGAAGCTCTCAAACGGCACTGACATTCTAAAAATCGTCGGATCTATAAACGGCAGCTTGACGTATTGATGGTTATGAACTTTTCATTGGGGGCTTGACTTGCTTGGTTCGCGCGAATGGTTACTTCATCGATTGACAAGATTTACGGAACATAATTAACTCAATGCTCATCCTCAGGTAGCTCCTTTTTGAGGATACGTGGCAATGCTTACCTAGGCTTTCTCTTAGCCGTTCTTCTTGGGGCAAGGATAGAAAATAAAACCGGTAAGAGTCCGGTGTGACATTCAGTTCTTGAAATTTTCCTGGAGATAGTCAGATGACAACGTTTAGACAATTTCTTTGTTGTGCCATGGGTTTCGCTATGACGGCAGCTATACTGCTGGCGCCTGACGTGGTACGAGCCCAAGTGGGATTGGGAAGTATCAGCGGAACGGTGACGGATGCGACGGGTGCCTCCATCAGTGGAGCGACGGTTACGCTGCTCAACACGGACCGCAAGGAAGTGGTTCGGACAGTACAAACGAGTGGGACGGGATTCTATACCGCGACCTCGCTGCCTCTAGGCGGTTACACCGTGACAGTATCGGCGCCAAACTTCGGCGATCAGGTATTCACTGGCATTGTGCTACACGTAGGCGATGCGCTGACGATTAATGGCACGTTGAAAGTGGGTACCGTAGAAAAGGTGACTGTGACTGCGGAAGCACAAAGCCTGAACTTTGAGAACGCAACCCAGGCGTCCCTGATCAATGGCACACAGGTTCGCGAACTGGTGCTTTCGAGCCGCAATTACGAGCAACTGGTGGGCTTGCAGCCCGGTGTAGCGTACTCGGGCGGCGATCAGATCTACATTGGCAACTCGAACCCGAGCGGTGCAACCAATGTGGTGAGTTTTTCGGTCAACGGCGGGCGCACAAGTGGTAACTCATGGACTGTGGATGGCGTCGACAACGAAGACCGTGGATCGAATTACACGTTGTTGACATACCCCTCGGTGGATGCGATTGCGGAGTTCAAGACATTGCGTGGAGCTTACTCTGCAGAGTACGGACGCAGTGCCAGCGGACAGATCAACGTCATCACGAAGTCAGGGAGTAACGACTTCCATGGAAGCGCCTACGAATTTGTCCGTAATGACATCTTCAATGCCAACGATGTACTGAATAAGCTGCCGACCACCCCTTCTGGTGCAACGAAAGTTGTTTCACCCCGTGGCCGTCTGCGCTACAACGACTTCGGCTATACGATTGGCGGTCCAGTGTGGCTGCCCCGCATTTATGACGGACGGAAACACAATACCTACTTTTTCTTCTCGCAGGAGATCCGTCGCGTCATCACTTATAAGGCGGTAACGCTGCTTGGAGTACCCAGCATGAACGAACGTCAGGGTATCTTCACGACACCAGTATGCGACAGCACGACTGCGGCAGGTAAATGTACGAATTCTGGAGTAACGACTGTGCCAATCACGAGCACACTGGCGCAGGCTTATCTAAAGGACATCTATTCAACCGTTGGTCCTACGGATGGGACCGGCACTCAGGTTACGCCTCCGCAGCGAAATCTATTCAATGGAAATCAACAGATCGTCCGCATCGACCAGCAGGTTGGGCAGAAGCTGAATATCTTCTTCCGCTTTATCAATGACTCGATTCCGACGCAAGAGCCGGGCGGGCTATTCCAGGGCAGTGGATATCCGGGTGTGAATGTGACCAATACGAATGCCCCGGGACGGACGTATCTGGGCCATGCGACATATGTCATCAATCCCAAGCTGTTGGTCGATGGAGGTTACGCGTTCTCCTATGGAGCGCTGCTGAGTGACCCGGTAGGATTGGCGGCGAACAAAAACTCTCCAGATATTCAGCCCACCCTGCTGTTTCCCTCTACATTGCCGCGGGTGCCGACCTTGGTGTTTTCCGGGGGAACATCCATCGCAACTTATGGTCCTTATCGTGATTACAACCGTAATCACAACGTCTTCTTCAATGTTACCAAGACGATTGCGAATCACACTCTTAAGATGGGCGTAGATTACAACCGCTACAACAAGCAGGAGAACAACGCGAGCGCCAATGCAGGCAGCTTCACTTTCTCGAACGGTAATCTTCCGGCCGGATCTACGGCGCAAGCGTATCAACAGGCGTGGGCCAACTTTTTAACGGGCTTTGTAACAACGTTCACTCAAGCCTCAATCGACGTAACACCCAGTATTCTGGCTAATCAAATTGAGGCGTATGTGCAGGATGACTGGAAAGCAACCCCTAGGCTGACACTGAATTTTGGTCTTCGCTATTCGCACTTCGCGCAGCCTACGGATCAGAATAACCAGCTGACGACATTTGATCCCTCTCTATATAGCTCTGCGGCGGCGCCGACAATAGACAAAAACGGTTTGATCTGCGTCACAGGTGCGCCTTGTACGGGCGTGACGCCTGTGAACGGCGTGACGTTGGCTTCGGCAGTAACAAACGGCGTAAGTATCAACGGAAAGAACTCTCCATATGGAAGCAAGGTGGGAGCGGCGGATAATCTGAACTTCGCTCCTCGCGTTGGCTTTGCCCTCGATGTCTTTGGCAATGGCAGAACGTCGTTGCGTGGCGGATACGGCATTGCGTTTGACTCAGCATTGTTCGGCACCTACGAACAAAACATCTTCCAGAATCCTCCTTTTGTAAATTCGCCGACGGTCTCGAACACCAGCTTCGACAATCCTGGAATCGTGGCGGCGAATGTTAGCTATTCTGCTCAGGTGATTCGCGCCACGGCGCCACGCTTCAGAACACCCTATGATCAGCAGTTCTCGTTAAGTGTGCAGCAACAGATAGCTGGGGGTTTCGTGGGTGAGATCGCTTATGTCGGCAGCGTGCAAAACCATCTGCTCGGATTAGTCGACATTAATCAAGCGCCGGTTGGAGCATTCGCGGCCGCCAATCCTGGAACGCTGGTGACGAGCTCCAACGTCTCGTTGATCAATCCCTACAGACCATATAGAGGCTTTGGCCCTATCAATTCGGTGCAGACAATCTTCATGGGCAACTACAACTCCCTGCAAGCATCGGCTCGTAAGGAATGGAGACATAATTCACTGGTGGCATTCAATTACACATGGTCTCATGCGCTGACGAACGCCAACGCCGACCGTACGGGAGCCCCACAAATCTCATCGAATCCATCGGCCGAGTATGGCCCGGCGGCCGCCGATCGGCGTCACATGTTTAATTTCAACGCTGTCTATGCACTGCCATTTTTCTACGAACAGCATGGCCTGATTGGCCATCTGTTGGGAGGATGGGAAGTTTCCGGACTGGGTTATTTCAACACTGGTCTTCCGTTGAACGTCACGACCAGCGGTCTGGATCCGGCCGGAGTGGGTGTGGTGTCCAGTACGAGCGTATCCGGCGGAAGACCCGATCAGGTCGCCGATCCGAACCGAAGCACGCCAACCACTCCAATCCACAATCGGCTGCACTGGTTCAACATCAATGCGTTTACTGCAGTACCAAATGGACAGATCCGCGGTGGCAATGCTGCACGCAATGTTGTTCAAGGGCCGGGTTGGTGGCGTGTGGATACGGGTCTATTCAAAAATGTCAATTTTACAGAGCATGTACACCTGCAACTTCGTGGCGAAGCATTCAACCTTTTTAACCACACGAATCCGGATACGATCAACACTGGGAGCCTGATCAGTACTAGCGGCTATAGCTCAACTGCCGGCAATATCAGCGGCTATCGTGATAAGCGCATTCTTCAGATTGGCGCGAAGGTGATCTTCTAAAGGGTGGTAGGCAATACCACCCTTCATCTCTAACGCTAGCCAATTTCCCAAGCTTCAACGCCATGAGATACGTACCCGGTGGGAGACAAAACCAGAGCTCTTCGGAAAAACAACTCTCAGCTTCTCTCCGCTAAGCTCTGCCCCTTCGACGTTGAGCGCTGCGGCACTGATACGCTGCACGTGTGTGGAGTTGCTGCGAACTGAAAGTTCAGCGGTTGTCCCTCCAAGGCCCTCAATCGTAAACGTCATCTCATGGGCACCATATGATTCTTCGATTACACGGGGTTGGCTTGTTGTAGCACCTAACTCAGGAACGCTTTGGCCATCAAGACTGACCTCAACTCCGGGTAGCGCTATCGACAGGGTTCGCACAATAGCAGCACGCGCTCGGCAGTCTTCCCGCGAAGAGCCAGCTTTGTCGCTGAGACACAGCACAGTCTCCTTTGTCGACCGGACCGTTGCCAGCAGATGATCCCGTTCCCGTTTCAAGGTGACTGCGTAAAGATCATCGCCAACTCGAACGTTGTTAAGCTCTGCAAAATCCCAACCCGCTGGAAGAAGCGGTTGTATCCGAAGTGTGCGATGCAGGGCATCGGCCTCAATACCAAACAGCCCGCGAATTGCCGGCGTCAGAACCATGGCAGACGACCACAACTGATGGGAGCTGCTGCGTCCTAACGGTTGATAGAACTCACCAGAGATAACCTCGGTGACAAATCCTGGATCCTGTGCCCAGGTGAGATCGAGATTTCTCATCAGCGCAGCATATCCCGCAAGTGGACGTCCCTCACGATACTGCGCGAGCGAAGCCCATCCGGTGAACAATGGCCACACTGAACCCTGGTGATAGCTGATCGGATCGAAGATTGCTTCCGTATCGCTGACCGAACGCACGCCCCAATCTGTAGCGAAGTTGTGCGAGGCCCACGCCGACAGCATTGGTGCAGGCTTCGGTAGTAAAGCCCCTTCAACCCACAGCGCGACGCTGGGAAATACCGTAACTGTTGTGTCATAGCTGCCATCGCGATTACGGCTGAAAGCATAGGTGCCATCGTTTTGCCGATATTTCGCGACAGCATCTGCGATGTGCTGCGCCTGAGCGGCAGCGTTCGATGCCAACGCTTCATCATTCATCAGCTTTGCGAGGCTGGCAATTGCCATCGCCGATGACTGGTCGAGCGAAGCCAGATAAATCTCCTGATGTGGCATCTTTGGCGGCCATGCCTCAACCCATCCGGTCCCCTCGCTGTTGTCGTAGACGCCATCGCCATCTGAGTCGTGCGCGCGGGCAAAAGCATATGCCTTCTTTACCTGCTCCCAGTGCGCGTGCAGGAAATCAATATCGCCAGTCGTACGAACGTAATCTGCAACCGCCATAACGAACAGTGGTGTTGAATCTGCGGCGGCGTATTCATACCCTAACTTGGACCACTCCATATCACCTTGTAAGATCGCCGCCGTCAGCGGATACTCATGCATCATTTTGCCATCGTCCCGCTGTCGTCGCGCCAGAAACTCAAGCGCTTGTTTTGCAAGCGTCATATCCCCATAGCTGTTCACTGCATAAAGGCTCCACAGGGTGTCGCGGCCAAAATACCAACCGAATCCCGGACGTGTCGAATCAAACGACGGATACCACCCTGCAACCAGCCCTGTCTCTTCACCGGTCTTCACCTTGCTTTGCTCAATGGCGATCTCTGCCCATCGGATCGCCGCATCGAAGTGTGGATCAGGGGTATGTACAGTCAGCCGCGTATCGAAGAAGTGTTGATAATAAGTCTGCGTCTGTCGGTAAATCTCGGGCAACGTATTGGCTCGCGCGATCAATCGTTCCTGCATCGCAGCCACTGTATCGGCAGAGCTTCTCTCACCAGGATGGCTCACTTCGGCAATCAACGGAAAGAAACGGTCCGCATCCGTCTTCGGATCAAAGTGAACCTTGAACTCAAGCGGCAACGCCTGCGGACGTTCCTGATAAGGAGCCATCGTTCCTGCCGTTGCATTTGGCATCCCTACGATGCCAAAGTTCACAGGGTTATCCGTTGAAAGCACGTAAGCCCCTCCGCTGCCCAACGAAACCCAACTGGCTGAAGGTCTCCCGAATGTGGGTGCAGGCCACTGTTGAACCATTGCCGGCTCCAGGGAGATAGTAAGCACCGCCGGTTTGATCGACTCAATTTCAAAGAAGGTGATTGGTCCCTTCGCGGGATTGTCTTCGCCCGCAGGCACGAACATATGTTGCCGTACTGTGATTGCAGCGTGAGAGTAAGTAATCGTCGTATGGTCTGGCTGAACATCGATGGTCGCCGCAGCTGCATTCAGATCAATCGGCACAGAGTAGCCTGCAAGCTCCGCCGTCAGGTGCAGATTGCTGAATACCTTTGTCGGTAGTGCCCACATCTCAACGCTGCCGTTCTGCAATCCCAGAATTGCCCCAGTCGCGCCCGTCACGGTAAATGGATGGCCAGGTTGCACACCTTGCCGGATGATAAGTCGCCCTTCCGTCAGAGCAAAACGAGGTGTAGTGTCTAAACCTGTTTGTGCCTTAGCAGAAAGCAACGGAGAAAGTGTGGCAAACAGGACGCCAACGCTTGCGTTACGACGATTGCTGAAAATCTTCATGAAGATAGAGATACTCCAAAGATAAAGACATTGCTTTTTACTGCTGGATGAAAATAGTAAAGCCTCCAGACAAACTACAGGGCTGCCGGCAACTTTACCGGCAGCCCTGTTAGGTCACGAGGCTGCCTAGAACGATACGCGGACGGCAAACTGCAATTGCCGCATAGGAATGTTCGAGTCAGTATTGCTGATGACACCGCCATTCGCGCAATCCACGCAACGCGCACCCGATGAATTGGGAATATCCAGCGCAGGATGGTTGAACAGATTGAATACCTGGAACTGAAACTGTCCTTTCACGCGCTCCGTCACTGGAATGTCCTTTATCAAAGATGCATCAGCGAGAAACTGATTCGGTCCAGTGAAGGAATTGCGGCCGACATTGCCAAACGTTCCAAACGCCGGCAATAAAAAGGCACCTGAGCTGTTGGGTGAACCAACCGGTGTCGGCATCGGTGTGAAGAGGTGAACGGTACGAGTCTGGGCATCAAATCCGCCTGCGTGCACATTAAAGCCAGTGCCTCTGTCGGGACGGCAATCGCTGCTTCGTCCGGGGCCGTTGAAGTTCGTATCCAGGTCTTGCTGCAGGCCGCATCCAGAGAAAGTCGGCGTAAACGGTGAACCGCTCTGATAAGTAGTTGATCCACTTACGGTGTATCCGCCAATCACGTAATCCATCCATCGGCTGCTGTTCGAAAAGAACATGCGGTTCTTGCCGAACGGCAGTTGATACAAACCGCTCAACACAAAGATGTTCGTGCGGTTCGTATCGTTTCGTCCACGACTCACGCGAGGATAGCGGGCGAATACATTGTCATTGGCATAGTTGATCGCCTTCGACCAGGTATAGTTCGCGTTGAACTGCAGACCGTGCGAGAACCGCTTGTCCAGCTTAGTCTGCAGTGCGTGGTAATTTGCATTCCCTGCAGGAGCAGCCGATGTCATACCGTTGCTGCAGCATATTACCGGAGCACCGTTATAGGTGTTGGGGAATCGGTTGTAGAAAGGACGCCGTTGCGCAATGTTCCCCGAAGCAAGCTCGGCTGGCGTGGAGGCAAGCACGGGAGCATTCAAATCGAAGCCATACGTTTCGCCGGGATAGATGCGCTCAGCATGATTGCCGACATAGGCGATCTCCATCGTCGTGTTGGCACCAAACTGCTGTTGCAACGTGAGATTCCACTGGTCTACCTTCGGCAGCTGAATGCGCTCAGGCCGGAACTGCGGATTGAACGTATCGCTGAGAGGGATGATGCCGGTGGACGGAATAAAAGGTGCTGGTGGACGAGCCGGAGGATTCGCCAGTGTTGTCACAAATTGACCAACCGCATTGTTCGACGTGAAGTCCTCATTCGCAAGCACCGGCAGGTTATGTGTCAGCACACTTCCAAAGATCGTTCCAAAGTATCCGACGTTGTCATACACCTGCCCGACGCCGCCACGGATAACCGTATAGGGCAGCACTTGGTAAGCAAAGCCCAGCCTGCCCGCGAGATTCAGGAAGTCCATGTTCTGATTGCCATTGGTGCCGATTCCATTGACCCCAACAACGCGCGTACCGCCTGAAGCGATAGAAGCGAATCCACCTCTGCCCGTTCCATTCACCGTCTCCGGGAAGATCAGGTCCCAGCGCACGCCGTAATTCACTGTCAGCTTTTGTGTGACGCGCCAGCTATCCTGTCCAAAAAACGCTCCACGCTTCTGTCGGTTCGCTGCGTCGTTCTGGTAAACGTTGAAGCGCTGAAACTCATTGACCTGTCCGAACAGCAGCGACGCCAACCCAGATCCTGCACCGTCCAGACCAGCAGTCGAACCATTGTTGAAGTTCAGAACGCCACTACGATTGTTGTCGCTGGCATTGCGCAGATTCATGGCGTAGCGAATGTCCCCACCGAACTTGATCGTGTGGGTGCCCACGATCTTCGTCCAGTTATTCACCAATTGATACACCTGCTCGCTCTGCAGCAGTGGGCAGTTGCAACCCTGGTTGCCGAAGTTGCTGATGCTGTTGTCGCTGATGTTGAAGCTCGGCAAGCCACTCGTATCGGCCAGTGTATTCAGATTCGGAATGCCCGCCGCAGTAGCCGGTGTCGTTCCAACAGAAAACTTGTTCTCCGAGACGTGGTAATTCAGGTATCCCGCACGAAACTCCGCCAGTAATCCTGCATTCACAACATAGTCAACGCCTATCGAGCCATTCTGATTCTGCACATTCGATGTACCCGTAGTGTTGGTAATGCCGAAGCCCTGTCCGCCCGCAGCACCAAATGCCGGGATACCCAGCAGTCTATATAGCGCATAGTCATAGCGTCCGAATGCGCTCACCTTATCATTCGCCCGGTAATCCAATCGGACGTCTGCCTGATCACCATTGACCGATCCGGAACCCGAAGCCGCATAGTTATTCTGCGTTCCCGAAGAAGACGCCGCATTTGGAGCAGGAAGCAGGCGAAGGAAATAAATTGCCTGTGGAGACAACGCAGACACGGGAACCGCATTTGGAGCATAGGCCGTAGCTGGTCCCCCCGAGACGGGGTGGTAATAGACAGAGCCAGTCGTAACATACTGGCTCAGATCGCAGATCGCGCTCCCGGTTGCGAGGCATGTATTACGAACAGTATTCGTCGGTACTGATTGCAGAAAGCTTGTTCCCAGCCGCTGACGCAGCCCTTGGTAGTCCAAAAAGAAAAAGGCTTTGTTCTTGATAAGAGGGCCTCCAAGCGATCCGCCAAACTGACTGTACAGCGCGCTCGGAAGAAATCTTCCGGTTACCGGGTCAGGCAGAGCGTTCGCGAACGGATCACGTGCCTGCTGTGCCCCACTATGCCGGAACCAGAATGCATCGCCATGAAACGCGCTGCTGCCCGACTTTGTGCTCGCGCTGATAATACCGCCCGCGGCGCCACCAAACTCCGCGTCGTAGTTTTGCGTTGTCACCTTTATCTCGCTGATAGAGTCCAGCGTGGGGTTTATGACGATGATCCCCAGCACGGGATCACGGTTATCCGTTCCATCCAACAGAAACCCTTGGACGCCATAGTTTGAGCCATTTGAATTCAGCGCAATGCCGCCCTGCGGATTTTCCGGTCCACTAATGTTGAACGTGGAGCGCTGCATACCCGGCGTAAGTAAGGCGAAGGTCGTAAAGTTACGGGTTAGGTTTGGCAGTGCCTGGATCGACCGTTCATTCAGACTCTCTGAAATCTCTGCCCGATCGGTCCGCAGTGCCGGAGCCTCGGCGGTCACCGTAATCGATTGTTGCCCTCCAGGAACCTGCAGGGCAATGTTCACCAGTTGCGACATCCCAGCCTGCAACTCTATATTTTCGGCTTGGCCTGGGGCAAAAGCTCCGGACTCAACTTTAATGGAATAGGTGTCGGGAATCAGGTTGTCGGCTCGCCAAAAACCCTCCGCGTTGCTCTGAACCACAGTCTTGGTTCCCTTGTTGACGTCGGTTACTGTTATCTGAGCGTTCGGAATGATCGCTCCCGTATTGTCCGTAATAGTCCCATACAGCGATCCATAGACCGCCTGAGAAAGACCGGATCTTCCGCCCAGCAGCATGACTGCCAGGAACAGAGTTCCGAGGCATATCTGTTTTCTAATAGATTTCATCTTTGCCTCCACTGAATGGCATCCAAAAGGAGTCGTCCGGATTCCACCTAACTGTGAATCCAGCAACAGATGACGTAAAGCGAAGTTGATCTTGCTATCCCCGTTTACGTTTGGGTACGAGTTGCGTAGACAATGCTCCTAATTAACCGTGTTTGAGTACGTCATTCACCGTGATTTGACCGTCAAATACAGTGAAATACTGGTTATTTCCATGAAAACAACCGCAGAACAGAATACTCAAGTAATTGATTTAACGGGAGATCCTCGCTGGGAACTGATCCAACGCATTATTGAAAGCCCCCACCTAGCCACCTCCGCTCGTCTGCGCGATTTTCTTCTTCATGTCACAGCTTGCGCGATTCGAGACACGCCTGAAGACGCTACTGAGCAGCAAATCGGGATCCAGGTGTTTCAGAAACCTCCTGGTTTCAACTCCAGCGAAGACAGCGTCGTTCGCAGTCAGGCTCGACTCCTTCGCCTTAAACTCTCGGCTTATTTCAATGCGGAGGGTGCATCCGAACCTCTTATCATCGAAATCCCAAAGGGTCATTACCTGCCATTCTTTCTCCCTGCCGTGGAAGGGGCTCACTACCATCTTTCCAAAATTGAGTTGAAACGAAAGCGATTTGCTAACCATCCGTGGCAGATCGTCTCAGCTATCTGTCTGATTTTGCTGGGCCTATCAGCTATAGGGCTACGTTTATGGCAGCGGCATCTCGCATCGTCCCAGCCGACTAATCGACTTTGGGCGCCCTTCTTCGCCGGAGATCCGCCGCTGGTCATCTATAGCAACGCGGTCTTTATTGGCGATTCCAAACGCGGTATGCGCTACGCTGCTGGCGATGGATCGGACAACCAAGCGACTGATCGCGTTGATAACTACACAGGAATTGGAGAATTAGTTTCAGTCCATGAGCTTACCCAACTGTTCGACCGACATCGTGCAGAATTTAAACTTAAACGCAGCCTGTTGGTTACATGGGACGAAGCCCGCGAACGCAACCTGATTTTTATCGGCTCTGTTGCGGAAAACAGCTCACTGAAGGCAATGCCCTCCACCCAGGACTTTACCTTTATGGCTACCTCTGACGCCGCGGGGATTATCAACCATCATCCACGCAGCGGCGAGCCAGGGGTCTATATACGCCCAGAACATCCACTTACTAAAGATTACGCAATCGTCGCTCTTCTTCCAGGGGTTCAGCCAGATCTTCATATGCTTGTCTTCAGTGGTTTGACGACTCTTGGCACGGAAGCGGCCGTCGAATATGCATCAGCTCCGGAGACTGCTGCCGAGCTGATGAAGCAAATTACGCCCGACGGCAAGGTTCACAACTTTGAAGCCCTCCTTGAAGTTGGTATCAGCGGAGGAGTGCCGTTGCAACCTAGGCTACTCACCCTCCGCGTCCACTAACTCCTTCACGCATGTTGCAATGACGAAATACCCCACAAGGCGAGCGCCTCTTCCGCTATGATGTCAGGCATTTCTTCCGGGAAAAACAGGTTCGCTCCTTCGATCCGTCGTACGCCACGCGAACCGGGAAGCGTTCGATCGAGCCATTCCGCCCACTCCACTCCGAAGAGCGTGTCTTTCAGGCCCCACACCATTCGCGCTGGTCCTTTCCATTGACGCAGTTCTTCACGAATTGCCACCAGTGGATTCGCCTCCATGGAAGCGGCATACTGTTGCATCTGTGACTTCGTGACCGGGTTCTCTACGAACGGGCGAAAGTAGGTTTCTATAGTCTCATCCGCGAGGTCTTCCGGGTGGGTATATGCTATTCCACCCATTCCCTTGGCCGATCGTGCGAGCTGCTTGTCGTTGAGTTGGGGAACGATGAACTTGTCGACAAGCGTTCCTTCCTTCGCCAACTTAATGAGAGGCAAAAACTGCGGAGGCGGACTGTTCTGATCCACATCGCAATTTGTCAGCAACAACGTGCGCACACGGCTGGGATGTCTGGCAACATAAAGCTGCGCAACCATACCCCCACTATCATTCGCCACTACGTCCGTTTCGTGGATGTGCAATGAGTCCAAAAGCATCGCCAGCATGTCTGCCTGAGTCTCAGGCGATATCGTTTGCCCAGACGGAGTCTGCGTGTAACCCATACCCATTACGTCAGGTGCAACGCATCGCCGATATTCCTGGAGTCTTTCGATGACTCCCCGCCACTGAAAACCATTCAATGGGTAGCCATGGATAAACAATGCCGCTTGCCCCTGGCCACGTTCTATATATGCGACACGACTGACGGAAAGGTTTGCGAACTTTCGCGATGCATGAAAGGCCTTCGCATCGATAGGTTTCAAGTCTGCGACCTTTGTGTATGCGAATGCTCGCGGAAGCAAAACAGCCTTGGCTGCCATTGCCGAAGAACCGTACAAAAAATCTCGTCGTTTCATTCACTCTTCTCCTTGGCTCAGGCGGTGGATGTTTTCGCCATGCCCTCGATTGTCACTATTGCGTGCATGTTGCGTCGCGCACGTTCGGACGAAAGAGAACACGTTCAGAGGAAAAAGTGAATTAAAGAGTTTATTTCGATTCGATAGAGAGCATATCAGCGAACAGCCGTTTCATTACTCGTGGCGAGAGTCCCAAAGCGCGGCGCAGGTGACGGGCCAGATGGCTTTGATGTGAGAAGCCAGATGCCAGTGCGATCTCTGCAATGGACAGCTCGCCTACCATGAGCAAATCTTTCGCGCGATCGAGTCTACGTTGAATGACATATTGGTGCAGAGGAACGCCCGTAGATTGGCGAAAAAGTGTTTTGAAGTGTGAGGCGCTAATACCAGCCAGCGACGCAAGCTGTGAAAGCGACACATCTTCGGAGAGATGATCTTCAATGTAGGCAAGCGTCTGTTTGAGACTGTGTCCGCCCAGGCCGCCAAGTTTAGCCGGACGTGACTGCTCTATTGAGCTATGGAAAGAGACCAGACGCGATGCGACAGAGACTACCAGGCTATCAACGTATAGGCGGCCCGACGGGTAGTTGGACTCCATCTCAGTCTTAAGCGCCCAACAGATGTTCTCAAGTTGAGTGTCACGGATTTGAAATCGATTTCTGATCTCCACACGACGTGAATCGAATCCGTTTTCTTCGGCAACGGTCTTCATCAGCGAAGAAGGGAGGCTAAGAATAAGCGCCGTGTCATGAGGATCATGCATCTCCCATCGAGCGGCTGTGAATGCTGGGACGATGTCGATGTCTCCATGTACCGCGGAGCCGCTGTGACTTTGTCCTCCTCTACGGCAGGAAATTTTAGCGGCTTGCCCAACGTGGATGGAGACGAGTACCTGCTGTAATTCGGGGACTTCCAAAACTCCGGCAGGGTCGGACCGGAGCTGCAACGCGAGTCCATCACTTGTTCTGCCGTAGGCAAGAACTTGCGGCAGTCCTTTCGTCTTGGCTTCTAGATTTAAGGATGAGTTAGTTTTCATCTTTTCCTGTTATCCCATAGAAGAAGGTTCGATTTCGCGATTTTGATCGGAATGTTTAACTAGTGTATCGAGGCTATAAGTGATCGTTACTTCCATTTACTGGAAATGTGATGGGACGAAATACAGGTTTTGGCTTTCGTAGACGAGAATTGTTGATTTTTAGATAGAAGAAAAAATGTGAGAGATGTATGTCTCAATTTTTATGGACAGACTATCGCTGAGAGACTACCGTTCGTCCCTGTTATTTGTTGTTTGTCACAAAAACGAACAGAGTTTCATAAGCGCCCACTCTGATCTATACATATTGACCGTCGAAAACTGCTTCGAATCAATCGGTTGCAGACGCATCTTCATAGAAATCACTGGTCCGCGATATTGGATAACGGCTACTTAATTGCCTCCACAATTGTGAATTGAATAAGCGTAGCTCGACCTGATCGATGTCACACCTCCAGGGAGGCTCCAATGCTGGCCAATCTCAACTCCATCACAAAATATATTCTTTGCAGAGTCACCCGCTCGGCCGTCGTGGCTGTTTTCACGTTGGCTGCACTATGCGTAGTTGCTTTCGCCCAGGATACCGGCCAGATAGCGGGTACGGTGACGGACCAAACTGGCGCCGCAATCCCGGGAGCATCTGTTATAGCGACGAATATCGGGACCGATGCATCGCGTACAACGACGACGAGCGGCACGGGATCCTATATCTTCCCTGGACTGCCTCCGGCATCCTACGAGGTGACCATCGCGGCGCCCGGCTTCACCACGTGGAAGGCCAGGACGGATGTTACTGTCGGTGGCAAACTTACTCTGGACTCGAAGCTCACGTTAGGCTCTTCGACGACCTCGGTTGAGGTTTCCGCTGAGGGCGGCGGTGCTCAGGTCAACACGATGACGCAGGAACTCTCGCAGGTTGTCAGCCGGGAGCAGGTTTCGCAGTTGCCGAGCTTGACGCGAAATCCCTACGATTTCGTCGCGCTTTCGGGCAATATCTCCTCCGGCGATAATTCTGGCCCCATGAAGGGCCAGAATGGTCCGGCGACACCGCGCGGCGTTGGCTTCAACATCAACGGTCAGCGTTCGACCGGAACGGAGATTCTTCTGGACGGCGTTGAGAACACCAGCGTCTTCGCTCAAGGCGTCGGCATTCTGGTTCCGATTGATGCTGTGCAGGAGTTCCGCGTTGTCACGAGCAACTTTGAGCCCCAGTATGGGCGTGCGTCCGGCGGCGTCGTGAATGTGGCAACGCGCAGCGGAACCAATAATTTCCACGGGAATGTGTGGGAGTTCAACCGACTGGCGGCGTATACCGCGAATACCGTGACGAATGCGCAATCCGGTGTCGCCAGAGGGGGATACACGCGCAACCAGTTTGGCTTCGCGGTGGGTGGTCCTGTCAAGAAAGACAAGCTCTTTTTCTTTGGCAGCACGGAGTGGATCCGGGTGCGTAGTGGCGCGAATTCCGTTGCGGCTGTGCCAACCCCGGACTTTCTTGCTCTTGCCGCGCCGAATGTTCAGAGCTTCTTTAGCACCTACGGTGCTGGCCAGACCTTTAACGTTATCGGTACCACAACCAATGCGCAGATCGCAGCGAATAACCTCGACCAAAATGGCAACCCGGTGCCGATTCAAAACGTTCCGCTGAGCACACCGGTCTTCCAAACGGTGGCGTTCACCGCGCCCGGCGATGCAGGCGGCGGCGTTCCGCAAAACACGTACAACATTGTGGCGCGCGGGGACTATACCTGGAGCGACAGAACGTCTCTCTTCTTCCGTTACGTGAACTACAACGAAGATGACGAGCCTGGGTCGCAGTTCTCTTCTCCTTACACTAAGTACAACGTAGGCCAGTCGATCAAGAACCAGGCTTATCTTCTGAGTGTGGCACATCAGTTTAACTCGACCATCTCAACCATTACGAAGGCGAGCTTCAGCCGCCTGAATACGACGTTCACGTATGACACGTCATTGCAGAACACGCCGGTGCTGATTTTGGCGGTGAACGCGACCGTTCCCGGCACCGGGATACTGACTCAGTTCCCGGGTTTCTATAACACGAATCCCGCCAATGGCGGTCTGCCCTTCGGTGGTCCTCAGAATACAATTCAGATCAATCAGGACCTGAATGTGGTCAAGGGCAGGCATGCGGCCCAGTTTGGCGGGCAGATTGTCTACATCCAGAGCAACAATGCTTATGGCGCTTATGCCCAGGCAAACCAGCAACTCGGCAACAACAGGGCGACTGGATTGCAGAATCTGCAGAGTGGAACTCTCTTTCAGTTCCAGGCCGCGGTCGATCCGAAGGGCGCTCTTCCTTGCGTTGCCGACCCATACACCGGCGCTTTGACACAGACCCCTGGCTGCTCTATCAATCTACCGGCGACCGCTCCAGGCTTCGCACGCAGCAACCGGTTTAATGACTGGGCCGTCTACGGGCAGGACTCATGGAGAATGAACCCCAAGACAACTATCAACTATGGTGTGCGCTACGAGTATTACGGCGTGCAGCACAACAACAACCGCGACCTCGATTCGAACTTCTATTACGGCCCCGGTTCAACTCTGGCCGCTCAGATTCGCTCCGGGCAGGTCTTCACCACTCCGACCAGCCCCATTGGGGGCGTCTGGAATCCATCGTATGGCACGGTTTCCCCACGTGTCGGTTTTGCCTACGATATCTTTGGAGCGGGCAAGAGCTCGATTCGTGGTGGATACGGTATCAGCTACGAGCGTAACTTCGGCAATGTGACCTTCAACATCATCCAGAATCCTCCGGGCCAGGCGGTTATCGTTATCAATAACACTCCGGTGACCAACTCCAATTCAGGCCCGCTTGCCGGCAACTCCGGCACCGTGGCCCTGCCGCCAACCAGCCTGCGTCATATCGACCAGAACATTCGTACTGCGCAGACACAATTCTGGAGCATGGCAGTGGAGCAGCAGCTTGCTCCCGGCACTGTTCTGTCGGTCGAGTACACCGGCTCACGTGGCCTTCACCTGTACGACATCAAGAACTACAACGGACTTGGCAGTGGCAACGCGTTGCTTGGCGATCCGGTTACAGATCCCCTGAACAGAACTAACCCCAGCACTGGGCAGGTCTACCAGGCACTGACCCGTCTGAACCCCCAATACTCAAACATCAACAATCGTGGATCGAATGGCGACTCCTTCTATCATGGGATGAACATTCAGTTGCAAACCCGGAACCTGTACCGCACAGGAATCAGCCTCGTCGCAAACTACACGCTCGCGCATGCGACCGATGACTTGAGCACAACCTTCTCGGAGACGAACAATGCATTCAGCCTTGGGTACACCGACCCCTTCAACCCAAGCCTCGATCATGGCAGCGGCGACTTCGATATTCGTCACCGTTTCGTGCTCGCTCCGATCTACAAGTCACCGTACTTCGCCGGCAGCAAGAGCAGTTTTATGAATCAAGCGTTGGGCGGCTGGCAGCTTACTGGCATCTACACTGTCCGGACGGGCACGCCGTTCACCTACTTCGACAGCACCAACAACATTTCCGGCTACAACGTTGCGCGCTATCAGCCGGCGGACGGCGTGATACCGCAGCATACCTTTAAGGCGATTCCTTCGGGACAAAACGGAGGGGGAAGCAACAGCTACCAGATCGGAACCTTACCAGCTGCCGTCTCATTCGGGAATCCAGCTTATGCTGGTGTAAATCCTAACTTTCCAGATGGCATCTCTGACTGGGGCCCATTTCCGTCAGGCATGACCGCACGTAACTCCTTCCGCGGACCTGGCGCGTGGACCGTCGACGCGTCGTTGAGCAAGACCTTCCCGATCCACGAGCAGTTCAACCTGGAGTTCCGCGCCGAAGGGTTCAACCTCTTCAATCACCATAACCTGTACATTCAGGGGGCGACTAACGATATTGGTTCTGGCAGCGGTGGCGCTATCCTCGCTTCCAAGGGCGGTATCGGAGCGGGAACTCCGGCTGGTGCCAATGACGAGCGCCGGTTCGGGCAGTTTGCTCTGAAGATCAACTTCTAACGAATTCGTAGGTCGTAAAAGAGGGTGGAGACTTCGGTCTCCATTACTTGATTGCGAAGAGCCTGACAACGGCGCTTATTGGTTCAGGGCTGAGTCTGATCCCACATGTGTTTACGCTGATAATCTTGTGTCTCCTTGAACTTCTGCGACTCGTCACTGGAACGGAACGCAGGGCCCGTTGGCCAGAGGGAAAAGTCCCGCAGAGCAATTCGCTTCGGTGTTCCGTTGAGATTCTGCAGGGTGGCTTGCATCTCCAACAGCGCACCACGAGAGAGAGCCAACTCGTGCTCGTCGGGCTGATAGATTGTTCCAACTGGATAGTCGACGTACGGAGTGCGGCTCTCTTCAATGTGGCATCCCAGAATGTGGGCGACGAGCTTGCCTTCAGTAAAATCCACCAAACGTGAATTGCTAGCTACGAAGGCAGGGAAGTCACGAATATAGATGCGGCCCGGATAGAGGCTGTCACCGGTAAAGAGAATTGCTGTTTGGCGGTCATATAACGCAACGCTGACAACATCGTGTCCAGGAATTGCAATTACGTCGATCATGCGGTCGCCAAGATCGACCGATCCATGATCCGCTGGCCAGTTTGTAATGCCATAGAACTTCTTCGTTGCCTCAACGGTCGCGGGAACGAAGTCAATCGAGATAGCCGGATCTTTAAGCGCTTTCAGCTCTGCGTCGCCTGCCGTATGGTCAGAGTGCGAGTGCGAGTGCGCGACGACCAAAGAGATGGTGGCACGATTATTACGCAACAGCCACTGGTGTATCGTATGCTGCAGAGCCGGCACAAGATTTCCGTTGCGGGATCCTGTGTCCAGCAGTAGCGCTCGATTCTTTCCGAACAGTAGATAAAGAAAAGGTTTCTCGAAGTCGGTGCAGCCTGACTGTCGAAGAATGAAGAGGTCCGGGTTGTACTCGTGAACCTGCCATTCTGGCATTTCCATACACTTTGGACCGCCAGTATTCCACGTCAGGGGCAGGTTGCCTTTGCGAATGCCTCCACCATCGGGCTGAGAGGTTTGAGCCTGTGAGGCAGATATGGAAAGCAGAATACTAACAATGCCAAAAACAAGACGAATCTTTGCCAAGCAATTCTCCTTGATGTCTTATCAACATTCTGAGTTCAGAAACCTTGTTGTATTAGTCAGTAGATTTCACGGGTGGCGAGGGGCGAACATTCCCCGTTGCAAAAGTAAAGAAGGCATTGCCTGCTCGTGTCAAAACTTTATCGTGACGAGAGATTAATGCAAGATCACGCGTCAGTTCTACACCTTCCACATCGAGGGCGTGGATAAGTCCTGCATTCAATTCGGCAAGGATATTGATCCGCGGTAAAAAACCGATTCCCAGCCCTGCCAGAATTAACCGCTTCAGCAACTCATTCGAATCAAGCTCCATCGTGATCCGTGGGAATAGCTTGCTCTGGCTGAACAGTAGATCGAGGGACTCACGCCTGCGGCCGCGCTTAGGAAAGAGCAAACCGTACCTCGCGACATCGGCTAACGTAACAGACTCGAGAGAAGCAAGCGGATGTGCTGCTGGAACGACAAGCACCATCTTGTCTTCGTGAATGATCTCGACGTGCAAGCGGGGGTCCTTGACGGGCATAGAGGCCACACCAAATTCCACTTCGTGATTCAAAACCAATTCAAGGGTCTTGGAGCGTTCGGCACGAACAATGTTGAGTGCAACGCGAGGGTACTGTTTTTTGAACTTACTGAAGAAAAGAGGAAGAACGTAAAGAGCCGTTGAGTCATTTGCGCTTACCGTTAGCGAGCCGCGTGGCAGACGTTCCAGGTCGGCAAGCATGAGACTGACATGCTTCAGACGCAGAAGACAGTCTTCGGCAAAGGGTTCAAAGACCCTACCCGCCGCTGTCAGCGTAACTTTACCGCCGCCCCGATCAAGAAGACGCTGGCCGAGGTGTGTTTCTAACGATCTGATCTGAGCGGAGATAGAGGGCTGCGTAACGTGTAACTTTTCCGCCGCACGGGAAAAGCTTTTCTGTCGCGATACTTCTAGAAAAGTCTTTAGCTGATCGAAATCCATTTGGACCCATTCCGGAGAGGTGAGACAAGGGATATCCGACGCCTGGAACGAGTTTCCAGACGCATACCAGTTTTGAGCAATCTTCTTATGTCTACAGAGTACGACTACGGGTACGAATAGCCTAATCGACAAGGTGGCTAGAGGGAACAGCCATACTGCAAATAAAGAATATTTATATCGCCTGTTTTTTTATATCGACGATAGGCAGATTCCATGTTCCTTGGTTTTCCTCGCCTTTGCCCCTAATGTCATCTCACCACTTCTCAAAAGAAACACACTTTGCGACCAGGGAGGAAGAGCTCTGGTTTTGCAGATGTTGAACTATCTCTTCGATTGTTCGTGCACCACTTTCCCGGAGGAAGTCCATGCAATTCTGTAGGAATAAGCTTGCCACCGCCGTTCTTCTGATATTTGCGTCTTTCGTAGCTGCGATGGCGCAAACGAATACGACCTCGTTGACAGGGGAGATTCAGGACGCAACCGGAGCTGCTATCACTGGCAGTGCGGTAATCCTGACAAATCCGGAGACGGGTCTCACGCAGGCGACAGAGTCTGGCAATGCGGGCCAGTTCAGCTTTAATCAGATTCCTCCTGGGAAATACACGGTCAGAGTGAGCGCGGCCGGATTCTCGGAGCAGATACAGAAGGTCGAATTGTTGGTGGCTACCCCCGTCAGAATTAACGTCAAGCTTACGGCTGGAACCACTACATCTGTCACGGTTGAAACGAGCATCGCGACCATCAACTCCGACGATGGCACTCTGGGGAAGGCCTTCAACAGTGCTCAGGTTTCGAGCCTGCCTTATCTTGCGAACAACATCACGTACCTTCTTTCGCTGCAGCCTGGAGTTCTTGGGCTAGATTCGGGTGTTATCAACGGTGGTACAAACCCGGATCCTCGCACGGGCACAATCAACGGGGCGCGTCAGGATCAGACCAACGCGACTCTGGATGGCGTGGACAACAATGATCAGAACAACGGATTTGCCTTCAATGGCGTCCTCCGCTCCACCCGCGAGTCGGTTCAGGAATTCCGAGTTGTAACGACGAATGGAAATGCTGACTCAGGACGCTCCTCTGGCGCGCAGGTGTCGCTCGTCACCAAGAGCGGTACGAATGCCTATCACGGCAGTGTGTACTATATCTATCGTGATCCCGGGGTGTCGGCGAATCAATGGTTCAACAAGCAAGCGCAACTCGCCAGCGGCAAACCCAACATTGCCGCGAAGATCCTGCAGCACACCTATGGGGCTGCATTTGGTGCGCCAATCATCAAGGACAAGCTGTTCTTCTTCGGTGCCTATGAGGGAATGAAGCAGGCTACCAATACCGTCGTCACCCAGACCGTTCCATCCTTGCTCAATGGAGGCGGTCTAATTAATGGGACGGTTACCTATCAAAACGCCTCCGGCGGAGTCACCACGCTAAACCAGTCGGATATCGCCAAGATGGACCCGAATTGTACGGCAAATGGTACCTGTCCAAATGGTCCAGGCACCAATGCTGCTGCCATTACTTATTACAACCAGTTCCCGAAGGCGAACTCGAACACCTCGGGAGATTCCTACAATACCGGTGGCTATACCTTCGCTTCCCCCTCGCCAATCCATCAGATCACCAGCATCGCCCGGCTGGATTACAATCTGAACTCCAAGCAGACGATCTTCGTTCGCGGCAACTTACAGAGCGACAATCAGTCCTCGGCACTCCAGTTTCCAGGGCAAACGGCTAACTCAAACATCTTCGGAAATAACAAGGGAATTGCCGCAGGCCATGTCTGGAATGTAAATAGCGCCCTCATCAATAACTTCCGCTATGGCTATATACGTCAGGGTGTCGCGACTCGCGGCGCCGGGAGCCAGCCGAACATCAGTGTCGCCGGAATCAGCTCACTCACTTCAACCACCACGTCGAGCATCTATATCGTTCCGACGCATAACTTTGCGGATGACGTGACTTTCACCAAGGGTAGGCACACGATTCAGTTCGGCTTCAACCACCGTCTAATCAATAACAATCGGTATGCCGACAGCACGCTCTATCCCACGGGAAACATCTCTGCCGTTCTGCTTGCCACAGCTGCCATCGCAGGTAAGGGTACCAGTCTCGATCCAGCCGCGTTTGGGTATCCTGGCGTTGGCTCTAATTCCCGCACCTTCTACAACAATGCGATCCTTGCCAATACCGGCATAATCACCTTCGCCCAGTCGTATACGAACTATTCGATCCAGGGCAACTCGCTTGTGCCGGCTCCAACCGGAACGGTCCCCTCGCACAACTATCGTTCCTTCGAGCAGGAATATTATGTTCAGGACCAGTGGAGAGCGACCTCCCGTCTCAGTCTGACTGCAGGCCTTCGCTACACGTATCTCGGCGTCCCGTATGAAATTCACGGCCAGCAGGTAGCACCGACTGTTCCGCTTACCGATCTTCTGCAAAACCGCGTCACAGCGGCGGCGACCGGCGGGGCGGACAACACACGAATTGTAGTTGCGCCCGCCGGCCAGGCGAACGGCAAACCGAATCTCTGGACACCGCAGAAGCTGAACTTTGCTCCGCGCGTTGCGTTCGCCTACTCGACGCCTGACAATCGCACAGCAATTCGTGGCGGCTTCTCCCTGGCGTTCGATCACTTCGGCCTCGGTGTCGTGAACTATTACGATGCCAATGGAGCGTTCGCACTTTCAACGCAGAATCCTTTCGCCTATACGAATGTCGATACAGCGCCGCGCTTTACGGGATATCGCAATGTTCCGGTTGGCTCCGTCAATGCGGGAACTCAGTCGTTCCCTATTACTCCCGAAGACCAGAACTTCTCCTTCGTAGACAGCATCAACAGCAATATCAAAACTCCGTATGCCGAGACCTTCAACCTTACGGTGCAACACGAGTTCGCGCCAGGGTTGACCGTAACGGCGTCCTACGTGGGAAGGCTAGGTCGCCATGTTCTCTCAAATCTCGACGTCGCACAACCCAGCAACGTCTCCGATCCCATCAGTGGTCAAACATATTTCCAGGCCGCAACTGCATATGCCAAGATGGTGGATTCAGGCGTAAAGCCAGGCAACGTTCCCAATAGCGGTTACTTCCAGAACTTCTTCCCGAATGCAAAATATAAAGGATTTACTGGGGCCCAAGCCTATTACGCCTACCTTGCCGATGGCGATCGCGGCAACGAGACCGACCCGCTATTCAACTTTGACACCGATCCGAGCGCATCTGCGAGCGGACAATCGTTCCGCTTTTTCTACCCGCAATACTCTTCCATATTCGTGCAGTCGTCCGTAGGATCGAGCAACTACAACGCCCTTCAGCTTTCTGTTCGGCACGCGTTGCGGTACGGGCTCGAGTACGACGTCAACTACACTTACGGTAAGTCAATGGATTTGGGGTCGTCACCCGAGCGTTCCGCAAGCAATCTCATTATCAATACGTTCAATCCAGCCGGAAACTACGGAGTTTCTGACTACGATGCTCGCCACAACATCACCGCAAACTACAGCCTGCCGCTCCCATTTGGTCGCGGTACGCCCTTCTTGAATCAATCCAATGGTTTTGTCGATCGGCTGATCTCGGGATGGTCGGTGAATGGCATTGTGCATTACAGCAGCGCATTCCCATTCAGCGCCGTTGCTTCGGGTAACTACGGAACGAACTTCGATACTCCGAGTTACATGGTTAAGACAGGACCGATCGCGTCGGGAGGCCACCGCTATGTTTCAAACGGAAGTTCTCCATACGTGACCGCCTTTCAGAATATGACATCACCGCAAGCCTCCGCCAACCTCCGCTACGCCTATCCTGGAGAGTCAGGACAGCGGAACGCCTTACGCGCGGACGGCTATTTTTCCATGGATAACGGTGTTACCAAGTTGTTCCGGACCGTCGGAGAGCAGCAGTTCAAGCTATCAATAGAGTTTTTCAACGTGTTGAACGATACTCGGTTCACTTCCTTGAACGCAACCGTGAGCGCGCTTACCGCAACTCCATCTCCGGCCTCGAACTTTGTGAACGGTGCCAGTACGAAGTTCGGCCAATATGCAAACACACTCACACAGCCGAGGCAGATCCAGTTCTCTGGAAAGTACATCTTCTAGGCTGACTCAGCGCGGACACGCGAAGCATATCTAGCGTGTCCGCTTCTTCGTTGAAGACGCAGTTGATTGTGGTAGATCTTCGATAGGGGTTAAAAATGAATCTGCGAAGTATCTCGTTGAGCTGCGTGATCGGACTTGTAGGGCTGCAGATCGCTGTTGCACAGGAAAAAGCTCCGAGACAGCCGAAAAGTGCAGAGGCGGTTCCTGAACGAGGCGCAGGCAAGGATGCCAACAGAGCGGAAAAACCCGAGAAGTCAGAGAAAACCGCTTATGCATATGTGCTACCAGGTGCAGACGGAAAAGACGTACCGTTGTCATCGTTCAAAGGGAAGGTGGTTTTGCTCGTGAATCTTGCGAGGAACTCCAGCTACAACGATCAGCTTCCAGCTTTGATCAAGTTGAGCGAGACATACAAGGATAAAGGCCTCATCGTAATCGGAGTTCCGTCCAATGACTTTGGTGCGGCCGAACCCGGTACAGATACCGAGATCCAGAAGTTCTACAAAACGGACAAAAAAGTCCCCTTTCCGGTCATGGCGCGCGCCCCACTAATCGGGGATGAAAAGATTCCGCTTTATGATTACCTCACTAAGGGAAAGACGACCCCCCCTGGAGGCAATGTTCATTGGAACTATACGAAATTTCTGATCGATAAAAATGGAAAGGTAATTACGCGACTGGAGCCGGACGTTGCCCCTGACTCGCCAGAGATGTTCTCCACTCTCGATCAGATATTTTCCGGCACATATAAAGCCAAGTCGAAAGATGACTCGGCAGGCCCGCCGAGTGGCGATACCCAAATCTAGCTTTATTAGGGAAGAAGCAATGTCATCACATAGCTTCTTCCCATTACTTTAGAGAGTTGCTAGATAACGACGCCATCCGCCAAGGTGGGTGATCTCGACAGCATCTTCGGTTGCAGCAGGCTCAACTAGGAAGCCCTTGACCAAAGTGCCATCCTCTAGACGAAGCGTTCCTATCGAGAGAGGTTGTGGCACTCCGTCAACAAACGTTCCAACCGTGTCTGCCGGAAGAGCCCATATCTCAACCTCGATACCCGGACCCTCAAAACCTGGAACACGAACCAAGCCTGGTTTCGGAGGCACGGTCCCTTTCAGAGCAAAAAATCTATAGTCAGGGTGAGTCCTGCAGGTGCGTACAAGGCGGCCACCTCGCTCAGTAAGTTGCCAGTTGAGGGGCTGACCGGTGAGGTGCGCGCCTACTACAGCCATCAAAAGACAACCGGGCGGCGGAGGTTCAATGGATAAAGAAGTCGTTTCGGCCAGCTTTCTCGTCGAGCCGCCCAAAGTAGTAGACAGCGCGCGATGCAGGCGGTCCGCCAAGACAAGCAACGAGATCTCCTGAAATGCCTGCCCTATCAAGCTGACGCCGAATGGCAATCCATCGGGGCGCATGCCCGCGGGTACGGCCACCGCGGAGAGATCCAAAAGGTTGACGAAGTTGGTGTAATAGCCCAGGTGACTGTTTCGCTCTATCGGAGCCTCGGCAATCTCTCCGATGGTGTAGGTGCGAGGCGCAGTCGGAAGAAGCATTACGTCAAAAGAGCTCCAGAGCTTCGCGGTTTGTTTGCGAAGAGCTTCGAGCTTGTAGGCAGCGCTGAAGGCGTCGGCGGCAGAATAGTTTTTTGCGCCCGCAATGATTGCAGCAACTGTGGGATCCATCTTGTCGGCATGCTCCTCCATAAATGGACCGATGGCCGCATACCGTTCCGCAACCCAAGGGCCCTTATAGAGAAGCTGCGCAGCAGCGAGAAATGGAGCGAGATCGAACTCAACAGGCTGACCACCGCGCGCAATCAGCTTCGCTACTGCCGATTGATAGAGCGCGGGATTATGCGTATCGTTGTAGAACTCCAGAGTGCGGGCATTCGGTACACCAAAGCGGAAGGTGGCCGTGGAGCTCCACGGCGCTGCTCCATCACCAGTCTTCGGAACGCGGGAGTAAGGATCATGTTCGTCGAAACCGCGAGAGGCGCGCAGAACAAGAGATGCGTCGAGCGCTGTCTCCGCGAAGACCGAGACGCAGTCCAGCGTGCGGCACGCAGGGACGACGCCGTGAGTGCTCAGAACGCCGCGTGTGGGCTTCAGACCAATGAGATTGTTGAACATCGCCGGAACGCGCCCCGAACCCGCAGTATCGGTTCCGAGCGAAAAACTCACCAGACCGCTTGCAACAGCAACCGCAGAGCCAGAGCTTGATCCTCCGGAGATATATCGCTTGTCAAAGACACTGGAGCAAATACCATACGGCGTTCTGGTGCCGACTAGTCCCGTTGCAAATTGGTCCATGTTGGTCTTACCCACTAGAATCGCGCCAGCCGCTTCCAGCCAATCGACAACGGTAGCGTTTTGCTGTGGTGTGTAAGCGAAATCAGGACAGGCCGCGGTTGTAGGCAGTCCCGCAACGTCAATGTTGTCCTTGACGGCGAACGGAATTCCGTAGAGCGGCAGCTTTGTACGATCTGCCGATTGCAATTCTTTTGCCCGCCGGATTGCCTGCTCGAGCGGAACCAGCGTAATCCATACGGGATGCAGACCCTCTGCATCGATGCGTGCGTAGGTCTCTTCGATGACGGCTTCAGGGGTTAGCCTGCCCGATCCGTATGCCTTGTGAAGCGACGTGATATCCATGATCTTCTTCGCTGCCTTTCACAACATGATTTATGAAGGCCGGATCGCGACAACCAGTTGGCCGCCATTCACCAGAGCTCCGAGGTCGCAATAGATATCCTCCACCTCGCCGGCAACATGCGATGCAACTACGATCTCCGTCTTCATCGCGTCGAGAACGATCAGTTTCTCTCCCTCCGCGACGGATTGCCCCTTCTTGACGGCGATCTGGAAGATACTTGCGCTAACGGGAGACGAGACACCCTCGCAGCCGTCAGGAACCGTGGCATTCACGTTTTCATCAGGCATATCTGGTGGCTCGACAACGGCCAGCAAGCCAGCAGCTCGCCATCGTTCCCGCTCCGCATCAAACGATGCCTTTTGATGGCGTTTGAACTCCGCTGCCTCCACGTTGATGGAGTTCAGAAAGCTCTGATATTCAGCCAGGTTGAAGGTCGTCTCCTCAACCTTGAGTTCGTAGCCGCCATGCGGAAAGCGCTCACGAGCATCTAGCAATTCCTCTGCTGTGACCGGATAGAACCGTATCTGATCGAAGAAGCGCAACGACCAGGGAATGCCTTCTGCAAACGCCGCTGTCGATTTCCATGTATTCCAAACCTGGATGGTGCGCCCAACGAGCTGATATCCGCCGGGGCCTTCCATGCCATAAACACACATGTAGGCGCCGCCGATCCCAACAGCATTCTCCGGCGTCCACGTGCGTGCTGGATTGTACTTCGTTGTGACGAGACGATGGCGAGGATCAATCGGCGTTGCCACCGGAGCGCCCAAATAGACGTCCCCCAAACCCAACACGAGATAACTCGCTTCATGCACAATGCGGTAAACGTCTTCAATCGAATCGAGTCCGTTAATTCGACGGATGAACTCGATGTTCGACGGGCACCATGGCGCATCAGGCCGCACCGCCTGCATGTACTTTTCTTGAGCTATTTTGGCCTGCGGATCATCCCATGACAAAGGCAGATGAACGATGCGCGAAGGAACAGTAATGTCCGTAAGCTCCGGCATCGTCCGGTCCAGTTCATCTAGAGTTTGGATCAGATTTGCGCGGGCGATCTTTCGGCTGTCGTAGTGGACGTGAAGAGAACGCACTCCCGGTGTGATATCGATGATGCCCGGCAGATTTGCAGCGCGAAGATTCTGTTCAAGCACATGTACGCGAAACCGCAGATTCAGATCGAGTTGCAACTCCCCATACTCCACAAGGAGATACTTGTCGCCATCCGCGCGAAAGGTCATCGACTGCGCGCGGTTCGTAATCTGCTTGAGGATTGCCGGCTCAGGAACTGATGTTTCGGGAAGCGCCGGAGGTTCGACACCGAAGTTTTCGAGGAACTTATCCTGTTCCTTCTCCATCGCTTCCGCTTGGGCAAGCGTGATGCGTCGGAATTGGACGAGATCGCCTGCCTTCAGTTGGCCGAGCTTCCACAGTTCAGCCTGTACGATCGTTGCAGGACAGACGAATCCTCCAAGGCTGGGGCCATCCGGCCCAAGTAGGATTGGCATATCGCCCGTGAAATCAATCGTTCCAATCGCATACGCATTATCGTGAATATTTGAGGGGTGCAGTCCAGCCTCACCACCGTCCGGACGCGCCCACTTTGGCTTCGGTCCTACCAGCCGCACACCGGTGCGGTCGCTCTGGTAGTGAACCTTCCATTGAGTCGAGAAGAGCATGTCGATGTCTTCTTCGGTAAAGAAATCAGGCGCAGTGTGGGGCCCGAAGAGAACACCAATGATCCAATTGCGCGTTAGCGTAGGCGCGTAACTGGCAGGCAGCACCGCAGGATCCTCAAGCTTCAAGTCCTGCTGTCCAAGATGCAGTACGTCACCTGCCCGCAGACCACGGCCCGCCTGACCGCCAAAGCCTCCCAGCATAAACGTGCTGCGGCTCCCAAGGTAGGGTTGGGTATCGAAGCCTCCTTGAACAGCGAGATATGCGCGGATTCCTTCTTTCGAAGCCGCACCCAGTGATAGAACGCTGCCCGCCTGTACTGAAATATTTTCCCATCGCGGTACCGCTACACCGTTGAGCTTCGCGCCCATATCGGCGCCGGTCAGGGCGATTGAGGTATCAGTATGAAATTTAAGTCGGCCGCCCATCGTCGCGAACTCGATGGCCGCGGCATTCTCAGAATTCCCCACCAACCGATTCGCGATGCGGAAGGAGAGATGATCCATCGGGCCGGACGGGGGCACGCCAACGTTCCAATAACCGATGCGGCCTGGATAGTCCTGAATCGTAGTTTGCGTTCCACCTTCGAGCACCTCAATCGCACGCCGGGTAAAGGCAAATGTGCCCAGAAAAGATGTTGTAACTTTTCCTGATACAAATTCAGGAGTCTTCGCAACCTCGCGCAGATAGCGCAGATTTGTCTCAGTGCCATCGATCGCCGTCGCTGACAGTGCAGCGTCAAGTTTTTCAAGTGCTTCTTCGCGATCTTTCCCGTGCACAATAATCTTGGCGATCATTGGATCGTAAAACGGTGTAATCGTCGTTCCAGACTCGATCCATGTTTCGATGCGAGCGATCCCCGCTCCAGGAAACTTCACAAGCGTCAGCTTTCCAGGCGTCGGCTGAAAGTTTTGCGCTGGATCTTCTGCGTATACGCGAGCCTCTATGGAGGCTCCTACCCGCTTGATCGCAAAAGACTCCAGCGGCTGCAGGTCGCCCGCAGCCTGACGAATCATCCATTCCACCAAGTCAATTCCCGTGACTTCTTCGGTCACGCCATGTTCCACCTGCAGGCGCGTATTTACTTCCAGGAAATAAAACTCGTTCGTGTCGTCGTCGTAGATGAATTCGACAGTTCCGGCAGATGCATAGTTGACAGCCTTTGCCAGCAATATCGCCGCGGAGTACAGCTGCTCACGAGTAGCATCGGTCAGACCTGGTGCTGGCGTCTCTTCCAGAACCTTCTGATGGCGACGCTGTGCGGAGCAATCACGTTCTCCCAATGCGTGTACGTTGCCTTTTCCATCGCCGAAGATTTGTACTTCGATGTGCCGCGCCCGCGAAACATATTTTTCCAGATAGACACCGCTGTCACCGAAATTTGCGCGGCTCAGTCGCAACACGGACTCATAGGCCTCACCCAGCTGTTCTGCGGAATGACACACGCGCATGCCGATTCCGCCTCCACCGCCTGAACTCTTCAGCATCACGGGATACTTCAGTGTTTCAGCCTGTTTTAAGGCATCGTCAAGACTTGCAAGCAGACCCGTGCCTGGCAACAAAGGCACGCCGCAGGCCTTCGCTGTTGCGCGTGCAGTATGTTTCAGCGCAAACGCTTCAATATGTTCCGGCTCGGGTCCAATAAAGCTGATGCCCCGTGCCGCACAAGCACGTGCGAAATCAATATTCTCGCTGAGAAATCCATAGCCCGGATGAATCGCCTCTGCACCAGTCTGCTTCGCAGCTGCAAAGATCGCATCGAACGAGAGATAGCTCGCTGCTGCTGGAGCTTCACCAATAAGTACCGCTTCATCTGCCTGCAACACGTGCAGCGAGTTTTTGTCAGCCGTGGAATAGACGGCAACCGAGCCTACGCCCATGCGGTGCAACGTGCGTTCAATTCTGCAAGCGATTGCCCCGCGGTTGGCAATCAAAACTTTCTTAAACATTCAAACTCCTATTTCGCATCCCAGATAAGAACCCGCACAGGCGTCGGGTTATAGGCATTACAAGGATTATTCAGTTGAGGGCAGTTGGAGATCACGATCAGCGTATCCATCTCAGCTCGCAGCTCCACATATTTTCCCGCGTCAGAGACACCATCTTCAAAAGTCAGTTTCCCCGATGGAGTTACAGGGACATTCATGAAAAAGTTGATATTGGCGGTCAGGTCACGCTTATCGAGTTCGCGCCCAGTCTCCTTCGACCAAGCTAACGCGCCCTTCAAAAAGCTCTGGCGACAAGCATGCATGGAGCGCTTCTCAATTGCATAACGGACCATGTTGCTCTCTGTTGCGCACGCTCCACCGAGCGTATCGTGTCGCCCGCATGTATCCGCCACAATCGTGAGTAGTACATTGCGCTCGGTCGACATCAGCTTCGTGCCCGTAGTCAGATAAATATTCTGTTGTTCGCGAATCGTATCCTGTGCGCTGTAACGATCGGCGCAGTTACTCGCATTGTAGAAAAGCGTATCGACAGCCTGATTGCCTTCTAGATCGACGATGCGAACAAATTGCCCCTGAAGAATCTCATGAACAAAAGAGTCTCCTGCTTCGACGGTCTTACTGAAAATGGCATCCTCAGTCTGGCGCGGACTGGTTTGGATCACGGTTTCTGGCATCTTGAACAACTCCTTGGGGCTAGAGGAAGTACCGCTCGGTAATCGTGAATCCGCGGCTATTTTCTGGACGAAAATTCCTGCAGACATCATCTGGCCCGGGGGCTTCGACCTTCTTGATCGTTAGCTTTACCGGCCGTTGCGCATACTCAGTCGCGGGATCCATCGGATGCTGGCAGGTATTTAGAATAACGAGTGTATTCATCTCCGCTCGCACCTCCACCGCGTCACCGGCAGAAGAGTGGTTCGGGATAAACCGCATTCCCCCATCCTCAACTACCTCGACCTTGCTGAAGAAATTCACATTCATCATCAGGTCGCGGCTGTTCAATCCATACTTCGCCAGCTCAATCAAAAATCCATCCAATGCATTTTGGTGCCAGTCGTTCTTTGCCTCCTGGTACGTGCTCTTGCCGTACCTCTTCTCGACCAGCCGCGCATCGGAGCAGCCTCCCAGAGGATCGTGCCAGCCCAACGTGTCGTCCGTGATGGAGCACAGAATGCGGCCCATATCCGAATACAGCACAGCTCCTGTCGTCAGCCGTGCAATATGCTGCGCCTTCAGGGTGTCAGGCAAATTCAGTCGCTCCGAAGGATTGTCGGCGTTCAAAAAGATCGCACCGACATTAGTGCCTGCTTCGATAGCGTCCATTCGCAAGGCTGTTCCGCGCTTCAGCACATGCGACCACGTCGACGATCCGTCGAGCGTCTCCTCCCAAAGGATGGATTGATTCAATAGAGCCGTCCTTCCCCAGCGTTTCCACTGGAAATCGAGCACATGTCGTGCGTCAATTCAATGTATTTAGAGCCTTAGCTCCATCATACGGAGATGATTACTTCTGGTCCGGAGAAAGTCGCCACACATTCCCTTGGCGAAGATTCGACAGCCATATCGATCCAAAGCCGAACCGCATGCCATCGCCTCCTTGTCCAGCCCACTGCTTCACCACCTTGTTCGTCGCGGCGTCCACCTGCGTAAGCGGAAAGTCAAACATCGTCGCCCAAACTGACCCCGCACCGAAGGTGATCTCGCCTCCGCTGCCAGGAATTCCGCAAGCAATCGTCGCAATGACCTTGCCGCTCTTCATATCCACACGAGAGATCGTTCCATCGCCCTGGTTGAGCGTCCAAACTGACCCCGCACCAACCGTCAGAAACCGAGGCTTCGGCCCAATCGGAATTGTGGCAACCACCGCATTCGAAGTCGGATCGACCTTAAGTAACTCGTCATGTTCAAACGACGAAACCCAGACAAAGCCATCGCCAAACGCAGGATTATCAGATCCCGAAGGAAGCTGCACTGTAGCTGATACAGCATTCGTCTTCGGGTCGATACGGATCAGCGCCGACGGCTTCGTCACCATCCAGACAGACCCCGCACCAACCGTAATCCCACCCTCGGAGTCCGAAGCGTCAGCCGGAATTTCAGCAATAGATTTGCCCGTTGCAGGATCGATCCGCAGCAGTGTATGTGTGCTGCAACTCGGCACCCAGATCGAACCAAATCCATCCGCCAACCCTGAGCATGGCCGCTGCGCGTCTGCAGTCAAGCCGACTTTATTGGTCGCTGGAATGAGCTGGACAACATGGTTCGCCCGCGCACTGGCAACCCAAACCGAATCCTTCGTTGCCACCGACCAATCCGGGCTGCCTTCTACCGGAAAGACCGCCTCTGTCTGAATGTCAGCCAAGGACCGCGACACCCCCGGAGTAGCCACCCCCGGACGTACGATTCGTGGAGGGCGGGCATGTGCCGGAGCACCAGTTTGTCCAGCAGGCGAAGCCGGGGGATTGACCGGGTCCTGCCCAAACGCAGAGGTAGCCAACGCCAGTCCCGTAACTGTCAGTGCGCGACTGGTCAGCCGCAATATTCGATTGTAGGAAGACATTTCTTCAAAGCTCCTGCGTGGAACCATCAGTTGGAAAGGAGATTAGGTGACGCAAATCGGATATCCCTACTAGAACAAAAAAACATCTCGCCGCACGAGACTATTGAAAACTTCTATTTTCCGTATAGATAAAAGTGTCTTTATAACAATCCTTTATGCGGGGAATCGATCCACTCCATATCGCATCGCTTTATCGCTCCAACGACTTAGACTCTGGGCAAAGGCCAACACATAACTAAAGCGATTCCCAACTCTTCACCCAGTGAAGTCGGCAAACAGGTGCATATAGTGATTCACAGCAAAAAATCGGTTCTCGGTCTCCTCTGTTTTGGCCTGTTGGCCCTTTGTCCTACTGTGTCTGCAGTCGCTGAGGTTCCCACCTTTACCGTAGGCTGGTCTGTTTACGCCGGCTGGAACCCCTACTTCTACATGCAGAAGTCCGGCATCCTGAAGAAATGGGCCGACAAGTACGGAATCGCCATCAAGGTGCAGCGTTTTGACTACGCCGCCTCCCTCGATTCCTTCGTCGCCAAGAACATCGATGCCTGCACCATGACCAACATGGAAGCGCTGGACATGCCCGCCGCCGCCGGAGTCGATTCAACCGTCGTCATCGTGGGCGATTACTCCAACGGAAACGACGCCGTTCTCGTCCGCAACGGACTGACCTTCGACAAGCTATCCACCCAGCCCGTCATGCTGGTCCAGAAAACGGTCTCGGAATACCTTCTCGAGCGCGCCATGGTGATCAACAACCAGCAGGCTCAACTCGCCAAGCTTCGTCTGATCAACACCTCCGACTCTGACATTGTTCCCGCTTTCATGAATAACGCGTCGAACCAGGCCGTTGTCACCTGGAAACCGCTCGTCTCCCAGATCCTTGCCGACAAGGGTGTCCATTCCATCTTCGATTCTTCCAAGATCCCGGGCGAAATCCTCGATCTTCTGGTCGTGCGCAGTGAGGTGCTCAACCGTCCCGATGGCTCCGGCGAAAAGTTTGCCAAGGCAGTCAACGGCGCGTGGTACGAGACCATGCAGAAACTCAACGGAAGCGGTCCTTCCCAGCTGCAGGCACTCAAGATCAGCGCCGCAGCCTCCGGCGACTCGGTTGACTCCTACAAGGAGCAGTTGAAGACCACCTATCTCTTTGCCGACCCCAAAACCGCCGCTGACTTTACAACCGGCGTCACGTTGAAACAAAAGATGGAGCTGGTCCGTCAGTTCTGTTTCAAGCACGGATTGCTGGGTAAGAACATCAAGTCGGTAGACGATGTAGCCATCGCCTATCCGGATGGTTCCATTCAGGGTCGCAAGGATCGTGTGCGGCTTCGCTTCAACCCAACGTTCATGCAGGCTGCACAGCAGGGGAAACTTTAGATCCTATGGCGTTCCACTCTCCATTCGATATTCAGGCAAGGCCAAACCGTCTCTTTGCACAGGCGCTCTCCTGTTTATTGTTTGTGCTGTGTGTCGGCCTCTATATCCAGACGTCAACCAAGCGGCACCACGAGAATGTTGAAGATCGCGTCGTCCCCAATGTCCACCAGCTGATGGGTGGTATTCACGCCTCCGTTCTCGAGCCCGCCGAAGAGGACGACTACATCGCTCCCGATAATGCCTCCAAGTGGGAGCTCTTCCGGCACTCAATGATCTGGAAGGATACCGCCGCCAGCGGCAAGCGGTTTCTCATTAGTCTTCTGTTTCTCGTTCCTGCCGTTCTGCTTGCCCTTCACATCGGCCTGTTCCCATACTTCGGAGCCGGTTTTCTCCGCTTCGTCCTCTTCTTCGACAAGATCGTAGCGCTCTCCCTGCTGCCGATTCTCTTTATTCTCTTCGGCATCGACGAGGCCTCGAAGATTGCGCTGATCGTCATCGGCGTCGCGCCCACCATGATCCTCGACGTCACTCAAATGGTGAAAGCCGTTCCGCGAGAACAGATCGTCAAGGCATTCACGCTCGATGCCAACAACTTCGATGTAGCCTATCGAGTCATCTTCCGCCAGATCTTTCCGCAGGTTATCAACAGCCTTCGCCTCAACCTGAAGCCAATGATGCTCTTCCTCTTCGCCGGCGAGATGATCGCCGCCTCCGACGGGCTGGCCTACCGCATCGCAATCATGCGTCGCCACATGGGTATGGACGTGATTCTTCCTTACGTTCTCTGGGTCGCGTTCTTGCTCTATCTCATCGACCTTTCACTGCGCGTTCTGAACAGGAGGATGCATCCATGGTTTCAGTCCTGAGCCCCGATGAAACCCTGAACACCTTTCAGAAGGCGCCGCTGCCTCCGGCCATCACTATCTCTGGTGTCTCGGTCTCTTACCCTGTCGGTAAGAAGTACCGCAAGACCATCCTCGAAGACCTCAACCTTGAAATCGAAGAAGGCGAGTTCGTCGTCCTGCTTGGCGAGACAGGCTGCGGCAAAAGCACGCTGCTCCGCATGATCCTTGGACAGGAACGACCCACAACCGGCGACATCTCCGTCGCCGGAAGCCGCGTCGAGCGTGTCGATGCGCGCTCCGGCTACGTCCCTCAGAAATATTCTCTCTTCCCCGACCGTACTGTCCTCAACAATCTCACCATGGGGCCCGAGACCTCCGGTTACCACATCCTCGGAAGGCTGAAGCCCGGCTTCCGCGCCTTCCGTAGGCAGGTCCGCGAAGAGGCCATGAAGCAGTTGCAGCACATGGGTCTGCAACCTACGGACGCGGCGAAGTATCCTCACCAGCTTTCCGGCGGCATGCAGCAGCGCGTCGCCATCGCCCAGGCTCTTATGATGAAGTCTCGCGTCCTCCTTATGGACGAGGCCTTCAGCGCTCTCGATCCCGGCACCCGCGGTAGCCTTCAGCGGCTTCTGCGTACCGTATGGACGGAGAGCAAACCAACTATTGTCTTTGTCACCCACAACACCGCAGAAGCCCTCTTTCTCGGCACCCGGTTGATTGTTCTTGCGCGCACAAGCCACGACGAAGGATGTGGCGCTCGTGTAGCGCTGGACATGAAGCTTCCTGAGTCTGGAATGAGCCTCAGCCGTAACGGAAAAGAATTCCTGGATCTTGTCGATCACATCGAGAGTTTCTCTCGCAAATCGTACGAAATGACTTCGCCTCCCGGAGAGACGATATGAAGCACTTGCTGACTTTGAGTAGCTGTACGGTTCTGGGCCTGGTTCTGGTCGGCGGCAATATCGCCAGTGTGCGCGGTGCGGAGAAGAATGATGCCGCGTCTGCGCCCGACGCTGACAACATCCGATTCTTCAACGATAAGGTCCGCCCCGTTCTGGCACAGAACTGTTACAAATGCCACACCACCGAAGCCATGGGCGGTCTCCGTCTCGACTCTCACGCCAGCCTTTTGAAAGGTGGCGAGTCCGGCCCCGCCATCGTTCCGCAGGATCCCGAACACAGCCTCCTCATCCAGGCCGTTCGTCAGACCGGCGACCTCAAGATGCCGCCCGAAGGCGCAAAGCTTCGCGAGAGCGAGATCTCCGACCTCGTCGAATGGGTTAAGCGTGGCGGTACATGGGATGGTGCCGAAAGCACAAAGCCAGTAGTCGCCACTCTGACCGCGGCCCAGGCCAAAGGCTCCCCCGGCGATGAGTTCTTCGAAAATAAAGTCCGCCCCATCATCACCACGCAGTGCGGAACCTGCCACCAGGACCGCTCCGCTGGCGGTCTTTCCATCTCCTCGCAGGAAGCGCTCCTGAAAGGCGGAAAGTCCGGCCCCGCCATCGTACCCGGCGATCCCGACAAGAGCCTCCTGATCGAAGCCGTCCATCAGACCGGTACCCTGAAGATGCCGAAGGGCGGCAAGCTTTCACCCGAAGAGATCGCGACCCTCACCGAATGGATCAAGATGGGTGCACCCTGGCCCAAGAGCACGACACCAGTCCGCATCCAGGGCAAGCAGATCACCGACGACATGCGGAAGTTCTGGTCCTTCCAGCCGCTCAAGATGCCGACGATCCCCCAGCCGAAGGACTCCACCTGGGCCAAGACAGATATCGACCGCCTTGTACTTGCGAAGCTCGATGAGAAGGGCCTCAAGCCGGCAGCTCAAGCCGACCAACGCACCCTCATCCGCCGCGCCACCCTCGATCTGACAGGTGTGCCACCGACCCTGGCCGAAATCGAGGCCTTTGAAAAAGATCAGTCGCCCGATGCCTTCGCGAAAGTCGTCGACCGCCTCCTCGCCTCGCCGCGCTATGGTGAGCGTTGGGGCAGGCACTGGCTCGACGTCGCTCGCTACGCCGACGATGACATCCGCGGCCTCGATCCCCGCGGTCGCGGCTTTATGCCTCTCGATGGCGCTTACGTCTATCGCGACTGGGTCATCAAAGCGATCAACGACGACATCCCCTACGACCACTTCATCAAGATGCAGCTCGCCGGAGACTTGCTCGAGAAGAAGCCCACCCCCGACGATCTCAAAGCCACCGGCTTTCTCGGCGGAGCTCCTTGGATCTGGGATCAGGCCGAGCCGGTACAGGGTCGCGCCGACGAGCGCAACGAGCGCATCGACGCCGTCACCCGCGGCATGCTCGGCCTTACTGTAGCCTGCGCCCGCTGCCACGACCACAAGTACGACCCCATCCTGCAAAAGGACTACTACGCTCTCGGCGGAATCTTCGCGTCCTCCACCTACAAGGAGTACGCCTTCGTTCCCGATTCCGAAGTCGACTTCTGGCGCGAGAAGTTCACCAAGTCCGAAAAGACCGAAGAAGCTCTACAGGCCTACAACAAGACCGAAGGCGATCAACTCGCCAAAGCCTATGCCTCCCAAGCCTCCGCCTATATGGTCGCCGCATGGAAGATCTCCGGCAAGCCCAAGGACAAGTTGGAAGACGCTGCCAACTCCGCTCGCCTTGATCCAGAGCTGCTCGACCGATGGGTCAAGTTCCTCGCCAAAAAGCAGAGCTACTATCCCTACCTCCACGACTGGCAGATGATGATCGCTCAGGGCGGCACCGAAGATCAGGCCAAATTCCTTGCCGATTCCTTCCAGCAGCGCATCCTCTCTCTCGAACTCGAAGCGAAGCAGCTCGAAGAGGACAACGACAAGATCAAGGCTAAAGCCGACGTCCCCACCCGCCGCAAAAAAGACGCGAAGCCAAACGAGTTCGACACCTACGACGAGTTCTGCCCCGGCTGCACCCTTGAGCTAAAAGTAATGACGCCGGAAAAAGCTAACCTCTACAGCGAGCTCTTCGTTCGCTCCCTCAGCTCCGGCGAAGAAGAACGCGGCGAGCCCGGACTCTTCGTCTTCCGAGGATGGGACCTCACGCGCCGTCTCGGTCAGGCAGAGCAGCAGTATCTCCTCGCAAACGCTCCTCCCACCGACGGCCCTCGTGGCGGTCGCAAGAAGATCACCGACATCTTTCCCTTCGTCCACGGCACTGCCGACAAACCAAAAGCAGTCGACATCTCACTCGATGTACGCGGCAACCCCAACAATCACGGCGAAATCGTTCCGCGCGCCTTCGTCACCGTCCTCGGAACTGCCGATAAGAAGCCTTACACCAATGGAAGTGGAAGGCTCGATCTGGCAAACGACATTATCGCGAGTCCCATCTCCTCCCGGGTCTGGGTTAATCGCGTGTGGAAGTGGCACTTCGGCACTGGTATCGTCAATACGCCCGATAACTTCGGTGCCGTCGGCGATCCTCCATCCAATCCCGAACTGCTCGACTACCTCGCCATCCACTTCCGCGACGACGGCATGTCTCTCAAGAAGCTGCAACGCATGATCATGCTCTCCGCCGTCTACCAGCAGAGCACCAAGGAAACGCCGGAAGCGCATGAAAAAGATCCGCTCAACCGCTTCTACTCTCACTTCACCCTGCAACGCCTCGATGCCGAGCAGCTTCGCGACTCCGTCCTCTTCGTCGCTGGCGATCTCGACGAAAAGACGAAGGGTGGCCCCGCAAAAGAGTTCGGCCTCGACAACACGCGCCGCACGGTCTATGCGAAGGTCAGCCGCTTCCGCATCGATCCTTTCCTTCAGGCCTTCGACTTTCCCAACCCAACCTTTACGGCGGAGCAGCGCTTTTCAACCAACGTGCCGGTGCAGCGCCTCTACTTCATGAACAACGCTTTCGTCTACGCGCAAGCCGGAAAGCTCGCCGAACGCGTCTACCCCAAGCCCGACGATGCCGCCCGCATCACCGAAACCTATCACCTGCTCTACGGAAGAGCGCCCAAGCCGGACGAACTCCAGCTCGGGCTCACCTTCCTCAAGACAACCCCGGAGAAGCCCGGCTACATGATCGACCAGGAGCCTATCACCGCCTGGAAGCAATACGCCCGCATTCTCTTCAGCTCCAATGAATTCGAGTTCCTTAACTGATAGCGCTATATACTCCGGGCAGACTCACGAGCAGCCCGGAGGATGAAAAATTCCCAGGAGGCAAGTCGATGTCCTGTCAGAAATCGAAACCAATCACTCGCCGTGATGCTCTTCGTAAAATCGGTGGCGGATTCGCCATGATGAGCTTCGCCAGCATCGTCGGAGAGTCGATCGCCAAAGCTGATGTCAACAACCCCACCAGCCCATGGATGATCAAGGACCCGCACTTCAAGCCCAAGGCCAAGCACGTCATCTTCCTCTTCATGAACGGCGGTCTGTCCCACATCGACAGCTTCGATCCCAAGCCCGCACTCGCTAAGTACCACGGCCAGCCGATGCCCGGCGGCGATCTCGGTCACGAACGCAAGACCGGCTCCCTCATGAAATCCCCCTTCGAGTTCAAGCGCTACGGCAAGAGTGGCATCGAAGTCAGCGAGCTCTTCCCCAACGTCGGCGAGTGCATCGACGACATCTGCGTCGTCCGCTCCGTCTTCACTGAGATCCCCAACCATGAGCCCGCGCTCATCATGATGAACACCGGAGCCAACGTCTCCGGTCGTCCCTCCATGGGCTCCTGGCTCACCTACGGCCTCGGTACCGACAACAAGAACCTCCCGGGCTTCGTCGTCCTCTGCCCGCAGGTTCCCACCACCGTTGGCCCGCCGCTATGGAGCTCCGGCTTCCTTCCTCCAGTCAATCAGGCGACCTACGTCTCCACCGACACCAAGCAGAAGGACTTCGACCCCTATAAGCTCATCCCCAACATCCACAACGACCAGTTCGACATCAAGCAGCAGCGGCACGAGCTCGACCTCATCAAGAAGCTAGACGAGCTGAACATGGCAGACACACAAGCCGATCCTCAGCTCGAAGCCACTATCGGCTCCATGGAAACCGCCTACCGCATGCAGACGGAGGCGCCGGATGTCTTCGACGTACGCAAGGAAAGCGAAGCCACCATCAAGATGTACGGCGAGGGCAGTACCGCCCGCGGCTGCCTCACCGCCGCACGCCTCATCGAAAAAGGCGTCCGCATGGTGCAGGTCTACTACTCCCAGGGCGATCCCTGGGACGCCCACCAGGACATCCAGGCCCACCGCAAAAACGCAAAAGACTCCGATCAACCCTTCGCCGCGCTCGTCAAGGATCTCAAAGCCCGCGGCCTCTTCGACGACACCATCATCGTCTGCGGCTCAGAGTTCGGCAGAACGCCCGTCGTCGAACTCGGCGGCTCTGGTACCCACGCCGGCCGCGACCACAACCCACACGGCTTCAGCATGTGGCTCGCCGGCGGCGGCATCAAAGGCGGCATGACCTACGGCGCCACCGACGACTTCGGCTGGAAGGTCGTAGACAAGCCCGTTCACGTCCACGATATCCACGCCACCATCCTCTACCTCATGGGTATCGACCACACCAAGCTCACCTACCGTTCCAGCGGTCGCGACTTCCGCCTCACCGACGTCTCCGGAACGGTCATTCACGATATCATCGCCTAGTCAGCGCTGCGGGCACAGCTGTCATCCAGCTTTGTCCGCGCCTCAACTACCCGAAGGAAGAACACGTAGATATGAAGCACAGGAAACTGGTAACGGCCGCAGCTGTTTTTACGCTCTCTTTCGCATCCACCATCGCCGTAAACGCAGCCGACAGGTCAGACGAACCCCAGACCATCGAGGTCCACAGCAAGAAATTCGCCTACGAGCCGGCCGAGATTACCCTCGTCAAAGGCACAACTTACAAGCTCCATCTCACCTCCGATGACGTGCCCCACTCCCTGCGCATTAAGGCTCTCGGCTTGAACGGCACAATGAAACCCGGCACGTTCAACGACGTTCTCTTCACCCCGGATCAAAGCGGCGACTTCAAGGCAGACTGCGGCCTCTACTGCGGCGTCGGCCACACCAAGATGTCTTTGACCGTGCACGTTACGGATAAGTAAATGCGTTCCTCCAAACATCTGATCCCCGTCCTGCTGGCCGCTACACTACTTACTGGCTGCCGCGCGAAGGCACCCTCCGCGACTGAAAGCAAAGCCGTCAACTGGACGAAGCGACACGTCACGGTCGGTGGCAAGAACGACAAAAACCCCGTTCCCGCCACCCCTGAAAACATCGCCGACGGCAAGCAGGCCTTCACCTCATACTGCATGGTCTGCCATGGCCTCGATGGCCAGAACACCGGCGTCCCCTTTGCCGAGACGATGTCCCCGCCCGTCCCCTCGCTCGCCAGCCCACACGTCCAGGCTTACACCGACGGCCAGTTGAAATGGATCATCGAAAACGGCCTCTATCCCTCCGGCATGCCGCCCTCAAAGGGTGTCTTCAGCGACGACGACATGTGGCGCATGGTGCTTTACATCCGAAACCTTCCCAAGCAGGGAAGCCTCGGTGAACCCGCAGTCTACGGCGGCAGTTCCAAATAACGAAAGCTAAGTTCTACGGAACCCAAGCTTTGGCAGCCTCGTTTGGTGACGTCAAAACCCACACTCAGCCAATGACAACCGGCCTATCGAGGGTGGGCATCCCACCACGCATGATTGAGAGCCGCCGCAACTTCATCTCTTCCACAACTAAGACAATCGCCATCTCCTCGCTCGCCGCCATGGCCCAGGCGCAGGAGTCGAACCGGGTTCAGCTCTCTCAGATTCACGCCACCGACGAGAAGCCGGAGACAACGCCGACCCTCGAAGAACCAGACAAGCAGATCGGGTACGCCATCGTCGGCTTGGGGCGTCTCTCTCTGAATCAGATCCTCCCCGCGTTCGGCCGCTCCAAAAGATCAAAGCCCGTCGCCCTCGTAAGCGGAGATCGCGATAAGGCTAAGAAGATTGCATCTCAATATGGAATTCGCGACTCGGCTATCTACGACTACAAAACCTACGACAATCTAGCCGACAATCCTGAAGTCCAGGCCATCTATATCGTTCTGCCGAACTCGATGCACGCCGAATTCGTCATCCGGGGAGCGAAGGCTAAAAAACATATTCTCTGCGAAAAACCCATGGCCACCAGCGTCGAGGACTGCGAAAAGATGATCGCAGCCTGTGCCGCAGCCAACGTGAAGTTGATGATCGCGTACCGGCAACAATATGAGCCCAATAATCGTGCCGCGTCCAGGCTGCTCTCAGAAGGAAAGCTCGGAGCCCCGAAACAATTCATCGCAACCAATTCGCAGGATCAGGGCGATCCCACTCAATGGCGGCTGAACAGATCGCTCGCAGGCGGTGGCTCCATGCCCGACGTCGGAATCTACTGTTTAAATGCTGTGCGATTTCTATCGAAAGAAGAACCAATCGAAGTCATCGCAAGCCTCTATCAACCAACCAGCGACGAGCGCTTCAAGGAGGTAGAAGCATCCTGCCAGTTCATCGCACGCTTCCCCTCCGGCCTCACCGCAATTTGCAACTCCGGCTATAACGCGCATAAATCGCAGGTCTATCGCATCGAATGCGAACGCGGCTTTGCGGAGATGAATCCCGCCTTCGGCTATGTAGGAAACAAGCTGAGCTGGACGCAACTAGTCGACGGAGCCGACACGAAGACACAGCCGAGTATCGGCGATAAAGACCAGTTCGCGTTGGAGATGGATCACTTCTCGCTATGCATCCAGCAAAATCTCCAACCGCACACGCCGGGCGAAGAGGGACTGCAGGATCAAAAAATTGTCGCTGCCATCTACGAGTCCGCACGGACCGGCAAGCCGGTAAAGCTGTCCGTTCCACAAAAGCCGACGCGCGGACCCGAACCGAAACAGGAGGAGTAACCGCGACGAACTCCGACTCTTTATCTGTATTACGAGCGCCTGCCTTATGCGAGTATTCTCTGCATGAGTGTTCTAGCCTCAGCGTGTCGAAATCTCCTGCTGGGATTGGGAACGATGGCGGTATTCGCCATAGGGGCCGTCGGACAAGACCTGGAACCACGGGCCTACTCCGCTTCCCCTGTAGGAACATCTTTTGTCGGTGTAGGCTTCGGTCGATCCAGTGGTGACATCTCGTTCGATCCAACGGTTCCGATTACGAACGCGAGCGCCACGCTGTATTCTCCGGCGTTCGGGTTTGGACAGACTTTTGCTCTCCTTCGACGCCAGGCACTCATCACGGTCGCTGTGCCATACGCGTGGGGAAACGCTTCGGGCGACGTCGGCAACAATTCGCAGAGCGTCTATCGCTCGGGACTGGCCGATATAAAGATGCGATTTTCATTGAATCTGCGCGGAAACCCCGCAATGGGGTACAAGGAGTTCGCAAAGCGCCCGCATCGTAATTTCATTATCGGGACCAGCCTGACCATGACCTCGCCCTCCGGTCAATACGACAATACAAAGCTGATCAACATCGGCACAAACCGGTGGTCGTTCAAGCCGGAGATCGGAGTGTCGTATCCGGCAAAGAAGCTGGACCTGGACCTGTATGCCGGAGCGTGGTTCTTTACGGAGAATCGAAGTTTTTATACAGGCCACTCCACTCGGTCGCAGGGGCCACTCACGACGCTTCAAGCTCACGTAAGCTATACCGTGCGGCGCGGACTTTGGGTGGCATTCGATTCGACCTGGTACGGCGGCGGAGACGTAACGGTAGACAGCGGGACACCCTCGGAACGGCAGGCAAACTCGCGGTTGGGCGGAACGGTGTCCTTTCCGCTGGCCAAACGGCAGTCGTTCAAAATTACATACAGCTCTGGCGTCAGCGGTAGGATCGGATCGAAGTTCACCACCGTCGCCGGCGGCTGGCAGTACGTATGGTTCGATCACCGCTAGATCTGCGGATTCCAGCGTCTGAACCTGTTTTGGTACAGGTTATCCACTGATATTTGATGGTTTACCGTAATTTCTCTTGATTGACGCGGGTTTGCCACGCATACTCTGAAAAGAGTTTGCTCTATGTGTAAGACGGTTGCCAACCGAGACACCGACGTGACCCGATATAGCCGTCAAGACGTTTTGCGAATCCTTCACTTGCATACCCGCCAGCTTACGGCGTGGGAGCGAGCCGGCCTCATATCCCCCACCGAACATTATTCTTTTGAAGAGCTCGGCCAGCTCCGTACCCTGCGAGATCTTCAGGCCACCACCCGCATCTCCGTAAAGAGTATCCGCGTCGCTGTGGACGCCATGCAACGTGTCGCAGGCATGCGCAACCCTTTGCTGGAGGCCACTGCCGTGCGCCGCGGGTCGCGGTTGTCGTTCCGCTACGCCGGCGCGCTGGTCGATCCACTGACGCAGCAACTAGCCTTCGACTTTGAGACCACGCCGGAGCGACAGCTCAAGGTGGTGGGCGCAGCGGTCGTTAGCCCCACACGCCAACTCGCCGAAGTGCAGGAGATGTTTTTGCGAGCGGTGCACCACGAAGAAAACCCTGCGACGATACCCGCCGCAATCGAGATCTATGAGTCGATTCTGACCATTCAGCCGCGCCACGCTCCAGCCCTCATCAATCTCGGAACGATCCATTACAACCTGCGAAAGTACGAGCAGGCCGAAAGCCTCTACCGTCGTGCGACCATCGCCGACCCCGAGTACGCACTCGCCTTCTTCGATCTCGGCAATGTGCTCGACGAGATGCAGCGCCTCGATGACGCAACTGAGGCCTACCAGAAAGCAGTAGCCTTGGTCCCGCAATACGCCGACGCGCACTACAACCTTGCCCTCGCCTACGAGCGCCAGGGCCACCGTCGCCGAGCCCTTCGCCACTGGCTGACCTACGCACGGCTCGACCCCGTCGGACCATGGGCCAGCCACGCCAAGGACCAGGCGCGAAAAATCCTCAAAACCGAGAAGCTGTCCATCGTCAGCCGTCGCGGACACCTCGTCAAAGTAGCCGGTTAACCACCGTAATAACCGTTCAAAATGAACGGCTATTCAGTCGACACTCCCAGATGCTAGACTCACTTTTTCCTGAGGTGAGTAGATGGCGCAGCAGCCCGGGCCAACAGCCCTGACGCAATTGAGCGAAGACGAGCGGATGTTCCGCGACACAGTCCGGCAGTTTGCCCTCGAGCAGATCGGCCCTCTCGTTCGCGGCATGGACGAAGCCCAGCAGATGGACGCCGCCCTCATTAAAAAGCTCTTCGAACTTGGTCTGATGGGCATCGAAATCCCCGAAGCATACAACGGCTCTGCCGGAACCTTCTTCGAAGCCATCCTCGCCGTCGAAGAAATCTCCTCCGTCGATCCCTCAGTTGGTGTCCTGGTCGACGTCCAGAACACACTCTGCATCAACGCCCTCGTTCGTTGGGCAAACGAAGAGCAAAAGGCAAAATATCTCACGCGTCTCGCAGTCAACACCATCGGAGCCTACGCATTAAGCGAAGCCTCCTCCGGCTCCGATGCCTTCGCCCTCCAGACCCGCGTCACCAAACGTGGCGAAGACTATGTCCTCAACGGCCAGAAGCTCTGGATCACTAACGCAAAAGAAGCCGGCATCTTCATCGTCTTCGCCACTCTCGATCCTTCCGCTGGCTACAAAGGCATCACAGCCTTCCTCGTCGAAAAAGACACCCCCGGCTTCACCCTCGGCAAAAAAGAAGACAAGCTCGGCATCCGCGCCTCCAGCACCTGCGAACTCATCTTCCGCGACTGCGTCATTCCCGCCTCGCAAGTCCTGGGCGAACCCGGCAAAGGCTACAAAATCGCCATCGAAACCCTCAACGAAGGCCGCATTGGCATCGGTGCGCAGATGCTCGGCCTCGCCCAGGGAGCATGGACCCACGCCGCAAAGTGGGCCAAAGAGCGCAAGCAGTTCGGCAAGCCCATCGTTGAGTTTCAGGCCATGCAGTTCCAACTGGCCGAAATGGCTACCGACATCGAAGCCGCCCGCCTCCTCGTCTACAACGCCGCCCGTCTCAAAGACGCAAAGCTCGACTTCCTCAAAGAAGCCGCCATGTGCAAATACTTCGCCTCGCAGGTAGCCGAGCGCGTTGCCAGTCTCGCCGTCGAAGTCTACGGCGGCTCCGGCTTCGTCAAAGATTACCCCGTCGAAAAGCTCTACCGCGACTCCAAGATTGGCAAGATCTACGAGGGCACATCCTTCATGCAACTGGCGACGATCGCCAAGCTGACCCTCGGCCGCTTCTAGCCCAAACCGGTCCAAGCCGACACGTCTTACACTGGAGGTAAGGTCTTATTGGAATGAAAGTTAGCTCAAAGCCCACACCGCGCACCCCTCTGCCGTTTCTCGGCCTCGCCTGCGCGGTTGGCGTGTCGACCATCTACTACAACCAGCCTCTGCTGGCATCCATGTCGCACACGTATAACGCCACATCCGGCCATACCGGTTTCGTTGCCGTGGCCACCCAGGTCGGCTATGCCGTCGGCCTTCTCCTCTTTGTCCCACTCGGCGACGTCCTCGAGCGCCGCTCCCTGATGATGCGCATGTACGCCGCCGTCGCCGTCGGCCTGCTTCTCGTCGCGATGGCTCCCACCCTCGCCTGGCTCATCGCAGGCAGCGTCCTCATCGGAATGCTGGCCTCCGTCACCCACATCGTCCTCCCCATCGCACCCGATCTCGTCTCCCACGAGCAGCGCGGCCGCGCCATCGGCATCGTCATGACGGGCCTTCTTCTCGGCATCCTCCTCGCCCGAACCTTCGCCGGCTGGGTCAGCCACATCCACGGCTGGCGCTATGTCTTCGTTGTGGCGGCAGTGCTCAACGCAAGCTTCGTCCCTCTGCTCCGCCGCGTCATGCCCAGGCTTCCGCCCAAGCAAAACCTCAGGTACAGCGACGCCATGCGTTCCCTCTGGACGCTCTTCCGCTCCCAGCCCCTCCTGCGTGAGTCCAGCATCCTCGGAGCCCTCGTCTTCGCCTCCTTCAGCTGCTTCTGGACCACCCTCGCCTTCCTCCTCGACCATCACTACGGCATGGGCGCAGGCGTCGCCGGAACCTTCGGCATCGTCGGAGCCGCAGGAGCCCTGGTCGCCCCCATTGCCGGACGACTCGCAGATAAATTCGGCTCCCGATGGGTCATCTCCGTCGGCATGGCCTTCCTCGCCGCCTCTTACCTCATCCTCTGGGGCGGAGAGATACTCTGGGTTTCAACCGCAGGCCACATGGCTGTTCTCGTACTCGGTGTCATCGTTCTCGATATCGGCGCGCAAATGTGTCAGGTCGCCAATCAAACCCGCATCTTCGGCCTCGTCCCTTCGGCAAGAAGCAGAATCAACACCGTTTACATGACGGTCTACTTCACCGGTGCGGCAGTCGGCTCTGCTCTGGCGACCACGGCCTGGGTCCACTGGAAGTGGAACGGCGTCTGCATCCTCGCCCTCGGTTTCATCGCTCTCGCGGCACTCCGCCACGCAACCGGCCGCCGCGGCATCGATCGAGGCCAGCACCTGCACGCCACCCGCGAAGACGAGTTGATGGAAGCCTAAGCTCAAAAAAGCCGTTGACATGATTCCATTCGGCAGGTAAATTTGCATACCAACTAGTGGGTATGCAAATGAACGTTACCAAACACGACTCGAAAACCAAGCTTCTCGACGCCGCCCTTCACGTCATCCGCGCCAAAGGTTACACCGCCACACGCATCGAAGACATCTGCGAAACCGCCGGTCTCACCAAGGGCAGCTTCTTCCATCACTTCAAAAGCAAGGAAGACCTCGCCCTCGAAGCCGCCGAGCACTGGAGCTCCGTCACCGGCGGCCTCTTTGCCTCCGCGGCCTTCCACTTCCTGCCCGATCCACTCGACCGTATCCTCGGCTACATCGACTTCCGCAAAGCACTCCTCCAGGGTGAGCTCCCGCAGTTCACCTGCCTCGTCGGCACCATGGTGCAGGAGGTCTACGACACACATCCCCTTCTTCGCGACGCCTGCGACAAAAGCATCAGCGATCACGCCGCCCACGTCCAGGCCGACATCTCCGAAGCCATTCACCAACACGGCATCCACGCCGACTGGACCGCCGAGAGCCTCGCCCTCCACACCCAGGCCGTTCTTCAAGGTTCTTTCATCCTCGCCAAAGCCAAGGGCGGCCCCGCCGTCGCCGCCGACTGCATCGACCATCTTCGCCGCTACATCCAGCTTCTTTTCACCCAACCCAATCCAAGGAGAATGTCCCATGACGACCAGCCAACTGCAATCAACTGAGGCTCAGCCCGTGCATCTCGATCCGCCCCGCTTCGAAGACAGCGCCGCCATGCTCATCGCCGGGCTCCGCGGCCACTTCACCCCCAAAACAGCAAGCCAGCTCTCCACACAATGGCTGCGCTTTATCCCTCACATCGGCAACGTCGCCGGCCAGATAGGCCGCATCGCTTACGGCGTCTGTTTTCTCTCGTCCGACGGCTTCGACTATCTCTCCGGCGTTCAGGTCTCAAGCTCCAATGGCCTGCCCGCGGACTTCGACGTCGTATCCATCCCCGCGCAGCGATATGCAGTCTTCGCGCACCACGGCCACGTCTCCAAACTAGGCGAAACCTGCGACGCCATCGAGCACGAATGGCTCCCGCGAGCCGGCTACCAACATCCCGAAAACTCGCCCAATTTCTTTGAGCGTTACGGCGAAGGCTTCAACCCACAGACCGGCACCGGCGATATCGAGATATGGGTTCCCGTCAGCTAGGTCATCACCCAGCAAAAGGAGAAACGTCATGGCATCTGCCACTCTGAATGTCCGTCCATCCACCGACGAAACCAACATCCTCGCTCTCATCGAAGAGCATCACAAAGCTCACCACAACAAAGACGCCGCCGCCATCGCCGCACCCTTCACTCGCGACGCAGCTATCTACAATCTCGCCCCGCCACTCGCCCATCATGGCGTCGATCTCACAGAAAAGCAGGCATGGCTCGATACATGGGACGGCCCCATCGACCTTGAATCTCGCGACTTCAACCTGACCGTCAGCGGCGACTACGCCTTCGGTCACGGCTACATCCAAATGACCGGAAGCCCCAAAGCAGCCGGCCGTCAGATCAGCTTCTGGATGCGCTCAACCATATGTCTCCATCGCGAAGGAAGCTCATGGAAGATCATTCACGAACACACATCAGTGCCGTTCTACATGGATGGAACCCTGCGTCCCGCCTTTGACCTCAAGCCCTAAATCGCTGACGAAATTATCGTGTATTAAAGTCTTCTGTCCTACTTGGAACAATCCGGGTGCCCCCTCCTTCGCGTCTTTTGCGAAGGTGGGATATCGTGCGCAGCACGACCGCACTCCTTAGCCTCAGCCTCAAAGCAAGACTAGCCTTAAATATAAAATCCACAGTTCCAAACGGAAGAAGCCACTCGGACCCTAGAAGGGAAGTGGTGAGCGAGGCAGGGCTCGAACCTGCAACCGTCAGCTTAGAAGGCTGATGCTCTATCCATTGAGCTACTCGCCCATCGTGGGGTCCTTCTTGATTGTAGCGGGGAAGCAGAGACACAGGGAGTGAGGTTGAAGGAACCATCACTCTCCTTGCTTTTAAAGAAGCGCTCCTGAAAATAAATATTGCGAAAACACCTTCAAATTCCGCCCATTTTTCGCATGTCAAGTCCCGAAATAGCGAATACCCGCGTCAATCAAGGAGATTCGCATTGCAAAAGAGTTTCCCTCAAACCTCTAAAATAGATACATAGAGAAAAATGCGAATTCGAGGAGCATAAACCTCGTCTTTCGATGCCTGAACCGTCCTAAGTCCTTACGCTGCAGGATTTTGCCTGTAACTCCTTTGTTTGGAAGAATTTAGCTTGTGCCCTCCAAGCTAAATTATTGTAAACATTGACGTTACTGGCGAGAACCGGGGGAGGGGGTACCCTCTCTAAAAAACTGGCTAAGCGAGCGCAAGGTCTTTCGTCCGCAACAATGCGGCGACATCCTTCAACGCTGCACCCCAGTTTTCCTCTGCACTATGCGCGTCGTGGCCCAGCGCTTTGACGTAGAGACTGATCGCGAAACCCTCCTGCGGTCCCGTGATATCGACCATTGCAGGGCGAAGCACGCAATCGAGCATCACGTAAGGATGATCGAGCGGCGCAGCACGGCGGTCGAGCCGGTGCAGCAGTTGCTCATGCTGGTGGAACGACGCGAAGATCGAGCGTTCCCTCCACAGGATGTCGATATAGCTCGCGAATCCCGCGGGTGTTTCGTCAGCCAGCTGGTCCAGTTCCAGGCGAAGCCGACTCAGTTCGTCGGCATCGTTCACTGGCCACGCATCGCACTTCGCCGTGAACACGACGGACCGCGATGCGTTGAGCGCCCGCAACGCATGCATCAGCGGCGGATACTGCTCAGCCTCGGGCAAATGGTCGAGATCGTAAGGGTTTTCGCGCAAGTCGATAAAGTGCCGATCGGGGTTCGATGGATCAGACCACGGAACCACGAGCACGGGATCGTCGGCGGAACACTCAACTGACCACTCTGAGACCATCCGTCAATGATATCTGCTTCTCTGGCCGCGAGTTGCAGTCATGCCTGGCTAAGGAGGAAGCGAAGCAGCGTATGTTCGGCCCAGTAGCCGTCATATCCACTCGCCGAATCAGCCGCCGCAAGAAACGCGCAGTGACCGCCATGAAGTGTCTCGATGTAGGTGATGTTCGGATTCGCAACGATGACCTCGCGGCTCTCAGGCAGGATGCGCAAAAATGGATCGTCCAGGGCATGCAGGATCAGCGTAGGAACCACAATCCTGTCGAGCACACGCGCAGCCGCCGCACGATAGTAGTAGTCATCCGCGCCCGTAAAACCGGAATAGAACGCCGTGATTCGGTCGTCGAACTCCCGTATCGACCGAATGGCCGCAGTCCGATTCACATCGTAAGCGCCAGGAAACAGCGCTGCCTTGCGCCGAAACTTGCGAAGCAGAGCGCGCAGGAACTTGATCTCGTAGAGCCGGTTTCGCGGAGCGTGAAGCGCATCAGCAGACGGAGCAAGATCTACCGCCGGAGAAACGCCGATAACGGAATGAAGCTGCGGTGGAATCTCACTCCCAAGCTCACCCGCGAGCTTGAGCACAAGGTTGCCGCCCATCGAGTACCCGACCAGCGAGATGGACTCAAGCCCATACTGCTCGATGAAGAAGCGCATCACCACCAGCACATCACCCGACAGTCCCGAGTGATAGAGCGTTGGAGTCAGCGCCTCGGTGCCGCCGCAGTTCCGCATATTCATGCGGATGATGTTGCATCCGCTCTGCCATAACTTATTGGAGTTCCCCACGACGTATTGCGAGTTGGAGGAGCCTTCGAGGCCGTGCACAATGATCACCGTCGGCCGCGACGCCCGCACGCCTTTAGGCTGCCAATGACAGTCGCAGCGCACTCGGCTCGCGATCTGGCTGTCGGTCGCAGGAGAAACCTCAACGAGATGCGACTCCGCAGCCGGCAGCATGTCGACGCGCGGCAGGAAGTTACCCGCAATGGTCTGGACGTGACCATTGCGCAGGAAGCGGCGCGGTATAAACTCCGCGGCGTGTGTCGCGATGCTTTCCAGCGTAGTTGTCATCAGCTCCTTCCTGCTTTAGCAATATCGGCCAGAAAGGAGAGGGCATTGAGCGCTCCGCTGGGCTCGTCCTCGTGCTTGAAGTAGATATAGACATCGCGATTTTGAGCCAGTGCAGTAAAGCGCCGGGCAAACGCGTCAATCTCTTCCGGCGAATACGCTCCAGTGCGGCGGAGGCGAAAGCTCGCATAGCTCGAAGAAGTGTGGACTTCGGGTGTTGCAAGCTCGTCGCTCTCGGCGACGCAAAGCGCGGCATTATGCGCCCGCAGAACCGAGTAGGTCTCCTCCGTGAACCACGACTCGTGGCGAAACTCAAACGCGATAGGAGTTGAACCAGAGGTTTTGAGTGCAGGCAAGGCAAGGAAGTCGGCAAGACGCTGTGAGTCCGCCTTGAAGTTAGGCGGAAGCTGGAAGAGCAGAAGGCCAAGTTTGCCGGCCTGACGAACAGGTTCGAGTGTCGAGACGAACTGAGCCACATCGCTGCTGCAGTCGCTGAGTCGCTTGAAGTGCGTAATGCGTTGCGGAGCCTTGAAGCTGAAACGGAAGTATGCTGACGTAGCAGCCAGCCAGCCCTCGAGCATATTGCCCGTGGGTAGAGCGCGGAAAGTGTAATTGACCTCGACCGAGGTTAGTTGGGAAGAGTAGAACTCGAGGAAGCGCTTAGCGGACGTGCCTGCCGGATAGAAATCCGGTTTCCACGTGGGATAAGCCCAGCCCGAAGTTCCGGCGAAGATCCGTGCCGAAGCCGCTGATTCAGCAACCGCAGAGGACGGAAGTGGAACTTGGGATACGCGGGGCAAGGTTTGACCGCAGTTACGATGGAGTTGTATCGAAATTTTTGGGGCGGCTAGTGGGTTTCGAACCCACGACATCCGCTGCCACAGAGCGGCGTTCTGCCACTGAACTATAGCCGCCGTATACTGAGAATTATAGCACCGAGGCTCCCGCGAAGGCGATTTACCGCAATTTTCGCAATCGACAGGAAGCAGACAGAGAGGGGCGGATGCCTTTCGCAGCCAAGCCCGAAATCCTTTCACCACGCGTCAAAAGCGGCAAAAAGATCTTCGACGACGAAAATCTCGATCTGCTTTCGCACCTTCTCGACGACTTCATCAAAGTTCCAGGCACCCCGGTCCGCTTCGGTCTGGACGGCATCGTCGGAGTCATCCCCGGCATCGGCGATCTGATCGGCGGCATCGCCTCCTGCATCCTCATCATCGCTGCGTGGGTTCGTGGCGTCTCGTATGGAACGGTTCTGCGAATGGTCGCAAATGTCGGGATCGAGGTCGTATTCGGCAGCGTTCCGATACTCGGAGACATGTTCGACATTGCATGGCGAGCGAACCGACGCAACTACGCCCTTTTGACGGCTAGCATCTACGAGCCGCGCAAATATACGATCCAAAGCTGGTTCTTCTTGGCAGCGCTATGTATCGTGTTGGCTGCGTTGGTCCTGCTGCCAATGCTCTTCCTTACGTGGCTGATTACCCACGTAATGCGGTCGGTCTTCGGTATGGATCTCCACTTCCACACCTGGTTGTGAGCCCGTATCGCAGGCAATGCGATAAACTAAAACAAGTCGGGGCGTAGCGCAGTCTGGTAGCGCATCTGCTTTGGGAGCAGAGGGTCGGGGGTTCGAATCCCTCCGCCCCGACCATTTCCTTTCCGGCGTCTAGTTGGCGATTCCTCACAACTCAATCGTTTTTGAAGACTTGAGGCAAAGATATACTCGACGGATGATTCGAGCGTGCAAGAAGCTGCTGTTCCTCTTCTTTCTTTGCGTTACCGTTCACTTACATGGACAGGATCCGTTCGACGGTGGTATTGCCATATCGCATACCGTAGGTGACGCGCACACTTTGTCCAATCGAGCTATCGAGGCCAAGTGGAACATCGATAAGAGTCATTTCGAGAGTCTGTCGCTACTGGACCGCCTGCATCAGCGCTCTCTTTCTATTCCATCCTTGTTTGGTATTCTCTTCGCCGATGGCAGAATTATTCGCGCACAGGAACTGCACTTCATTGCTCCGCCAGCAATTCAAACTCTTAAGGCCGATGCAGTCGCATCACGATTTTCCGATCGCGTCAGCGGTAAGGAATTTACGGGTGTCCTCGAAGACGAAAATGGAGACATACGTGTTGAAATATCTCTCGTCCTAAGGGATGGGTCGAGCTATCTGCGCGAGATGATTACAATTTCGGCTCCACATCAGGATCTTGCTATGAGTGACGTTCGAATGATTGATTTGCAACTTCCTGAGGCACAAATATCCGGAACAGTTGCTGGTTCGCCGATCGTCGATGGCAATTTTTTCCTTGGATTTGAACACCCCCTAGCGTCAAGCAGCAAAGTCGGAGATGAAATCATCGCCGACCTGAAAAGAACACTGCCCCTGCGGAAGGGACAGTCAATAACATACTCGTCCGTAATTGGAGTTGCGCCTCCGGGTCAGATGCGAAGAGCGTTTCTTACGTATATCGAGCGTGAGCGAGCGCATCCGTATCGAACGTTTCTGCATTACAACACTTGGTACGATCTTGGTTATTTCACCCCCTACGATCAGGCTGGAGCAATCGACCGAATCAATACGTTTGGCCGTGAGCTCCACGAAAAGCGCGGAGTTACACTCGATTCTGTTCTTTTCGACGATGGATGGGACAATCATGCATCGCTCTGGAAGTTTAATCCGGGATTCCCTAATGGCTTTGCTACCATCCGCGAAGCCACCAATCGGTATGGATTTGCATCTGGAGTCTGGATGTCGCCATGGGGCGGCTATTCAAAGCCGAAACAGGAACGTATTCAATTTGGCAGGAGTTCAAGATTTGAGATTGTGGATGGTGGCTACGCTCTTTCCGGGCCAAAGTATTACGACAGTTTTCGCGACGTTTGCCTTGAGATGATTCGCAAGTATGGAGTCAATCAGTTCAAGTTCGATGGAACGGGAAATGCTGACAGGGTCTTCCACGGAAGCCGCTTTGACAGTGACTTTGATGCGATGATCCATCTCATCGGCGAGTTGCGTCATGAGAAACCCGACATCTATATCAACCTTACGACCGGGACGACAGCCTCGCCTTTCTGGCTGCTTTACGCCGATTCGATATGGCGAGGCGGCGAAGACCAGGAACTCGCGGGGATCGGCAACAACCGTGAACGCTGGATCACCTATCGGGACGCAGATACGTATGCACACATCGTGTCACGGGGCGGGTTATACCCCCTCAACTCGCTGATGTTGCACGGCATCATTTATGCGCGGTATGACGATCAACTAAATACCGATCCGGGCAATGACTTTGCGAATGAAGTACGCTCATACTTCGGCTCAGGGACGCAGTTGCAGGAGATGTATATCACTCCATCGCTCCTGTCGACGCAGAACTGGGACACGCTTGCAGAGGCGGCAAACTGGTCTCGGACGAACGCCAGCGTTTTAAAAGACACGCATTGGGTCGGCGGCGATCCAGCATGGCTCAAGGTTTATGGTTGGGCATCTTGGACACCGCAAAAAGGGATCCTGGTGCTTAGAAACCCTTCCGACAAACCGCAAAGCATCACAATCAATCTGGCAAAAGCGTTGGAACTTCCAGAACGAGCTGCCCGCTCTTATTCAGCCAGCAGCCCATGGAAAGCCGACGCGGAAAACTTACGAATCGATCTGAATGCTTCTACGCCTCATGAATTCAAGCTAGCTCCGTTTGAAGTGGAAACGCTGGAACTGATTCCTAAATAAACTTCCATCAAGCGACCTGACTTTCCTGTGGTAATCCCACATAAACTGTGGCATCCTGATGTGGTCATAACACAGGAGTGCTGCTGCCATGCCCGAATCCAAGCTCGATCTTCTCCAGGGAACACTCGATCTTATGGTGCTGCAAACGCTCACCGCGATGGGGCCTCTACACGGGTACGGTATCGCGCGACGGATTGAGCAGGTGAGTGAAGACGAGATTTTGCTGAATCAGGGAACAATCTATGCCTCCCTCGTTCGTCTCCAGCAGAGAGGATGGATCTCAGCCGCTTGGGGAACCTCGGATAACAACCGTAAAGCCAAGTTTTATTCAATTACGAAAAGGGGCAGCAAGCAGTTGGCGGAAGACACCGTTCATTGGCGTCGCCTGACGGGTGTGATGGGCCGCGTGCTGGCGATGCAGGAGGAAGGTGGCGACCTATGATGGACTCACTACTGCAAGCGATCAATCGTCTCCGTTCATTCTTTCGAAAAGAGCAGTTGGATCAGGATCTCGACGCAGAGATGACGACACATCTTGATCTGGCCGTCGAAGAGAACATTAGCTCTGGTATGTCCGCGGAAGAGGCACGTCGACAGGCTCTCATCCGTTTTGGGGGCATGGAGCAGGCGAAAGAACGCCAGCGCGAAGCGCGCGGACTTCCCGCTCTCGATGTGCTGTTGCAGGATCTTCGCTATACCTTTCGATCACTGCGTCGCGATCGTGTCTTCACATGCATCTCTGTGCTGATTCTTGCATTGGGCATCGGAGCAAATATCGCGGTGTTCAGTGTCGTCAATACAATTCTTCTGCGCCCCCTGCCCTTTCATTTTCCACATAATCTCGTTTGGATCTCCGCATCCAAAGAAGGAGCAGGTGGACTTTCGTCCGCGACTTATTCGGTGGACGCTTACGATCAACTCAGAGCGCAGAGTCACTCTTTCCAGGATGTGACGGGATACTTTGCTTTCTCTTCCGACAATAACTTCAGGTTGACTGGACGTGGGGAACCGTTACCGGTCACCGGAATCGCAGTAGCCGGCAATTTTTTTCAAACGCTTGGTGTTGAACCATTGCTTGGACGTTTGTTTACAACAGAGGAATGTCTCAAAGGGGGTAGACCAGCGGTGCTGTTAAGCCAGCCCTTCTGGCGACAGCAGTTTGCTGCTGATCCTGCAATTATCGGCAAACCGGTCTCACTCAATGGTCAACCGGTGACGATTGTCGGTGTGCTTCCTTCGACTTTTGAATTTGGTTCCGTCTTCTCACCCGGCCTAAAGGTCGATCTCATTGTGCCGCAGGTGATGGACGACATACGCGACTCCGGAAATACACTCGCACTGATTGGCCGTCTAAAGCCCAAAGTGACCGTGGAGCAGGCGCAGAGCGAGTCCGATCTACTCTTTCCTCGTTTCTTTTTCAGTCTCAAACATCCGGAATACGGAAAGGGCTATACGGGAACGCTAACGACCTTGAAAGACCACGTAAGCGGAAAGCTACACCGCTCGTTGGTTGTCTTGTGGTGTGCGGTCGGCCTCATTTTGTTGATCGTGTGCGTGAACCTATCTAATTTGTTGCTGGCACGAGCAGCGACTCGCCGCAAAGAATTTGCCCTGCGCAGTGCATTGGGCGCCGGCCGGGGAAGACTCATCCGCCAATTGCTTACAGAGAGTTTTGTGCTCTCTGGTGCTGGCGCAATATTTGGTCTGGCGTTCGCTTACACGCTTACCTACTATCTTGCTCATCAAGGATCGATTGCGTTGCCTCTGCTCAGCAGTGTGAGTGTAGACCGCACGGCGCTTGTTTGGACGCTTCTCATTACCGTTGCAGCTTCTGTTCTCTTCGGCCTCGTTCCGGGCCTGAGGATGTCTGGCGACAATCTGCAGGAGGCCCTGAAAGATACTGGCCAGGGAATGAGCGAGGGGCGAAAGCACGAACGCCTAAGAGCAGCACTCGTGATATCCGAGGTCGCACTGGCGTGTGTTCTGCTGACGGGGGCTGGCCTCCTCTTGCGAAGCTTCCTTCACGTATTGGACGTTGACCTTGGATTTCAGCCCAGTCGCACGGCTGCGCTGCAGGTGGACTATGACGATGGGAACAATGCAGAGAAGCGAAGCGCAATTCTGCAGGAAATGATAAGCAGGGTTGAAGCTATCTCCGGTGTCGAGGCTGCTGGTATCACGGACAATCTGCCTCTCGACCGAAACCGAGGTTGGGGTTTAAGAGCTAAAGGGAAAGAGTATCGCCCGGGAGATACTCAGGATGCGCTCGTGTACATCGTGACACCCGGCTACCTCCGTGCCATGGGGATGCGTCTGCGAGAAGGGCGTGATTTTGGATGGAGCGATCGGCCTAAGAGTGAACCTGTTGTGATTCTCAATGAGACTGCAGCTCGTCAGCTTTGGCCTGGACAAGATCCGATTGGACGGACTGCCCTGATAAATACCACCGACACTCGTGTCATCGGTGTCATATCCGATGTCCACGAGAACAGTGTTGAAGGCGAGGCAGGATGGCAAATGTATCTTTCCGCTAGCCAGTTCGGCCCGATGGGAGCAGAGCTCGTGGTTCGCACGAAGCTTCCGCCCGACGTTCTGGCGTCAACCGTGATGAGCACGCTGCGTCAAATGAATCCGAACCAACCAGCGACAGTGTTCCGGCCCATCCAGCAGTTTGTAGACCACGCAGTTTCGCCCCGTCGCTTTTTCGTTCTGCTCGTCAGCACCTTTGCTGGTTTTGGTCTTGTCCTCGCATCTCTGGGCATCTATGGAGTGATCTCTTATTCAGTTACTCGGCAAACTCAAGAGATTGGGATACGTATGGCTCTTGGCGCTACCGCTAAACGGGTGCAACGCGATGTGATTGCCAAGACGTTGCGCCTTGCATTCTTCGGCATCGTTTTGGGAACGGTTGCTTCTTTTGGCGTTGCGCTGTGGATAGCGTCGCTTCTTTATGGAACAACAGCGACCGATCCGACAACCTTCGTTGGGATGATCTTGCTCCTTGGGGCGGTAGCGTTTCTTGCAGGATATTTTCCAGCACGGCGCGCATCCCGCATCAATCCCATGATAGCCCTGCGCAGCAACTGATAGATTCACGGCGCCACAGAGATGGGCGCCGGTTTTCCAGACTGTTTCCATCTACCATGGACATAGATCATCCATGTCCGAACAAAAACCTCTCTCCCCCGAAATCCTGTTACACATCATCCAGTCGCTTAGCGTTCCCATGCACAGCCTCGTCGCTGTGATTACGCTACTCAATGAAGGCGGAACCGTACCATTCATAGCGCGCTACCGTAAAGAAGCAACCGGTAATCTCGACGAAGTACAGATCCGCAACATCGAAGAAAAGCTCGCCTATTTCCGTGATCTGGTGGCGCGCCGCGAGACGATCCTTGCATCCATCCTTGAACAGGGCAAGCTTACCGATGTTCTCAAAGCTCGTATCGAAGCCACCTTCGACAAAAGCGAGCTGGAAGACCTTTATCTTCCCTACCGTCCGAAACGTCGCACTAAGGCAACCGTTGCTCGCGAAAAAGGTCTGGAACCTCTCGCTCTCTACTTGTGGGCGCAGGCGCCTACAGGACAACTACTGTCCGAGCTTGCCACCAGCTTCATCAATGCAGAGAACGAAGTCAATACCACTGAGGACGCTCTCGAAGGCGCACGCCATATTGTTGCCGAGCTCATTAGTGAGGACGCCGATCTGCGAAAGGCTCTGCGTCATCTCATGTTTGAGGAAGGCATTGTCGTTAGCCGCAAGGCAATCGACGCTATCGACGAACAGGAAAAATTCAAAATGTATTATGAGTATCGTGAAACCGTAAAGACGATACCATCGCATCGAATGCTTGCGATTCGGCGAGGCGAGACTGAATCTGTCCTCTACTTTCTCATCGAACTCGACTCTCTGCGTGCCGCGTCTCTCCTGCGTTCGCGCATACTGCGAAAACAGGGCGATTGGACACCGCAGTTAGAGTTATCCATCGAAGATTCATGGAAACGTCTGCTTAATCCCTCGATCCAGGGAGAGATTCGGCTTGAGTTGAAGAAGCGCTCCGACCTGGATGCCATCCAGGTCTTTCGCGATAATTTGCATCAGGTTCTTCTCGCTCCACCCGCCGGCCCCATTTCAATTTTGGGTATCGATCCAGGATTGCGCACAGGTTGCAAAGTTGCGGTCGTCGACGAAACAGGAAAATTTCTCGCGAACGACGTGCTTTATCTCCACACCTCAAAGAACAGTGCTGAAGGCGCCCCAAAAATATTGGAGACGCTGCTACTGCGGCATAATGTTCGTGCTATCGCCATCGGTAATGGAACGGCATCGCGCGAGACGGATGCTTTTGTTCGTGACTTTCTACGCGAAAGACATCTGGATAATATTTTTTCCGTTACGGTCAGCGAATCGGGTGCGAGCATTTACTCCGCTTCCGACATCGCACGTCAGGAGTTTCCGGATCTCGACCTGACTGTTCGCGGAGCCATCTCCATCGCGCGTCGCTTGCAGGATCCCCTTTCAGAGTTAGTCAAGGTCGATCCGAAATCCATCGGTGTCGGACAATACCAGCACGACGTTGATCAGCGTCAGTTGCAGCAGTCCCTCGAAGCGGTCATCGAGACTTGCGTCAATCGCGTTGGCGTCGATCTCAATACATCCTCGTGGACACTGTTGCGCTACGTCTCTGGCATCACGGAGCGTATCGCTCTTAATATCGTCAGCTATCGAAATGAGAACGGACAGTTTCGCTCACGCACACAGCTGAATAAAGTTCCTGGAGTCGGCCCGAAAACGTTTGAGCAAGCTGCCGGCTTTCTGCGGATTCGCAATGGCGAGAATCTGCTCGATATGACCGCCGTTCACCCGGAATCCTATCCTGTCGTGGCACAGCTTGCGAGTGTGCTGCAAGCTTCTGTCGCCGATCTGATTAAAAATCCGCAGCTGTTGACGAAGGTTGATCCGAAGCAACTCTCTGCAGGAACTTATACTCTGAACGATATTCTAGAAGAACTGCGAAAGCCGGGACGCGATCCGCGTGATAAGTTTGTTGCACCCAGCTTCAATGAGAAAGTCCGCGAATTCTCTGATGTGCAGCCGGAGATGATCCTGGAAGGCGTCGTTACAAACGTCACTAAGTTCGGCGCTTTCGTCGATATCGGGGTTCATCAGGATGGTCTAGTCCATATCAGCGAACTCTCCAATCGCTACATCAAAGATCCAGCAGAGGCTGTAAAGACAGGTCAGATCGTAAAGGTAAAGGTGTTGAGCGCGGACGCGAAGACAAAACGTATCGCTCTGTCGATCAAAGCTCTGCAGGGCCCGTCGCAGCGTCCTCAACGTGTGCCACAGCAGAAGCCGGAACCAACACTTAATGAAAAACTCAACCTTCTTGCTACGAAATGGAAAGTCTCCTAGCAGGGAAAGAGGTTTTCGTTGTCTTTTGCTTTCCGCAATTCTTATGAAAAAAGCGGAAGACGCAATTCCGCTATGCATCCAGCCTGACCATCGGTACGGTTTGCAAGCTGTACAGATCCCCGGTGTGCCTGTGCGATCTGTTGGGCGAGCACCAGACCGATGCCCGTCCCACTCGGCTTTGTCGTGTAGAACGGCACAAAAAGGTTTCCCGCGTTTGTCAATCCTGGTCCATTGTCGAGTATGGCGATGACGACCTCACCGCCGACGGTCTCCCATGCAATCTGTACCTGCGGAGCACCTTCGCCTGAGGCGTCCGGACTCAGCGCAGCCTCCGCCGCGTTACGTACTAAATTGATGAGCGCCTGTTGGATATGATCCGCATCCACCATCAATGTCATGTCCACTGTGCTTGTGATGCTGACGCGGATTCGCGTCTCGAGCCGAGCTACCCGTTCAATCAAGGCACCCAGCGATACTGACTCGAGCTTCGGTGCAGGTAGACCCATCAACTGGCGATATGCTTGCAGAAAACGATTCAAGGACTCTGCGCGGTTCTCGATCACCTCAAGCCCGGTCTCAAAGTCACTTTCACCTTTACTCTCACCCTGTAAAGAAGCAAGATGTGTCCGTAGAGTACCGGCGATCGACTTAATCGGTGTGAGCGAGTTGTTGATCTCATGTCCCAGCACGCGGATTAGCCTTTCCCACGCAACTCGTTCCTCCTCACGCAGCGCAGCGCTCACATCGGAGAGGACTAGAAGCGTATGTGGCACGCCACGTAGACGAAAACTTGTCCGCTTAATCACCCACCGCGAAGTCTGTTGCGCGCCGCCAATTGAAATCAGATCATCGTCATTTGCGTTCAGCAAATATTCCAGACTCAGCTTTTCAGCTGAGCGCCCAAGTGCCGTCTGCCCACGCAATCCGAAGGATCGCTCACCAGCTTGATTTAGCAGCTTTAGCGTGCCTTCGCGATCAAACGCCAGGACTGGCGACTGCATAGAACTCATCACGCGCTCTACAAGCGCCATCGCCTCCAGCGAGCCTGCTCGCTGTCCCTGCAACATAGAGGCCAGCGCATTGATCTCAAGAGCGAGATCGCCCAGGGCGTCGTTCCTTTGACCTCCTCGAGCTCGAAACGAGTAATCATCTTCGCGCAAAGAGGCCACCACATTCGATAGTGTCTGCATCGGCCGAGTGATCTCTTCTGTCAGGAGTGAAACGGCAAACGCCCAGCCTGCGACTAGCGCTACCATCACGATGCATTGGATCGAAATATCAACGGAATGCTGCCACAGAAGAATCCAGCAGAGCAGCAGCGTAGGTAATCCAAATAGATAGAGCCAAAGTCGCAGTCGCCGCTCGAAGCTGAGTCGCCGGCCAGATGCACTAAGCGGTAATCGCTTAAGCTGCGCCTTTGCCCCCGACTGTTCGTCAGAGGCCATACTTCTCTATCCGTCGGTAAAGCGCGCCTCGACTCAGACCCAGTGCATCGGCAGCATGGCTTACGTTGCCGGCCGCTCGTGCCAGAGCCTTTCGAATCAGAATCGCCTCCACAGTCTCGAGACTCATCTCATCAAGGCTCTGCGTGGATGCTCGCTGTGCGTTCAGCCCCAGATCAGCTGCCTCGATACGATCACCCCTTGCCATTAGAACCGCACGCTCGATTGTATGGTCAAGCTCGCGTACATTACCGGGCCAGTTATAGTGCAGCATCAACTGCAGTGCCGCAGGTTCTAGTCCCTGAATTGGTCTACGGTAACGTGCAGACCAGCGCGAGAGAAAATAGCCGGCCAGCGAAGGAATGTCCTCACGTCTCTCCCGCAATGGCGGTAAGCTGATCTCAACAGTGTTCAACCGAAACAGTAGGTCCTCGCGGAATCGTCCTGCCGCACACTCCGCTCGCAAATCTGCATTGGTTGCTGAAAGCATCCGAACATTCACGGTCTGAGTTTTTGAGGAGCCAACCCGCTCTAATTCGCCTGTCTCCAGAACACGCAGCAACTTTGCCTGTTGCCTTACCGGAATATTCGCAATCTCATCGAGAAATAAAGTGCCACCGCTGGCTAATTCAAACCGGCCAATGCGGTCTGTGCGCGCGTCGGTGAATGCTCCCTTCACATGGCCGAAGAGTTCGCTTTCAAATGTTCCTTCCGGAAGAGCGCCCGTATTAACCGCCACCAGCGTCCGATCTGCCCGCGCCGAAAGCCGATGAAGAGTCTGCGCTACCACCTCCTTTCCCGTACCATGCTCGCCGGTAATGAGTACGTTAGCATCCGATGGGCCCACCCGCGCCATCGTCTCCACCACAGGCCGCATCGACGGTGCCGATGCGATAAAGTCCGGCACTCCAGAGGTTCTGAGTATCCGATTCTCTGCTTCAAGCCACTGGGTTCGCTTCTGGCTGCGATGCAACTCCATCTGGGTCCGCAGAATATTAAGCAGCCGCGCATTCTCCCACGGCTTCTGGATGAAGTCACCCGCCCCGCGTCGCATTGCTTCCACGGCGAGATCGATGTTTCCCCACGCCGTCATCACCACCACAGGCAATTGCGCATCTATCTCCTTTACTCGAGCCACCAGGTCAAGTCCTTCCTGTCCGGAAGTCGTGTCACGGGTGTAGTTCAGGTCGATCAGTACGCCGTCGAAGCTCTCGTTCGCCAACGCCTCCAACGCCAGCGCTGGTGTCCGCACCATCTCCATCTGGTAGCCTTCGGGCTTCAACAGCAGCCGCAATGCCTCCAGAATATGAGGCTGATCATCGGCAATCAGCAGCCTGCAAGGCGTCTCTGCTCCAATAGTTGCCTTATCGTCTACGCCCATGTCTTCCACCATCATGCAAAACCGCCCCGCTTCGATTACTGTGTGCCCGTAACAGCGCCCGCTCTTGCCGATTCTATCGAAATAGAGTTTGCGTCCAGTGTCGATCCAACGGAGCGATCCAGTTCAATCTTCGCTTTTTGATACGCTGTCAGCGCAGCAACCAGTGTAGACTCCGCCGCAGCAAGGTCGCGCCGGGCCGTCAAGGTTTGGTAACTGGAGCCAGCACCCAATTCCTGTTCCTTGCTTGTAATCTCGAAAGTTTTTTGTGCCAGATCGCGCGCCTTCCGGGCAGATACGACACGCGCTTCGCTCTGTTCCAGAGCATACTGCGCATTTCGAACTTCAATCCGAATCTGTTTCTTTAACTGCTGCAGCCGTAACTCCGACTGTCTCGCCTCTAGCTCCGAACGGTACTGGTCAGATTTTGCAATGCGATTACGCAGAGGAACATTCACCGACAGCCCAACATAATAGTCCGGAGCAGAGCCGTTAAACGCATCCTTTACGGATCCTCTCCAGTCTCGCGGAGATACCGACTGCGTACCTGATACAGGGTTCGGTATACCAGCCAATCCCGTGCCGCCGTAAAATGCCGTCAATGCAACTGACGGAAGTAAGGCATTTCGAGCTGCATCACGGCTGATACGCCGGCTATCAAGATCAATAGCTGATTCCTCTAACTCCAACCGGTCGCGCAATGCCTGCGCGATAATATCCTCCGTTGGTCCTGTCGCCGTCGTTGTGTTCTGTATTGTGCTTTGGTCGATCGGTCGGACTGGCATCGCCTCTAGAATTGGATCGTCCAGGTTCTTTGTCAACGCATTCTTGATCAGCAGCTCCTGAAATTGAAGCGTCGACTTCGCGATCGTCAGGTCCTGTTCGCGATTGGCGACCTCGGCCTCAGCTTTCATCACGTCCATCGCTGGAATAGCTTGCAACGTCAATTGCTTTCTGTCGTTGTCCAGAGTCTGATTCGCAAAGTCCAGTGATCGGCTCTTCACCTGCTCGTCTTCGTAAGCCGCGACCAGATCCCAATACATATCCGCGATCTGTGTAATCGTCGTTACGACCTGCAGTTTGAACGCTTCATCCGAAATCTTCTGATTATTCTTTGCGATTCTTAGATAACGCAGATTAGGCCCAAAGCCAAAGCCAGCCAATAACTGTTGCTGGAATGCAATGTGGTAATACGAATTCAATGTTGGGTTCAAAATACTGTTTGGACTATTGGTCGTTCCGCGATCGTTGTCGAAGACTGCGGACAGCGTCGTTCCAGTAGGGAAGGCCTGTGAAAATCCAATATTTCCAGTTGTAATGTTCTGCTGCAGTTCTTGAACCCCGTAGATAGTAGTGCTCGATAGTGGCTGTGTGTAATGCTCAATGTTAAACGCACCTGTGATCATCGGATCGTACGAGGAAACATTTGTTCCTGTACCTAGCGTCGACTGCACCTGACCTGATGCGCCCGAGCCTGCACCCCCGGCACCGGCCGACGTTCCACCTGCACCTGCACCACTCGATGACGAGCCGAAGCCGCCAACACCGCCGCCCGGTGTATTCTGCACAACGCCGGTATTTACGCCGCGAAAAAATCCGCCGGCCTGCGTTCGCAGAACATCGGCTTGCGCAATTGGAATGTTGTAACGCGCGATCGCCAAATCCAGATTGTTCTCAAGCGCCAGCAAAATGGAATCTTTTAGCGATAACTCTAGCACTCCATTATTTATTAGCGAATCGATCCTGGCTGAATTGGCGAGGTTCGGTTGCGGCACGAGTGTCGCCCGATATGTATTGATCGGATTGCTGGAGTGTGGAATATCAAGCCGTAGCGTTGGCGTCGGCGCAGGCGCGTCCTGCTGCGCAAATCCTGAAGCGCCTGCTAACACGATCAGACTGATGCACCCGACAAGGGAAGCAGGCCTTATCACTGCTGCACCTCCCGCGCGTTCACGCCAGTATCGGCAGTGTCGGCGTACAGCCATCCATCTCGCAGCTCAATCGTCCTTGTGCCATACGTGGCATTCGTCTCAGAGTGCGTCACCTGGACGATCGTCGTGCCGTCCTCATGCAGCTGCCGGAACATCTCCATAATCTCTTTAGCTTGCATCGATTGCAGGTTACCGGTCGGCTCATCAGCCAGCAACAGCGCTGGCTTATGAATCACGGCACGTGCAATGCCTACAAGTTGTTGTTGCCCACCCGACAGCTGACCTGGATACAAATCCTTCTTCCCTACAATATTGAAGCGATCCAAAGTGTCCGCGACCAAAGCCTGCCGTTCAGCCTTCGGAATGTCTTTGTAAGACAGCGGCAAATCGATATTCTCCGCCACAGTCAGATCATCCAGCAGATGATAGCTCTGAAAGACCATCCCAATCTTCCGTCGTGCCAGCTCGGCTCGCTGTTTGCGGTTCAATGTCTGAACTGGCACACTACCGAAATCAAACTCGCCACGCCACTGGTCATCCAGCATCGCCAGAACATTCATCAGCGATGACTTGCCTGCCCCCGAGGGACCCATGACAGTTACAAATTCTCCTTCGCGAATCGTCAGATTGATCCGGCGCAACACCCACGTCTCCGTGTGACCCGCCCTGTAGCTTCGTTCCAGATTTCTCAGTTCAATCATCGTCGCTGCTCCGTCCTCAAACCCGTATCTTCTTCAATCACTTCAATAACGTTCGCGTGCTAACGCTGTTTCGTCAAAATTGCGCAAAGCAACTCCTGTGTATCCAATAAGCACGACTGGATCCTCAATCTATTCGGTGCGCAACGCTTTCACAGGGTCGGTGGAAGCTGCACGCTGTGCCGGAATCAACCCTGCTGCACATGCAGACAACGCCAACGCCCCAACCGCCACTGCCAGCACCGTCATATCATGGCCTGCAACTTCATACAATTGCGACTTGACGTAGCGTACGCAAAGCAAGGCAATAGGAATTCCAATAGCTAAGCCAACGCCGGCCTGCATCATGGCTTCGCGAAGCACCATATTGACAACGCTGCCGCGCCCAGCTCCCATTGCCATTCGTATACCGATCTCGGGAGTGCGCCGCGCCACCGTGTAGGCAGTCACTCCATACAAGCCCACCGAGGCAAGCACTAGCGCCAACAGACCAAACATCAACGTCAAACGCGAAATCATCCTCTCCTGGCTGAATTGTCCTCTGATCTGTCCGGCGAAGGTGTCGTAGCGCGATACCGTAAGATTCGGATCGATGCCCGCCAGCGTTCGCCTTACCTGAGATTCCAAGCCTGGTACCTGGCCTTTCGTCTGCAGCATGATCGCACCCGCATACAGCGAGCGAACGTCGTTCATTGCATCCGTGTGGGCAACCTGCAGTAGCGGACGGAAGTACATCGCTCGAACCGGTTCGCGCACATTGTTGTACTTCACGTCCGAGACGACACCTACAATCTCAAAGTCACCTGAGCTCTTCACCCCAGAGATTCCGAAGTGAACGCCGATTGGATTCTCTCCCTTGGGGAAGAATTTTTTAACGAAGGTCTGATTGACGACCGCGACTGCAGTCGATGTTGCGGTATCCTGCGCTGTAATTCCTCTTCCGCGCAAAACGCGGTGTCCTACAATATCGAAGAAGTCCGGTGCAACCCGAACCCATGAAGCACCAACCTGATCATTCGGCCCGGGCTCTGGCCGACCCTGAATGATTACACCCTCGCCCCAGTTATCTCCTTCAAGCGGCGTATACAGAGACAACGCAACTCGTTCGACGCCGGGCAGCGAGCGCAATCCTTGATCGATCTTCTCGTAGAGAGCCTGTAAATGCTCCGGCTTGTAACCTGCGTTATCGGGGCTGAAGTGAGCGATGACACGATTTTCTGTCACTACACCGAAGTCCTGATTCTCCAGCCTATTCAAACTCTTCGCCATCAGTCCGGCTCCCACCAGCAACACCAGTGAAAGCGCTGCCTGCAAAACAACCAGCGAGCGTTGTAGCCATCCCGAGCGATCATTGGTCGATCGGTTCGATCCGCGCAGAGCCTCAGCAGGCTCCGAGTGCGACGTGATCCACGCCGGAGCAATACCGAAGATGAGGCCAGTTACAAGAGAAAGCCCGAAGGCGAACGCCAATACGGTGATAGACGGAGTCGCGTGGATAGGAAGATTGGTCGCATCTGGAAATGCCATGGAAAGAAGCAGCTTGGTTCCTGCATAGGCGACTACCAGTCCAGCCAACCCTCCCATGCACGAGAGAACAACGCTCTCAGTTAACATCTGCCGTATAAGCCTCTTTCGCTGGGCACCCAAAGCCATACGGATTGAAGTCTCAGCACGCCGTGACATGCCACGGACAAGCACAAGGTTTGCGATATTTGCACAAGCAATCAGCAATACCAGCGCGGAGATCCACATCAGCAGGCGCAGTCCCTTGCCGTACTGGTCCTGCATGTTTGCGATTCCCTCGCCGCCGGGTGTAAGAACCACATGCGATCTTGCCAGCTCCTTCTTCAGATCTTCCCTTTGATAAAGAGCTAGCTGCGAAATCCAGTTGCGAAGCTCACCGCTCATCTTCGCCTGTAGTGGCGCAATCACAGTTCCTGGCTTCACGCGGCCCAGGATGTAAACCCAGTTGGCCTCATGGCGGTGAAGCAGAGTCGTCGGCCCCATCACCGGTTCCATCGCCATCGGGATAAAGAAGTCGGGAGGTGAATCCGTCATGCGATCCCCGTAGAAGGCTGGCGGAGTAATACCGATAATCGTCACCGGATGAGTGTTCAACACAAAAGTGCTTCCCACAACAGACGAGTCCAGCGCATAATCCCGTTGCCAGGTTTGGTAGCTCATCACCACGGCCATCGGAGCACCTTCAACGTCATCAGTAGGAGCAAGCAGACGTCCCGCATAGGGTTGCAGACCAAACGTTTCGAAGTAATTTCCAGTTACATATTCGCCCCGGAGCGCCTTCGGCAGGGCATCGCTCTTACTGCTTCGCGCTGTAATGTTTCCATAGCCAATGCCGGACTGCATCGCAGCCAGCTGTTCGAACTCAGGCGAATTATCGCGAAGATGTTTGTAGAGATCGTAAGCGAACAACGAGTAGTCGTTATTCTCAGGAGTGCCTCCATTGACGCAGCAGTCGTCTTTGTCACCAACGCGTACCAGCGTCTTCGGATCGACGACCGGAAGATTTCGCAGTAGCACCGCGTGAACCAGCGTAAAGATTGCCGCGTTCGCTCCAATACCCAGAGCCAGCGTTAATACTGCCGTCAGCGTAAAACCGGGCGCTTTCCGTAGTTGCCGCAGAGCGAACTGCACATCCTGCATCAATCGATTCATCGCTATCTCCTTACAGCCAGCAAGTCCAGTCCTGCGTCCTATCTAAGCCACTTGTTCATGTCTGTGCTCCCACCATGCAGCTGCGACATTGGCATGCACGTCTTCAAACAAGGCATGGACGCTAGGCACTGGCACACTCACTTCAACGCTGTACTCACGAAGGCCCACAATCACCGTAAATCCTGGCGTCGCTTCCATAGAGCATCGCTGCGCATGTAGCCGCTCCACCTGGTCGGCTGTCGACTGCCCTCGACTCGCGCTCACGCGTAGCGCATCTCCATCAGCCTGCCAGAAGAATGCAGCATTGCATCCAACACCTACCGCTATCGCCAGCACGATTGCCGCCGCAACGCCCGGCATCTCTTGAATTTCGCTCTTCACATCGCGCAACAACTCCGCCATCATCTCTCTACCTCCGCGAGCAGTTGATTCAGCTCGCCCTCCGCCACAACCTTCCCGTCAAACAGATGGATCTGGCGCTCTGCATGAGCAGCAAATCTTGGATCATGCGTCACCATGCAGATCGTCGCGCCCTCGCTGTGCAGTTCCTGAAGCAATGTCATCACGGCCTCACCGTTCTTCGAGTCCAGGTTTCCTGTAGGCTCATCAGCCAGCAGAATCGAAGGAGAACCAGCTAGTGCTCTCGCTACGGCAACCCTCTGTTGTTGACCGCCAGAAAGCTGTGCCGGATAGTGCCGCATCCGGTGTGCCATATTCACGCGCTCCAGTGACTCCTGTACACGCTTCTTTCGCTCTGCCGCCGGCATACCTGTTCGATACGTCAGCGGCAGCTCGACATTTTCCGCGACCGTCAGATCTCCAATCAGATTGAAACTCTGAAAAATGAACCCGATCTCCTGGTTGCGTATACGCGAGCGAGCGGCGAAGTTCAGGTTCGCGACCTCTTTTCCATTCAGTGTGTAGCGGCCATCTGTCGGTGTATCCAGCAACCCGATGATCGACAGCAACGTCGACTTTCCGCAGCCCGATGGCCCCGACATCGCCACATACTCTCCGCGAGCAATCTGCAGGTGAACGCCAGACAGCGCGTGCGTTTCGATCTCGTCCGTGTAGAAGATCTTCGTCAGATGCTCAATCTCAATAATCGTCTCAGTCATGCTCGCGTTCTCCTATGCCTATTCCAGGCGGATCTTGTCTGTGCTATCCCATCTGCTCATGTCTGACAGAATGACCGTATCGCCATCCTGCAAGCCTTCAAGTACCTGAATGCTATTAACCGAAGCCCGTCCAACTTTTACCGGAACCCGAACCGCCGTCTTACCATCCGCTCCCAGCTTGAACAGGCTGATCGTGCTGTGCTCATTGCCGAACGCCGGACGACCTACAAAGAGCACGTTCGTCATCCGATCCAAATCGATCGTTCCGTCCACGCTCAGATCAGGACGAGCACCCGGCGGCAGAGCGCCTGCCAGTTCTACGTCAACCGTGACCGTTCCGTTCACAACTGCTAGCTCGACTCGCATCACCTTGCCTTGGATCACGCCATTATGGGTATCGATCTCCGCCGGCTGGCCAATCTGGACATCGCGCGCCTGTGTCTCTGCAATCTTCAAGCTCGCCTTCAGTTGGTCAGGTTGTATCACCTTAGCAAGCGTCGTTCCCGGATCGACATGTTCGCCCACCTGATGCGGTAGATCCACAAGCACGCCGCTGATTCCTGCCCGCACGCTCAGCGCATCCTGCTGCTTCTGCTTTAGTGCCAGCAGAGCCTGTGCCTGTTGTACTTTTGTCTGTTGCACGGCGATCTGTGTTTCAATCGCCTTTTCATTCAGCGTAAGCCGCTGCTTTTCCAATCCGTCCCGTGTAGTCAGCTCATCCGCCTTGCCCTTGGACGCACTGTACGTCAGTCCGCTGATGACGCCGAGATCGTAGAGCGACTTGTCCGTCTGCGCCTGCAGCTTCGCCTGGCTAAAGTCCGCTCCTACAGTCGCTGCAGCGGCTTTCTGTGTCATCAGGTCACTCTGCAGCTTCGCTTGAACGTTGGTCAGATCGGCCTGCGCGGCCTTCAGTTGCAGTTGGGCATCCAGAAGCTCCTGTTGCACCTGTGGATCGACAAGATCCATCAACAGCGTATCCGGCTGTACCTTTGCTCCAGGCAGCACGCGAATCCGCACCACAGTGGCCGATGTCTCCGCAGGAATCAGCCGAATTCGGTCTTCCCGCGGCACCAGTGTTCCTGGCCCGCGTACCTGTACAAGCAGGGGACCGTGCTTCACCGTATCGGTCCATACCGTCGCGCGATCCACCGTGGGAGCAGCGGGCTTCAGCCGCGTAACGAAATACGCCAAACCAGCCAGAACCAAAACCCCAACTCCGGCAGCAATCCACTGCCGGCGCATCTTCTTCTTCTTAATGTCTGGTCTTGAAATATCCATCGCGCAGATGAGAGAAGCACGTTCAGCTCCAATCGTTGCCGACGTAATTTCAATAACTTACAAGCAGCAGGCCCATCGTAATGTCCGCAACTGGAACTGTGGTGTCCATTAATGAACACCAAGACACTAAATCGTAATAGTCGAATAACAAGAAGCCAGCCCACGCGTCGGAGTGAGCGTCAAATTCCGGGGCATGTAGGCAGGCAGATGCTCCAGCCTGACAGCCACGCTATTTGCAATGGTGGCGTTCGAGGAAACATCCCGTGTATGGGGAAGCCCCCACAACACACTCCACGACTCCTGGATCTCGTCCAGACCATGCACTGCGACATCCAGCTCCGTATAAGTCTTCAGCACCGCTGGATCGACAATCAGCCCCTGCTTGACGCACTTCTCGAGCATCCATTTAAGAGTGATGTCGGAAAGTCCGGAATTAGGGCATCCGCCGCCAACGCCGCTGTGACATCCGCTGAACCATACCTGCTCCAGTATCTGGCCAGGAACATTGTCACTCACCCACAACGTGGGTGGAAATGCCTGGCGACGTTCGTCAATGGAGATCGCATGATACGCAGCCTGCACCGATGCGCTCAACTTCGTATCCAGAAAGCCATACAACCCAGGATCTACACCGCCCACTACACTCGGTATACCCAATGACCCCACCGTGTCCCACACGCCAATCATGGCAATTGTCACGGGTCGGTTGCCGTAGTTCGCAATCAGCTTCGCTTTGGCAGCCGCCCGCTCCGGAGACTCCGGCTTCATGCGATACATATCGAATCCGTCCGAGATCGCAGCATCCGTAAGTTGCGCCGGTAAACCGCACGCCGCCAACATGCCGCCAATACTTCGCGCCGTATACGCGCCGCGGCTGAAACCAAACAGAAAGATTTGATCGCCATCGCTATAGTCATGCGCGATCTTCGTATATCCCTCTTTTACCTTGTCGAACAAGCCAGTCCCAAACGCGCCTGCCAGAATGTGCTGGAACAAAGGATCGCCCGCTCCAACCCCATCGTCATATCTTGGACACTGTGTCGCAGTCGTCGGCAGCGCCTTGTACAACTTGTAGACGTTGGTATCTGTAGTTGAAACTTTCGTGGGATCAGCCGGATGATTCCACGTTCCATCTGCGCAAAATATGATGTTCTTCATCGCCTACCCTCTTTGGCTCGCTCTGGAGCTATCAATATTAGGGGCCCGGTTCCCGTAGCAGTCCCTACGGCAGCAACATCCTACTATCTGGCGAAACCCTCTGCACGCAGATTGCAGTCACACAATGAACTCACGGAACCTAAGCTAAGGCTCGGCAATGGCTTGCAGCATTATTTTTTCGTCTTCGCTAAGCTCTGCTTCACGGTTCCTTTTGCTGCCATCAGCGTTTCGGCCTGAGGTGTGGCGCCCATCGCCTCCGATATCTGCCGACTCGCCGTACGCAGCGTCGCAATCACCTGCAGAATGCTGACTGTATCTTCAATCCGCTTCACATACGGTACCGTCAAGCCCGCCACAGCGTTGCCCTGCGAGTTCAGCACAGGAAAGCTGATATTGATGATGCCGGCAACTTCATAGCTCGCGCGACGCTCGTACCCACGCACACGTATCTTCGCAAGATGACTGTCCAGATCCGCAGGCTTCTTCTTTCTGGTCTCTAAAGCCCATTCCTCAATCGCCCGCTCACATGCATCTTCGTTCTGATAAGCCAGGATGACATGCCCCGTCGCTGCGTGCATCAGGTCTACCTTCGATCCCACCTTGACGTAGAACCCTGTTGACTGCGGCGAATCGACCTGCGCCAGAATCACGACATGGCCGCCATCAAGCACCCCAAGATGGCAGGATTGCCGCAACTCATGCGCCAGCCAGTGCATAATCGGCAGGGCCTCCGTCACCATCCGCTTCGTCGGTGGATGCTCCTGCGCCAATCGAAACAACCGAAGCGTCAGGTGATACCTTTCCTTATTCGCCGATTGTGCAAGATACCCGCGCTGCTCCAGGCACAACAGCATTCGGAAGATCTCTGACATTGTACGGTTCAGTCGCCGCGCAACCTCGCTGATCGTCATCCCTTCCGGCGAACCCGCGAAGAGTTCAAGGATGTCCAGGCCTTTTTCAAGCGCGGGAGTGGGGTAATACCGCTTTCCCTCACGTTGTTTCGTTGATGGCCGAGTGGTTCCTGATCGCATTGCCTCAAGGTAACAAAGGCCTTCCGGCATGTCGATCATTCATCTTGCCGAAGGCCGAGATTCCTTCAGCGTAGAGCCGCATAGTGCTTCGTCTCATTCGTCCTCGAGTTCAGCACATCAAAGCTCCCATCCTCACTACCGATAAGCTCAAGGTAGTGTCCCGCGCCCGTCCCCTGCAGATTCGCGATGAACTCGGCCGCTGTATTGTGTGCCTCGCCACCTTCAGCCGAGTAATGCAGTTGCCACAAAGTTTCCAGCCCCGGAGCCTTCGCAATCGTCTCCAGCGTCGGCGTAGACCCGCCTTTTTTCTCGCCATTGTTCATCAGGGCCACCCTCGCATGAATTGCATCGACCAGCGCTGGACTCGAGCTCTGATACCACCCATGATGCGAGACGAGATAGACATCCACCCGTCCCAGCTTGTCCGTAGGACACATTAGTTCCATCTCCTTGTCCCATGTAAGATCCCCAAGATCCAGAAGCTTGAGCTTTCCGAACGAAACCAGCACCCCCAGCGACCGCCCATTTTCGGTAACGTCCGCTGGACGTACCTCCACGCCTTTGCAGAAGGGATTCGCTTGTCCCGCCCCGGTCATGGCTTTATCGATAAGTTTTCCATCCCCACTGATCGCAGTTGCCTGCATTCCCGCAATCGGCAGGACGTCGCCTGGCTTCGCCACAATATGTTTGTATTTCCCCGTCTCCAGAATCTTTTCGTAGGCAGCGTATCCCCGAGCCGTATCGGCATTATCCAGCTCTCGATTCGGTCCATGATCGATAAAAGTTCCTATAGGAATTCGGTCCACCAATTGCGGTACGCCACCCACATGGTCTACATGGAAGTGTGTAATCAGCACGTAATCAATCTTGTTTACCCCGGCCAGCTTCGCCGCCGCAACGATACGGTCTGCATCGCGATACTCGTGACCCGGCCACCCCGTATCAATCAGTAGCGACTGCCCGGCAGGCGTAACAAACAGCGTAGATTGTCCGCCCTCGACATCGATCATGTACACGCGCAGCTTTTCCGTCGTCGACTCCTTACCCGCGGAGGCCCACACACTAGCCGAGACAAGAAACCCGATCGCAACAACTCCTCCAGCCGTACGAGCCCATCTTTGTGCAAGTCCCTTGATCATCTCTTCTCCGTCTTTGAGGTAAGACCACATCACGCCACAATCGAAATTGGTCCATTGAAGCCATACGAATCATAATCTTTCGGCACATCACCTGCTCTGCACCGATATAAGTTCTATTGCTCAATTACCCTCAAGTGGAGCAAACTGACGCATGAGGCACCCTCCTTCGCTCGGCAATCGATGCCTGCGGAAACACAGGAGAAACCGCCCTTCCCATAGCTCTCAAATCCGCGGATGAGTTGGGCAGAAAGTCGAGGATCTCAAGCTGAAATTCTGGAAAAAAGACTTTAGTCAGCCTGTTTTCATGCATCCGGCTATCTTTATATCGGGTGCAGTCTTGCTGGGCTGTCTTTTCGCCTTGCAGGAATGGGTCTACTCGCACTCTTGGAACTACCACATTAATCTGCGTCTTCTCCTGGCTGCTTGGGGCGTGCAGTACTTTCTGTGGGGAGTGCTCTGCTGGATCATCTGGTGGCAGTTTCGGCCGCAAATCAACAACGCGACGCCCCGCACCATCCTCACAATCTTTCTGCCTCTGAGCATCGTAATCGGCGTCCTCGAAGAAGTTATTTGGGTTATAGTTTTCCCTCAACTTCCTATGGGCCATCCGCCCATGCCATTCTGGCACCGTCTGGCATTCCATCTCGACGCCGAACTGGTCGACAACATGGTTATCTTCTGGTCGGCTTTCTTTCTCTTCCGAGGCATCGGCTACTACCAGCAGTACCGCGAGAAGGAACTTGCAACGACACAGCTACAGTCACAACTCGTCCAGGCGCAGATGCGAGCCTTGCGCATGCAGCTCAACCCACACTTTCTTTTCAACACGATGAACGGTATCTCCAGCCTCATGCGGAGCGATGTGGAAGCAGCCGACCTCATGCTGGAACAACTCAGCCGCCTCCTGCGTATCACCCTCCAACGCGGCGACGCACAGTTCATTCCGCTGAGTGACGAGATGGAGTTCATAGAGATGTACCTGGCCATGCAGGACCGTAGATTTGCCGGGCGTGTGCGACAGGAGATGAAGGTCGATCCCCATCTCCACGACGCTCTCGTTCCCACCATGATTCTTCAGCCCATCGTCGAGAATGCCTACGCCCACGGCCTCTCTCGCATGAGCAGCGATGGCGTGCTTCGGGTCGAAGCCTCATCCGAAGGCTCAAAGCTCTTTCTCTCCGTCACCAACTCCGGTCCTGGCTTGCGTCCGCCATCGTCAGTCAACGTCCCAGGCAAAGGCATTGGGCTGACCAATGTAAAGGATCGGCTGAAGATGCACTACGGCTCAGACCAGAGCTTTTCCATATCCGAAATAGAAAATAGCGCTGTCCAGGTAATTGTTACGCTCCCTTTGCAGCACTCAGCGCGTCCAATAGAGAAACCGGCAAGGTATGGTGCATGATGGTTCAGGCTGTTGTTGCAGATGACGAGGTCCTTGCACGACAGAAGTTGCGGCAGCTCCTTCGCGAGATACCTGAAATCGAGGTCGTCGGCGAAAGCGCCACTGCCGCCGAGACGATCGATCTGGTGCGCGCCACCAAACCCGATCTTCTCTTTCTAGACGTCCGTATGCCCGACATGGACGGCTTCGACATCGTCGACGCACTCACATGTACCGGATGTCCTTCCTTACCCTGCATCATCTTCACGACGGCCTACGACCGCTACGCTCTCCGCGCCTTTGAGATCAACGCCGTCGATTATCTGCTGAAGCCCTTCACTCAGGACAGATTTCGCGCTGCCACAGAGCGCGCCTTGCAGCATATTCACTCCAAAAAGCATGATCCCCCTTCAGTTGCCCCCAAAGGAAGCAACGGCAAGGACTACACCACACGCATCGTCTTCAAATCAAAGGGGCGCATTATCTTCATGCCAGTCTCCGAGATTCTTTGGATCGGTGCTGAAGAAAACTACGTTCGTATCTGTACCCAGTCCGAGACCCATCTGCTCCGCGAAACGATGGCTCATCTCGAACAAAAGCTCGACCCGTCCGTCTTCCTGCGCGTCCATCGCTCGTCTATCGTCAACCTTCAATACGTCAAAGAGGTTCGCCCCGAGATCGATGGCGAATACGGCGTGCTCCTTCACAACGGTCAGAAGATCTCGATGAGCCGAAGCTACCGTTCCCGCATTAAATCCTGGCTCGAACGCTAAGCAGCGCCACTGCTGCTATTGGCCTTCCTGCCGCTTCAGCTCCGTCTTGAAAGCAAGTTCCCGTTCCGCAACATAGCTCTTATATCCTGCGGGATCGACAAATGCATCCGCATCGCCCTTCTTCATCCGGGCATACTTCTGTTCCATCCCGTAATAACCGCCGTGCGCTCCCAGAAAGATGTCGCACGGCAGGGAATTCAGCGTCCGAAACATCCTCTCGAAGTCCGTAGCTATCTGCGGATATCGTGCATTACCCACCAGCTTGTAACCTGAATTTACATTCGGGCTTCCCACAATCACCACGTTGTAAGTCCTGCCGCCATCGACCACCTTCATCGTCCACGTCGTGCATCCCTTCGTATGCCCGGGGGTAAGGTGCGCCACCAAGACAACATTTCCCAGCCTCACCTCATCTCCGTCATGCAACACGCGGTCCACCTTCGTCGGCGCAAACCACGAAGCCGTCGATCTCCCATACTGAAAGTCGCTCCTGCCGCCATCCTCGACCATTGGAACATCGGCATCCATCACCATGTACTTCGCTCCGGTCAGCTGCTTAATCAGCGCACTCCCCGCACAGTGATCGAAGTGCGCATGGCTGATCAGCAGAATCTTCACATCACTAAAACGAAAGCCCAGTGTCTCTATACTCTTTCGAAGCAGTGGCACTGAACTCTTCAAGCTGCTATTGATGAGAATGTGACCCTGCGGAGTCGTAATCAGATACGACGCCAGGTCTTTACTCCCGACATAGTAAACATTCCCCACCACACGATATGGAGGAAACGACTTCGTCCAATCCGGATTGGTTTGGCCAAGCAGGCTTCCGGTCAAAACAAACAGCAGCGTCAATAAACGAAGGATCATAGCCAGAGAATGCCATCGTAGGCGGTGAATATCCATCTGCACGCCCTCGAAAGCTGGTGCACATCTGGATACCCGCACAGCAGTTCACAGCGCTCACGTCATTCGTCACAATTCTCATGCATATCGAGCCGGGCGCAAAACGGCATACTCTCCTACGAATAAACTGACTCCCGAGGACGACCACAATGAAACAAGCCATGCTCCTTTTGCTTTTGGCTCTTCCACTTGCTACCCACGCTCAGGACCAATCCAAAAAGCCTCCCACGACCCTCCGAGGCGTCCTGCTCGAACAGCTCAGAACCACGCACAACGTGGAAGATTGGTTCGTCCCCGCGAACATAGCCGTCTCCGGTCTCACAGCGGAGCAGGCAAACTGGACCGACGGCAAGGGAAACCACTCCGTCGGTCAACTAGCTAACCACCTCATCTTCTGGAACCTGCAGTCTCTCGCGAAGTTCAAAGGTGAAACCCCGGCGAAATTCAGCGGCAACAACGACGAAACCTTCACCAGCTTCGACGCCAAGCAGTGGGACGCCACCGTCAAGCAACTCGACCAAGTCTTCACCGACTGGGAAAAAGCCGTTGAATCCGCCGACGACAAGAAGTTGGCCGAGTGGGCCTCTACCATCGCTCACATCGGCGCGCACAATGCCTATCACATCGGCCAGATCATCTATGTTCGCAAAGAGCAAGGCTCATGGGATCCAAGCAAGGGCGTCAAATAATCTCGCAGGCGCCCGCTTTTTTCCTTCAAATTCACCCCAGTGCAGACTATTGATCGTCTGAAGAATCCGGCTTTTTCCCCGGCTCCATTCGCAATACGCCAACGGGAGCCGCCAGGCTACTCCCAGCCTCTTCCACCGTCCGTATGATCTCCAGCATAATCTTCTCCTGCTCCCCCAGGAACACGGACCAATCCGCCCCTGGCCGACGAAAGTAAGCAAAAATCTCAATCTGTGGCCCCGACGGTGTGAAGTTAATTAGCCGCGCTCGCGCCGAATTTTTATCGAACTCCGCATGCGACAGCAACAACTGCAAAATCTTTTCGAGCACCGTTTTCACCACCGCATAAGGCGTATCGAACCGCAGCGTAAACACCTGGTGCAGCCAGAACTGATCGCGCAGTGAATAATTTTCCAGACTCGCTTCTGCGACCTTCGAATTCGGAATCGAAACCATCGAACGGTCCAACGTTCGCAGGCTCAGAGAGCTGGTACCGATGTCATCAACTGTCCCTGTGACCCCGGCGATCTGGCAAAAGTCGCCCACCCGGACCGCGCCGCGCATTACGATGGAGAGTCCGCCAAACAAATCCGACAAAGTCTTCTGTGCCGCAAGTGCTAGCGCAACGCCGCCAATTCCAAGGCCCGCGACCAAAGCCGAAACATTCACGCCAGCCTGCGTCAACAACACCAGCACCAATACCAGGCCCACCAGAATCTTGAATACTCTACCCAGCAAGCTGACAAACGTCGCCCGTTCCACCTGCATACGCAGCAGAAGCCGCTGGCGCATAATTGAGATGAGCATGTCCGTCACCCGCACCAACAGCCATGCCCCGCTTATCCACATCAAAGTGGTTCCTACAACACTCCAGTAGTGCCGGCCCAGAGCGGTGATGGCGTAGCCCGCCGCCAGGCGATTCATGAACGCCCCGATGAGACAGAAGAGCGGCGCTTTCAGGGCGCGCACGGATGTCTCTACACCCGCAGAAAATCTCTTCCTGAAAATTCTTTGAAATAACCAGAGCACCGCTCGTGTAACAAGACTTGCCACCCCAAACACAATGACTAGAGCAACGAGAATGACTCCCCACCGCCACAGTGGAACAGAGAGAATTCGAATATGTCGCGACCACGCTGGGAAGTGACTCTCATAGTCATTGTGCTGCTCGCTGGAGTAGGCCCCCGGAACGCGGTTCAGGGTTTCCTGCGAAAAAAGCCAGATAGGTGGCTCTCCCGGTCTTCTCACCAGATCGAGCAGCACGTCCATCTCGCCATCTGGAGTCTTTACGGTTCCGATCTTTTCTCTTGTCAGTCGAAGCTCATCTTCGACATCTCCCTTCGGGGACCGAGAAATATCGTCAATGCTGGTCGAGAGTCCCTGGTCCATCAAAAACTTCAACTGTACGATTAGCTCAGTCGTCTGCTCAGGTGACCGTTTCCCGTCCATAAATTTTGCAGCTTTGGCATAATCCTTCTCCTCCGCTGCCCGCAGAAAACCAAGTACAGTACCATGCGGCGAAGTCCGCCCCAGCGGATCCACCAGAGGAGTCGCAGCAGGTGCAGTACCTTCCCCAGTCTGTGCCGAACCTACGCCAGCTGCTGCTTTTACAGCCGAGGGTAAGTTCTGCCCGACCCCAACCCCACACTGCAAGAGCATCAGAACATAGAAGGCCCACGCCCAAACCCTGGCTCGGCCCCATCCTGCTTCAGTTTGCGGATAGCTCCCTGGCATGACCCTCCACGCAAATCGGCTTGCCTGCCCCACAACTACGCAAGTGTAGCGCGACTCAGGACCCGACACCCCAAAAGGGAAAAGTGCTCTCAAAATTCCTGAAAAATCTTCCTAACCGCCACCGCAAAACCTTGTCTAATGCCCTGAATGGAAGAGAACGACTACTCGATAGTCCGGGCAGTCCTGGCCGGAGACAAGGAAGCCTATGGCGCGCTCGTCGCACGCCACAGCCAGTCTGTCTTCCGTGTTGCCTTCCGCATCACCGGTGATGAAGCCGACGCGGAAGAAGTAGTTCAGGAAGCATTCCTGCGCGGATACCAAAGGCTCCAAAGCTTCGAGTCGCGCTCTCAGTTCGGAACCTGGATCTATCGAATCACCGTTAATTGTGCACTCAACATGATGACCAAACGAAAAGTCGAAGCCACCCACCAGATCGCCGAAGAAGCTGACCCCTCACAGCATCAGGTGCAGGTCGCTGACTCCGCCGCCGACCCGGAACGCCTCCTCATGAGCCGCGAAATCGAATCGATGCAAAAAGCCGCGATGCACAACCTCACCGCAACCGAGCAGACCGCCTTCGTCCTTCGCCACATGGAAGACCGCTCGACGGAAGAGATCGCCGCCGCGCTCCACATCGCCCCAAACGCCGCCAAACAAGCGGTATTCCGTGCCGTCCAGAAACTGCGCCGCAGCCTGGCGCCCCTGAGGACAAACGCATGAACCACCTGACCGAAGATGAACTCGTCGAACATTACTACGGAGAAGCACCCGCAGACGTCGAACACCATCTGCACGAATGCGACACCTGCGCCGAAGCCTACACCGTACTCCGCCAGGACCTCGCATCCATCAAGCCTTCCGTCGTTCCCATGCGCGATGCCTCCTACGGTGATCAAGTATGGCAATCCCTTCGGAGCTCTCTGCCTGCCTACGAACAGCAGAAAAAACAGAAGCGCCATTGGCTGCACTTCAATCTTCTGCAAGGCCTCAGCTATGCCGCCGCCTGCATCGTTCTCATCGCCGCCGCCTTTTTGGCCGGGCGTCAATGGGAGCATCGCCAACACCCCAACCTCCAATCGGCAGCCAACAATCCGTCTGCGCAGCAACCCATCATCCTCGTTGTCCTCGGCGATCACCTCGACCGTTCCGAGCGTCTCCTCGTCGAACTCAATCACGCCAACGACACCGGCGCCATAATGCCCGTCAAAGCCGAAGCTCAGGATCTCCTCTCGGCAAACCGGCTTTATCGCGCGAGCGCCACGCGCGCCGGCGATCCGCAACTCACCGCCGCACTCGACCGTCTCGAGCGTGTCCTTGTCGAAATCGTCAACGAGCCCGAAGGCTCAAGCCCTTCCCAACTCGCACGCCTGCAGAAAGAAATGAACACCGACGGCCTTCTCTTCGAGGTCCGCGTTCTGCGTTCCAGAATTCCGGACCAGCAGAAGAGCAGCGCCGTCCGCACGAAAGGGGTCTCCATCTAAATGAAAATCACATCTATATTTCTCACTGCCGTCCTCGTTTCCTCTGCTCCAGTTATCTTCGCCGCCGAGATAGCCCAGCCCGCCCCTGTCGCCGCCGAAGCCGCTGCCCAGGCCAGGGACAATAGCCTCTACGCAGACGGCACGACCGCCATCAACGAAGGCCGTTGGGCCGACGCCGCAAATCTCTTCAGCAAGGTAGCCCAGCAAGGTGGCGACCACGTAGAGGGCGCTCTCTACTGGAAGGCCTACGCCGAAAACAAGGAAGGGCAGCCCGCTCGCGCTCTCGACACCTGCGCCCAGCTTCGCCGCACTCATCCCAAAAGCAATTGGCTCGACGAATGCGGTGCTCTCGAGATCGAGATCCGCGGCAAGAGCGGTCACCCCGTCCAGCCTCAAGCCGAGCAGGATGAAGACCTCAAACTCCTCGCGCTCAACGCCATCATGCAGCAGGACGAGTCCCGCGCCATACCTGCCATCCAGCAGATCCTCAACGGCAACAACTCCGACAAGCTCAAAGAGCGCGCCCTCTTCGTCCTCTCCCAAAGTAACTCCAAGCAGGCTCAGGATCTCATCGGCCAGATCGCTCGCGGTCAATCCAATCCAAACCTCCAGGTCAAGGCGATCCACATGCTGTCCATTCGCGGCAAGCAATCCGTCGATCTCCTCGCAGACATCTACCAGCACAGCACCAACGACGCCGTAAAGAAAGCCATTCTCCAGTCCTACCTCGTCACCGGCAGCCCAGACAAACTCGTCGATGCCGCGCGCAACGAATCCAACCCACAACTCGCCAAGGCCGCCGTGCAATCACTCGGTGCCATGGGCGCAACCACGCAACTCCAAACTCTCTACACCGAAACCAAAAGTCGCGAGATCAAGGACTACATCGTCAGCGGCCTCATCGCCGCAGGTCCTAAAGGAGCCGAGGTCCTCGGAGCAATCGCAACCTCCGAACAAGACCCCGACCTGCGCCGCAAAGCGATCCGCAATCTTGGCATCGCAGGAGGCTCAGCCGCCGCGCCAAAACTCGTCTCCACTTACCAGAACAACTCCGATCCCGAAACCAAAAGAGCAGCGGTCGAGGCTCTCTTCCTCGCTGGCGACGCCCACGATCTTGTCACTCTCGCGAAAGCGGAAAAGGATCCCACTCTGAAGCAGCACATCGTGCAACAGCTCAGCTTGATGAAGAACCAGGAAGCCACCGCCTACATGCTCGAAATCCTCAAGTAATCACCGCCCACAGCCTAGGAGGCACTCTCGTGAAGCACAATCTTTTTCTCGCCCTCATCCTCAGCGCGTCGGCCATCGCCATCTCCGCGCAGCAACCCAAAGTCGTCAACACGCAGTTCAACACTGTGGCCGCCACCTCAGGACTGTCCGCGACGGTGACGCGATTTCAGCGCTCAAGTCAGCAGCTATGGATTGGATATGAGGTGCCTGCTCTTCCGCGAACGAATTTCTCTTCATGTTCAGATTCTGCGGGAGCATCACAGGCTGAAGATGGATGCTGTGGTGAATATCAACTCGAAGCAACCCGAGACGGCATGAGCACCACCGATCAAAAGCCGTCGCCCGCCAACATGTACGTCCTCCTCCGTCTCGATCACGGAGCCATCACCAAAGTCCGTCCCGCCAACCCAGGCTGCCGTCTCAACGCAGGCGGCGTCCCCTTCACATGGCTCACCGGCGTCCAACCTAACGACAGCGTCGCCTTCCTCGGCAAGCTCGCCGCCCAGCCCGATGACAACCAGAACAAGCGCGTAACCGAAGACGCTCTCGTAACCCTGGCCATGCACGCCACCCCCGCCGCCACCGAAACGCTAACCGCGCTCGCCACCCCCACCAATCCAGCCCACCTCCGCGAGAAAGCCGCCTTCTGGCTCGGAGCCAAGCGCGGACACGAGGGCTATCTCGCCCTCCAGCAACTCGTCACCAAAGAGCAGGACCCCAAGCTCCGCGAAAAACTAGCCTTCGACCTCTCCATCAACTCCGACCCCGCCGCAGTCGACGAAATCCTCAAGATGGCCAAGTCTGACTCCGACCCCCAGGTCCGCGGTCAGGCCATCTTCTGGCTTGCTCAGAAGGCCGGTAAGAAAGCCAGCGCCGCCATCACCGCCGCCATCGAAAACGACCCCGACACCGCGGTAAAGAAGAAAGCCGTCTTCGCCCTCAGCCAACTTCCTAAAGAGGAAGGCGTCCCCCAGCTCATGCACGTAGCCGACACCAACTCCAACCCCGTCGTCCGTAAGGAAGCCATCTTTTGGCTAGGCCAATCCAAAGACCCCCGCGCCCTCCAATACCTCGAAGCCGTCCTCAAGCGCTGAGAGGCAATAGCTAATCCGTGCTTTTACCGTTGTTTTCCTAAACCAGCCACAAAAGATCGGGTGCCCCATTCATCGCGGTCTCATCGCGATGAGTGGGAATCTAAACCTCTTCCTTGCCACTGTTGTTGCAATTGCTTTTGTTTTTCGTTTCCCATCCTGACATGCGAAGCTCAATCGAGCAGAGCATGAAGCCCAAGCGACTCAGCGACCATCCGCAACCGCTTGTCACGAGTCCATAACTGCGTATAAGGAGTAAGCAATACCGAAGCGAGCAAGTGTGCGTCGATGTATCCGATGCCGCGACTGAAAAGCGACCGGTGCTCAATCAAAAGCCGCACTTCATCAACCCGAGCCACCTGTGCCATCGGCAACGAGTCAATCTCTGCAAGAACCCTCTCGCGTTGTGTCAACGATCCCAAAGCCAATTCGCCAGCAACGAAAGAGTGCATCAGGATCGCACCACGGTTTAGCTCATCCCGAAGTCGAGGATCACCGAAATGAAAATGATCAACCCAAATTGACGTGTCCGCCAGAATCATCCTTCGTTCAGCCGTCGACGTGGTGGAGTCTCAAGATTCGGAGCAATTCCGCCCATCCGCGCAAGCCGACGAGCACTCTCCCGCTCGATTAACGCTTTCAGCGCCTCACGCACAATGGACGTCTTCTCCGAAAGGCCCGTATATTCCTCAGCCTTATCCAGCAACTCATCATCCAGCGTAAGCGTCGTTCGCATGCATCAATATTAGCATCATTTGATGCCTTTATTTATGCCTACTTATACAGCGGCTCTCTCCTCAGAATCGCAGAAATCCGCGTTCCTTGTGGAGATTCGCAGTCCTAGATCTTACTCTGCGCCAGGGTGTCAATCGTTGTTAAACCCTTCCTCCCACCAACCAGTAAGCAAAATCGGTTAGACTCCCTCTGTTCAGCTTTACCGCTAACCCCTGTAGCCTAAATCGACGTCGAACTGAAAAACAAGGAGTTGCACTTGATCGTCCCCTCCCGCTTCGCCATCCTGCGGACTACCGCAAAGATTCTGCTCTCTTCCGCAATCCTCTTCATCGCCGCCGCTCACGCACAATCCCCCAAAGATGTAGCCGACATCGTCAACACTCTCCCCCCGGACTCCCAAAAAGTCGTCGAGCGCCTCGGCACTCTCGACAACCTTCCTGCCAACGAGTGGCGCTCCCATGTAGGCGACCTCCCTCACGGCGAAGACCCAAGCCTCGACGACTCCTCCTGGCCTGTCGTCAAACCCCATAGCAAGTCCCCCAACGATTCCATCTGGTTTCGCCGCCTCGTCGAAATACCTAAAAACCTCAACGGCTACGACCTCACCGGAGCCCGTATCTGGTTCCAGTTCCGCGCCACCGCCAACGGCCCCATGCCGCAGATCATCTACTTCAACGGTCGCCGCGTAGCCCTCGGTGACGACCTCGAGCCCATCGTCCTTTTCGATCAGGCCAAGCCCGGCGACAAGATCCTTATCGCCGTTAAGCTCCTCCACACCGTCGACGTTAAGACCTTCGAAAGCGCGACCATGAGGATCGACTTCGCTCCTGGCCGCCCCAACCCCTCCGACCTCCGCACTGAGTTCCTCTCCAGCGCCGTCCTCCTCCCCTCGCTCTCCAAAAATCCCATGCAAGACCTAGCCACACTCAATCAATCCATCACCACCGTCGACCTCTCCGCCCTCGACGCCGCCAACCAGTCGAAGTTCGACTCGTCCCTCACCTCTGCCCGCCAAAAGCTCGAGCCCCTGAAGCCAGTCCTTCAGCAGGGCACCCTTCACCTCACCGGCAACTCGCACATCGACGCTGCTTGGCTCTGGCCCGTCACCGAAACCATTGACGTAGTCAAGCGCACTTTCTCCACCGCGCTCCAGCTCATGAACGAGTATCCCGACTACACCTACACCCAGTCCGCCGCCGCCTACAACGACTGGATCGCGCAAAAATACCCGGCCATCAACGAAGAGATCAAAAAGCGCATCAAGGAAGGCCGCTGGGAGATCGTAGGCGGCATGTGGGTCGAGCCCGACCTCAACATGCCCGACGGCGAATCCCAGGTCCGCTCCCTCCTCATCGGCAAGCGCTTCTTCCAGGAGCAGTACGGCGTCGACGTCCGCATCGGCTGGAACCCCGATTCCTTCGGTTACAACTGGCAGCTCCCCCAAATCTACAAACGCTCCGGCATGGACTACTTTGTCACCCAGAAGATGACCTGGAACGACACCAACCAGCTCCCCTTCAAACTCTTCTGGTGGCAGTCACCCGACGGCAGCAAGGTCCTCACCTACTTCCCGCACGACTACGCCAACAATAACCTCAATCCCATCCGTCTCTCCGCCGACCTCGCCACCGCACGCCAGCGTGCTCCCGGCATGGAAAAGATGATGGACCTCTACGGCATCGGCGATCACGGCGGCGGCCCTACCCGCGCCATTCTCGACGAAGGCAACCACTGGGCCCAGCCCGACAAGATCATGCCGAAGATGCAGTTCGGCGTCGCCCAGTCCTTCTTCACAGCCTCCGAGCAGAATCTCTCCCCCAACTCGCCCGTCTGGAACTACGGCTCCATCGCCAAGGGCTACACCTTCCCCACGCCCGACCCCGGCAAAATCGCCATCCCTACCTGGAAAGATGAGATGTACTTCGAGTACCACCGCGGAGTCATGACCACCCAGGCCCAGCACAAGCGCAACATGCGCGAGTCCGAAGAGCAGACCATCAACGCCGAAAAATACGCCTCCCTCGCCTGGCTTGAAGGCAAACCCTATCCCCACGCCGAACTGACCGACGCCTGGAAGAAGATCGCCTTCAATGGCTTCCACGACCTCGCCGCCGGCTCCGGCATCGGCATCATCTACAAAGAAGCCCAGGCCGAGTTCGACCAGGTCCGCTGGGCCACCAACGAAATCTCCTCGAACGCCCTCAACACTCTCGCCGCCGGCATCAACACTAAAGCCGCTGGCGACGTCCCCATCCTTGTCTTCAACCCACTCGCATGGAGCCACACCGGCATCACCACCGCCACCGTCCAGCTCCCCACCCCATCCTCCAACGGCCTCTCCGTCCTCGACACCCATAACAACGTCGTGCCGTCATCCATCGTCGAGAGCGACCCCAAGACCAACACCTACAAAATCCTCATCGCTGCAAAGGACGTCCCCTCCCTCGGCTATCAAGTCCTTCACGTAGCCGCCGGAACCAAACCCTTCGCGACCGATCTCAAAGCCACCGGCACCACCATGGAGAACTTCTTCCTCCGCGTAGTCGTCGATCCCGCCACCGGCTGCATCACCAGCCTCTACGACAAGAAGTCCAAATTCGAGTCCCTCGCCAGCGGAGCCTGCGGTAACCAGCTCCAGACCTTCCATGACCTCCCCAAGGACTACGACGCCTGGAACATCGACCCCGGCACCCTCGACCACATGACCCCCATCACCAACGTCGACTCGGTCAAGCTCGTCGAGAACGGCCCCATGCGCGCCGTCATCCGCGTCACCCGCACCTGGCAGTCCTCGAAGTTCGTTCAGGACCTCCAGCTCTACGCCAACACCGACACCGTCGACGTCATCAACGACATCGACTGGCACGAGACCCACGTCCTCCTCAAAGCCGCCTTCCCCCTCGCAGCCTCCGGCCCCATGGCCACCTACGAGATCCCCTACGGCTCCATCGACCGAACCACCACCCGCAACAACACCTGGGAGCAAGCCAAGTTCGAAGTCCCCGCCCTCCGCTGGGCCGACCTCGGCGACGGCCAGCACGGCTTCAGCCTCCTCAATGAAGCCAAATACGCCTACGACGCCGCAGGCAACGTCCTTCGCCTCACCCTCCTGCGTTCCCCCACCTGGCCCGATCCCGAAGCCGACCGCGGCCACCAGCACTTCAGCTATGCGCTCTACCCGCACGCCGGCACGTGGCAACAGGCCCTCACCGCACGTCGTGGCTATCAGTACAACTACGAGCTCCGCGCCGCGCAGGTCGCCTCTCACACCGGCACCCTTCCACTCGAACACTCCTACGCCTCCGTCGCACCGGAGAACGTAGTCCTCACCTCAATCAAAAAAGCTGAGGACGACAACGGCCTCATCTTCCGGGTCTTCGAGTGGGCCGGCAAGCAATCCGACGTAACCTTCACCGTCCCCCCCGGAGCAACCTCGGCCACCGAAACCAACCTCATGGAGAAGCCCCAAGGCTCCCCCCTGACCGTAACCAACAACAAAGTCACAATCCCCATCACCCCCTACGAAATCCTCTCCATCCGAGTCGATTACCCATCCACCGCAAAGCGGTAAAAAAAACAGAGTCAAGAAACAGAGGGCAAGCCGCACACACGGGCCTGCCCTCTTTTTTTACGGCGGACTGACGCTCCTACCGTTGCTTTTGCCGTTATTCTCCTCAACCAGCCACAAAAGATCGGGTGCCCCATTCATCGCGGTCTTATCGCGATGAGTGGGAATGTAAACCTCTTCCCGCTTTTGCCGTTGCACTTCTGTTTGTCGTCCTCAAAGGGGACCTGCTTTTGCAGTCGCTTGTTTTACCCTGTCATTCTGAGCGCAGCGAAGAACCCCGCATTTTTGCTTGCACTGCCACAATGCCAGCGCATCGCCACCTCATCTAAACTGAAAAAAAGGACAAACATGACCCTGGTACGCACCCAAGATCCCAAAACCTTCACCCCCGAACCCGGCATGCGCCGTCAAGTTCTCGCCAACACCGACCAGCTCATGCTCATCCGCCACTACTTCGATCAAGGCTGGGTAGGAGCCCGCCACAGCCACCCCCACCACCAACTCGTCTACGTCATCAGCGGAGCCATCCGCGTAGACATCGACGGCAAAGTCTTCGACGCCCACGCCGGAGACAGCTTCATCGTCGACGGCAACGTCGAGCATCAGGCCTCCGCACTCGAACCCTCCGAAGTCCTCGACGTCTTTACCCCCACCCGCGAAGACTACCGCGATCTCATAAAGTAAAAACCCTATCGAAGCTGCAGCCTTTCTCTGAAAAGGATCTATTTTGTTCTGTATCCAAATGAATTAGATATATTGAAAATCAACGGCTTTCTTTAAGTTCTTAATCTTTGAGAATCTAAACCACAGCAAGGGTTGCGCAATTTTCTACGCAAGACACACTAACTAGAACCAGCCGCACCTCGCGAACACAGGATCGAAACACAGCATGAGCAATCTCAAGGGAAAAATCGCCGTCGTCATCGGCGGCACGCAAGGCATCGGCCGCGCCATCGCACTAGGCCTCGCCGAAGCCGGAGCCAACGTCATCGCCTCCTCCCGCTCCGCAGAAGCCGTCTCCGAAATGGCCGCAGAACTCGAATCCCGAGGCAGCAAAACCCTCCGCATCGTCTCCGACGTCGCCGACCGCAACTCCCTCCAAATCCTCCACGACGCTGTCCTCGCCGAGTTCGGCCACATCGACATCCTCGTCAACTCCGCTGGCATCACCAAACGCATCCCCACCCTCGACTGCCCTGAAGAAACCTGGACCAACATCATGGACGTCAATCTCAACGGCACCCTGCGCGCCTGCCAGATCTTCGGAAAGTCCATGCTCGCGCGCGGCACCGGACGCATCATCAACATCGCCTCCCTCTCCACCTTCGTAGCCTTCCGCGACGTTGCCGCCTACGGAGCCAGCAAAGCCGCCGTAGGTGCACTCACCCGTTCGCTAGCAGTCGAGTGGTCTGCCTCCGGCGTCCTCGTCAACGCCATCGCCCCCGGCATCTTTCCCACCTCGCTCAATCGCAACCTCCTCGACTCTCCCCGCGGTCAGGAGCTCCTTCATCGCGTCCCCATGCAGCGCTTCGGCCTCGTCGAAGAGCTGGTCAGCACCGCCATCTATCTAGCCTCCGACGCCAGCTCTTACACAACCGGCCAAATCATCATCGTCGACGGCGGCCAACTAGCCAGCGGCGTCAACCAATAGCCAAACACGAACCAACACGCATAAAATCTCCGCTGCCAGTTGTCGTTGCTGTTGCTGTTGTCTTTGTCCTTCCAAACAGCCACAAAAGATCGGGTGCCCCATTCATCGCGGTCTCATCGCGATGAGTGGGAATGTAAAACCTTCCCCAGCCTTTGCCTCGCTGTTGCTTTTCTTGTTTGTCATCCCGTAGGGATCTGCTTCTGTACTTGCCGTTGCTTTGCCTTTTCCTCATCGGAAACACCCTTCCAACCAAAGCACAGAACATTTTTACGTCGTCATCCTAACGAAGTGAAGGATCCCTGTATTCGTCGTTGTCGTTGGTTGGGCGTTTCTAGGCATCGAGGCTTAAGCATTTGGGTATCACAAATAAAATAAACAACTTACAAAATTAATTCCAAAAATCCCTAATAAAATCACATGTCAAGGCCCAAAACCCCATAACCAAAACAAAACAAACAACATCTCCATTGCAAAAGAGTTATCTCCCATCAGCTAAACTTAAACAAGAATCAAAAAAAGCCCCGGCCGAAACCGGGGCTTTCACTATTCTCTAAACCATTTAGAAAGAGGAATTTACCCGCAACCCATTTGTTATGACGAATTTGAAAAAAACGAATCACCTATCCTGCACAATCGAGGGTATTTTCGAGTGAAAACCGGGGGGGGGGGGGGGACTACCAGTTATGCATCGACCCATCTTCCAACCGAGCCACCGGCAGATACATCCGCTTATACGGAAACCGCGCCGCTAGCTTCTCGTCGATATCCACCCCATGCCCCGGCGTCTCTCCCGGATGCATCAACCCATCCTTGAACGTATACGCATGAGGAAACACCTCATCCGTCTCCGCGCAGTGCGGCATATGCTCCTGTATCCCGAAGTTAGGCACGCTCAAATCGAAGTGCAGCGCCGCGCCCATGCAGATCGGCGAAAGATCGGTAGCCCCATGACTACCCGTCTTCACCCCATGCAGATCGGCAAAGCTCGCAATCCGCCGCATATGCGTAATGCCACCAGCATGCACAACAGTGGCCCGAACATAGTCGATCAGCTGCTCCGAAATAAGCTGTTGGCAATCGAAGATCGAATTGAAAACCTCACCCACAGCCAAAGGAGTCGTCGAATGCTGCCGAATTAATCGAAACGCTGCCTGATTCTCCGCCGGAGTCGCATCCTCCAGCCAGAACAGCCGAAACTCCTCCAGGCTCTTGCCCAATCCAGCGGACTCAATCGGAGTCATCCGGTGATGTCCGTCATGCAGCAACGCCACATCGAACCCAAACTTCGCCCGAACAGCTTCCATCATCTTCGGAGCGAACCGCAGATACTTCGACGTCGACCAGACCTCCTCCCGCGGAAGTGTTCCATCCGCCGGCTCATAAGGCTTGTCGCCATGACTCACACCATAAGCATCCGCAACCCCAGGAACCGCACACTGAACCCGCACCGCCTTGTAGCCAAGCTCAAGATGATGCGCCACCGATTCACACAACTCGGAGATATCATGCCCATTTGCATGTGAGTAAACCGTAACTCCCTCGCGACACCGGCCGCCCAACAGTTGATACAACGGCATACCGGCACGCTTCGCTTTAATATCCCAAAGCGCCGTATCCACCGCAGCAATCGCCGCCATCGTCACCGGCCCGCGCCGCCAGTAAGCACCGCGATACAGGTACTGCCACGTATCCTCGATCCGCTCTGAGTCGCGCCCAATCAGGCAGGGAACAACATGCTCCTCGAGATAGGCCGACACAGCCAGCTCACGCCCATTCAGCGTCCCGTCGCCAACCCCGTACACACCATCATCAGTCGTAATCTTCAGCGTGACAAAATTCCGTCCCGGACAAGTTACGATCACCCGCGCATCAACAATCTTCGATCCACCCATGTCTCTCCTATCTAGCAGCAGCTCGCGTTCTCACTACCGGCGAAGCAGGAGAAGTAATCTCGACATAATCCAGCGGCGCGGGCTCCTCTCCATCAGGAACTCCGATGATCCGAATCGTATCGCCCTTGTGCAGAGCAACTCCCCGCAAAACACGCCGCGTCGAAGTGTGACCATCCATCTTGTCCGAAGGCAGCGTGTCATTCGCTGTCCACTCGTCGATCGCCATTCCATTCACCTGCAACGTGTATCGCGAAGCTCCATGATTGAAGTCGAAGTATTGAACCGCAACGTCATACCAACCATCAGGCCCGGCGAACGTAGCGCCAGCCGAGCATCCACCCAATTCCTTGCACACAACCGCATGTCCCTGAGAAGCAGTCTCCCAAGGTGTAACAGCGACAGGCACATATCCCGTCAACTCCATTGCTTCAGCCTCAATCCTGTCAGGATGCTTGTCCACGCGCCCCAAATGGTCATCGATCCCAGAGGTTTCGTGGAACCACTCAGCCACAGCATCCCGCCAAACGATCGCATGTCCAGCCTGATATCGCAGCCGACGATCCACCTCTAGGTAAGTACGCTCCGGAACCTTCCCCCGCAGCGACTCCCACTCGCCCACCTGCGCCGCCGCTGCCGCCGCGCCCTCATAATGCGTGTCGTAGATATGCTGAATGACTGTCTTGCCCGAGTGCAGCCGATAGTCGTAAGGAACATGATGCAGGAATAGCAGCAACTCATCCGGAACCGTCTTCAGCGACTCATACTTCGCTGCCAGCGCCGGAGGATACTGCTCGATATATCCAGTCCCCGTAGCCACCGTCCTGTCCATCCCAATGCCATCCTGATCCGCACGATGCCATTGTCCCCAACCATTCCTCTCCGACGACTCGATCCCCGGTCCAAAATGAATACCTATAATGTCCGTCAGCGTCCCCGCACCCAGCGGTCCAGTGTAGCTCTCATAGATATGCCAGGAATCCATCTGCAGCTTGTCGACCACGCTACGAACCTGCGGATCGTTCCCAAATGTCAGGCGAGTCCACTCATCCGCAATCCCCGCCGAGCTCAGTTCAGGGTCCCATGCCAGTCTTCCAAACCCATACAGATTCGCCATCGCCAGCGGATGTCCCAGCCAGTAATCATCCAGCCCAACATTGACCACTCCAACGAACCCGCCGCCACTGCGACCGAACGTCCTTCCGGTAACAATATCCCGAACCCGGCTAGGCGTAGTCTTCGATGCCATCATGTCCGTATCCAGCGCCTCCTTCCACATCGGCACCAGAAACACCAGATGTCGCTGTTGTCCCGTGTACTCCTGCGAGACCTGTAGTTCAATGGCTGTGTTTGTCTTCTGCAGTCCGGCAAACAGCGGCGATACAGGTTCGCGAACCTGGAAGTCGATCGGCCCATGCTTTATCTGCACGATCACATTGTCGTCGAAGTCCCCATCGAGTTTGTGGAAGTTATCGTATCCGGCGCGTGCCCGATCGGCCTTCGGATCCTTCCAATCCAAATGATGGTTGTATACAAACCCGCGATACAGCACAACGCCACCGTACGGCTTCAATGCTCGAGCCAGCACATTCGCCGCCTCTGCCGGTGTCCGTCCATACTGCGAAGGTCCGGGTCGACCCTCCGAATCTGCCTTGATGATCACGCCGCCAAAGTCAGGAACTATGCTGTAGATCTCGTCGATCTTCTTCTTCCACCAGTCCGCGACCTGAGGGTCAAGCGGATCGAAGGTCGTCAGCCCTCCAATCGATTGCGGACTGCTCATATCGATAGACAAAGACAGTCGAACTCCATACGTTCGAAAAATTGCCGCTATCCTCGCGATCTCCCGCATATTTTCGGTCTGCAGCAGCTTTGCATCCGCATTCACATTATTGATGGTGCATCCATTGATCCCCACGGAAGCCAGCAGCCGCGCATATCCCGCCACCCGCGAGATATTAGTCCGTACCTTACCGTCATCGAAAAAGATCGATCGTCCCGCATAACCCCGCTCTATCGTTCCATCGGGGTTGTCCCACTCATTCGTCCATCTCACGGGGGCTGAAGGAGCATTTACCACATTCAGTCCCACCAGGGAATGTTCTTCTGCAATCAGCCTAAGCAGCGTAAAACTTCCATACAAAACTCCGCGATCATCCGCGCCCTCAACAACAAGCAAAGTATTCTTGCCATCAGTCACGCGCCGCAGACGGAACCCCTCCGGAGACAACGCCTTTGCCATCTTCAACGAAGGCTTCCAGGCTGTAACCTCGCTCTCAGTCCCTATCACCAGCACATCATGTGCCTGCTCCGAGTCCGCACTGCTTGTCACACGCAGAACTCGATGCAACATCCGTCGCAAGCCAGACTTTAACTCATCCCCAGCCGCACCTTCCACATCAGAACGCCCCAGCACGAGCAATGTATCTGGAACCGCAATCGCGGGAAAAACTTTCCGTACGTCGACCGACGAGTACGTCAACCACCCCGCTTGGGGATCAGCGGAAGAGCGCACTTCCGCATCAGCGGCAAACGATCGCCCAGAGGGGAGGCTAAGTATCAGGAATCCAAGCACACACATAACTTGTCTGTGCCGAAGAAGTCTCATCACCGTGGCAACTCTTTCCTCCCACTAATGGTAAAGCCTTGAGAGGCTCCGCCGCTATTCTGGTCCGGCTGCGTTCCGCCCACAAACAAAGAGTACTCGCCCGGTTCAATACTGCGTTTGCCGTCTGCCGACACCGTACTCAGACTTCGCGGATCGATCACCAAATGAATATGCTGTTGTTGCATGTCATTAAGCGGTGTCCGGATAAATCCAACCAGGACATGCCGTGGCGCGTCGGCAGATGAACGAGCCTTCAAGTAAATCTCCGATACAGCATCACCCTTCACCGAGCCTATATTTTTTACGTCCGCATCAACGGTTAAAGGTTCGCCCGCCGTCAGTTTTGTAGTCGATAGCTTCACATTATTCCATTGGAAGTTGGAGTAGCTAAGTCCGTAACCAAATGCCCACAGAGGCTTTCCCGTAAAGTAACGGTAGGTTCGATTCGTCATGGAGTAGTCGTCGAACGCTGGCAGTTGATCCGTTCCCGCATAAAACGTCACGGGCAAGCGCCCTGCGGGATTATTCTCCCCCGTCAGCGTGTTCGCTATAGCAGTGCCCCCTTCTTCTCCTGGATACCACGCCTCCAATACCGCTGCCGCATGGTCCTTGGCCCACGTTGCCGCCAGCGCGCTGCCATTCATCAAAACTACGATCACTGGTTTGCCAGTAGCCGCTACCGCCTCAAGCAGCTTCTGCTGTACTGGTGGGAGCTCAATCGTCGTGCGGTCGCCTCCATCGAAGCCCTCCACATGCACTGGCATCTCCTCGCCCTCAAGCTCTGGAGAAAGCCCAACAAAAACCACCGCCACATCCGCCTGTTTCGCCACCATAACAGCTTCGTCGCGCAAGACATCGACAGGCGGCTTCCAGTTGAACGAAAGCCCTGCTCCGAACAGCCGCGCATGATGCGAGTATTCAATACGCAACTGATGCGGTTGCATATCGGAGAAACTCAACTCAAATGGCTCCATACCGCTCGAGCGATACTCGCGCTCCTCGACTGGCTGTTCTGTCACTGCTTTACCGTCCAGAAATACGCGCAACATTTCGGCGTCCCCGCATGGATAGCAATGCGCAAGCTGAAAGCTGAATGGATACTTGCCCGGCTTTGGCACTGTGATCGTTCCTGTCCATCGCACACCGAATCCCGAGGCCTTAAGACTCGGTGCAGGGGAAGCCGAGTTCCAGTCGAAATCCACTTGCTCATCCACTCGCGTCAACACAGGAGAGCCCGAAAAATCTATATTGTCGAAATACTCTCCCTTCAGTCCAAACTTCGATTCACCCTTCGCCGGATGAAGCAGCGTCCGCGGTACAGGCAAAGGAAGTTCTGCGACATAAGGCGCACCTTGCGCATAAAGGATATTCGCTGCTCCAAACTTCTTCTCCATCCCGGCTAGAGGCACCACCGGATGCGAAGGGACGGCATTATAGTTGCCTTCAATTGCAGCAAGCGAAGCAGCGTTCGGGCCGATCACAGCGATCGTCCTAACGCTTTTCTTCAACGGCAGCGCACCGTCATTTTTCAGCAATACCATCGATTTTTCCGCCACGACACGCGCCAGTTCGCGATGTGCCGCCGAGTCCGTCTCAGAAAAAGGGATTTGTGCGTAAGGTACTTGGGTCGTCGGATCGAAGAGCCCTAACTCAAATCTCGCTCGGAACAATCGCCGCACGCAAGCATCGATTTCAGCTTCGGAGATCAAGCCTTCTTTCACTGCTTTTACCAGGCTTGCATACTCTTTGCCGCAACTGGTATCGGTTCCGGCCTTTACCGAAATGGCAGCAGCGTGTTCCATGTCAGGTGAATATTTATGCCCAACCGCCACATCTGTGATTGCCGCACAGTCTGAGGTCACATATCCTTTGAAGCCCCATGTTTTCCGTAGCGTATCGTCCAGCAGATACGAGTTTGCGCACGCTGGTTTTCCATCGATCGCGTTATAGGCGCACATGATGCTTCCAGCCTTCGCCTCGGTTACGGTAGCGCGAAATGCTGGTAGATAGGTATCTTCCAGATCATGAGGTGAAGGGTCTACGTTTGCCGAGTGTCGTGTATTTTCCGGTCCCGAGTGCACTGCATAATGCTTCGGCGTAGCAATCGTTTTGTAGTACTTAGGATCATCTCCCTGCAGACCTTCAACAAACGCTACACCCAACCGCGATGTCAGGAAGGGATCTTCGCCGTATGTCTCCTGCCCGCGTCCCCACCGCGGATCGCGAAAGATATTGATATTCGGCGACCATATATCCAAGCCATAGTAGATACTGTGGATATTGTTTCGCAGCGCCTCCGAGTTCTTTGATCTGGCCTCGGTCGAGATCGTCGTTGCGACCGTATGAATCAGTGACGTGTCCCACGTAGCAGCAAGCCCAATCGCCTGCGGAAACACCGTGGCATATCCTGACCGCGCAATTCCGTGCAAACCTTCGCTCCACCAGTCGTACTCCGGAACGTTTAGTCGAGGAATCGCAACCGCATGGTTCTGCATCTGCGAAACCTTCTCTTCTAGCGTCATCCTCCTCACTAGGTCTCTTACACGAATTTCGACTGGCTTAGCGGTATCCAGATAGACCGCCGTTCCCTGAGCCATCGCCACAGCGCCACACAGCATTGCAGCCGCCATTAATCTTCCACTCGCATTGGAAACAAACTGTAAACCTGAGTTCTTCTTCATAGCTCTCGAATCAGCTTTCAAAGCTAGTTTTATTTATGCCTTGCAAATTTAGCCGCTGGAAACAGCAAATGGCAAGCACAATAAAACTCTGGACCAGAAATTAATAACCAAAATTCCATTATTTATTCGTTTTAGTTGGATCGCGCCGCCGCCAAAGCCTATCAACGGATTTATTTCCCAGTCGGAAGGTAAATTCAATTATTTACATATTTTTTGGTATAAAAAATAAATAGACTCAAGCCTCGTTCAACAAAGCTGCTACCCATCATGTCGGCTGCTGTTCAAAGGGATGAAAAATAAAAGAGGGCGGCACTTTCGCGTTGGCCGCTGATTTCAATTCTTTGCTTAGTTACTCATTCGCTGTCTACTCGTAGCGAAGAGTCGAATTACATAAACCAACGCTCCCGCGACCAGAATGCATCCGGCCATCCGCATTTCTTTTAAAAAATTCGGTCGCGAAAACAGAATGAAGAGGAAGCCGCCCAGTGCAAGAAATACAGGCAGTGGATACATCGGCATGCGGAATCCACGTAGCTTCCGTTGTCGCCTATGTTTCGGCAGCAACGTCGCCGTCCCTTGCAACAGGAATTGAAATAGGATGCGAATTACGACCAGCGTCGTAATCACCTCTTGCAGGCGAAAGATGCAGCATACTAACGTCATGCCGCCAAGCGTAAGCAACGAGTGTCGTGGAATTCTATGCTTTGGATGAAGTGTTCCGAACCACACTGGAAAGTTGCCATCGCGGGCTGCCGCAAAAGGAATACGCGAATATCCAAGCAGCAAAGCAAATACTGAAGACAACGCCGCCAGAGAGATCAGTAGAACAATGACTCCTGCAGCCGCATGGCCATAGAGCCTTTCCATAAAGACGGCCATAGTGAACATTTGCGCATGGCTATCGCCGTTCTGTGTCATCTCCCGCCAAGGAAGCACGCCTAGGACACTGACATTCATCAACAGATAAAGCGTTGCCACAATGCCGATAGCGCCCAATACTGCTCGTGGAATCGTCCGTTGAGGGTCGCGAACCTCGGCTCCTAGGAAGCATACGTTGTAGTAACCCCAATAGTCATATGCCGAGATCAACATTCCCGCGCCAAGTCCTATAAAGAATGCGCCGTTCAGATGAAAGGCTCCGGCAGGGAAGTCAAAGGCTCGATGAGCATCGAAATGCGTAAATCCAGCGACGATGATAAAGACCAGCGTAAGTCCAACTGCAAGTCCAAGCCACCGCACGATGCGATCAATAGTCAAAATACTACGCTGCAAAACGATCAACGCCACGGCACAGGCCGCCATAGCAATCAGCGTCTGTTCACTCAACACGATTGGGACACCGAATAATTGAGTTGAAAAAAATGGCTCATGTGCATGAGGAAAGAAAAAGGAGATGTACTGGGAGAAGCCTATGCAGCCCGAGGCAATTGAGAGTGGAGCGCTGAACAGAAGTTGCCACGCATAAAGAAACGAGAATGCGCGACCCCACCCTCGTTCTCCATAAAGGTGTTTAAGGTACGCATAGGATCCGCCTGCCTCAGGATAAGCTGTTCCCAACTCGCTCCATATCAAGCCATCACACATTGAGAGCAGCGCACCCAGCAACCACCCCAGTACCGCCTGAGGGCCACCCATAACCCCTACAATCAGCGGCAGTGTAACGAAGGGTCCAACCCCAACCATGTCAATAACGTTTAGGCCCAGCGCCGACGCGGTAGAAAGCCCCCGCTGCAGCTCTGGCACTTTTGCCGCTAGACGAGAAGTTAGCGGCAGGCGGCTATTATCCATAAATCTGCTTCAGAAATGCATCGCTCTCTTGTCGCATCATGGCGCGGGCATTTTCCCGAGTAGTCTCGGTATTGAAAAGCCAGCGCTCGTCTGTCGCAAGTTGCTCCTTGGCACGAAGAATTTCAGGATCAAGTACCTCACTGGCCGGCCCTCCCGGAATGCGACGAACCGCCACAAAGTTGCGTGCGCTCAGCGAAGCTCGTATCTCTTCCCGTGTAAGAGCAGGCGTTCCCTGCGTGATCGAAGGTAATTCACGCACAATAATGTCAGTCATCACCTCTGCATCATAGCTTCCTTGAAGCACCTTCACGGCGCGACTGACAATGGTATGTGCTGTATGAAAGCTGATGCCCGTTGATCGCACCAATGTATCGGCCAGTTCCGTCACAGGCAGAAAATTATCATTGGCGGCTATAGCCATGCGAGCTGTGTCGAACTCAGTTTCATCGAGCACGCCTGCCAGCAGACGAAGGCTGCGATTTCCATCATCGAACGCCGTGTAAACCATTGGCTGCAGATCGTCTTCTGCATCGTTCATATCGGCAAACGGGGTATTGTGCAGGCACCCAAGAACGCTCTGCGCCTGCATCAAGGCACGACTGGCAAGGATTCGTACATGCTCCAGAGGCACGGGATTGCGCTTTTGCGGCATGATGCTGCTGATCTGGACATACGCATCACTAAGCCGCAGATAGCCGAACTCCACCGTACTCCATAGCAAGAGATCCTGTGTAAACCGTCCCAGGCTCAGCATCGATCCCGCGAGCACAGAACAACTCTCTGCGAGATAGTCCACAGCCGCAATCGCCCCATAGGAGTTGATCTGCAATCCTTCGAACCCAAGCAATTTTTCGGTGAAGTGACGGTCAATCGGGAAGCCCGTCGTCGTAATGGCGCATGCTCCCAACGGACAACGGTTCACCCGCGCGTAAGCACTCTGGATTCGTTCTGCGTCGCGCTCCAGAATCTCGATATACGCCATCAGGTAGTGCCCAAGTGTCGTCGGTTGCGCAGGTTGATTATGTGTATAAGCTGGCATCAGCGAGCCGCGATGCTTCCAGGCTAGATCGACAAGCCGATGACGAAGTTGTAATGTCGCGGACAGCGTCTGCGTTAATCGCTCGCGCAGAATCATCCTGTACATAGTTAGATCAATGTCATTGCGGCTCCGAGCTGTGTGCATCTTGCCGGCAATCTCAGTCCCACATTCAGCAGCGAGTAACTGCTCTAGATAAAAGAACAAATCCTCAAAAGTTCCGTCGTATTGCCTTGAGCGAATAGCCGCAACATCCAGAGCATCCAAAGCCTTGATACATTGAGCCGCCTCAACCACCGGCATTATGTTTTGACGAGCCAGCATCAATGTATGTGCGTACTCAATCTCTAATAGCGAATCTAGAAAATACTGTTTGGCATCCGCAAAGACCTGAGTCAAAACAGTATCGCGGTAGATCGGTGCTGGAAACGCCGATCTACCTTTGTTGGTTGAGTTCTCCATGTCTCCCTTTAGATGCACTAATTTAAAACTCGACCCTCAAACCAAACTGAAGAATACGTGACTCCAGAACCGTGCTTGTTGGCAAAAGGGAAGGCTGTCCTGTGATCGTACCCGCGTTTGGATTGAATGTAGCAACGCCACCCGTGGTGCTGTAGTTCAGGGGAGACACTGTAGCTGTGGTATTGATCGTTGTCACGTTCGAGCGGTTAAAAAGGTTATTAGCCTCGATCAGCAGTTGCGGTTTCACTCGTTCGAAATAAGTTCCAAAAGTTCGCGTATATCTGGCATCGAATTGATAGATATTCGGTGTCCGGAGCGTATTCCGATTTACAAAGAGAGGCCGGCTTGTGGCGATCGAATCATTATTTAGAGCTGAGCTGACAGTGACAGTCTGCTGATCGCCGCTTGACATGTTCGCAAGTACGGCAAGATTATTGTCATTGAAGATGCCGTTAGCTATCTTGTTTTCGAAATGTGGCCTCGGTTCATAGATGACGCTCGCGGTAAATGAGTTTGGCCTGTTGATGCTGCTGTTCCCTCGGTCTCTCTTCGGATTTGTGGGATCTTCAACGGCCGAACTGAATTCGTAAGTGTTGCCTTCCGGCGTGTTGCTAATTGCATGAGACCACGTATACGAGGCACTGGTCGCAAGGCCGCCGGATATGCGGTGTTCATAGGTGGCCGTCAAAGCATTGTAGGAAGAGTTGGATCCAACATCAATCAAGGTAATGTTGTTGAATTGCGGATATAGGCGGCTGTTCACGCTTACGGATGGCGAAAATACTGGACGGCCATCGAGAAGAGCGCCGACCGGATTGATCAAATTCATATTGCGTAGGAACTGCATGTTCCGCCCGTTTGTCATGATGTAGCCAACCGTTAGGACATCGCTTTGTGTCAGCTGTTGCGATACCTGCGTATTGATGTTCCAGACATACTCGTTCTTGAATTTCGGCGTCAGAGCGAAAATGCTTTGTGTCCCAAGGCAGCTTGCTGGAACCTGTGCAGGATTGTTTGGAAACGCTGGCTGGCAGCTGTTGGATGCTGCCTCGATTGAAGCTCCCGTTACCGTTGCAATAAACGAACCACTGCCTGCGGCTCCATTGTTATAGAGCGGTTGATACCAGCTATTTGTCGGAGTTGCCTCATAGAAGATGCCGGCATTCAACCGTACCACCGTCGTCGGGGTTGGTGAATAGGAAATACCCAGTCGCGGCGCAAAATTACCCAGCGGAGTTCGGAAGCTCTGTGTATAAACGAACGGCTCGCCGGCAGGCGGAGTAGGTGCGCGATATTGATCGTAGCGAACGCCGTACGTTGCTAGTAAGTTCTTCCGAAGCTGCCACGTGTCCTGGGCAAAGAAATCGAAGAAGACAGAGTGATATGCCGCGCCTGGTTGGCCGATGCTTGCCTTCACGTTGCTATAAACGTGCGGCGATACACCATTCTTCGCATTCTGCCACTGCGCAATAGAGGCAAAAGTGTATTGCACATAAACGTCCTGAAGTTGCGTATCGAGGTTCTTCTGGAAACCAACACCGAATTTGAACGTGTGCGGTCCCTTGATATAGGTAATGTTGTCGCCAAACGACGGAATCTTTTCTTGAAATTTATCTCCGGCGGCATTGGATCCGCCAAATCCATTCGTGACGCCCGAAATTGTAATCATCGGACCGGGGCCTGTAAGCGGATTCAGAACGTGATGTTGATTGCGATACGGCCAGGAACCGCGAAACTCATTGAGCAGGTTTGGTGTAAATGTTGTAATCAGTTGCGCTCCGATGATATGTGCGCGATCTTGAAAATCCGAAGCAGCATCGAGTGTATATAAACCACCGTTATTGGTGTTGAACGGATAGTTGTTGCGGAAGTAGTTGTATCGGACAAAGAACTGGTTTTTGTTATTGATATTCCAATCGCCACGCGCGTTAACCCATTGCGCTCGCTGCACACTGGGCGCTGCAAGGAACAGCGTGGGACTAACTCCATAAGAAACAAGAGAAGCCTGGTTGGCGGGGGTGATCGTCACTGGCACCGGATAAGCGCGCTTCAACTTCTCATAAGCGCCGAAAAAGAACAGTCTGTTTTTGATAACAGGTCCACCAAGTCTGCCCACATAATCATCTACATGCAAATCCGGCTTAGCCTTATAGTTCGAAGCCGTTGGATCGCAGTTTTGCAACATCGGGCATGAGCTTGCACCTTTGGGACGCCAGATATACTGTGCCACGCCGTGATATTGGTTAGTGCCCTGTGGCGTAATGACATTGAAGGTGATGCCAGCCGTATTGCCGAACTCAGGTGGAGCGCTATTGGTGATCGTCTGGACTTCGCTCACATACGAGTCCGAAATAGCGAACAAGCGCAGTCCGTAACGGTCCGACTCCGTATCTACCATGCCATCGAGTTGATAGTTGACGCGGTCTACCAAGCCGTTTGTGTTGAGCGTGCGCGGAATACCGTTCTCAGGATTCGGATGTCCGCTTACCCCCGGCTGAAACAGGATGAAATTATATGGATTGCGTGATGTCAGAGGGAGGTTTTGCGTCTCTTGAGAAGAGATCGTGCGTCCCAGTGTAAACCGTGCTGGCTCTAGTATCGGAGCATCGCTCGTCACCTCAATTTGTGTGGCGACGGAACCGGTCTTCAGATTCTCATTGATGATCGTTTCGCTTCCTGCGACCAGGTGAATACCCGTCTGTGTCAGCGGAGCAAAGCCCGTTGACTGAGCACTCACCGAATACGTTCCGACAGGCAGATCAGGTGCTATGTATAGACCGTCATCCCCTGACGTAATGATTCGTGTATATCCGGTATCCAAATTCCGCACCGTTACCGTAGCTCCTGGAATCGGGGCGCCGGTCGAATCCGAGATCTCTCCGCGAATCGTGCCGTTGATCGACTGTGACTGGGCCCATGCGGCAACAGTCATATGTGGGGCGAAAAGCCCAGCCGCAAGAGCCGAGCTAAAGATGGATATGCGTACGGTGCGAAGCGAAAACATGGTGCCTCCTGAGAACGCGGAACAGATAGACAGATTGCCTTGACCACTAGGGGCTTTGAAACTTAGTAAAATCTGCTTAGTAAGTCGTGAGTGAACCAAACACTAGTCAATGTATGGGTCAATGTCAATCAAAATTAACACGATGCCAATAAGCTGTTCTCGGTCTCAGTAAGGCTTATGGATATCGCCCCCTGAAGTTGCGCCTGGGTTCCAAGCGAACTCGATCGAATCACTGGCCGGGCAAACTCGTTGCGCTGAAGTAATCTCTCTGTGAGTCGACAAAGCTCACCATGCGAGCCCACGCCCCCACCCAGAATCACCGCCTCCGGATCAAGCGCCAGCGCAAGATCGGAGATGCAATTCGCTAGAATCTGCGCTGCGTATAGCACCACTTCGCCAGCCAGCCTGTCGCCATCCACCGCAAGATCGAAGATCTCAGTGGCCCGCAGCTTAATCAGCGCCGCATCGTGGGCTCTCCGGTCGCGCTGCAAAAGCCTTCGCCACTCGGCCTCAATGCCCAGTCCACCGATCGAGCGCTCCAACTGTCCGGTTTCGCGGACTTGCAGCGCCGAGCGCGTTTTACCACCCACATCCATGTATCCAATCTCGCCCGCGCTCCAGTTAGCGCCACGATGCAGCCTGTCATGCAGAAAAATGCCGGCGCCCACGCCGGTCCCCAGCGCGATGAAGACAAAGTTCTCCATTCCTGCCGCCGAACCGCGCCAGTGTTCGCCTACCGCAGCCAGATTAGTGTCATTCTCCACGATTGCAGAAATGCCGAGCTCTTTTTCGATCATCGTACGCAAAGGTACGTTGTCCCAGTCCTTAAGGTTCGGAGCGGAAATCACAACACCCGCATCGACATTCGTAATACCGGGCGCTCCTGCCGTAATGTGTAGTACCTTCTTTAGCGAAGTGCTGCCTTCCTGGCACATCACCTTCAGACCGTCGTGCATCAGTGTGCACACGCCTTTTGGCGTTCGCTGCTTATCGGTAAACTGCGTCGACCACTGCGTAATCACCTTTCCATTCAAGTCGGCAAGAATCATCCTCAGTCTCGTTCCGCCAATATCCGCTCCCGCGACATATCCATGGCTTGCATGAAATCGCAGCAGTCCCGGTGGTCGTCCGCCATTCGATTCGCCCTCGCCGAGGTTCTCAATTAAGTCCAACGATTCCAGATAGGCAATTGCGCTCGATACAGTCGGTGCGCTCAAACCGGAAAGCCGCACCAGATCCGCCTTCGAGCATGGATTATGCTCGCGCAGCAATCGCAGTAATTCTCGCGCATTTACTTGGCGCAGGTGTGCAGGTCGAGACGGACGCGTCTCTAACTCGTCGGTATACTTCATGGAGGTGCGCCCTTGAGTCAAAATTTTCTCTGCGGTGTTCATTCGATCAAGATCATACCTTACTTATGTTAGTAAACTTTACAAAGTTTTCTTTTTCGTGGTATCCATTACCAACGCCAATTTTTGCCTTTCTGTTTCCCCCAGGAGTTTTTGTCAGATGAGACATGATGTTCTCCGCGGCCCTGCCTTTGCCCTTTTGATCTCCTCTCTCTGCCTCAATGGCACGTTTGTTTCTGCTCAGCTGCCAGAAACTCCAAAATATCAATCGGCCTTCGCCCGCCCACTCACAATAGACCGCGGCTCGGCGGCACTATCTCAGTCATTGCAGAAGCTCCACACCCGTGCCAGCCTTGCGATGGTCGTCGCTCACCCCGACGATGAAGACGGCGGCATGCTCACCTACGAGAGCCGCGGCCAGGGTGTCGACACCACGTTGCTCACACTTAATCGAGGCGAAGGCGGCCAGAACGTCATGACCTCCGACTACTGGGATCAGCTCGGAACCATGCGCACTCAAGAGTTGCTCACCGCCGGCAACTACTATGGTGTCCACCAGTACTTCACCCGCGTGGCAGACTTCGGCTTCTCCAAGACCATAGAAGAAGCCCTCAAAACCTGGGGTGAAGATCGCGTACTCTACGATGTGGTCCGCGTCATCCGCATGACTCGCCCTCTCGTCGTCTCCTCAGTCTTCGTAGGCAATGTCTCAGACGGCCACGGACACCACCAGGTATCCGGCTACATGGCACAGCTGGCTTACAAAGCAGCCGGCGATCCCAAAATATTTCCCGACCAGATCAAGGCCGGCCTCCTTCCCTGGACTCCCCTTAAGGTCTACGCCCGTATCCCTTTTGCTCGCGTAACCGAGAAAGGAATCTACGACTATGCCACCGGCCACTATGCTCCCGTACGCTTCCGCAACTACATCGACAACACCTGGATCGAAGGCGTCCCTTCCACCACGGTTGAAATCCCGGTAGGGCAGTACAACCCACTCCTCGGCTCCTCGTATTCACAGATCTCCCGCGAAGGTCTTAACGAGCAGAAATCGCAGAACGGCGGTATCGCCGTCCCCCTTCCTAGATTTGTTTCCAGTGCGTATCACCTCTACGCCACTCGCGTTCACACCTCGGCTCACGAGGCAACCTTCTTTGACGGTATCGACGTAACCCTTGCTGGCATCGCTTCCTACGCACCTGCAAATGAGCAGGCAGCGTGGCGCGAAAAGCTCAATGCCCTCAACGCGACCGTTGAAGACGCCATCAAAAATTTCAACGCTGCCGATCCTTCTTCCATTGCACCCACTCTGGCCAAGGGTCTCGCCCAGACAAACGCTCTCATCGACGATGTCGCACAGAGCAAGCTCCCCGCCGAAGCCCGTTACAACATGACACACGAGCTCAAGACAAAGCAGTCGCAGTTCAATGCGGCACTGCAACAGTCTCTCGGCCTCTCTCTCGTAGCAAACGTCTCCGATGGCCCCACCCAACAGCGATCCGGCCCCATGGGCGATATGTCCATGCAACTGCCTTCCTCGCAAACACTGGTTCCCGGCGACTCGCTTAACGTCTCCGTTCACGTAGCCAATCAGGGCGCAATACCCGTTGCGCTCAGCAGTGTCGACGTGAAGTCTGAAGCTGGCCCCGACTGGACCATAACCGCAAAAGCCCCCATCACAGGCCCTCTTGCATCAGGCGAAGCTCGCGACGAAACGATAGCCGTCGCCGCGCCAAAACAAGCCGAACTTACCAAACCGTACTTCAATCGCCCTAGCCTCGAGCAGTCTTACTACGATCTCAACGACCCCCGCTACCTCAATCTGCCCACACGTCCCTATCCTCTGCTTGCAGAGGCTACAGTTACCTATCAAAGTGTAGACATCAAACTTGAAAGCGTAGTCCAAACCGTCCATCGCATGAACGGCGATGGTCCTGTTCTCGAACCTCTCCTCGTTGCTCCCGCCATCTCGCTCACGGTCTCGCCCATCGCTGGCATCGTTCCTGTCATGAGCAGCACGTTTGACCTCCACGTTCAGCTTCACAGCAGCGTCAAAGGTCCGGCCAAAGGTCAGGTACACCTCGATCTTCCTAAGGGATGGACCTCCAATCCCGCCACAGCAGCCTTCGCCACCTCCCGCGAAGGCGAAGACCTCAATCTGACCTTCACTGTTACCCCGGAATCTGTCCAGCAAAAGCCTTACACCATCACCGCCGTGGCCGAATACAACGACGAGAAGTACACCCAGGGCTTTGAAAGCGTAGGCTATCCTGGCCTGCGTCCCTACCCGCATTACCGTCCTGCAAGCTATCGCACCACCGGCGTTGACGTGAAGACCGCATCCAACCTCAAGGTCGGCTACATCATGGGTACTGGCGACGACGTAGCCATGTCGCTCCAGGACATCGGTATCCATCCTGTCTTGCTGTCCCCGCAAGATATTGCCACTGGCGATCTTTCCCAGTACGACGCCATCATCCTCGGCATTCGCGCCTACGCTGCTCGCCCCGAGCTCAAGACCTTCAACAATCGCCTCCTCGACTACTCTAAAAACGGTGGCACTCTCATCGTCCAGTATCAGACCCAGGAGTATGACCACAACTACGGCCCCTATCCGCTAAGCCTCTCCGGCGATCCTGAAAAAGTAGTCGAAGACGCCTGCAAAGTACAGCTCCTCGCCCCCAGGGATACCGTCTTCAATTGGCCCAATAAGATCACCACCTCCGACTTCGACAACTGGGTCGAAGAGCGCGGCCACGGCTTCATGAGCAAGTGGGATCCAAAGTACACCGCCCTCACCGAGATGCACGATGTCGACCAGGACCCGCAAAAAGGCGGCCTCCTTTACGCACGCTATGGCAAAGGGTATTACGTCTACATGGCCTACGCCTTCTTCCGCCAGATGCCCGACGGTGTGCCCGGTTCCTTCCGCATCATGGCTAACCTGATTAGCATGGGCAAAAATCCCGAACTCACCAAAACCGCAGGCAAATAACTACTGCCGATGAAGCAAGGCTATCGCTTTTAATCTCGTTACCGGCTCAACCGATTGGGTGCCCCATCCAGGTCGCAGTTTTATCGCGACATGGGTGGGAATGAATAAGTTTGCCGCCAGATTTTGCCATTCTTCCTTTTCACCGTCATCTATCAATAGACTGATCCAGAGGTGATCGCGCGATGCTCCCCACCAATAAAACCTACCCTCACGCCATGCTCCGCGAAATCTTCGAGCAGCCCTCCGCCATCGCCGATACCCTCAACGCCTACAGCGATGGCAGCAGTCTCCGTGAAGAAGTCTTCGAGCCCGCTCTCCGCGCCCTCGTCGCGAAAGAAAGTCTTCTCATCTCGGCCAGCGGTTCCAGCCGTCACGCCGGCCTCTTTGGTGAGATTCTCTTCGAAGATCTAGCCGGCATCCCCGTCGACGTCGAGTACGCCAGCGAATACATCTATCGCTCCACCCACACCCTCAAAAACCCCTGCTTCCTCGTCATCTCGCAATCAGGCGAAACCGCCGATACGTCAGAAGCCCTCCGCGAAGCCACAGCACGCGGCACCACGACCATCGCCATCACCAACAAACCCGAATCCAGCATGGCGAAGCTGGCAGATTGTTCCCTCCCAACCATGGCAGGTGCAGAGCGCGCCATCCCCGCAACCAAAAGCTTCACCACGCAGCTCACAGTCCTCTCGCTGCTCTCTCTCTTCACCGCCCGCATCCGAGGGCGCATGACCCGCGCCGTAGTCGAGTCGCATCTCCATGAACTCCACACCGTCCCCGAAGCGATGGCAGCCGCTCTACCCCGGTGGGAAGCTCAGGTATCCGCACTCTCGACCACCCTTCAATCAACTGAATCTTTCCTCTTCCTCGGCCGCGGGGTCCACTATCCGATAGCTCGCGAAGGCGCACTGAAACTCAAAGAATCCGCCTACATTCAGGCCGAGGGTTATCCCACGGGCGAACTCAAACATGGCCCCAACGCCCTCGTAAATCGCCATACCCCGCTCGTGGTTCTCGCCACCTGCGACCCCCACGCCCCGGACTCCCTCCTCCGCTACGAGAAGACAGTAAATCTCCTGCGCGATATGAAAAAGCAAGGCGCCGAAGTCATCTCCATCGTCAACGAAGGAGACACTCAAATCGCAGAGCTCAGCCGTCACACCATCAGCATTCCGCAGTGCGAAGAGTACATCTCACCAATCTACGAAGTAGTGCCTCTCCAACTCCTCGCCTACTTCATGGCCACTGGGCGTCGCATCGACGTCGACAACCCGCGAAACCTTGTAAAAGCAGTAGTCCAGGAATAACAAACCCGGCGCAAGATATTTCCTAAACCATACCGAGAACCTTGACCACTCCGGCAGCCAGAGCCGCACCCACCAAAGGTCCCAGCACCGGCACCCACGCATATCCCCAACCCGATCCGCCCTTACCAGCAATCGGTAACAGCGAATGAGCGATGCGAGGCCCGAAGTCCCGAGCCGGATTGATCGCATAACCAGTCGTGCCGCCCAGCGAAAGTCCGACACCCCACACCAGCGCGCCTACAAGCATCGGCCCCAGTCCAGCCGCTACGCCTGCTGGAGCAACCCGTTTCGAAAATAAAGCCGTAGCCACCAGCACCAGAACAAATGTTCCCAGCACCTCACTGAAAAAATTCCAGATAGGTTGATACACCGCAGGCGCAGTACCAAAGCAAGCAAACTTGGTATCCGCATCGTCGGTCAACTCCCAATGCGGTTTGTACTGCAGCCATACTGCCACTGCCCCGAAAAAAGCCCCCAAAATCTGTGCCGGAATATAAGTCGCCAGCCGTATCGGATTGCCCGTCATCATCACGGAAGCCACTGTAAACGCCGGATTCAGGTGCCCATCCGCATCGCCCAGTGCCGCGCTTACGGCAACGCCCGCAAACACCGCAACCGCCCACCCAGCTGTAATCGAGATCCACCCGGCATTCTGCGCCTTCGATTTGTTCAGCAATGCTCCAGCAACAACGCCATTGCCCAGAACGATCAGAACAAACGTACCAACGAACTCACCAACAACCGCAGACCAATTGACCATAGCTTTCACTCTTCCTCATAAACGTATCCTCGTGCCACCGCGAGAAAATCCTGCAGGTCTTTCTCACGCCAGCCCTCACTTCTCTTGAGTTCTTTCGCCAGAACATCTGCCACTAGCGGCGCAGCCTCTATCGCAGCCCTCGCATCCAGAAACAGCGCTCGTGTACGCCGCGCCAACACATCTTCAACCGTCCGAGCCATCTCAAATCGCGCAGCCCAAACCACCTCACGCAGCCGATAGGGAAGCCGAGGATGCAGCAATCCATCAAGCATTGGATCATCCTCCGATAGCTTCTGCAGCAAGGACAGATCAGCCCCATAAACCCGCTCCGACTCCGCCATACTCGCAGCCTGATCTGTCCACCCATGCAGCTTCAAATCCAACGTTCGCGAAGCTACCTTCGCCAATCCAGCAACCTCGCCAGCATGATCGATCGCATCCTGCCCCATCCTTCTATATGTCGTCCACTTCCCACCCGTTACTGTCACCAATCCCGACTTCGATACCAGAATCGTATGGTCCCGCGACAGCTTTGAAGTCTTCCCATCACCCTTCTTCACCAGCGGCCGCAGCCCCGACCACACACTCAAAATCTCCTCAGCCCGTGGCCTGCGCCCAAAATACCTTGCAATATGCTCCGACAGAAAACGCCTCTCCGACTCCATCGAGCGAGGCTCTACAGAAGCATGATCCACCCCTTCATCCGTAGTCCCCACAACTGTCGCTCCATGCCAGGGAATAGCAAACAACACACGCCCATCCGCCGTCTTCGGAACCATCAAAGCCGAGTCGCCTGACAGCCAGGAGTGCGGCAGAACAAAATGCGTTCCCTGGCTCATCGTCAGCAATGACCCACGCTCCGCGCCATCCATTGCGAGAACATCCTCCGCAAAAACTCCCGCCGCATTCACCACTACCTTCGCTGGCAACTCAAACTCGGCCCCACCCTCAACATCCCGAGCCTTCACTCCAACGGTCTTACCGTCTCGCTGCAACAGCCCAGTAGCCTCGACATAATTGATCGCCACTCCACCAAGTTCCTGAAACGTCCTTAGCAGCGTCACAATGTAACGAGCATCATCGAACTGCCCATCGTGGTACAGCACGCCTCCCCGCAGTCCTTCGCTCGCAATTCCCGGGAGCATCTCAATCGTCTTCTCCCGCGACAGCAGCCGCGAAGCACCAAACGAAAGCCGTCCCGAGAGTCGTTCATATACCTTCAACCCAAATCCATAGTAGGGAAGTGTGAAATAGCTGAACGCCGGAACCACAAACGAAAGGTCATGCACCAGATGCGGAGCGTTTCGAAGCATATGCCCGCGTTCCCGTAGCGCATCCAGCACCAGCGTCACATTCATCTGCTCCAGATACCGAACCCCGCCATGCACCAGCTTCGTGCTTCTGCTCGAAGTTCCCTTCGCAAAGTCAAACCGTTCCACCAGCACAGTCTTATATCCGCGAGCAGCAGCCTCAACCGCAGCCCCAAGCCCGCTGCTTCCTCCACCAATCACCAACACATCCCATGGCCCAGTCTGTTCACCGAGCGCCCGCAGAATCTCCTCGCGTGCAATCACCCCAGTGTCTCTCCTTCGCGAGTCCATCCCTTCGCCCGTCCCAGAGCTTTATGCCAAGTCTCCCGCACCTTTGCTCGTGTCGTCTCATCCATCTTCGGTTCGAACACTCGATCCATCTGCCATTGTCTTGCGATGGCCTCTTTGTCCGGCCAATATCCCACCGCAATCCCAGCCAAATAAGCCGCGCCCAGTACGGTAGCCTCCGCATTTTTTGGCCGCACTACATTGATCCCCAGCACATCCGCCTGTATCTGCATCAACAGCCCATTTGCCGATGCCCCGCCATCCACTCGCAACTCAGCCAGCGGCAATCCGGAGTCCGCCTGCATCGCTCCCAGTACATCCGTCACTTGCAGTGCAATCCCTTCAAGCGCAGCCCTCGCAATATGGGCCCTAGTTGTCCCACGTGTCATTCCCAGCAGCGCACCTCTCGCATACTGGTCCCAGTGCGGAGCCCCCAGTCCCGCAAACGCCGGCACCAGTACCACGCCATTCGAGCTCTCCACCGAAGCCGCCAGCTCCTCCACCTCAGCCGACGTTCGAATCATCTGCAGCTCATCCCGCAGCCACTGCACCACCGCACCGGCCATCAGCATGCTGCCTTCCAGCGCATACTCCACCCTGTCGCCTATCTTCCACGCAATCGTCGTCAACAGCCTGTTCTTCGAAGCCATCGGCTCCGTTCCGGTATGCATCAGCATGAAAGCACCCGTGCCAAACGTACACTTCACCATCCCCGGCGACGTACACATCTGTCCAAACAGCGCTGCCTGCTGATCCCCCGCAATCCCGGCAATCGGAATCCCTGCGAACAAACCCTGCGTCGTCCCACAGCGTCCACTCGAAGCCACAACTTCCGGCAGCATCGAACGCGGAACATCCAGCATCTCCAGCAACTCTTCATCCCACTCCAGCGTATGAATGTTGAAGAGCATCGTCCGCGAAGCATTGGTCACATCAGTCACATGCCGCTCACCCTGCGTCAGCTTCCATATCAACCAGCTATCGACGGTCCCAAACGCCAGCTTGCCTGCCTCCGCCCGCGCTCGTACACCTTCAACATTGTTCAAAATCCAATTCAACTTGCTACCTGAAAAATAAGCATCCGGCAGTAATCCCGTCTTTGCCTGAATCACTGCTGCATCACCGCGTTCCCGCAGCGCATCGCAGAACGCTGCGGTTCGCCTATCCTGCCACACAATAGCGTTGTAGACCGGTTCCCCCGTCTCCCTATCCCAAACAACAGTTGTCTCCCGCTGATTTGTAATCCCAATCGCCGCAATATCGTGCTCAGTCAAATCCGCCGCAGCCAACGCCTCAGTCGCGACTCCGCTTTGTGAAGCCCAAATCTCCGTAGGCGAGTGCTCCACCCATCCTGGCTCTGGAAATATCTGCTTGAAAGGCCGCTGCGCAATCGAAACCACCGCGCCCGCCTCATCCACCACCATCGCCCGTGAACTCGTAGTCCCTTGATCCAACGCCAGAATGTACTGTCTGCCCGCCAATTCGCTCTCCTCAATCTTGACGCAGGATTAGAGCACCAGCTTCATCCGCGAAAATCGTTCGAGCAACTCTACATTGGGTCCGACGGTAAGACCAGCGACTACTTCGATTCGGTACTCCATCCCACCTTCACCTTATTAGCCGCATTCTGCTGCTTCAACCACGTATATAGCGGCTGAAAGTACTCGACCATCGGTCCTGCATCCAGGTGGTCCTCGCCCGTCATCGTCTTCAATGTCTCCTGCCACGGCTTCGACTGCCCAGCCTCCAGCATCGTATTCAGCTTCGCCCCAGCCTCCTTGCTCCCATAGAAGCTGCACCGGTTCAGCGGTCCTTTATATCCCGAGGCGTCACACATCGCCTTATAGAACTGGAACTGATACACCCGCGCCAGAAAATATCGCGCATAAGGAACATTCCCCGGTATGTGATACTTCGCACCCGGATCGAAGTTCGCTTCTGTCCTCTCCACCGGCGGAGCCACACCCTGATACTTCTCCCGTAGCTCCCACCAGGCCTTGTTGTAGTCCGCAGGTTTCGTCTCACCGCTGAACACCTGCCACCGCCACTTATCGATCAGCAATCCAAACGGCAAAAACGCAATCTTATCCAGCGCCGTTCGCAGTTGCAGCGGAATATCTGCCTCTGCCGGAGGCACCTCATCGATCAACTTCAACTGCTTCAAATACCCCGGTGTAATCGACAGCGCAATCGAGTCCCCAATTGCCTCGTGGAACCCGTCGTTCGCTCCATTGCGAAACAGAAACGGCTGCTTCCGGTAGGCGCGCTGATAGAAGTTATGACCTTGCTCATGGTGCACGGTCGTAAAGTTATCCGCGTCTATCGTAATGCACATCTTGATCCGTAGATCCTGATCGCTATCGATATTCCACGCACTCGCATGGCACACCACATCACGATCTCGTGGCTTGATGAACTGCGACCTCTCCCAGAACGTCGCCGGCAGCGGCTCAAACCCCAGCGAAGTAAAGAACCCCTCGCCATACCTCGCCAGTTTCTTCGCGCCCTCAAGCGGAGGCACATCCCCAATTTGCTTCTTCAGCGCGCCCCCAAGGTCGTACATCTTGAAACCGCCTGCCACCGGCGTCGGCGCAACGATGTCATAAATATTTCCCCACTCCTGCGCCCACATATTCCCCAGCATGTGCGCCGGAATCATCCCGTCCGGCCTCTCGGCTGCTGCCCCATATTTTTCAATCAGTTTGAACCGCACATACGCATGAAGCTCCTTGTACAGCGGCTCCAGCTGTTTCCACGTTCTCTCCAGCTCAGCCGAAAACTCCTCCGGCTTCATGTCATATCCCGACCGCCACAGATCCCCCGTATCCCTGAACCCGAACTCCTTCGCCCCTTGATTCGAAAGATCAACCAGCCGCGCATATTTCTCCCTCATCGGCGGCGAAATTTTGTGCCAGCCCTCCCAAAGCTCCAGCATCTCCTTCGGATCGCGAGACTTTGCCATCAGCACATCAATCTGGTCGATCCCGAGACAATTGTCCCCATCACTTGCCGCTGAAGCGGTCCCTGCCGAGGTAGCCCGGCAATACTTGCCTTTCCCATACATTCCATCCAGCGAACTCGCCACCTGCGTCAACTCCGCCACCAGCTTCGGGTCTGTCGGAGTTCCATTCAGCCGCAACAGCATAAATTTCCGGGCCAGGTCAGGCGGCAATTGCAACCCGTCGAATCGTCGCGCCGCTACCACAAATTCGTTCGTCTTCGTCAGCAGCCGCTCGTTCGCCTTAGCTGAAATGGCCTCAGTATCGTCAGTAATGAAAGTTTCCTGCACCCACGCCGCCCGGCTGGCCTCATTGGACGATGCGAGCAGGTCTGTTTCCACTCGATCCATAAAAGCCTGAGCATCCTCCGCAGTGGGGTTCGCTTTCGCCGCAGAAGTCGAAGTCTGTGCAACCGCAAAGATCGGAAGGAGGACCACGGCAAGAAGGACGGTTGGTAGGCGCATGGCGGGAGTGTACCGAAATTACCTAACCAATTGCGACAGGAAATAGCGCAGTCCTTACCTCCTCCGCACTTCTTCCCGTGACCCGCAGAACCTTCGTTCGACTGGCCACCCCAGCCACCAACGAAACCCGCCCCTTCGGAAGCCCCAGCAACTCAGCCACAAACGCAATCAAGGCTTCATTCGCCCGCCCATCCACTGGCGGAGTCGTCAGCGAAATCTTCACCGCTCCATCGTGAACCCCACTCACCGCATTTCTGCGAGCCCCCGGATGCACGCGCACGCTCACCGTACATCCATCGGTAACATCCCGCGCAAAGTCGGCCGTGTCATCCATCACACACCTGCCAGATAAACCCGTTTCCCAAAAATCCCCCTCCCCACCCGAACGCAGTTGCTGCCCTCTTCAATCGCTACGGCGAAGTCATTCGACATCCCCATCGAAAGCTGCGTCACCCCCGCAAACCGCGCCGCAGCCTCATCCCGCAGCCGCCGCAGTTCTTTGAAGTAGGGTCGCGCCGTCTCCGCATCCTCCGACCACGGCGGCACCGTCATCAAACCCACCGCCTCCACCGCCTTCATCCCTGCCATCTCCTCCAGCAACCCCATCAACTCCGCCGGAGCAACCCCATGTTTCGATTCCTCGTGACTCAACTTCACCTCAATCAGTACCGGCAGCTTTTTTCCAAGCGCAACAGCTGCGCTATCCAGCCGCTGCGCAATCTTCAACGAATCCACTGCATCGATCGCATCAAATAACTCCGCCGCCTTATTCGTCTTATTCGATTGCAGCGGTCCAATCAAATGAAACTTCGCATCGGTCAACCCGCCCAGCGCAGCCGACTTCTCCTGAAACTCCTGCACCCGGTTCTCGCCAAACAGCCGCTGCCCGGCGGCATAGGCTTCCACAATCGCCTCTACCGGATGCACCTTGCTCACTGCCATCAGCGCAACGTCACTCTCGGTCCGCCCCGCCCGCCGGCAGGCTTCAGCAATCTGCTCCCGCACGCGGCCAATATTTTCTACGATAGACATATAGCTGCATCTTACTTTGAAACAAAACACTCGGAGGCTCCCAGCAAATGTGGACAATTTTCCTTCTAATCGGGTCAAACATCTTCATGACCTTCGCCTGGTACGGACACCTCAAGCACAAAGAGGTCGCACTCTGGAAAGTTATCCTCATCAGCTGGGGCATCGCCTTCTTCGAATACTGCCTGCAAGTTCCCGCCAACCGCATCGGCTCCGGCACTTTCTCGCCCTCCCAGCTCAAAGTCATCCAGGAGATCATCACCCTCAGCGTCTTCGGAGTCTTCACCGTCTACTATTTCGGTGAAAGGCTCCACTGGAATCACGCCGTGGCCTTCTGCTGCCTCATCGGCGGAGCCTTCTTCATGTTCCACAAGTTCTGACGCCATCCCGAACTCAAAGAATTGTCAGAGGACTCGATAAAGTGCTTCTTCTGTATATAGAAAGAGTTCAGCACCTCGAGCTGCTACACGAAACGGCGCGAGAGGAATCGATTGGTCATCAATTGGTTCCAACTGCTGTTCATAACGATCAGTAAGATCAATTTCGATTAGCGATCGTCTCTGATAGGAAGGGGGTGCTAATAGCTTGTTTCCACGTACTGCAAATGCAGAAAAGCTACCAAATTTTTCTTTTAGTGTCTGTAATTTAAAGTCGGATAGACAGACAAGCGGAAAGTCAGAATAGTAGGAAAGCCAGGTTTCGTTTCCAGAGACATTGATGGCATAGCAATCATCAATATGTGGCAGGTTTGCCGTCTCAGCAAATTCCGCAAATCGGAAAATATCTTTGCCTTCGACATCAAAGCAGACAAGACCATTGGTCCCTATTCCGTTACCAAAAACTCCTTCATCAAAATAGCTAACCCAAATATACCCATCAGCTGTTGTTTGAACATCCTGAATGGCGTTCCCGAGGTCGATTGTTGTAAGGTGAATTCCATCTTGGCTGCAGAGACGGCCAATTCCGCCGCGAGCTTCTATCAATAGCCAACCATCCCCAAGGGGCTGGGCGAAAGATGTAATCTTCACGCCAATATTGTTAGAGACTTCAACAGCTGTCCATTTGTTTCCGTCAAGGCGGACAAGGTGATGTGCTGTAGGAATAGTTTGATACCAGTGGTTCAGTTCCTCGCCAGAGGTGAGAGGAAACGGTAGCCGCCCCTCTTCAAAAAGCAGTAGCGGCTTGCCATTCCAATCTATCGACACTTGGATAAGAACCCAATCTGCCGAAATTTCAGCGAACCGTACAATTTTTTCAACGCGTAACGGAATCGCCATAATTGATGGATTATCTGCCGCGCTCTTCCAGATACTTCTCCACCTCAAGCGCAGCCATGCATCCTGACCCAGCAGCCGTAATCGCCTGCCGATACCGCCGGTCCTGAATATCCCCGCAGGCAAACACCCCCGGAATGATCTCGCCATTGACCGTTGTAAACACATTGTTCTTCGTCAGAATGTACCCATCCTCATCAAGATCCAGCAGTCCCTTGAACGCCGAAGCATTTGGCGTATGCCCGATCCCGAGAAACATCGCCGAAACCGAAAGGATCGACTCCACTCCCGTGCCGCGGTTCTTCACCCGCAAGCCCTTCACGTCCTTCTCTTCGACGCCGAGAACTTCTTCCACAGTCGTGTTCGTCACAAACTCGATCTGCGGATGGGCCACAGCCCTCTCCAGCATGATCTTCGAAGCCCTGAAGTTCTCGCTCCGGTTGATCAGCGTGACCTTGGTCGCAAACCGCGTCAGAAACAGAGCCTCTTCCATAGCAGAGTCGCCCCCGCCAATCACGGCAATCTCCTTGCCCGAAAAGAAGAATCCGTCGCACGTAGCGCACGAGCTCACGCCATGCCCAATCAGCGCCTGTTCGCTCGGCAGATTCAGCCACCGCGCGCTCGCGCCAGAGGCAATAATCAACGTCCGTGTATGAATCGTCTCTTTCCCTATGGTCAAGGCAATCGGCCGCTTCGACAGATCAATCGAGCTCAGGTGGGCCATCTTCAGCTCCGCCCCAAACCGTATGGCCTGCTTCTTCATATTCTCAATCAGCTCTGGCCCTTGAATCCCCTCAGGCCATCCCGGAAAGTTTTCTACCAGTGTCGTAATCGAGAGTTGCCCGCCCGGCTCATGCCCTTCGAGAACCAATGGCTTCAAGTTTGAGCGTGCAGCATAGATGGCAGCAGTTAGTCCGGAGCAGCCCGAACCGAGGATGACAGTATCGCGAGTCGTGTTTTCACTCATATTGGCTCCATTAGTGTAAATGCGCGACGGACCAAAAGGATGCAAACCGCTCCCAACGCAGGAAACGCAGTCTTTCGGCAGAAGCAACAGCCAAAAGGTTGTTAGCTGACAGGTTGGCGCGACCAGGCTATGGTCTGTTCGAGGCCATAGGCCAAATCGGCGATCACTTTGTAGTCGAAAGCTCGCTGGGCAAGCGAGATGTCGGCCAGGGAATGCTTGATATCGCCTTCACGCTCCGGCGCGTGCTTGATCGAGCCGGTATAACCGGTGATGCGCTTGACCTCCTCGTAGGCCTCAAGCAGCGTGGTACGGCGCCCGGTGGCTACATTGAAGACTTTGCCCGAAACATTTGCCGCCGGAGCTTTGGCAGCGAGCAAATTAGCGCTGACGACATTGTCGATGTAGATGAAGTCGCGACTCGTGCTTCCATCGCCAAAGATGGTCGGAGTTTCGCCGTTCAGCATCAGCGAGATGAACCGGGCAAGAACGCCAGAGTATTGTGAGGACGGATCCTGACGCGGTCCGAAGACATTAAAGTAGCGAAGCGAAACGGTCTCAAGCCCAAAGACGCGAGCATAACTGGCAAGATAGTGTTCTCCTGCCAGCTTCTGAACGGCATACGGCGAAAGCGGGGCCGGAAGCATCGCCTCGGTCTTCGGAAGTGTAGGATCCTCACCATATGCCGCAGACGAAGCCGCATAAAGCACCCGCTTTACACCGGCTTTGCGTGCAGCCTCAAGAACGTTGAGAGTACCAGTGAGATTGGGCCCATTGGTTCCAATGGGGTCGGCCACGGATTTAGGAACCGACGGGATGGCAGCCTCATGGAAGACATAATCGACCCCCTGGCAGGCTGAGACCACAGCATGCTCATCGAGAACATCTGCCTGACGGAAATCAATCTGACCCCGGATCTCTTCGATGTTGCTGACGTTCCCAGTTGAGAGGTTATCGAGGCCGCGAACTGTAGCCCCTTCTGCCAGCAACGCACGGGCGATGCTGGAACCAATGAAGCCTGCAATGCCGGTAACAAGAGCAATAGACATTCGATCTCCAGAGAGGTTATGGGGCGGTCGAGCTGTCGCCACTACCAGAGTATCGCAGCGCGAAAGATTCAGGTTGACGGGTAGACTGCATCGAAAGAAGTATTTCTTGGTGCGGAACCAAACAGTCTTGTGTATCGTTTCTATCGATAGAACCCGCTGCTAACGCTTGTCTTGCGCAAGGGAGATCGTATGGACTCGGTTCTTCAGGACCTTCGTTATGGATTGCGCCAACTGCGCAAGTCACCTGGCTACACGCTGACCGCTGTCCTTACGCTTGCGCTCGGCATTGGAGCGACCACGGCCCTCTTCAGTATTGTGAATGGCGTTTTGCTCAAGCCTCTGGCCTATCGCGACAGCGGGCAAATGGTGGTTGTGTGGGAGCGTGTCCGGTTTTTGGAAAAGCTGTTCCCTTATGTCGGCGCCAATCCCCGCCATGCCGATGTGTGGCGAAAGCGAGCAAGTTCCTTGAGCGACCTGACTCTTTTGCAACACAATTGGGTAGGCGTCGGTCTGGGCGGCGACCATCCACGTCTGACTGGAAGAATTATCGCGCAAACAAACGTGCTGAACGTTCTTGGCGTGCGGCCATTTCTTGGGCGTAACTTTCTACCGGAAGAGTCGGTTGCAGGTCATGAGAACGTCGCTATTGTCAGCTGGAACCTTTGGAAGACGTTGTTTCACGGCGACCCGAATGTTGTCGGCAAAACAGTCCAGATTGCCGGAGCTACATTTCAGGTTGTCGGCGTTTTGCCGAAGAGTTTTTATTTTCCGAAGGCGAATGAGCTGACACCAATACCACAGGCGCACCAGATGCCGGAGATCGACATCATCACGCCCCTGGTTCTCGACCTCAACAACTTCGGATGGTCCAGCGACTTTGGAAACTACGTCGCGCTGGGACATCTCAAGCCAGGCGTCACGGTAGCGCAGGCTCAAGAGGAGTTGAATGTACTGGCAGAGGACATCATTCGCCAGGTTCCGCCGGACCAGATGGAAGGTGACCCGCACGGTGCCCTCGCGGCCTATGTTCAGCCTTTGAAAGAAGCGATTGTAGGAAAGACAGCGGCTCGCCTCTGGCTTCTGATGGCCGCAGTCGTCAGCGTCCTTCTTGTTGCCTGCGTCAACCTCGCCAATACACAGCTTGCGCGATTCGTGCGTCGTGATCGCGAGGCGGCAGTACGATCAGCATTGGGCGCGTCGTCGGCACAACTAATGCAGAGCGCACTGGCTGAGGTCAGCATTCTCGCATCCATCGGTGGGATCCTGGGCATTGGGCTGGCCTTCGTGATTGTGCACTGGTTCTCAAAATATGCGCAGGCTGCGATTCCGCGCACAAGCGCCATCACAGTCAATTGGAGCGTACTCGCGCTCTCTGTCGCACTCACCGTTGGGTCGGCATTCATCTTCGGTGTGCTGCCTGCGCTAAGGCTGCTTCGTGTAAAACCGCAGCAGCTCTTGCAGGGCATTGGCCGATCGGTGGGCTCACGCGGAAGCAATCAAATACGCCGCTGGCTCGTCGGAGCGCAGGTATTCGCATGCACAACTCTTCTGCTGGTTTCAGGACTATTTGCGAAGAGTTTGATCCGCCTCTCGACCTTCGATAAAGGCTTCTCAACCGATCACGTGGTTGCCGCTGACGCCGTCCTTCAAGGCAAGGCCTTCGATGAGAAGGCGCGGGCAAGCTTCGAAGATGGCGTTCTGGAGAAGCTCCGGCAGATACCCGGCGTGCAGTCGGCGTCCATGGTAAGCGCCATGCTGCTCGAAGGGGAGAGCTGGATCGACGGCGTCGTACCCGTTGGAAAGGCCCAGAATCAAGGCGCTCTGGCCAACTATCGATGGATCGGTCCGGACTACTTCGCCACCTTGCGGGAGCGAGTCATAGAGGGGCGACCCCTTGACGCCCGTGACCGCGAAGGAAAGACTGCCGTGATCTCAGAGGCAACAGCAAAAGCGGTATGGCCCAATGAGCAAGCCTTGGGGCGTCAGTTCAAACGCAACGGCCAGGCATACACCGTGGTCGGCATCGTCGTCGACGCCCGCAATAATTCGCTCCGTGCGGAGCCCGTCAACATGGTCTATCTGCCATATTGGGACAAAGCCCCAGGCAACGCATTCTTTCTTGTCCGTGGATCGCAGGAGCCGTCACAGCTTATAGGTGAGGTGCGCTCTGCAATATGGAAGTACAACCCCGACGTCACCATCGCCTTCGTCCACACGCTCGACTCGCACGTAAGCGATTCCCTCGCCCCGGAACATCTGCAGACTACGATCTTTGTCGCCTTCGGCAGCGCCGCGCTTCTCCTTGCCCTACTCGGCATCTACGGCACGCTGAGCTATGCAGTCGAGGCGCGAACCCAGGAGGTCGGAATCCGCATGGCATTGGGAGCCTCGCGGCGAAGTGTTTATCGCCTGATGCTGGGTATGGTCATTGCACCAATTCTGACTGGCCTGATCCTGGGATGGATTGCGAGCCTCAGCATCGGCAGAAGCCTTGCGGCTCTGCTCTACGGGACGTCGCCCACTGACGTGTCTGTGATCCTTCCCGTCATCTGCGCATTTGTCGCCGCCGCAATGGCCGCTACTTTTCTGCCCTGCAGACGTGCCGCGATGATAGAGCCGATGGAAGCATTGCGAGCGGAGTAAGTGCTTGAGTCGATCCTCTTCAATCGCCGGAGAGAATCGACTCGTCGAACTGCGGAAGTGCTAGTGGTCGTTGGATCGTTGTGGTGCGGGCATGCCGGGGATCACGACGCCGACCTGCCGGAGAATGCCAAGCTGGTCCATCTGGGCCCATATCTCCGCAATTTTGCCGTTTTCGAAGCGATAAAAAACGACAGCCTGCTCCGTAAGCTGCTTGCCGGTTGGCGCAACTCCGGCAATGGGTGCGGTGTGAGCGGCGACCAGGGTCCAGCGGGCAGCAGCCTTATTCCCATCGGAGATGACGTCGTCGACAGTGAAGTGGGGTTCAGGGAACAAGGTCCGCACATGATGAATGGTTTGTTCCAGTGCGGCCACCCCGGTCTGGTCTCCGGTGGAAGAGTGATTGATGACATTGGGCGTGACCAGCTCGGGCAGCACGTCGAGATGGTTCTGATTAAGACACTCTTCGTAGAAACGATGGATGGCGGTCGCCTGTGCGTTGGTCTGCATCGATCCTCCTGATGCTGGGTTGAGGTGGGAAGTGGATGGTGCAACCACGAAGAAGATGGCGGCTAGGGAGTGCAGGCTGATGAAACGAAGTAGCATAATGCCCTCCTATTCAATATATGAACATATATCAAATGTAAATCTATACTGTCAATGTGAGTGGACGCGTCGACAAGAAAGCAAAGACCAAAATTAAGAAGCAGCCGGAGAAGCGGGTGTACGACTCACCGGCGAGGCAACGGCAGGCGGATGAGACACGCAGCCGCATTGTCTCTGTGGCACAACGATTGCTGGCTGAAAGCGGCTTTGCAGGGATGACGATTCCGGCGGTGGCAAAAGCCTCCGGTGTGGCAGTCCCCACCGTGTATGCGATCTTCGGATCGAAGAAGGGGATCGTGTCGGCGTTGCTGAACCAGGTTCTGTTTGGCGATGCCTACCATGCGCTGGTGAAGACTGCGAGAGAGGTAACGGATCCACTCGAGAGGCTGGCGTTTGCCGCACGGATCGCGAGGCAGGTCTATGAAGCAGAGCTTCCGGTAGAGGATCTGCTGCGTGGAGCGGGGATGCTTGCACCGGAGCTGGCCGCGGTCGAGGGCGGCCTTTCGAATCAGCGGTACGATGCGCAGGCGGGACTAATCGATGCGCTGCAGAAAGGGAGGCTATTGCGCACAGGGCTTGGCCGCGAAGTGGCGCGCGACATTCTCTGGAGCCTGACCAGCCGCGATCTCTACCGGATGCTGGTGCGTGATCGCAAGTGGACACCCGATCAGTACGAAGCTTGGCTGGAAGAGACGCTGGTGCGGGAGCTGGTGCGGTTATAAGCCACGGATGACTGCGCGGATCCGTTCAACAGGTGGAATGTGAGTCGGGGCGCGTCTCTATGCACGTCTGCGCATGCAGCGAAGGGTAAAGTTTTAGCGGAAGAAGTGGAATTCGAGTAGGAGGAAAAGGAGAACTCCTGCTATGCCGATCCAGGTCCACATCTTGAGAAGGAATGGATTGACTCCCTCAGATGGCTCTTTCACACGGAGCATCCAGTTCGAGCAAAGAAAACCTACCGCACAAATGACTGTGCTGAACAGGACTACATAAAATAGGGGCAACCAAAAGTGATGAAGAGTCACGGTTCTCTAAGTCTTCAAAGGAAAGAGGCAACCTTGTGGCTGCCTCTTTCTATTCGAACTGTTGCGTTGGCTAAACGCCTACCGGCTCAGCGACCTTCACATTGACCGGCGTAAGCCAGTTATGACGGTCGGGCTTGAGGCCGTTGACGATTGCAAAGAACTCTTCGTGCAGAGCCGAAGTGATCGGACCCATCTTGCCGTCGCCCACCAAAATGCGATCGACCGAACGGAGATGTGTAACCTCGGCTGCCGTTCCCGTGAAGAAGGCCTCGTCGCAGATGTAGAGCATCTCGCGGGGCAGTGCCTGCTCAACCACTTCAATACCGAGCTGCTTGGCCAGCGTCAGCACGGAGCTTCGCGTAATGCCGTTGAGGACCGAGTTGGCCAGTGGCGTAGTGTAAAGGACGCCGCCACGGACAAGGAACAGGTTCTCGCCGGAACCTTCGGAGAGATAGCCGTTCACATCCAGCGCGATTCCCTCGGAGTAGCCGTTAACCTCAGCCTCCATGCGAATCAGCTGCGAATTCATGTAGTTTGCACCGGCCTTCGCGAGCGACGGCATGGTGTTGGGCGCCAGCCGGTTCCAGCTCGAGATGCAGACATCGGCACCTTCATTGCCCGGAACATACTTGCCCCATGGGAAGTTGGCGATATAGACCTCTACCGGCGACTTAAGAGGATTGACGCCGATCTCGCCGTAGCCCCGGAATGCGATGGGACGGATATAGCACGGTGCGATGCCATTCGCTTCGATAACGTCGACGACCGCCGTCGAAAGCTGCTCTACGGTGTAGGGAAGCGGCATCCGGTAGATCTTGGCGGAGTCAGCCAGACGGGCCATGTGCTCATTAAGGCGGAAGACCCCGGCGCCATTGGGCTGCGTGTAACAGCGGATGCCCTCGAAAACGGAGGACCCGTAGTGGATAACGTGGGACATGACATGGATATTTGCCTTTTCCCAGGGGATCAGTTGTCCGTTGTGCCAGATATTTGCTGTGGTCTGTAAGGGCATGTGCACTCCTGATTGTGAAGGTTCATTATAGCGAGTCAGCTGGCGAAGACTTATCCAGTTCAGCGGATTTTGTGACAGAACAGGCCGAAAAAGAACCACGTCATATCTTTTGCAACTCGTCCTGTTTTCCTCTTTTTCCACCCTCGTCCACATCTACTGCACTACTTCTGCGCCTTGTTCTTTGGTCCACCGCGTCCTACTCTCGCAGGAGTGCCAAAAATCCCTCCCAAAGCGCCCGCCTGAATCCCGCCTCCGACGCGCTCTTGCGGCAAATTCCACAGCAATACTCCCTGTTTTTTCCGCCCGTTTCCGGAATTCCCGCATAAACAGGGGTATTCGCACAGCTAACACTACATCTTGTGCTTTATACTTGACACACCCCATAGGGGGCGGTACTTTCACGACTGCAGCGCCCCTTGGTAACCGGGCAACACCAGACATTTCGTCTCGTTCTTTGCTTCACCCCGCTCTTTCTGGCCTCCGACTTCTTTCAGTTCGGGAGCCACAACCAGCGCCCTGAAGCTAAATCGGACCTCCGCTGCGCCACCCGCGCCGCGAGTCACAAGCTTGAAATTTTCATCAAATTAGAAGGAGTACCTTCCCCATGGCGACCATCCCCAATCAGACCCACACACAGACGGCGACCAACGCCGCCCCCTTTGCCTCCCGGACCTCCGGACTCACCTTCGACCGTTTCTTTACCCGTCCCGGCGTCTCGCCCTACGACGAGATCGTCTGGGAGCTCCGTGACGCCATCATTCAGGACTTCAAGGGCAAAATCATCTTCGAGCAGAAGAACGTCGAGGTCCCCGCCGACTGGTCGATGACCGCCACCAACATCGTGGCCTCCAAATATCTCCACGGCCTCAATGGCACCAGCGACCGTGAGTCCGGCGTCCGCGCCCTAATCACCCGCGTCGCCGAATCCATCCGCGACTGGGGCATGGCCGGCGGCTACTTCGCCACCCAGCAGGACGCCGACACCTTCTACGCTGAGCTCACCCACCTCCTGCTGAACCAGAAAGTAGCCTTCAACTCCCCCGTCTGGTTCAACGTCGGCTGCGACCGCCTCGACCCCAACTCCGACGCCCAGAACTGGCACTGGGATCAATCCCGTGCAGAAGTCGCCTTCTCCGTCACCGGCTACACCAAGCCCCAGTGCTCGGCCTGCTTCATCAACTCCGTCCAGGATTCGCTCGATTCCATCCTTACCCTCGCCAAGACCGAGGGCATGCTCTTCAAGTGGGGATCGGGCGCAGGCTCGAACCTGAGCAACATCCGCGGCTCCATGGAAACCCTCTCAGGTGGCGGCACTGCTTCGGGCCCGCTCTCGTTCATGCGCGGCTTCGACGCCTTCGCCGGCGTCATCAAGTCCGGCGGCAAGACTCGCCGCGCCGCCAAGATGGTCATCCTCAACGTCGACCACCCCGACATCCTCGACTTCATCGACTGCAAGGTCAGCGAAGAGAAGAAGGCATGGACCCTCGTTCAGGCTGGCTACGACGGCTCTGGCCCCGACTCCGAAGCTTACAGCAGTATCTTCTTCCAGAACGCCAACAACTCCGTCCGCGTCACCGACGAGTTCATGGCCGCCGTCGAGTCCGACTCCACCTTCTACACCCGCACCGTCAAGCACCGCGCGCCGGTCAAGGAGTACCGCGCCCGCGACATCATGCACGCCATCGCCGAAGCCACCTGGCAGTGCGGCGACCCCGGCATGCAGTACGACACCACCATCAACCGCTGGCACACCAGCAAGAACTCCGGCCGCATCAACGCCTCCAATCCCTGCTCGGAGTACATGTTCCTCGATGACTCCGCCTGCAACCTTGCCAGCTTCAACCTGATCAAGTTCCTCACCCCCGGCGGCCAGTTCGACGTCGCCGCCTACCGTCACGCCATCGCCGTCGTCACCACCGCGATGGAGATCATCGTCGACGCCGCCGGCTACCCCACCGAGATGATCGCGAAGAACTCGCACGACTACCGCCCGCTCGGCCTCGGCTACGCAAACCTCGGCGCGCTCCTCATGGCCTTCGGTCTGCCCTACGACTCCGACGCCGGCCGCGACTTCGCCGCCACCCTTACCTCCATCCTCTGCGGCGACGCCTACTGGCAATCCTCGCGCATCGCCGAAACCTGCCCCGCCCTTGGAGCCGCCACCCCGCTCACCCAGCAGGCGCACATCGCTGGCGGAGCCTGCCCCGGCTTCTACGTCAACCGCGAGCCCTTCCTCGACGTCATCCGCATGCACCGCGCCGAGGTCAACAACATCGGCAAGTCCCGCCGCAGCGCCGAGCCCTTCCTCGCTCCCCAGCTCGACGAGCTCGTCGAAGCCAGCCGCGATGCCTGGGACGGCGCCCTCGCCCACGGCGAAAAGCACGGCTACCGCAACTCACAGGTCACCGTCCTCGCCCCCACCGGCACCATCGGCTTCATGATGGACTGCGACACCACCGGCATCGAGCCCGACCTCGCCCTCGTCAAGTACAAGAAGCTCGTCGGCGGCGGCATGATCAAGATCGTCAACAACACCGTACCCTCCGCGCTCTTCAAGCTCGGCTACAACAACGCCGAAGTCGACGCCATCGTCAGCTACATCGACGCCACCGGCACCATCGAAGGCGCGCCCCACATCAAGGACGAGCACCTCGCCGTATTCGACTGCTCCTTCAAGCCCTCCAAGGGCACCCGTTCCATCCACTACATGGGCCACATCAAGATGATGGCCGCCACCCAGCCCTTCCTCTCGGGCGCCATCTCGAAGACCGTCAACCTCCCGCAGGACGCCTCCGTCGATGACATCGCCGAGGCCTACATCGAGAGCTGGCGTCAGGGCCTCAAGGCCGTCGCCATCTACCGCGACAACTCCAAGGGCTCGCAGCCCCTCAACGTCTCCGCCTCCGATGGCAAGGCCCAGAAAGAAAAGTCTGTAGGCTCCACAGCCTCTTCGGTGTCATCCCGCAGCGAAGCGGAGGGATCTGTTGCAGCCGCAGCCGCCCAGGCCGCAGCTGCCGCGCGCATCACCGCGCTCGAAACCCAGCTCAAGGCCATCGCCGAAGCCGCCCTGCAGAACTCCGACTCGGTCGACGCGCAGTCTCCACCCCGCGCCGTCCGTCATCGTCTCCCTGCCGAGCGCGCCTCGGTCACGCACAAATTCGGTCTCTCCGGGCACGAGGGCTACATCACCGTCGGCCTCTACCCCAACGGCCAGCCCGGCGAAATCTTCATCCGCATGGCCAAGGAAGGCTCCACCGTCTCCGGCCTCATGGACAGCTTCGCCACCGCTGTCTCGCTCGCCCTCCAGCACGGCGTCCCGCTCCGTGTCCTCTGCGAGAAGTTCGCCCACACCCGCTTCGAGCCCTCCGGCTGGACCGGCAACGAGCAGATCGGCTACGCCAAGTCGATCATGGACTACATCTTCCGCTGGATCCAGATCCGCTTCCTCTCCGGCCACCAGCTCGACCTCTTCGCCGGCCTCACGCCCCAGAACCAAGGTCAGCTGTCGATCCCGGTCGAAGGCGCAGTGACCAGCCCCGGCAGCCGCGTTATTCCCAACCTCACTGCTTCCAATGGAAGTGTCATCCTGAGCGAAGGCGCAGCCGAAGTCGAAGAACCTGCGGTTGCTTTTAGCTCTCCCACGGACACCTTCTACGACCGCACACCCCCACAACAGGGAATAGCCCCCGACCCCACCGCAACCGGGTCGTCTACTCCCTACTCCTCAACCTCGACTCCCTCCATGGAAGACCGCGGCATCTACCACGCCGCCGACGCCATGAAGTCCATGTACGACATGGGCGACGCCCCAAGCTGCGCCACCTGCGGAGCCATCATGACCCGCAGCGGCTCCTGCTACCGCTGCATGTCCTGCGGCAGCACTTCAGGCTGCAGCTAAGTTGAAAGGAATTTGGCCCGACGTAGTAGTAGTAGATATTGCGTCGGGTCGATTTTCATTGGGCCGAATCTAGGACCGCCGGTAGATGCAGGGATAATCAAGGCTAGGACATTCATAAGCTGTCAATCTCCTTACGACCCGTAAGACAATACTGGAGAGAACATGCTGCGCGACAGCGATCGAATAAGACTCGAAGATAAGTGGTTCGACGCGGATTCGACAAGTGAAAGCTTTGATAATCGCCTATTCGTACGAGTAGCGGCCAAGAAGAAGCGTTTTACAGAGGTGAGTTTCAAGTACACCATCTTCGATGGTTGCTACTTTCGGAAATGCGAGTTCCTATCCTGTGACTTTACTGGCTGCCGCTTTATCGCGACGAATTTTTATGGAGCTACATTCTCTGGTTGCATTTTCGACTACGCCACATTTGAAAAAACATCAATCGCCGACGACATCTTAGATAACAATTGTCCCGGTAGTGAGAATATAAAGGCAAAGTTCGCCCAAACCCTGCGAACAAATTATCAGCAACTCGGAGAGGCAAAGTCCGCTAATAAAGCGATGAGCGTTGAGCTAGACGCAACCAAAACTCATCTTTATAAGGCGTGGTCGTCGAATGAGCGTTATTTCCGTGCAAAGTATCAAGGTTGGAAGAGGATCCAGTTTTTCTTTGGATGGCTGAGCTTTAAAGTCCTTGACATATTGTGGGGAAATGGCGAAAGCATACCTAAATTGACTCGATCGATCTTGGTGTTCCTAGTTTCAATCGCGATCATCGACACATTTAAATTTCGAGATGCCGGGTTAATTCAGAGTTACTGGCGGGCCTTGATTGAGGCACCGCAAATTTTTCTTGGGACTAGAGTTCCCGGGAATTTTTCACATTCTGCATTGACCGGTATTCTCACTGCCCGGTTGATCATGTTTGGTGCCCTCACATCTCTGATTATTAAACGTTACGGACGGCGATAGAGATGCACGTCTATGCTTTTGGTTCTGTTTGTCGAGGGGAAATCACACTCGATTCTGATGTCGATTTGCTCGCCTTAGTTGAGGGGCATGATCCAAGATTCTCACAACATAAATATTCGATCTATTCATATAAGAAAATAAAAAAAATGTGGCAGGATGGCAGCCCCTTCGCATGGCATCTCTTTTTGGAATCACGCCTTCTGTACGGCTCAGACGGCGAAGACTTTTTGCAATCTTTAGGCGCACCAGCAAAATACCAACAATATGTCGCAGACTGCCTCAAGTTTTTAAGCGTCTTCGAAACGGCGCAGAATTCACTAAAGCAAAGTCGAGAAAGTAAAGTTTTTGATCTATCGGCTGCCTTTCTCAGCATTAGAAACATTTCTACTTGCTATTCGTTAGGCGTTTTGGGGCTCCCTAATTTTTCTAGACATGCCGCTTTATCGCTTGTAGATGGTGGTCTTTCTCTACCATTGACACCCGTGTCATACGGTATTCTCGAGCGCGCTCGGATACTGTGCACGCGGAGCATCGGGCGGGACATAAGCGATGCTGAGACCGACTCTGTGGTGGAGGAATTTGGAAAGGTAGACTCTTGGATGAGAGCGATTGTTGAACATGCGAGGCAATATGAGCGAATTCACTAACCGCGTTGAAGCACAACGGCGGCTGCTTAAAATAGTTAATGCGAAGAAAAAACATGGAGAAGAACTTTTCTCGCTAAGCGATTCGGCGATTCAGCGTTGGAGCTCCGTGAACGGGGTTGATCCCTCTTCGCGAGTTGTGGACTTACTTAAGAAAGCTTCCGATCGTGTCTTTGTAATGGCCAATCACAGCGACGCTCCGATCGCTGACGAGTACTTACTTACAGTTGAGGAGCTTTGTCACATAGGAGATGAGTTGAAAGAAGTAGTGGAAAGCGAAGGGTAAGACCGCCCACCTTTACTCACACTCGGTCTGCCTCCTTAACCGTAGCGAACCTCGGTCAGGTCCAGGATATGGAGAGTATCCTGCCCACTTTTCTCCTCCGGCTCAAACGTGTTGCGAAGCGCGCTCGGCGAAAGCGAGGCATGCATGTCCCGAGCCGTAAACGGGCGGGTGGCCCATACATACGGGTGCCCCATTCATCGCGCTTCTGCGATGAGTGGGCTCCGCTCTGCCGAAGGCCGGAGTGAAGGCGAAGCCGAAACGACTGATTTGCCTTCCATCGCACCGCCAGCGATCTCTCTCGCCCTCTACCGCTCCCGTTTTTTTCCGAGATGGTAGTTAATCCCGATCTTCGTGGACAGCTCATCCATTCCTGGATTGCTCGCCGCCAGGTAGCCATTCGAAACATGAAAAAACACGAACGGATCTACGCGCAGGTCGACCCGTTCCGACATTCTGAACAAAAGGCCGAAGTCAACCTGAACGTTGAAGTTGGTATAGCTCGCATTTTGCGAGAACGCCTTCTTGGCAAAAACGGCAGCCCCTAGTTTGCCGGTCAGGTAAGGCCTGACTGCCATGTTGTTCCGCCACAGAAAGCGAAAGCCGAACGGCGTAATCGACACCCCAGGAACCATCTGCTGGTTGGGACTCTTCGCATTCCCCCAAAAATCGGAGACTACCGGTTGGCTCAGGATCATAATGGGAATAACCTCCACCACATAATCCACCTGTGATTTCAGTAAGTGGCCCCAGCTGTGACGGTCGTACTCCACCGCCAATGTCCAGGCATTGCAGCGGTCCGTGGCGCTGAACATCCTGTAATCGCCATCCGGAATCATGGTCGTTATGGCGATCTCGCTCTCCACCGGCCGCTTTTCAGGCCTCGCCTTCGTCATCACGATCCCCGCTTCCGCGGGAATGCCCGCCTCCACTGCCTTCTCCATCTCTTGACCTGGCACAACTTGCGGGGCACAAAGGAAGAGCGCCAAAATGACGAGGCAGTTGAGACCGAAACTGCAATCGAAATAGCGATCAATCCGTAACAGTGTGAAGAAAGCCCCAAAAACTCGATGAGTAGTCAACGGACCTCCACAACACCCGGCATGGAAGAACAAGTTACAGATAGCAATAAGAGAAGTGACTGGCCCGGCCCAACATTACATTAACTTCCAACCCCGGTTACATATTTTTGTTTGCATCAGGTCATCCATGCAGCAACTCAAGAGGACACTGTGGCTCGAAATCTTTCGGCCGACATGGCGTCGTAGGCGGGGCGGCCACCGTTATGGAACTCACTGGCCCTCCGCTCTCGGTCACATAGAAGAACCCCGACCTAAGCGTTGTTAAGTACAGCCATAACCCATTTCGATAGAACACTTTGCCGCAAAATCCCGCAAAAGACGCCGAAATACACCCAAAGTACGAGCCTAAACATAAAAGAATGAATACTTTGCACAAAAACGATACCAGGGGAGTGGGTACCACAGAATCAAAATCAGCGCAAAGCTTCACAAGCTATAGTGTCTAGATGTTTTGCACCAGACTTCTTTGTTGCCTCAGTCTCCTCATCGTGTCGGGAGCTCGCGCCAGCGCACAAACCTCCGCTAAACCCGCGGAAGAAGTCCTCCAGCGAGTCATGCCGAACCTCGCACCACAATTCCAGCTCATGCTGCATCCAGCCGGTAAAGACGGCGATTCCTTCCACATCTCAGGCACCGCAGGCCACATCCGCGTCGAGGCCGCAACCCTTCCCACGCTGCTCTACGGCGTGAACTGGTACCTCAAATACGTCGCGCACATGCAGGTCTCCACAAACGGTACACAGCTTGGCCACGCAGGCACAGTGCTTCCAGCCCCGAAGCAACCCATCGACAAACCCGCTCTGTACAAGTGGCGCTACGCCCTCAACGAGAACGCAGACGGCTACACCGCACCCTACTGGAGCGAAGCCCGCTGGCGCCACGAGATAGACATCCTCGCCCTGTCCGGCACCAACGCTCTCCTCATCGAGCGTGGTGCAGACCTCGTGCTCTACCAGACCTTCCGCGACGCAGGCTACACCGACACCGCCATCCGCCAATGGATCACCCAGCCCGCCCACCAGAACTGGCAACTCATGGGCAACATGTGCTGCTTCGTCGAGCCCATCTCGATGGAGCTGCTGCACAAGCGCGCCGAATCCGCCACCAAGCTGATAGCCATGCTCCGCGAACTCGGCATCACGCCAGTCCTCCCCGGCTACTACGGCATCGTCCCCGCCGACTTCGCTACGCTCCATCAAGGCGCTCACGTCATCACCCAGGGCGACTGGAACGGCTTCACCCGCCCCGGCTGGATCGACCCTCGTGACCCCAACTTCGCAGTCTTGGCCGAGTCGTTCTACCGCCATCAACACGAGCTCTTCGGAGACTCAGCCATCTACGACATGGAGATCTTCCAGGAAGGTGGAGCGGCAGGCGACGTCCCGGTAGGCGAAGCCGCAAAGCGCATCCAGGCAGCACTCGACAAAGCCCACCCCGGAGCCCTATGGATGATGATGGGATGGCAGGACAATCCCATGCCTGCCGTAATGGAAGCAGTAGATACCCGCCGCGTACTGGTCGCAGACATCGAGCAGGGCCGCATCCCCCGAGAAGACCGTGACCGCGAGTTCCGCGGAGCGCAATGGCTCTATGGCGGCCTCTGGGAGTTCGGCGGCCGCACAACCCTGGGCGCCCCCCTCTACGACTACGCCATCCGCATGCCGAAGATGGCGAAACTCCCCGGAAGCCGTATCGTCGGCACTGCGCTTTTTACCGAAGGCCTGGACACAAATCCGTTTGCGTTCGATCTCTACACAGAGATGGCGTGGCACAGCGATCCCGTCGATCTGAGTGCGTGGACAAACGAATACGCCCTACGCCGCTACGGCGAAGAGGACGCACATGCAAAGCGTGCCTGGCAAATCATTCTGAAGACAGCCTATGGATATCGTGCGGACGGCAACAAGAATCATGGAGAGCGGGATGCAGCTCATGATTCGCTCTTCAGCGCACAACCGTCATTGACAACACTACATGCGGCAACGTGGTCGCCGGATGTGATGCGGTACCGCGCCGAAGACCTGCAGCCAGCATTAACAGAGCTTCTACAGGTAGCTCCACAACTGCGCACAAGCGAAACCTACAAATACGATCTTGTCGATCTTGCACGGCAGGTGATGGCCAACGAAAGCCGCAACATGCTGCCGCAGATCAAAGCAGCCTACGAAGCGGGTGATCAAGCTGGATTCGCAGAACTGACGGCGCACTGGCTCCATCGCATGCAGCTGCTGGACTCTTTATTGCAGACAAACGAATCCTTCCTCCTGGGACGATGGCTCCAGTTCGTTCCGGCCTGGGCGTCATCGCCGGCAGAACTCGTGCAGCTGAACTACGACGCCCGTTCGATCCTGACAACATGGGGTGATCGCAAAGCCAGCGAGTTCGGTTTGCATGAATACGCGAATCGCGATTGGGCCGGACTCACGGCTGACTACTACATGCCGCGGTGGAAGAGGTACTTCGACTCCCTTTCCCTGTCACTCGATACAAAGTCACCTCCAAAGCCTATTGACTGGTATGCCTTTGGAGACGAGTGGAACCGGAAATCGACAAACTATGCGTCGGTCCCAACGGGCCAGAGTTATTCCGCAGCACTGGCGATCGCGCGCGATCTGAATCTCACGCCGGACACCAGGCATTAGGATAGGTACCTAACAAGAAATGCCGGGAGGCAAACGCTGTAAATGACAAGCTTGAATCCATTACCCGTCGTTGAACGAAGCATTTCGGTTGCAAAGCCCGAGCGATGGCTCTCCCTCGATGTGCTGCGGGGCCTGACAATCGGCTTCATGATCCTGGTAAACAATAATGGCGACGAGCAGCATGCCTTCTGGGCGCTGAAGCATGCAGCCTGGAATGGGTTCACTCCCACGGATCTCGTCTTTCCCACGTTTCTCTTTCTGGTGGGCATCTCGACTGTGTTTTCGACGGCGGCGAGACTGGCGAAGGGCGCAACTAAGCAGTCCATCCTCCTGCACACGTTCCGCCGCGCAGTTGTCTTATTTCTATTCGGATTACTGGTGAATAGTTTCCCGCTGTTTCATCTTCAGACGCTGCGCGTCTACGGTGTACTGCAACGAATAGCTATCTGCTACTTCATCATCGCTGTTCTTTACCTGATCAGTTCTTCCTGGAAAAACAAAGCGATCATCGCAATCGCTGCTCTTGTCGGTTACTGGGCAATTATGCGTTTCGTTCCGGTTCCGGGATATGGTGTACCCACGCACGATGTGCCTTTGCTGGATCCTGATGGAAACCTTGTGGCATGGCTTGACCGGCAGATCTTTTCTGCTTCGCATCTTTACGAAAAGACCCGTGATCCTGAAGGACTATTGAGTACACTCCCGGCATTGGCTACCGCACTGTTCGGAATGTTAGCCGGCCTATGGCTGCAGACGAATAGAAGCATCGGAGAAAAGGCGAGAGGCATCGCTATTGCGGGCGTTTCAGGCCTCCTTCTCGGCGGCCTATGGAACTTTGCTTTCCCAATCAACAAGAAACTGTGGACAAGCTCCTATGTATTGTTTGCGGCAGGCTGGAGCCTCCTGTTGTTGGCCCTGGCAATCTGGATCGTTGATGTGCGCGGAGCAGGCAAGCCCGAAGCCGCTCGCCGGAAGACGTTCATGCCTTTGCTGGTCTTCGGCACCAATGCCATCGCAGCGTATGTCTTCTCGGAGCTCCTGCCCGGCGCCATGTCCTTGATACATCTCCAGCCCAAGGTCAACCTGCAGCGGTGGATCTACTACAAAATTCTCGCTGTCATCACAAATCCTCCAATGGCCTCGCTCATCTACTCGCTCCTCTTCGTTGGAGTCTGTTGGCTTGCGATTTATATGCTCTATCGCCGGCGCATCTTCCTCAAGATATGAGCCGAAACCTCATCACTTGATTACCTGGAGACTGGGCTGGAGGATCTTGAAGAGACTTCCGCCTATCTCTGGGAATTGGTATGCGAACCAGGTAAGAACGGGGACAGCTCCGAAGGTAATGATACGGGCGTAGAAGTTCCATCCCAGCTTGTTCGGCGCCGTATCTGTAATGCGGCTAAGAATCGCATTGCGGTGCATCTGGGCAAAGACCGTTACAAGGCCGATGCCAAGGAAAACGAGCAGGATTGTGAAGCCCCAGTCGACAAGCCGGTGAGGCTGGAACGGGTAGGAATTCCAGGCGATGATAGCCAACACAAAGGCCGATGAAATAAACATCATCAGATAGCGGATATTGACAAGCACAGAGCGTATGAGCGCAATGTAGCGGACGGCGATCAACTCCTCGGCCAGACGGATATGGAGAGGATCTTTCGGAGCATCGGCCTCACATCTGGCTTTAACCTCCGGGTCAGGTGAATCGCCATGATCATCGACGAAGCCAATACGCTTTTCTTTCCAGCGTGGAATCAAAACGTATTCAAGAAGCAGTTCGCAGAACTTCGCATACGTTGTCTCGATCTCATAGATATAACCGAGGTCGTAGCCATGGTGCGCGTCCGGCAGATCGTCATCGTTCGCCGGAAAACTAAGTTTCCTCTTTGGCGCAGGTGGGTTTTTTGCTCCAATACGTTCTCGCAATTCCATAATCAAAGTCACAAGCTCCGCCTGCATATCAGACATGTACTGCCAGCGGTTCCAGTCACCGACCTCCTCTTGTAGGTCAGGGTTATTAAGCAGTTGGCGAACGGACTCTCCCGAGCGAGCCATATCGCGCCACCGGATATGGAGGCTGCTTTGGGTAAGCATGGTCACCCATCCAACCTCATTGACACGATTGAAGGCGAAGCGAATCGGCAGGCGTTCAAGAGGCTCCAGAACGCCTCGGCTGAGAGATCCCCAGATACAAATCATCCGAAGCCAGCCGGTGAGAGCGATCATAAGAAGCGGAAAGAAGAGTGCGGCAACAAGGGCTTCATACATGGTTGGCCAACGACCAGGATGTAGAAACCGTTCCAGGCTTTGAATGCGGCCGAAAAATATGCCAATCAAGAACAGTCCCAGGGACACGAGCGAAAAAAACCAGTTCAACATCTTGGGTTTCCATCCGGTAAAGCGACGGACGATCTCATGAGTGATCAGGAGACAGGTCATATTTTCGAAAAGACAGGAGTGGAGTGGGCTTTCACAAGCCTCCAGATCGCAGTCGGCAACAAAGAAAGGATAGGAACCCTTGGATCCAACTCGCTTTGGAAGGCGCGGCCTGCTCAATGTTGAGAAACGGAGACGTGCAGTCTGAAAGATGGACCACAGATACCAGGAAAAAAGAAGAAGAAGGACTGGCACAACAGGAGAAACGCCGCTGCCTGGATGAAGAGAACGATAACTGAAAAAAATGCCCACGCAGGAGTTGGAGCCCAATACTTTATTTCGCAAGCATATCAACGCCCACGCCAAAGGAATTACGATGGCTGAGCCAAAGGCGACCCAATTGAAAATTGGATACAGCCATCCGGGAGATTCAGCCGTGCTGCTCGTTGAGCGCTTGAGATAGTGGCGGGTTTTTGCAAACGTGACGATAGCAGCGCCCAGTCCTGCGAGCAGTGTGCTAACAGCCAGAAGAAAGCTGCGATCGTTGTGGGAGTAATTAATGTAAGGGCAATATTTTGGAATGGCCAAGGCAATCATTGGGAAAGCCACAACGAATGCAATGCAGAAGAGCATCGCAGTCCCAATGTTGATATAGACCGTTCTACGACGAGGCTGATCATTCTGGCAGACTGCAAGATCGCGAGTGAAAGGCGACCAGTATCGAGCGGACCATATGACGCCGGCGTGTGCGATGCAAAAAATAGTTATGAGAATACACAAGACGGACCAAAGGAGGGAAGGAGCGGCATTGACAGATTCAGGTGTGAGAGTGGGCGTGTAAGGGACCGCCGTCGCAACTGCAAATTTAGGAATAGGAGGAGCGTCCATTGCAGCGGACATGAATTCGGGAATCTTGGAATCGTCACCACATTTTTCCACTTGTCCCGAATAGATGCTGGGAATCAGTTGGGGCGAATTACTTCCACACGGATGGAGAATCCCAAGAGGATAATAGCCATCGCTGCCAACCGTTATAGCCCATAGGGGCGCTTGCAGATCGCCGTTCGATCCATGTAGATAGCCCGCGAGCATAGGTGGCTTGAGTTGCTTCCAGTCTTGCGACCCTCTCCAGAATATGTAGCTGGCCGCGTTGTAGATTCCCTCCGATTGAGAATCCGGGAAGGCACGACTGGATGAGTTAAAGTTTTCGAGTGAACTGAGATTAAAGGGTGTGACGCTAAGAGAGCCAATGTACTGGGTGTTATCGACATCGCGTTCAACCAGGCGGTCTTCGCCGTTATAGAAAACAAGTCTGGCATCAGGTAGAGCGCGGCGAAGAAACTGCGCAAGGAAGAGTTCGTCGAGGATGTTCGAAGCCGTTACGAGAATAAAGTCGGTATGATCTCGCTGAAGTTGATGGGCTATAGCCATCAACTGAGCTTCTTGTGAGAGGGGAGTCTGCGTTGTGGAGAAACGCGACACCGTGTCGTCCGCGTTCGTGTCTTTGAGAGAGAGGCTCAAGTAAGGACTAGGCGGTTCGCCGGTCGATGTGGACTTGCCGCTTTGGTCGATCTCGGCATTTCGCAAGAGCGAAATTTCTCGAGGGAAACGGATATACGTTAAGTTCGATTCCCGCTTCCCTGACGCATGCGCATTTGATTCCCCAAAGACTGTATTGTCCTCGGTCAGAATGGCAACGCGCAATTCGGAAAGATTGGGAGCAGAACTACTGAATGCCTTAGCCAGTTGATCCGCTTCGAATCCCGCATTTTCTCCAAAGGAAACGTAGCTGATCGGCCTGCTCGGCGATTGCGAATTGAGTTCGTCAGCGGCGATCTGTGTCGACGTCATACCCGCCGCAAGCACTCCAGCGATACCGCTCTCGAATTTAGCGCTGTCAATTCCTTCGCGGAGCGATGCTGCAGACCCGGACCAACGCGGACCGATGATGGCGAGAAGGTTGTCATCGCCCATCGACAGCCTGGCCCGATGGTTGCTCTTAAGCATGGCTTCGTACCGAAGCGCGTTGCGAAGCTGATTGCCATCCACACCCAGTTCGGGTGACTCGCCGACAAGAAAGACATATACCACTCGATGGTAGTCAGACCATTCGAGGTCTTTCCTTTCGTCTTCGCGAGGATTGTATTTGAGGATGATCAGACCAGGCTGCTGCTCTCGCTTGCGTGATTCATCAGTCTGGGTCGTCGTGGGTGAGGCCTCGGTTGAGGACGTCGATCCAGGCAGGCTTTTCCATGGAAGCCAGTAACTGCTGCCCAGATAGCGATTGTCTGCTGCCGCCTGCATAAGCGAGTCGATGGTGCGATCGAATGCGAGTGCGAAGTGGCTATGGATTGGATCAGGAACCATAGCGACGATGGCGCGTACGTCAGGCTCATGGACATCTGGTCGGCTACCGGCTGATGGAGGAATACCCCAGACATCTTCCCGGCCGTCACATCCGCCTTTGGAACTGTCCGTGGAACCTTTGATTTCAGCTTCGAATTTCTTGTCACTCTCGTTGAGCGTGACGTGCAATTCGGGGGATCCTTTCTTCTCCGGGCCGTCGTCTTCCAGTCGGGATTCAGTCCAGTATTTGCAGGAGGCGGTCCATGGCCCCTCGCCACCCGATACTCTTTCGGCCACACGATGCTGTGATGTCGCTTCACTTGTAGATGAGTTCGCAGAACGAGGTATTCCTGCATGGACCATCACTCCAGCCAGTACCGCCGTGCCAATACTTGTCGCTACCCCTCTGTTCATCTGCGTTGTCCCGTTCGCATGGCTGCATCCTTGGAATAATTCTGGATATGGGGCCCGGCTGCGATGAAAAAAGAGACCTGTCAGCGTCGGTTTTACAAGACGCTGATGGTACAAGCCTGCATGAGTATAGGAGCCCGCGAGCAATCCCTCGAAGGAAAAACGCGTATCTATCCCTCTGGTGGAGCGAAGTTTAGCATAAGAGACTTTTCCGGAACGGACTCTCCTCCCACTCTCCTGGCGCGAGCATCTCCCCTCGATCAATGTGGTACTGAGAATGAAATAACAAGGAACACCGAACTGTAACTTTCTTCCATATTGCTTATTCCATTAGGTTTATAGTGATCATTTGTTCCCAGCGTTTCAAAACTTTTCACGAAGCTTATGGTCCAACGGTCCTAACTCCCGCAACATCAGCAGCTAAGCGCCGAAAATCCACCATAATCATTGACTCCGCTCCACGACTCGGATATTCTTGAGACTCGCGCAGTCTCGCGTCTGTACGCCTGTGTTTCTTGCGGGTCAGGCAATCGGGACCGTGGTGGATCCACCCGGGGCGGGCATACAAGTCGCCACCCCCAAAGCACCCACTCCTCAAGCCCAGGTATCAGGCCTTGTTGCGCAACTCCGGCGGTTTAGCTTCTTTGCGTCTGAGCAGCGTTATGCTCTCGCACCGGTTCTCCGTCGGTCATCAGTAGATTTTTCGCAGTAGGCTTCAAAAAATCAGTTCTACCCTATTCTTCATGCACCACGCCGAACACTGAAGACGGCAGAACCAGGGAGTAACCCAAACGATGTCCACAACGATTCCGAGCGGCAAAGATATCAAGCGTAAGTGGTACGTGCTCGATGCCAGCGGCAAGACCCTCGGCCGCCTCGCCACCCACGCCGCTTCTGTCCTCGCCGGCAAGCTCAACCCCCTCTACACCCCCTATATCGATATGGGCGATCACGTCGTGATCATCAATGCCGAGAAGATCGTCCTCACCGGCCTCAAGGCTGACCAGAAGCTCTATCGCCGCTACACCGGCTTCCCCGGTGGTCTCCGCGAAGAGTCCTTCGTCAAGCTCCTTGCTCGCCGTCCAGAGGCAATCGTTGAGCAGGCCGTCAAAGGCATGCTTCCCAAGTCCAAGCTCGGTCGCCAGATGGCCACCAAGCTCAAGGTGTACAAGGGCGGACAGCATCCGCACCTCGCCCAGCAGCCTCAGCCGATGGAAATCGTCAGCTAGTTTTGCTTAAGGGCACGGCTTCAGCCGTGCCGTACGGAGCGTAAAGATTTTGGGGCTTTAGCCCCGGGTTTCAGGTAGGTCCGGGCTTTAGCCCGGACACCTATGGCACCAATAGCGACGGGGGCTTTAGCCCCCGAGGTAAAAGTTCAAGGAGCATCATGGCAGATCTCGTCCAGTACTATGGCACCGGCCGTCGCAAGTCCTCGATCGCGCGCGTCTTCCTGCGCCCGGGCAGCGGCAAATTCACCGTCAACAAGAAGGAAGTTGACGTCTACTTCGTTACAGCACAGCAGCGCGCGGCAGCCAAGCGTTCGCTCGGCATCGCCGACATCGGCGAGACCTTCGACGTCTTCACCACCGTTCGCGGTGGCGGCGTCATGGGCCAGGCCGACGCAGTCAAGCTCGGGATCGCCCGCGCCTTGATGGTGTTCAACCCCGAGCTGCGTAAAGCGCTCAAGGCAGAAGGCCTCGTTACCCGCGACTCGCGTGGTAAGGAGCGCAAGAAGTACGGTCAGAAGGGCGCCCGCGCTCGCTTCCAGTTCTCCAAGCGCTAATCGCTGGAGCACGGCAGCTTGTTGCAGCTCTCGCACCACGGGCCCTCGCAGTTTTAGCGGATGCCGGACACCTCGTCCGGCATCCGTTCGCAGCACCCTCACGTCATTGTTGTGTGAGGTAAGGAGTCAAATCTCCCGTACGCGGGATCAATCCAGGCACCGGTATTTCCCTCCGGCTGTCTTAATCAAGGAGCTACATTGGCAAACATCACTATGAAAGAACTGCTCGAAGCTGGCGTTCACTTCGGGCATCAGACCAAGCGCTGGAACCCCAAGATGAAGGAATACATCTTCGGCGAGCGCAACGGCATTTACATCATCGACCTTCAGAAGACCCTGAAGATGTTCAAGGAAGCGTCGAAGTTCGTCACTGACCTTACCTCCACCGGCAAGCTCATCCTCTTCGTCGGCACCAAGCGCCAGGCGCAGGATGCCGTCGCCGAAGAAGCCAACCGCGCAGGCATGCCCTACATCAATAGCCGCTGGCTCGGTGGTCTTCTTACCAACTGGGTCACCGTGCAGAAGTCGGTCAAGCGCCTCCAGGAACTCGACGACATGTCCACCGATGGCCGCTACGAGCTCCTCACCAAGAAGGAAGTCATCAAGCTTGAGCGCGAGCGCAAGCACCTCTCGACCAACCTCTCCGGTATCAAGAGCATGAAGCGCCTTCCCGACGCCATCTTCGTCATCGACTCGAACAACGAAGCCATCGCCGTCGCCGAAGCCCGCAAGCTCGGCATCCCGGTCGTCGCTGTCGTCGACACCAACTGCGACCCCACGGTCGTTGACTATGTCATCCCCGGCAACGACGACGCTCTCCGTGCCATCCGCCTCTTCACCACGAAGATCGCTGATTCCGCTGCTGAAGGCGTCCAGATGGTCTCCGAGCGCGCCTTCGCCACCGAAGTCTCCGACGTCGACCAGACCGAAGTCGCTCCTGAGCACATCGGCGAAGAGGGCGAGGCCAACGAGATTCAGGCTTCCATCACTGCTGCCGACAGCGACGAGGACGACAACGTCGATCTCGAAGCCGTCCTCGGCGGCAACATCCGCAAGGCCCCGGCCGCAGCATCGGTCGACGAGCCCGAGACCGCCATCGCCGAAACCGGAGCATAACCCGCTTCGTAACTACGGAATGGCACCGCATTGGAGCCTGTCCTGAGCGAAGCCGAAGGATGCCGTAACCGCTTCTAATTATCTTGATGGGGGGCGCGGGCCTCAGCCCGCGCCCCTCTTCGCAGAAACCGCCGTATAAGGAAACCTAAATGTCTGACACCGCCGTAAAGATCGACGCAAAACTCGTCAAGGAACTCCGCGAAAAGTCCGGCGCCCCCATGGGCGACTGCCTCAAGGCTCTCCAGGAAGCCAAGGGCGACATGGAAGAAGCCTTCGTCGTCCTCCGCAAGCGCGGCATGGCCTCGGCCGCCAAGAAGTCCACCCGCACCACCAACGAGGGCGCAGTTGGAACCTACATCCACGCCGGCGGAAAGATTGGCGTCCTCATCGAGCTCAACTGCGAGTCCGACTTCGTCGCCCGCACGCCTGACTTCCAGGAGCTGCTCCGCGACATCGCCATGCACATCGCCGCCGTCGACCCCCGCTACGTCCGCAAAGAGGACGTCACCGCGGCCGATCTCGAGCGTGAGAAGGACGTCTACCGCGCCCAGGCTGCTGCCACCGGTAAGCCCGCCAACATCATCGAGAAGATGCTCGAAGGCAAGCTGAGCAAGTTCTACGAAGAGGTCTGCCTCCTCGAGCAGCCCTTCATCAAGGAGCAGACCCAGACCATCGCCCAGATCATCGCCACCAAGGTAGCGAAGCTCGGCGAAAACATCAGCGTCCGCCGCTTCGCCCGCTTCAAAGTAGGCGACCCGAACTGGACCGTAGCGCAGACCGCTCAGGTAGCTGCTGAAGCCGCCGAATAGCTCTATCGTTACTCGCAGCAAAAAGCCCGGACGCGAGTCCGGGCTTTGCTTTTAATCCTGTAATGCTCAGCGTTAACGCATCAAAACTCGGTATCAGCCATGCCGTTGCGATCGATAAAGTCGCCTTTTGAAGCTGGCCGATCCAATCCACCCGAACGGTTTCCCGTGATCTCGCTCTCACCCGCGGCGGCCACAATCATCCCCGCGTTCGAGTCGGTCATTGCAGTAAACGTCGCAAGCTTCTTCGCTGTTTGGGACATGTCGGTCTCTGTCCTGCCCACCTCCTCCGCCTCGACCGATCTTCTCTGGTGCCGCGAGCCGGCCAACCGCGTTACTCCATAACAGACTCCAAATCCCGCATAGACGATCGGGTGAAAGAAGACAAGTGGCACCGCATACTTCGGATCGAGCACAGCCGACTCACAGATATTTCGCGGAGGCTGCCTCCAGCCATGCCGCTTCAAGCCCGCAAAGTGATACCGCCTTAAATCACCATGCGGCTCCTCGTCCATAAGCTGAACCAAAGCTCGTTGCAAAGCCCTCGGCGTCGTCACCCCAAAATCCAGCCAGTGCCGAACCTTAAAGTGATCCCCCAGGTATAGCCGCAAGACCAGCTCCGCATAGTCTGCGCAGTTGCGTCGTAAATAATCGTAGTGATAATCCATCCGCTTCTGTTGGAGCGTTTCAAGCACCCGTCGATCTTCCTCGGCACTTGTAGGAAACACCAGGACATTGGTCTGGCGCCGCCACACACGCCCCAGGTACTTCCGCCCATACGCCTCCGGAACCTCCGGATAAGCCGATGCCAGCGATTCATCCCACGTCACCCGGACCTTCTGCGTCTGTCCCACCGCCGATCCAAGAAAAAACAACTCAGCCGGAATCGCTGCAACTCCGGGATTAGGCCAGTACGAAGTGCTGGTAAGCACGATCCCGCGTGACTGCTCGCAATACTGGATCTGTCCCTGTTCATCGAGGCATCCGTGGGAGATCCACACCGACGCGTGTCCTACATCCGAGAAAAATCCAAGCGGTCCTGTCGGACCCTCGACAATCAGCCCCACATCCGCAAATCCCAATCCGCAACCCACCCACAAAATCCCAAATAAAATCGCACAGCCATAGCGGATCGGTCGATACACTGCCTGCCTCACTCCATAGCCGGAACTGGAAATTTTCCCGATCCTCAATCCCCAGGGAAGAGTCTGTCAGGAAAGATGCCGTTTTTATCCGTGTAGATGCTTGAGCAACGTATCTGCCTGCGTCCAGCGTTCAGGCCATGCGATACTTAGTTCTGACATGTACAAAAGAGTCCTCCTCAAGCTCTCTGGCGAAGCCCTGGCCGCAGGCCGCGGTTTTGGTATCGACGCCATCTTTATCCACAAAGTAGCCGAGGAGATTGCAGACGTTCACGCTCTCGGCTGCGAAATTGGCATCGTTGTCGGCGGCGGCAATTTCTTTCGCGGAGTGGCCCAACAGGCCATCGATATGGACCGCGTCGCCGCAGATCACATGGGCATGCTCTCCACCGTCATCAACTCCATCGCACTTCAGGACGCCATCGAAAAGCGTGGCCTGCATTGCCGCGTCATGTCGGCGATCGAGATGCATCAGGTCGCTGAGCCATACATTCGCCGCCGCGCCATGCGCCATCTCGAGAAGGGCCGCATCGTCATCTTCGCCGCCGGCACCGGAAACCCTTTTTTTTCAACCGATACCGCAGCCAGCCTGCGTGCAATGGAGATCAAGGCCGACATTCTGCTGAAGGCCACCTCCGTCGATGGCATCTATTCCGCCGATCCCAAGAAGGATCCCGACGCCACGCGGTTTGAGCAGATTACGTACAGCGACATCATCCGGCTTGGCCTCGGCGTCATGGACACCACCGCCGTATCTCTCTGCAAAGACAACAACATGCCCATGATGGTCTTCAGCATGCGCGAGCAGGGAAATATCGTCCGCGTCGTCGCTGGCGAGAAGCTTGGCTCGCTCGTCACTGCCTGAAACTAAAGAATCTCCGCAAGGGCGGCAGCAATTTTTTTGAGATATCGGCCGCCTCGCGCGTCAGATCTTTTCGGCTGGTGTTGGATAATATCGAAGCATTAACGCATCCAATTATCCGGAACTCCTCCCCGAAGGCAGAATGATTTCCACCACCATCGATCCCCGAAGCACGCTGGAAGGCCGCACGCTTGACTTGGATGCGCCGCCGCCCTTGCCCGAAGTTCAGACTGCAAAGCCGGTACGCAAACCGCCTTTGCCAGCCCTCACCGGCATCCGCACGTTGCTCGCGTTCAATATCGTCCTGTTCCACTTCACGCCACCCTACCTCGGCCCGCTACGCCCCTTCGTCGAAAACGGCTTCGTCTTCGTCAATGTCTTCTTTCTCATCTCGGGCTACATCCTCACCTACAACTACTCCGACCGTGGCGCCTCGCTCGATAAGCGTGAGTTCTGGCTCGCCCGCTTCTCGCGGCTCTATCCCGTCTATCTTCTTGTCCTCATCATCTCCATCAAGATGGTTCAACTGGAGTGGCACGCCCGTCCCCGCGGACAGTTCTGGGCCGGCATGATCCTCACGCCACTGCTGTTGCAGGGAGTTAGCCCCATACTGGCTACCTTCTGGAACACCGTCGCCTGGACCCTATCCTGCGAGGTCGCTCTCTACGCCGCATTTCCCTGGCTGATTCGCATCCCCTGGCCCCGCAAGCCTTCCCGCCTGATCTTTTTGATTCTTCTTTTCTGGATCGGCAACATGATCCCGTCCCAGCTCTATCTCCACTTCAACCCCGACCACCTCACCGAACCGGTCACCCGCTACACCTCCACCACACTGCTCCGCTTTCTCAAATACACTCCGCTGCCCTATGCCTGCACATTTTTAGCGGGCATAACACTCGCGCGCCTGCAGCTTGTCACCTCGGTCACGCAGCGTCAGCGTTTTGCAATTGCCGCCGCCGCCCTCACAGCCCTCGGAATCTTCTTCTACCGGGTCTCTCCCCACGTCCCTTACCTGGTCATGCACGGCGGCATCCTGCTCCCACTCTTCGCCAGCATGATCTTCGGGCTTAGCGGATCGCATCCCATCTCTTCCATCTTCGCGTGGAAGCCGATCCTTCTAATCGGCGAAAGCAGTTACTGCCTCTATCTGCTTCACTTCAACGTCTTCATCCTTCTCCACCTCTACCACATTCCCGAACGGCTGCATATCGCCGCCTTCGATCCATGGATCTCCTACGCGATGATCGTTCTGCTCGCCCTTCTGGTCTTTCGTTTCGTCGAAAACCCGTCGCGCAGAGCGATCCTGCAGCGCTTCTCCCACCGCTACAAAAATGCAGTCCCCACTGCGGCTCGCAAAGAAGCTGCCTAAAGACGACGAGGAAAAGCGGAGAACGTTTCGCTTTTATTTGTTTTGGGTCGTCATCCTGAACGCAGTGAAGGATCCCTGTATTTGCTTTTGTTGTTGCCTTTTCCTGTTCTTTCTTTTCCAAACGATTACTTCGCCGAATCCTCAATCTCCTTCCACTCAGCCTCGCTCAGCTTCACCCCAGCAGCCGCAATATTCTCCTCCACATGCTTCACCGAAGAAGTCCCCGGAATAGGCAAAATCACCGGCGACCGATGCAACAACCACGCCAGCGACAACTGCGACATCGTCGCCCCATGTTTCTTCGCCGCCGAATCCAGCTTTCCACCTTCCTTCGCCAGCTTACCCGCCGCTACAGGAAACCATGGAATGAACGCCAACCCATGCTTCGTGCAATACTCCACAACATCGTCATGCTGCCTGTCGCTGATGTTGTACTGGTTCTGCACACTTACGATATCGATCACCTTCCGTGCCTGATCGATCTCATGCGGCTTCACCTCGCTCAACCCCACATGCCTGATCTTGCCCTGCTGCTGCATCTTCTTGATCACACCCAGTGACTCCTCAACCGGCACCTTCGGATCGATCCGATGCAGTTGCCAAAGATCAATCCGTTCCACCTTCAGCCGCCGCAGGCTCATCTCTACCTCTTGCTGCAAATACTCCGGACGCCCCACCGGCGCCCATTTGTTCGGTCCCTGCCGCGTCAATCCGGCCTTGGTCGCAACCACCACGCCCTTCGCATACGGAGTCAGCGCCTCACCAATCAGTCGCTCACTCACCTCCGGCCCATACGAGTCCGCCGTATCGATAAAGTTCACGCCCAGTTCCACCGCGCGCTGCAAAACCTTCTTCGCGCCTTCAATGTCCTCGGGCTCACCCCAGATCCCATCGCCGGTAATCCGCATCGCCCCGTAGCCCAACCGGTTGACGGTCAAATCCCCGCCAATCACAAACGTTCCACTATCCTTCGCATTTACAGTGCCGGTGCTAGCCATGCAACCTTAGATGTCTTCTTCTATGGAAATGATTCCCACGCGCCATCCATCACGCTTTTGCTCCTGAGGTAGGCCTGGGCTTTAGCCCAGGCATTAAAAGCTGCAACAAAAGGGGCTTCAGCCCCTGAGGTATGCCTTCCTTTCCGTCTCACATCATTCTGAAGATTGGAATCGCGTTAACCCCAACCGCATCATCTCTCCCTCGCTCAACACCGTCACTTTCTTCTCAATCCCCAACCGCTTCGCCTCCGCCATCAACCGTTCCACCGGCTCATGCATCGGCTCCCGCCCCAGCTTGAACGTCCCATAGTGCATCGGAACCATCCGCTCCGCACCCAGCTCCACGAACCCACGCAAAGCCTCCTCCGGACTCGTATGCACCGCTCTGTAGCTATCCGGAAAGTAGGCTCCAATCGGCAGCAGCGCCACCCTCGGCTTCAGCCTCCTTCCAATCTCCGCAAACCCCGAGAAGTACGCCGTATCCCCCGAGTGATACACCGAAAACCCTCCATCCTCTATCATATAACCGCCATATCCCCGGTACGTGTCGTTGAACATCCGCGCCCCCCAATGTCTGCACGGAGTCATCGTCACCCTCAACCCCGCCACCTCCAACCGGCCCCACCACTCCATCTCATGCACCCTCGCAAATCCCAGCTTCACCACCAGGTCCTCCACTCCCTTCGGCACCACCACCTCGGGAGTCTTTCCCGTCAGCCGCCGCGTCGCCCGCACCACTCGCCGCAGCGACGACACATCCAGATGGTCCATATGCGCATGAGTCAGCAAAACCGCATCGATCGCCGGCAGCTCCTTCACCAGCAGCCCCGCATGTCTCTGCCGACGCAGCAGAATCAGCCTCTTCGAAAAAACCGGATCGATCAGAATATTTCTTCCGCTCACCTGCAGCAGAAAAGACGAGTGCCCAATAAACGTAACCCCCATCTCGCCCGGCCCCACCAGCTCAGGCTGTCGCGAAGCACCGGCAATCGGCACCGCATGGCTCTCCCGCGCCAGCCGCCAAAGCTGTCCCACCTTCGTCACCAGAAACGGCTGCTCACGCCACCATCGAAACATTCATCACACCAAATAAAGGCGACGCCTTTTCCCTATAGACCTATAGATTAGATGCTTCTCGCAAATCCACCGCCCTTGGCTACCTTCGCGCAAACTCCCAGCATCTCTATCAGCAGGCAGCAAGCGGACGCCTCCCGAGGTTACCTCTATCATCCGCGTCGATCACACTATCGATCCTCCCCGCGACCTCAGGCAGCAGCGCATCTGGGATTACGTCTCCCGCACTCCCCTGCATTCCCTCTGGAACCTCCAGGGCATCCCCCTCGGCGTCGTCGCCAAACGCACCTGGAAGTCCTTCCTCGCCGACAACCTCCTCGGCCGCGCCGCCGAACTCGGCTTCTACTTCCTCTTCGCGCTCTTCCCAACCCTCTTCAGCGCCAGCTCTCTCCTCGGCCTCGCCGCCCGCTCTGCCTCCACCATCTACGTCGATCTCCTCCGCTACCTCGCCCTCGTTATCCCTACGTCCGCCCTCGGCACCGTCCTCGCAACTTTCAACGAGACCACCGCCGCCGCCACCTCCGGCAAACTCACCTTCGGACTCATTGCCGCCATCTGGTCGGCATCCGTAGGCATCTCCGCCATTCAGGATGCCCTCAATACCGTCTACAAGGTCAAAGAAACCCGCTCCTACTTCATGGCACGTCTCTCCGCCATCGGCGTCACGGTTGTCCTCTCCGCCATCGTCACCCTCACCCTCGCCTGCCTGCTCGGCGGAGACTTCTTCGCCGCCCTCGCCCACCATTCCATCGAAAACCACTTCTTCGCCGCCCTCCTCGCTCTCATCTCCCGCCTCATCGGATGGCTCTTCGCAACCGCCCTCCTCGCCCTCTCCTTCGCCGTCATCTACTACTGGTCGCCCAACGTAAAAACCCGTTGCTGGCACTGGCTCACCCCCGGCGGAGCCATCGGCATTCTCTTCTGGCTTCTCGCCTCCCTCGCACTGCGCGCCTACCTCCACTTCTTCAACTTCTACTCCCTCACCTACGGTTCACTCGGAGCCGTCATCATCCTTCTCATGTGGTTCTACATCACCGGCCTCATGCTCCTCTTAGGAGCCGAAATCAACAGCGAGATTGAAGCCGCCGCCGCCGAAAAACGCCTCGCCGCCATCACTCCTGCTGCAAATCCGGTCGTCGACAACCCAGCTCCCGCCTCGCTATAGCTTGCCTTACCCCGCCGTGCGTAGTTCTTGTCTCTGCCGTTTACCTCCCTAACCAGCCACAAAGATTGGGTGCCCCATTCATCGCGGTCTCATCGCGATGAGTGGGAAAGTAACCCTTTCCCCCGCCAGCCATAGTTTTTGCCTTCCCCTAACCCGCCACAAAAGATCGGGTGCCCCATTCATCGCGGTCTCATCGCGATGGGTGGGAAAGTAAACCTTACCCGCCGTACCGTAGTTTGTGTCTCTGCCTTCCCCTAACCCGCCACAAAAGATCGGGTGCCCCATTCATCGCAGTCTCATCGCGATGAGTGGGAAAGTAAAACCTTCCCCCGCCATGCCGTAAGTTTTGCCTTTGTTTGTCATCCCCGCAGGGGATCTGCTTCAGTTGCCGTCGAATCCTTCAACCCTCCCAAAACGTCATCTCGACCGAAGCAATGGACAGTTTTACCGTCCATTGCGCAGCGGAGAGATCCCTGTATTTGCCTTGGCATTTAGAGCCTTTCGGAGTTGTTCACTCATCCCGAAGGTTCTGTTTCTGTCTACACATCGAGGTATCGCGCACCATCTTTCCATATAGAATGACGACTCACTCATGCCTCCCACACCACCAATCACACGCCGCACCGCCGCCAAGTCAATCCTCCTCGCCTCTCTCTCCCCGCGCGCTTTTCTGAAAGCCCAGCAACCCGAAGCCTTCTCCGACCAACTCGCCGCCATCGAGAAAAAAAGCGGCGGCAGACTCGGTGTCGCCATCCTCGACACCGCGACCGGTAAGTCATTCACTCATCGCGCAGCCGAGCGCTTTCCCATGTGCAGCACCTTCAAGCTCACCGCCGCCGCCTTCATCCTTCAACGGGTAGAGCAGGGAAGGGAACACCTCGACCGCAGGATCGTCTTCTCCACATCCGACCTCGTCACCTACTCCCCCATGACCGAGAAGCACACCGGCCCCAACGGCATGACCATCGCCGAACTCTGCCTCGCCGCCATCACCCTTAGCGACAACACCGCCGCAAACCTCCTCCTCGCCAGCTTCGGCGGCCCTTCCGCACTCACCCAATTTCTCCGCTCCATCGGCGACCCCGTCACCCGCCTCGATCGCAACGAAACCACCCTCAACGAAGCCAGGCCCGGCGATCCCCGCGACACCACCACGCCATCCGCCATGCTCGACAACCTGCACAACCTTCTACTCGGCAACATTCTCTCCCCCGCCTCACGCGACCAACTCACCCAATGGCTCCTTCAGAACACGACAGGAGCAGCCCGCATCCAGGCTGGCATCCCCTCCGACTGGAAGGAAGGCGACAAAACCGGCTCCGGCGATAACGGCACCACCAACGACATAGCCATCCTCTGGCCCCCGCACCACGCCCCCATCCTCATCACCGCCTACCTCACCGGCTCCAACCTCCCCGCCGAAGGCCGCAACGCCATCCTCGCCCAGGTCGGCAAAACCACCGCCACCCTCATCCATCCGTCCTGACAAACTGCCCTCGTCAGTTGTCATCCCCACGAGGACCTGTCATTGCTGTTGTATTTGTAGTTGCTGCTGTCATTGCTGTTGTATTTGTAGTTGCTGCTGTCGTTGGTGTTGTCGTTGCCGTGCTGTTGCCGTTGCCGTTGTCGTTGTCGTTGCTGTTGCTGTTGCTATCGCCTCCCCTTTCGCTTGCAATCCTCACAAAGGGCTCTGCTTCTGTTGTTGTCGCCTCCCCTCACTCCCTCCCAAACGTCATCTCGACCGAAGCAACGGACGGTATTACCGTCCGTTGCGCAGTGGAGAGATCCCTGTATTTGTTCTTTGTCCGTGCTTTTCCCTGTCATTCTCAGCGAAGGCGAAGAACCCGCCGTTTGCCAATTCCCACCGCAAAATAAATCCGCAAACACTGCAAAATCCACAGCCCCCAAAAAACTGTCTTCCCGCAAACCACCTTACCCACCCGTTCCACCACACCCTGTCCACAAAAACACCACATTCAAAGTCCAAATCTCCCCAAAACCCCCAATAAAAGCAAACATTTCCCCGCGCAAGATAAAATCGCTCCACAACATGAATCTCCACGCCGCCGTTCTGGCCATCATCGTACTTACCCTCCTCACGGTCTCGCTCACCCGTCTCGGCAAGGTCAAGACGAAAGCCGACTATCTCGTCGCCGGCCGCTCCCTGCCTGCCTTCGTCCTCGTCTTCACCCTCCTCTCCAGCTGGATCGGCTCCGGCTCTCTCCTCGGAGGCGCTGAAAACGCCTATAAAAACGGCTTCGCGGCACTCTGGCAAGGCGGCGGCGGATGGGCCGGCCTTCTGCTCATCTACTTCATCGCTCCCCGAGCCCGTAAATTCGCCCAGTTCACCATCCCCGACCTCCTCGAAGCCCGCTACAGCCAAGCCGCACGCGTGCTCGGCGTCATCGCCATCCTCTTCTGTTACACCGCCGTCACCAGCTACCAGTTCGTCGGCGGCGGCGACATCCTCCACCTCATCTTCCCCAACGCCATCAGCGCCGACCTCGGCAAATACATCATCGCCGCCTTCGTCATCGTTTTCACCGCCATCGCTGGCATGGCCTCCGTCGCCTACATGGACGTAGCCATCGGCCTCCTCGCCACCTTCACGCTAATCGTCTCCTTGCCGATCCTCGTCCATCAGGCTGGCGGATGGTCCACCATCCATGCCACCCTTCCCGCGACACACTTTCAACTCTTCGGCAACCTCCGTCCCGTCGAATGCCTCGAGCTTTTCCTCCCGACCTGCCTCCTCCTGTTAGGCAACCAGTCGATGTACCAGAAATTCTTCTCCGCCAAATCCGAAAAAGACGCCACTCGCGCCGTTGTTGGATGGATCATAGGCACCGTCATCCTCGAAACCGTCATCGTGGCCATCGCCGTCACCGGTTCTGTTCTCTTTCCTACCGGTGAAGTCCACGCCCGGCCCCGCGAAATCCTCGCCTACACTGGCCTCCACGCCTTTACCGGCTCCGGCCCGCTTCAACTCCTGGGCGCGCTCCTTATGGGTGCCATCTTCGCCAAGATCATCTCCACCGCCAACAACTGGCTCTTCTCCCCATCCACAAACCTCGTCAACGACATCTACCTCCGCTACATCTCCCCCGGCGCCTCAAATAAAAAGATTCTTGCCATCAGCCGCCTCATGGTCGTTCTGCTTGGCTTGTGGGCGCTCTACCAATCCCTCCATATTGAGTCAGTCCTCAAGAAATCCCTCTATGCCTACACCATCTACGGCGCTGCTCTTACGCCGGTTATTCTGGCTGCTTTCTTCTGGCGCAAAGCCACTGCCGCCGGAGCTGTCACCAGCATCGCCACAGGCACCGTTGTCACTCTCTTCTGGGACACCCCTTTCATCCACCACACTTTTCCTGCTGTCATCAGCGACCGCGACGCTATCCTCCCAGCCCTCATCACCTCGTTGCTGTGCCTTTTCATCGTCAGCCTCTTCACCACCCCACCCACCGCAAAGCAGTTAGAGCCATTCGCCGAAGCCTGAACAAGAAAGTCATTGCAGGTCAGCCCAACATCCCTCACAATCATTCGCAATCCTTTAATCTGTTGTTTGCATAATTGAAGTCTCCCGGAGCCTTGATCATCGTTATCACCCAAGCACGACGAAGCTGTGGGGCCACGCAATGAATTTTCAGCTAGTGCCCGACATGGTCGCCCTGGCCACGCTTCTTACCATCCTGTACTTTTTGCGGCGCAGGCATCCGCAGGAAGGCGTCGGCCTATGGATCATCGGCCTTCTCTTCATCTTCGTCGAAGCTGTCGCCCACGTCTTCTACGTTCCCAAAGGCCCTTGGCATCACCCCTCGCACATCATCGCTCTCGACGCCTATCTCGCCGCTGGAGTGATCTTCCTCTGGGCCGCCTCCCGTCCTCTTTACCCCCGCACCTCCACCCTTACCTATCTCCTCATCAACGCTCTACCCCTGGCCGCCGTTCTCACGCTGTACGGTTTAGACATCCGAAACCCCGCCCCCTTTCATGCCGCTATCGTCTGCGGACTCATTCTTGGCGTCATCAGTCCCTTCGTCCTCGCCCGCACCTGGAGGCTCGGCAAAGGCTGGCGCTTAATTCTGGGCCAGGTCCTTACCTGGGTTCCCATGTGGTTCGCCGTCACCTATGGCCTCTACCGCGACACCGCCTACTACGGCCTCTTCTTTCTCTATCTTTCCGTCGCCATCGTCTTTCAGCTCAGCCTCCCTCGCAAAAGCATAGGCAAGTACGCCATCGTCGCCGGATTCGTCATCTGGTCCCTCGTCTTTCTCTTTCACTCCTGGGTCTCCAATCACCCTGACTTCACCGACATCGCCGCCCAGATCTGGGACATGCAGAAGTTTCTCGTTATCATCGGCATGCTCCTCGTCATGCTCGAGCGCCGCGTCTCCAGCAACGAGTGGTACGCCTTCCACGACCACCTCACCGGCCTCCCCAACCGCCGCCTCTTCGAAGACCGCCTCTCCGCCGCCATCCTGCACTCTCAGCGCAACCAGACCCGCACCGCGCTCCTCATGATCGATCTCAACGGCTTCAAGCAGATCAACGACTCCCTCGGCCACGGCATCGGCGACGAGCTCCTGCAACACATCTCTCGCAATCTTCGCAACGCCATTCGCCTACCCGACACCCTCGCCCGCCTCGGCGGCGACGAGTTCATCATCATTGCCTCCGATCTCCCCAGCGATCTCTCCCCCACTCTCATCACCGCCCGCAGCCTCGACCGCATCAATCATGCTCTTCAAAAGCCGTTCCACGTCGCAGGCCACACTCTCACCGTTACCGGCAGCATAGGCATCGCCATCTATCCCGACGACACCACCGACGAAGTTCTCCTGCGTCGCCTGGCCGACGAACGGATGTACCAGCAGAAGCGCCCATCCAATCTCACGCCTCAGGAAGTTCCAATCTCTTGAATTTCATCCCCTATTCGCGCCCATCTCGTTTCCCATCAACACCACCCGGAAGCTGACAGCCGCATTTTCCTCCCAAAATTGCCGCTGTCTATGCAAAAATCAGATTTTCACACTTACCTTTTACGATCTGCTGCATCCTACCCCAGTACATAAATTCATCAGGAGACTTTTGTATGGTTACCGCCGAGACTCAGAACTTCGACATCAACGCTCTATTGTTCCCCCTGGGCCCGGCCCCGGTAGCTTTGTTTGACGCTTTTTCGGTCACCGACATCACCGATTACTCCCTCGTCGAACCCCTCAGCGCCGCCTACCCGGACGACGACGAAACTGAAGTCGAAGACGACGAAGATGAGGAAGACGACGACTTCGACGAAGACGAAGATTTGGAAGACGACGAAGATGATGATGAGGATGACGACGAGGAAGACGACGAAGAGCCCACCTACCAGGTCTACGACGATGATGATGACGAGGATGAGGACGAAGACGAGTAGCTCGTTCGAAACAAACTCTCAAGCCTTCCACAAGCCACCTGCCTGCCGCATCCATCCCTGCGGCAGGCAGTGTTCGTTTAGTCCATCACAATTTCCGCAGTTCCCTAATACCCTGCATCTGTAACTACATTCTCCAGCGTCTCCCCGGCGATAGATCTTCGCACCTGTGCCGCCGCAAACCGAAACGCCCTATGAATGAAGTCTGGTGTCGATCCTCCCACGTGCGGCGTAATCAGGCAGTTCGGCGCCGCCCACAGAGGATGCCCTTCCGGCAGCGGTTCAGGATCGGTTACATCCAACGCCGCCCGAATCCGGTGCTCCTCCAACGCTGCCAACAGGGCATCCGTCACCACGATGGGTCCCCGCGCCGCATTCACCAGCAGCGCACCCCGTTTCATCAGCCCCAGCTCTGTCGCGCCAAACAGCCCACGCGTCTCAGGCGTTAAGGGCAGAATAGCGACAACAATATCTGCCTCTGGAATCAACTTCCGCAGATCGCCCACCGCCGACACTTCAGGTTCGCGTTTCGCACTCCTCGCCACACGCAGCACCTTCACTCCAAATGGCTTCAGCCGGGCTTCAATCGCCGCTCCAATCGACCCATAGCCCACAATCAAAACCGTCTTATCGGCCAGGTCTTCCCCCAGCACTCGATAGACCCCAACCTGCGGCCCGGATTCATTCAGAAATTCATCTGAAACCGCTGCCTGTCCCTGCCACACCTGCTTGGTCTGCATATCGCGATACGTCGGAAACCTCTTCAACGAAGAAAGGATCGCCGTCAAAACCCACTCGGATGTCGAGATATCGTGAATACCGCGACCATCGCAAAGCACTACATCCTTGGGTAGCCACGGCAGAATCCAATCCACCCCCGCCATCATCGTCTGCACAACCTTCACACCGCGCAGATGACGAAACACCTCCTCAGCATTTCGTTTCTGAAACGGCAGAATCCAGAAGTCGACCTCGATAGCTCCAGAAGGGTTCCGCGGAACCCGCACAATCTCTGCCTCGGGTGGAAAATCACGAAGCAGTTCCTCGGAGAGCATCTCATCCACACCAACTCGAACCATCCATTGAGTGTGCCCGAAAGAACCCAACGAATGAAATCCCAACGCAAAGAATTTTGCACCAGCTCTTCTGTTGCGCGACCATCGCCCTGCTGTTGTTTTCGCTTTGTCGTTGGATGGCTTTGTTTTGGGCTATTCCTTTGCGCCTGGCATCGTCTGTCCTTTTGTTTGTCATCCCCGAAGGGGAATCTGCTTTGGTCCTTGTCTCTTCTTCTTCCACCTCAATCGAGCGCGACGCAGCCGCCGCAGTGGGTAATTCCTGTATTTTCTGCTTGTTCAAACGAATGAATCACTTAGAGAATAAATTTCCATTTTCCCCAGCAAAATGATCTGTCAAGTCCCAAAACCATATAAACCTAAGAAAACAAGGGAGATCCTAATTGTATGGCAGTTACCTTCAACCAGTTACAATTAATAGAGAGAACAAAAGCCCCGCTAGAGAGCGGGGCTTTTGCATTGATCCCGTAAGTCCTTTAGAAAGACGATTTTAGGTGTAACCCTTTTAGAATGACTATTTTGCGAATACCGCTCTGTGTAAAGTATAAGAATATAAAAGACTTAGCGCACCCAGATGGGGGAGGGGGTACCCCTCATAAAAAGTGGCACGTCAAGTACCGGGACAAGCCATCAATAAAAAGACATCGCGACTGTAAGACCAATCTTTTCTGTGTCCAACCTACAACTTCTTTCTGGATGCCTCAACGAAGGTGGTAGGTTTATCGCATACAAATTCAATTTTCCGCGAAGAGGTTTGAATGTCAATCCTTGTCTCCGCATTCCTTATTGGCATTATTGCTGGTCTTCGTGCCTTGACAGCTCCAACTCTGGTTAGTTGGGCTGCTGGACTCGGCTGGATTCACCTTGAAGGCACACCCTTTCACTTCCTGAGCTATCCCATCACCCGCTACATCCTCACAGCGGCCGCTCTCGGAGAAATCGTCAACGACAAACTGCCCAATACCCCCAGCAGAAAAATCCCGCCGCAGTTCATCACGCGAATCGTAATGGGTGGTTTCGCTGGAGCTGCCCTGGGAGCCTCTCACGAGTCCCTGCTCCTTGGCCTTCTCGCTGGCGCAGTTGGCGCTGTTGTCGGTACACTCGGCGGAGCGGAGTTTCGGTCGTGTCTCGTCAAAGCCATCGGAGGCAACGATCTTCCTATCGCTCTACTCGAAGATGTTATCGCTGTTGTTGGCGCGTACCTGATCGTCTCGCACACCTAAAATGCCTACCCATTTCGACGCCATCATCATCGGGGCCGGCCAGGCCGGCCCTTCGCTCGCAGGACGCCTCACGCAGGCTGGCCGCAAGGTCGCCTTGATCGAACGCAAGCTCTTCGGCGGCACCTGCGTCAACACAGGCTGCACTCCAACCAAGACCATGGTGGCCAGTGCTTACGTCGCTTACAAGGCACGAAACGCCAAGACCTTCGGTGTCACCATCGAAGGCTCGATCTCGGTCGACATGAAGGCCGTAAAAGCGCGCAAGGACGAGGTGCTCCTCAAATCGCGCAACAGCGTCGAAGGCTGGCTGCGCGGCATGGAGAACTGTACTGTCTACGATGGCCATGCCCGCTTCGAGTCCGCCAACACCGTTCGCGTCGGCGACGAGCTTCTCTCTGCCGACCAGTTCTTCATTAACTCAGGCGGACGCGCTTTAATCCCCGACATGCCCGGTGTAGACAAAGTGCCCTTCCTGACAAACGTAAGCTTGCTGGAACTCGATACACTTCCACGTCACCTCGTGATCGTGGGCGGAAGTTACGTTGGCCTCGAGTTTGGCCAGATCTTTCGCCGCTTCGGCAGCGAAGTCACTATCGTTGAGAAAGGTCCTCGCCTCATCCAACGCGAGGACGAAGATGTCTCCGCAAATATCAAGGAGATCCTCGAGAAAGAGGGTATAAAGATTCGCCTGAATGCCGAGTGCATTCATCTGGCGATGCATGGCGAAGACATCTCAGTCGGCGTGAACTGCGACGAAGATGGTTCTGCCAGCATCGGCTCTCACGTCCTGCTTGCAGTAGGCAGGGTCCCGAACACCGACGATCTCGGTCTCGACAAAGCTGGCGTGGAACGCGACGAGCAAGGCTACATTCTCGTGGATGACCAGCTCCGCACCAACGTCCCAGGCATATGGGCTATCGGTGACTGCAACGGAAAGGGCGCATTCACCCACACCTCTTATAACGACTTCGAGATCGTTGCCGCGAATCTACTGGACAACGATCCTCGCAGAGTAAGCGATAGGATTCCCGTCTACGGCCTCTTCATTGACCCACCGTTAGGACGCATCGGTATGACAGAAACAGCCGTACGTAAATCAGGCCGGCCAGCGTTGATCGGCACTCGACCCATGACGAAGGTCGGTCGTGCCGTGGAAAAAGGCGAGTCGGACGGTTTCATGAAGGTCCTTGTTGACGCCGAAACGAGGCAAATCCTCGGAGCTTCCATCCTTGGCACCGGAGGCGACGAGGCCGTCCACTGCCTTCTGGATGTGATGTATGCGCGCGCGCCCTACACGACGATTCAGCGCGCCGTTCACATCCATCCAACGGTATCGGAACTGATACCCACAGTCCTCGGAGATCTGAAGCCCATGAGCTGACGAAGTCTGTTCTAAGCTTCAGATCTAACTCCGCGCCAACCGTAAACTGAACTACAGCAAAGTTGAGGAGCCAGTGAACCAGATCGATCTGAATCATCGCCACGCCGTCGTCACTGGAGGAGCACAAGGTATAGGCCTTTCCATCGCCGCTCGCCTGTTGGCCTCGGGAGCCTCGGTCTCGCTCTGGGACAGAAACGCGAATGAACTCAAGATCGCATTGGATCAATTGCATCCCAAAGGCAATGTGTCCTCCGAGATTGTTGATGTTTCGAGTGCGGAGAATGTGGAGATCGCAACCGAAAGCACCCTCGCCAGGCATGGCAAGATCGATATTCTTGTCGCTGGCGCAGGCATCGCGGGCCCAAACCATAAGACTTGGGACTACCCCATCGACGCATGGAAACAAGTGATCGACATCAACCTGACTGGTGTTTTTTTCTGTTGTCGCTCGATTGTTCCGCACATGCTCCACCAGAATTATGGACGAATCGTTAATATCTCATCGATCGCGGGGAAAGAGGGCAATGCAACCGCCTCCGCTTACAGTGCTGCGAAGGCCGGAGTCATTGCGCTAACTAAGTCACTTGGCAAGGAGACCGCCAACAATAACATCGCGGTGAATTGCATCACGCCTGCAGCTGCGAAGACACGCATCTTCGATCAGATTACCCAGGAGCACATTGACTTCATGTTGTCGAAGATTCCCCGCGGACGATTTCTAGAAGTCGATGAAGTGAGTTCCATGGTGACATGGCTTGTCTCTGAAGAAAATTCTTTTACGACCGCATCCGTATTCGATTTGAGCGGCGGTCGTGCAACCTACTAGATTTCATTCACTAGCGTTTTGTTACCAAAATCGAAGCTAGGCTGCACGTTTTGCAAACGACGGGTTGGATTGACGAGAAGCCACGCAACCGCTCCGAGCGCAGCAAAGGCCGCTGCTGTAAAGAAAGACATGTGCCATCCAAAATGCGCCGCAATCAAGGGCGTAAATGAGGTAGTACAAGCACCACCAATCTGTGCTCCCATGTTCATGATGCCGGAAGCTAATCCCGTGTATTCGCCTGCAAAATCAGCTGTTACTGCCCAAAAGCAACTTTGGGCAACATAAAGGCTTCCCGCACCACAGGCCAGAATCAGGCCAGCCGTCTCAGCTTGGTGTGCTTTAGAGCCCAGCACGAGAAGCACGGCAGTCAATGACATGGAGAAGAACGGCAGGATACACCGTCCAACACGCAAGCTGAATCGACGCGCAAGCCAATCACTCGCTACTCCGCCAAAGAAACAACCTAACGTCATTCCTACAAAAGGAAGCATGGAATAAAGAGCACTTGATTTGAGGTTGAGCCCTCTTGCCTGAGCCATGTAGATATAGAACCAGCCGAAGAACACCCACGCAACATAACCGAAAGAGAAGTAACTCAGAGTTACAGCGATCATCTCCTTGCTGCCAAAGATCCGCGCCCATGGAACGCGACGCTTGCCGGAAGACTGCGCAACGCCTATCGCATTATTTTCTCGGCCCAGACGAATTACAGCTAACTCTGCTTCTCCGACCATGGAATGTTGTTCTGGAGTATCTCTAGCTGTGAGAAACCAAACTATTCCAGCCACAATGCCGACCAGCGCGCTGAACCAGAAGGAAGCGCGCCAACCGTAGTGCAGAATGATTGCAGTAACAAGCGGTGGTGTAAGTCCCGATCCGACACCGACTCCGCCGAAGATAATACCGTTAGCTTTGCCACGTTCCTGTGTCGGAAACCAGCGCTCGACGAACTGACTTGTTGCCGGATACATCGTCGCTTCACCGGCACCAAGCGCAAAACGAACAACTATCAATATCATGACGGATCCGCTGATTGCAGGAGGCACTAAGGCAGTGAGTACGGTGAAAAGTCCCCACCAGAAGACAGCAAATGTCAGTATGAGTCGCGAGCCAAATCGATGTACAAGAAGCCCAGCGGGAACCTGAAAGGCTGCATAGCCAATTAGAAATGCGCTGAAGACCCAACCTAAATGCGTATTATCAATTGCGAATTCCTTGCCAATCTGGATACCGGCGATAGAGATGTTAGTTCGGTCAAGATAAGCAACTGCACTCAAAATAAATAGCCAGATGACAAGCAGATAACGGATTGGCAACGCTGCCGATGTGGACCCTGGGGAATTATTCATGCGTGTTTGTTCCCTCATACTGTTTGTCGTCTGACTTTTTAGGTGACTACCAGTTAGTGATAGAGCCATCCGGGCGGAAATAGGTTTGAGCGCGCGCAGTTACTGGTTCCGTGATTTCGGCGATTTGTTTTAGCTGCTTGAAGTCAAGTTCTACTCCAATACCTGGTCGCTCATTCGGATATAGCTTACCGTCTTTGAAGTCCAGACAGGCAGGCAAGTGCGCCAAGGTGCGTCCTTGGTAGTTGTATTCCATCAGGACGGGGCCGGAATAGGTGCCTAAAGAGTTGACCAGGGCTGCTGTTGCAATGGGGCCAGTAAAGTGCGGAACGATTCCAATAAAATGAGTCTCGCAAAGAGCGGCAATCTTCATCATCTCGGTGATGCCTCCGACGTTAGGCAGAGTGGCACGGACGAAATCGATATCGTGATGTTCGACGAGTGTATTGAAGTCCCATCGATTACCCCATTCTTCGCCGGCGGCCAAAGGGACATTAACTTTGCTGCGAAGAATGGGTAAATCCTGCAGAAAGGCTTCGGTACGAACGGGATCTTCGACGAAGAACGGTGCGAGATCTTCGATTTCGTTGCAGCCGCGGATGGCGTCGGGAAGATCAAATCGTTGATGAAAGTCGATAACCCAGTCGCCGTCTTTGCCAACTCCTTCTCTGGCTGCGGCGCACTCTTCGCGAAGATGGTTGATTCGTTCCCTTGTATTAAATGTGGTATTTGGGGGCCGATCCATTGCCCCGAACCGGAACGCTCTATAACCCGCTTCCATGGTGGCGTAAGCCCGTTCTTTGATGGGCATACCCGCAACAATGCCCGGAATGATGCCAGCAGTGTTATAGCATTCGCAATAATTACGTACCATCCCGCCGAGCAATTCATGCACAGGCACATTTTGCACTTTACCTTTAATGTCCCACAATGCTAAATCGAGTGCGCCGATGGCATCGGTCTTCTCTCGTCCGGCTGGATAGAAAAAAGCACGATTCATGTCTTGCCACAGCTGTTCGATATGCTGGGGATCTCGACCGATCAGCCTGCCAGCAGATTGTGACAGCGTGTCCTTCGATCCTCCCTCGCCAATACCAGTGATTCCCGTGTCGGTCTCGATAGTAACGACGACGTCGCTCTGGTTAAACAGCGGATTGGGATTTGGCGGTAGATAGGCTCTCACCCGGGTAATCTTCATCTTCGGAAGAATGGCGAAGGCGGGAAGCGCACTGGATGCAGCTGCAATCATAGTGGCTGACAAGGATTTGAGGAAAGTCCGTCGTTTCATGGTTAGAGCGCTCCTAGTTCGATCAGTATTTGGTTGGTGGGTATGATTGCTGATTGATTTAATGTTTGGTTGCTCAGGCAACAACGGTTGCGATTGCGATTCCATCGTGTCCTTTGCGTCCTACCGTCTGGATGGCTGTGGCTGGTATACGCGGTTCAGCCGCGAAAAGCTCATTGAAACGGCGAGTCCCCTGGACTCGTGGATCATTACTCGCTGCATCGAGAACATCTCCATCACAGATGACGTTGTCGGCGATGATCAGACTGCCAGTGTGGGACAACTTGGTGTGTCTCCTTAAATTCACTGTGAACTTTAGTTTAGTGAGGCGATGAAGTGCGAGCTATTTCCGTTGAGGCCTATTTCCTGATGGGCTATGACCACCGAAGGCTTCGCTATCAGTGACCGCGCACCGCTTCGCCCAACTCTGTATCGAGAACGTTGTTCTGTGCGGAAACATCAACGATCATCAGTTCTAAATCTCTAGTTCCATTATTTGCGAAGAGTGGGCCTCGTTGAAACGGATGGGGGCGGCATCGCCTCTGTGGAGTACCGAGGTTTCATCGTTGACTCGAACTTGACCTTCGCCGCCGAGAAGGTAATAAATCTCCTCAACACCACTGCCGGTGCAACCTTCGGAAACTCTTGGTGGAACTAGAAGATGATCCACGTAGGCCCAGTTAGTCAGAAAGACATCTGAATCCAGGGCGCGACGATATGGCACAGTCCCTTGAGCAGCGTCCGCGTCTGCAAATGGAGGATGTCAAATTTCGCAATCGACGTGTCGACATGGAGAAGTACGAGCACACGTTGAGGTCAGGGGACACCTTAAACTGTAGCCGCATACAAAGGTGATTCTAAGATGTTCGCATACAGAGGCTTAATAACCGTTTATCGAGAGTTGCTTGAAGCTATGGAGCTGTAAGAGGGAACACTGACGAGTGGCTCGTACTCAGGATGTTTGTTGAGAAGGTGATAGACCACCGGGCAAATAACCTCAACCTTTAAATTTTCCTCCTGTGCAAACTCAAATGCCATTCGTGCAAGCTCTGTGGCGATACCGCGGCTTCGGACGCAGATGGAACCTCAGTGTGCAAAAGCGATATCTGGTCTTGGCTGTCAGTCTCGTATGCCAGGTAAGAGACTAGACCTTCTCGCTCGATTTGAAATTGCCCCTTTTTCGTTTGCGAAGAATCATCGCTCATCGTTATTACTTTTTATTCAATCTTTAGTTGATTTATCAAAGCGGAGCCTACTAGTTCAATTTCGATGGAAAGTCCACAAGAACGAGACACACATTATGGTTACCGATGAATGGAGATATGGACGACATTACGTTTACATCTTGTTTCATTGGGCTTCAGATGAGTTCGAGCTGGCGCGATTGCGCAGCGCCCTCGAGGTCAAGCAAGAACCTTTTTCGGTTAAGGCCTCCCGCATACCCCGTTAGACCGCCGTCGCTCCCAATAACTCGGTGGCATGGAACTACTATGCTGATAGGATTACGTCCGTTCGCCAGCCCAACGGCACGAATCGCCGCGCGGTTTCCTATCGCATCGGCAAGCTGAGCATAAGTTCGCGTCTCGCCATAGGGAATGTCACGAAGAAGCCTCCAGATACTCTGCTGGAAGCTTGTTCCCGTAGGTGCCAAAGGAAGCGTGAACAGGGTACGCTTCCGGTCAAAGTATTCTTGCAACTCTGAAACGGTCTGCTCGAAACCCAAACGTGTTCGTGCGCCGAGAGATTCTGACTTCGGCCCATGTTTGTGGTCTGGCAAATAAAGGCCACTTAGAATCCCTTCGGTGTTTACCAGGGTCAGCGTTCCAAGCGGGGATTCCATAAGAAAATGTTCTTTTGCAGACACGAAATCTCCTTCTACAATAGGCTCAGCAGTCTGTTTGTTCCTTCTTTGGATCTCTCTGCGAACTTGATGCCAACTACTCCTCCAGCCAATGGTCATGTAGGCATAAGCGAAGTCTTTCACGTTATGAGCAACAAAACTCGCGGTTTTCGGACGTGATCATTCGCTCAGCCGTGCAATAACTTCAGCACGTTATCGGTAGTGTCTGTTTCGCCAAGCCGGGGAAAAACCTTCTCGACGGTATGACGGTGCGCATCGGCGTTTCGATCTGTGATCGCATCAACGACAAAAGCGACGTTGTAGCCATAATCGTAGGCGCTGCGTGCCGTTGATTCCACGCCACTGCTCGTAGAGACGCCTGTAAAAAAAACTTGAGTCACCCCACGTTGACGCAAGTAGTCATTCAACGATGTGCCGATGAACGCGCCCAATCGTTGTTTGCTGACTATGTGATCGTCGGGATGTTGCTCTAATTCAGGAACAAGCTCGATCCAGTCCGGCGGAAACGAGCGTCTGGACGCTCCGGCGTCCGTCCGGCCAGGAGCCGCGCCCGTCACGTTAACGAGAACGACCGGCAGACCTTGCCTGCGGAAAGCCCGAGCAAGCTTGGCAGCTCGGTCGATGATCTCGCTGGTAGGGTGCACGGTGGGCAGACTGACAATGCCTTTTTGCAGGTCAATCACGATCAGGGCGGCGATGGTATCGAGTGTAGTGAGAGGCATGATTTTCCTTTTCGGTTCGAGAATCGTTTCAGGTGGCGTGGCGCTCAGAGAATTACCTGGCTTGTTTCTTTGCAAATCGCACGCTCAACATTGTGCTTATTGCAACAATGCCTGTGAAAAAAAGAACAAGTGTTAAGGGGTTCCGCTCGAAATTTTTCCGACGCGAAACAAGATGTAGCCCACAACCAGATTGAATAAGGCCCAGACAACGTTCACCGTTGGCGATGACAAGCCCTTTCCAGGAGGGCGGGCAAACGGTGTTGGAAAACGGTCTCCAGAAATACCATGTACGAAATGAGGCACGAAATTAGCGAGAAACGTTCCTGCGAAGAAACAAGCGATGTATCGATATCAGTTCACTGTGGTGCTCCTTCAGTTGGGTTAGATTGCCGGTTCGTGCTCATTAGAAATATGGCTTGTATCGTGCGCGGGTAGCAGCCCCATCTCCTGATAGATGGGGCGTATGACCGCGTTGATTTTCGGTAGCTCGAACGTGAACCATAGAGAGCCAGCGAGGCAAAATACGCCGGTAAGGATGACGGTGTCGGATGCGCCTATCCGGTGAGCCAGTGTGCCCGCGAGAAGACTGCCGAAGGGCGCAATGCCGAAAAACGCCATTGCGTAATAGCTCATTACGCGTGCGCGTTTATCTTCTGATACCAGGGTCTGAATGATCGTATTACTGGCGGAGAACACTTGCATCATGCCGAAGCCGACGAAGAGCATCAGTACAAGTGACAGCCACAACGTATGCGATAGACCGAAGAGAACCAGTCCAGCTCCGAACATTGCAGCGGCGATCTGAACCATGCGTGTCAGCCCTACGACCGATTTGCGGAACGCAAGGGAAGGTGCCGATACAAGGGCGCCAATTCCTGAAGCTCCTGTTAGCCAGCCGAGGGTATGTGCGCCGCCGTGCAGCACCTTGCCCGCAAAAATCGGCAGTAGCACGGAGTAGGAGGCACCGGTAAGACCGAGAAGCGCAAAGAGAAGGAGAATAGTCCGGATCGGGCGAAACGCGCTAACGTAGTCCCAACCCTCGCACATCTGCTCGAACATGCTGGTTGCGGTGCGACGAATGTTCAAAGGCTTGATGCGCATCAACAGCAGAGATGCGATTACGGCAAAGTAGCTGATGCCATCGATGAGAAAACACCAGCCTTCCCCGACGGCTGCGATCACTACACCAGCAATGGCAGGGCCAATCAGGCGTGCACCATTTGCCATTGAGGAATTAATGGCAACAGCGTTGCCAAGGTCCTTGCGATCGTCGACCATTTGTACCAAGAAGGCCTGGCGTGCAGGCATGTCGAATGCGTTGATCAAGCCTTGTAAGGCGGTGAGAGCAATGATTTCCCAGAGAGAGATTATGTGCGCCAGCGTAAGCGCGGCCATGACGAGCGATTGAACTGCAGCAATGGCTTGTGTCCATATCAGCACTTTGCGACGATCGATGCGCTCAATCCACACGCCCGCGAAGGGTGCCAGCGCGAACGTTAGAATTTGCCCCGCGAAGCCTACAACGCCGAGCAACAGCGCCGAATGGGTCAGGCGATAGACCAGCCAGCCTGTCGCCAGCCGTGTCATCCAGTTACCAATCTGCGAGATGCTCTGACCAGAAAAGTAAAGCTTGAAGTTGCGGTGTCGTAACGCTCGCCAAGCGTGCGACATTGAACCTTTGGAAAGAGAAATCTCCTGTTTACCCGAACTGATTGGGGGTTTATTCACAAGCTGCGTTCATTCCTTGCTTTCCACCAGGCGCCTGACGATTTTGCCAGCTGCGAACAGAGTTTCCTGCTCGTGATCATCGAGCTGCGCGATAGCCTGCGCCAGCCAAGTGCGTTTTGCATCGCCCACATTTTTTTGTACGGCGGCGCCCTTTGCGGTCAATTGAATATTTACCTGGCGGCCGTCGGTCGCATGCGGTTTGCGTTCGACCATACCCGTTTGTTCAAGCATCGCGATAATGGGTCTCATCGACTGCGGCCTCATGCCTTGCGCGCGTGCCAGATCGGCGGTGGTTGCGGGCCCGTCGTTAGCAAGACGCTTTAAAACAGCAGTCTCAGTCCATGAAAGCTCATGGAAAGAGGCCGCCGCGCGCGCGCGCCTCACCAATAGGCCGATAGATTGTCCAAAGTCGGCTATAGCAAGATCGAATTTCTTTCGATACATAGATGTCATATTATTTATTAACAGATAAACTTGCAAGATTATCTTGCTAGTTCAACAGCTAATGAAACTTTGCAATGGTGGTTAGGAGATATTGCTATGCAGAACCGGATGCATCTTTGAAAGCAACGTTTCTACTTGCGGAAACGTTAGTAGCATTCAACGGCTCGCCGGAAGTCAGGGATTATTCCTGCGGAGACGGTCGCATAGGATGCACACTTAGTTTCAAACCTAGAGACAGGTGAGTTGTTCATGCTTGGCCCTGATAGTCGGACGTCAGGGAATCGATTCGATGCTATGCACTTGGTGCAACGCGCAAAAGAATGGATATGCGCATGGCGTGTTCTGCATGCAGAATGGCGTGTTTTGCATATCACCACTATGCTGAACGGTCTACATTTGACTCATGTACAACGCGAAAGCATACTCTGCTGCCAGTGAGAAATCGCCGCTTGCGTCCACTATGATCGCGCGGCGCGATCCAACCGAGAGTGACGTGCAGATTGAAATTCTCTTCTGCGGCATCTGTCACTCCGATCTTCATCAGGTCCGCAACGAGTGGAGCGGCGTGATGCCCACCGCCTACCCCTGCGTCCCAGGCCATGAGATCGTCGGCCGCGTCACCAAAATCGGCTCAGCCGTGACCAAATTCAAGGTCGGTGACATCGCCGCGGTCGGCTGCATGGTCGACTCCGACGGCACCTGCCCCGAGTGCAAGCAGGGCCTCGAGCAGTTCTGTTCCAACCTCATCCTCACATACAATTTCCCCGACAAGCACACCGGAGGGGTCACGTACGGCGGCTACTCTGACAGCATCGTCGTCACGGAACGGTTCGTCCTCAAAGTTCCATCCAACCTCGACCTCGCCGGAGCTGCCCCTCTCCTCTGCGCGGGCATCACCACCTTCTCGCCTCTTCACCACTGGGGAGTTACAAAGGGCAAGAAGGTCGGCGTCGTCGGGCTCGGCGGACTCGGCCACATGGGAGTCAAATTCGCTCACGCTCTTGGAGCCCACGTCGTTCTCTTCACCACATCTCCCAACAAGAAAAATGACGCTCTCCGCCTCGGCGCGGATGAGGTTGTCATCTCCAAAAACGCCGACGAGATGGCCAAGCACGCCGGCAGTTTCGACTTCATCCTCGACTGCGTCTCTGCCGACCACGACATCAACGCCCTGCTCGGCCTCCTGCGCCGCGACGGCAACCTCACCCTCGTAGGCGCTCCCGAAAAACCCCTCAACGTCGCGGCCTTCAACCTCCTCTTCGGCCGCAGGAGCCTATCCGGCTCCCCCATCGGCGGCATCGCCGAAACCCAGGAGATGCTCGACTTCTGCGGCAAGCACAACATCACCGCCGACGTCGAAGTCATCCCCATCCAGAAGGTCAACGAAGCCTACGATCGCCTCATAAAGCAAGACGTCAAATACCGCTTCACCATCGACATGGCATCCCTCAAATCTGAGTAACCATATACGATGCACTCTCGATTCGATACGAGGTGCTTCGCTCCAAAAAGTTCTGAACAGGCGGAGGAGGTGAACAATGCAAAAACGCAAATTGGGAAAAAGCAATCTGGAGGTCTCGGCTCTTGGGCTTGGATGCATGGGAATGAGCTTTGCCTATGGTCCGGCCGGAGACACACAGGAGATGATCTCTCTTTTGCGGGCAGCCGTAGAACGCGGCATCACATTCTTCGATACGGCAGAAGTGTATGGCCCATACATGAACGAGGAACTCGTCGGTGAGGCGCTCGCTCCCCTGCGCGATCAGGTGGTAATCGCCACCAAGTTCGGCTTTAAACTCAAGCCGGATGGAACTCCCGGTTGGCTCGGCCTCGATAGTCGCTCCGAGCACATCAAGGACGTCGCCGAGGCCTCGCTCAAACGACTCAAGACCGATGTCATCGATCTGTTCTACCAGCACCGTGTCGACCCAGATGTTCCGATCGAAGACGTGGCGGGAGCGGTGAAGGAACTGATTCAGGAAGGTAAGGTGAAGCACTTTGGTCTCTCTGAAGCAGGCGTACAGACGATTCGTCGCGCGCACGCTGTCCAACCCGTGACAGCCCTTCAGAGCGAATACTCGCTCTGGTGGAGACGTCCTGAAGAGGAGGTATTGCCGACGCTCGAGGAGCTTGGAATCGGCTTCGTTCCATACAGCCCTCTGGGCAAGGGCTTCCTGACCGGAAAGATCGACGAAAGCACAACCTTCGACAGCTCCGACTTCCGCAACACGCTCCCACGCTTTTCGCCGGAGGCTCGCAAAGCGAATCAAGCCCTGGTTGATCTGCTCGGCCAGATCGCAGCACGTAAGAAGGCGACACCCGCGCAGATCGCGCTCGCCTGGTTGCTTGCCCAGAAGCCGTGGCTTGTTCCGATCCCGGGCACAACGAAGCTTCACCGCCTTGAGGAGAACATTGGAGCAGTCGCGATCGAACTCACGGCTGAAGATCTCCGCGAAATCAATAACACAGCATCAAAGATTACAGTGCAAGGCGCTCGTTACCCCGAAAAGCTCGAACAAATGACCGGTCGCTAACGGGTCGAATGAAGCGGCTTACCTTTTCGGCACCGGGCAGTGCCTGGCAGATCACTAGTCTCGCTGGGCAAAAGGAGGAACAAATAATGGAGATCAAGCGATGCGGCTCCCAGTCTTCGGGCACGGGACCGACAGATTGGTTCACGGGTACGGTGCGGGTTGATCCGCTGTTTGACGCGCCTGATCCCGCGCGCGTTGTGGGCGCCAGCGTCACTTTTGAGCCCGGTGCCCGTACCGCGTGGCATACGCATCCACTCGGCCAGACCCTGATCGTTACGTCCGGCTGCGGCTGGGCGCAGCGCTGGGGTGGTCCAATCGAGGAGATCCGGCCAGGGGATGTGGTCTGGTTTCCACCGGGTGAGAAGCATTGGCACGGGGCGACGTCAACGACGGCGATTACCCATGTCGCCATTCAGGAGAAGCTTAATGGCAAAACCGTCGATTGGATGGAGAAGGTCAGCGACGAACAATACCAGGTCCGATAAGGCGCGCCGAAATGAAGGTCTACTAATAAGGATAACAATGAGCAAGCACTTCCGCGTCCCGGCGCGTCTACCGGTCAAGTTGAAAGACTCGGGAGTCCGTCTCGCTGCAGTCCTTCGCAGCGCCGGACTTCCAGCATCTCTTTTTGATCAACCACGTGTCCTAGTGACGACCGATGAACTCTTCGCCTTCTGGCGCGGAGTAGGCGAGGTCAGTCTCGATCCCGCTATAGGTCTTTACCTGGGAACGGAAAGTAAGCCGGAACACTTCGACCCCATCGCGCTCGCCACGCTCTCCACCAGCAGTTTCGGCGAAGCCATGCGTCAGATGTCTCGCTACAAAGAACTCAGCTGTCCCGAAGAGATCATTCATGAAAACGACAGCGAAGAATGGAGCATCCAGTTTCGCTGGCTCCAGGCCCAGGAACATGAGCCCAACATTCTTACGGATCTCTGCTTTGCCTATGTTCTCTCCATCGCTCGTCATGGCACAGGAACTACCATGTCGCCGCTTCGCCTTGAACTCGTTCGGCCGCGCACCTATGCAAAATCTCTGGAGCGTCACTTCGGCTGTCCCGTGGTCTTCGGAGGGACGCGCAATGCCCTTATCTTCCGCGCGCTCGATGCCGACCGGCCTTTCATAACCCAGAATGCAGAGCTGCTCGCAATGCTTGCACCGCAACTGGACGAAGAGCTAAAGCAGCACAAAGACCAGGAGAGTTTCCCAGAACGAGTCCGAGGCACCATTCAGAAAAAACTCACTGGTCGTCGCCCTAAAATGCGCGACATAGCCCGCGAACTCCACATTAGCTCACGAACTCTCCAGCGCCGTTTGCAGGACGCAGGCTACTCCTTCCAGCAGGTACTTGAGGAGGCACGTCACCAACTTGCTCGCCATTACCTCATCAGTTCATTACTCGAACTAAACGAGACGGCTTACCTGCTCGGCTATGAAGATTCCGGCTCTTTCGTTCGCGCCTTCCGCACCTGGGAAGGAATTCCTCCAGCTCACTGGCGCGAAACTCAACGGGCAAATGTCGCGTCATAGTTGATTCGCAAATTCCAGAAGTGGAAACTATGATGCCAATAGTCCGTGTGGCGGAATACCTGGGTTCTTTTCCGAATGCGGCTAAGTTGTTGAAATGATTTGGTGGACCTGATCGGGATCGAACCGATGACCTCTTCCATGCCATGGAAGCGCGCTCCCAGCTGCGCCACAGGCCCACTCTTTGGGAAGGACTCTATCTATTCTGGCTGAGCAGACGATATTCGTCAAATCTCTGGTGGGAACTAAATGGGTATGTTCCGGTGTCTAAAGGATATAGAGTGAGCGAGCACTCTGCCGCCGGCGGCGCAGTTTTTCATGCTTCAGCACTTGATCCTGGCAGTATTTGCCACATGTTTCATGAAAGCCGTAATCTAGAGGACACCCGATATGCAGGCGGGCATCGCAGTGGGAAATCTGGCAAGCGCCATTGGCATAACAACGGAAGATGCAGTTCTTGTGGCCGAACTCAAAGCCGGCTCGGAAGATGCGTTTGCCATTTTGATTGCCCAGTATCATCAGCCGCTTTACTCGCTGATAGCCCGCAGCCTTAATGATCCTGTAGATGCAGCTGATATCACTCAGGAAGTCTTCATCAAGGTGTTCCGCGGCATTCGCGGCTTCAATGGCGAATCCAGTCTGCGCACATGGCTCTACCGTATCGCCCTTCATGAAGCATCGAATCAACGACGCTGGTGGTCACGCCATAAAAGGCAGGAAATCACCATCGATTCGCCGTGCGAGTCAGAAGATGACGGAAGTACTTTCAGCATCAGCTCTACTCTAGCAGATGCCGGGGATTCGCCTTACGACCATGCTGCTCAGGCTGAGGCCCGCGAACGCGTCGAATCAGCCCTGCGGCAACTACCGGAGGCATTTCGAACGGTCGTTATCCTTCGCGAGATAGAAGGGTTTGCGTACGAAGAGATCGCTGAGATCCTGAACATAAATCTCGGCACGGTGAAGTCGCGTTTAACTCGTGGTCGCTCGGCTCTCCGGGCAATATTGGTTGCTGCTGGGAGCGAAGTTGTAAATAGTTCTGCGTCCTCGTCTGTTATGCAGACATCCAAAGCGGTGACGCGATGATCCCGAGACATTGCAGCAAGATCCGCGCCTGCTTCTCCGATTATCTCGACGGCGCTGTCAGTGGACAGCAAATGCAGGAGATTGCCTTTCATTTGGAAAGTTGCGAAGACTGCGAACGCGGTTTTGCCGATCTGCGGGCTATGCAGCGGACACTTGCGGCGTTGGGACCTGCAAAGGCTCCAGCCGACCTTGGCATGAAACTCCGTCTAGCCATCTCGCATGAGCAGGCGGCGCGAAGATCGAGCTGGACGGACAAAGTCAGCTTGAAGTGGGAAAATGCAGTTCGCCCGATGCTGCTGCAGGTTTCAGCGGGTTTTGCGGGTTCGGTGGCTTTGGTCGGCAGCATTATGCTTCTTCTGGGAATGGTCGCTGCGCCGGAGCCTGTAATGGCGAACGATGAGCCGCTAGGTGCTATGACCTCCCCACATTATCTGTACTCTGCGACCATTCCGCAGGCGATTGTAACGGGCCATGATTCGGCGATTGTTGTCGAGGCCTATGTCAATGCCGAGGGACGCGTCTATGACTACGATATCGTGTCGGGTCCGGAAGATGCCACGGTGCAGACCCAAATCGTCAATCAGCTCCTGCTGAGCGTCTTTGAGCCGGCGCGTGTCTTTGGAGCTCCGGTCCGGAGTCGTGTTGTAGTCACTTTCTCGGGAATTTCAGTTCGGGGTTAGTAATCCTGAGGTTGCAACTGGCTCGCGGCTCCCTTAAACTTCATGGGAGCGTCGAATCCCTATCGTGTCTTTTCTGAACAGATCGCCAATTTTCGGGCACAGAGCAAAATTTCCTCTGTGCCTTGTCGCAGCTCTCTTTCTGGCTTCTCTTGCCGGCACAGCTGCAGCTCAGTCAGATTCTTCGAGCAGTAGCAGCACTCCTGAATCGACGGTCACGAAAAACCCCAGAACGACGACACAGCCCGCGCCTCGGATTGCCCAGCCGGAGGCTGGCGGTTCTGCAATTACTCTGGAGACGAATGAACCGTTGTTTGATCTCGCGGTTACCCTCAATGTTTGCGGCTATGATGCCGATCTTGCCAATTCAAGTCCGGTCCGCCTAAAGGTTAGGGAAGAGATCAATGAGGAGTTAGCGGCCTCTCCTGCGGCACGAGATAGCCGGGATGCGTTGTGCGGCTATGTCCGGGAGCACACGCTGACAGATAACGCCCTGAACCTGGCGCAATATATATCTTTGGCGTTGTATCTGAAGCCGCCGCCGGAGCTGACTCCCACGGTCGATGAGACGGAATTACCTCCAGACTCCACGCAAGTCGTCAATATCCTTCCTCTGCTGCGAACTTTCAGCCAGGATGTGCATCTTCATGCGATATGGATCAAGCATCGTCCTGACTACGAAGAGCTCGTCAACAAGATCCACGATCCTCTGACGAGGATGATTCTGGATACCAACATCTATCTCAGGCTTCCCGTCAGCAGCTATGACGGACGCAGGTTTCTGGTGCTGTTGGAGCCGATGTTGTCGCCCGCTGTGACGAATGCGCGTATCTATACGAATGACTACATTGTGGTCACGTCACCTGCGGGAGATCCGCCAGGAGCGGTGCGGATGGATCAGATTCGTCATACCTATCTGCACTATGAGGTGGAGCCGCTGATCTATGCACGTGCGGCGGCAATGGATCGTTTGCTGCCTCTGCTGAAGCCTGTGCAGGATGCTCCATTGGACTTCACCTACAAGTCAGACATTGTGGCGTTATTGACTGAATGCCTCATCAAGGCTATCGAGGCGAGGACAATGGATGTAGGCATTGCCAAGCCCAAGCGTCCGGATGCGGTGAAGCAGCGGGCCGATATCGAGCGTTATGAAGCGGAGATGACGGCTTACGATCGTCAGGCCGAGGCGGTTCGTCGCAAGACGGTGGATCTCGAGACTCGCCAAGGGTGGGTTCTGGTGGATTACTTCTACGACAAGCTCGGTCAGATGGAGAAGGATTCGATCTCCTTGAAGGAGAACATCGGCGAGATGGTTTACGGAATGGATGTGGGGCGTGAGCGTCACAAGGACGAGCAGATTGCCTTCCTGCCGGAGGGAACGCACGATGTGGTCCGGCGAGCACCGAGACAGATCTCTGGATTGGATCTGGCGGAGACAAAGCTGCTCAAGGGTGATCTGGATGGAGCGAGTACGCTTGCCAAGAATGCCCTGGATGATCCGAAGGGCGATCACGGGCAGGCTCACTATGTGATGGCGCGAGTCAACCTTATGCAGCGAGAGCCAGATGCTGCTATCGAGGACTTCGAGCAGGCATTGCAGTTGTCCAAAAATCCTCGGACGCTTGCCTGGTCGCACATCTATCTCGGAAGGCTTTATGACGTTGTTCCGGATCGGCAGAAGGCTCTGGCTGAGTATCAGGCGGCGCTGACCGTTCGTGACAGTCAGCCAGATACGAAGGCTGCGGCGGAGAAGGGACTGAAGCAGCCATTTACAAGGCCGAATGCCCCAGCGGCGAAGCCTGATGAGGAACCGCTCGATCCCAGTGGCAAAGCCGAGAAGCAGGCTTATCGTCCGCCCTCGAAATAACCATTTGGACTGGGATTGAGTCCAGTAAAGTAGAGGACACGAGGGTTGGATGACGACGCGTCGCAAAAAGGCCGGCGAATCGCAATCGAATAAGGCTCTTACGAGCCTGTTTGGTCATTCTTTTCAACGACCTGAGCTTTTAACCTGGGCTTTGACTCATCGTTCGCTGGCTTATGAGACGAATCCTGAAACGCTGCGGGACCCGGGTTCGGATAATGAACAGTTGGAATTTGTTGGGGACGCTGTGCTTGGGCTGGCGGTGGCGGAGTCGCTGTTTCGTCGATTTCCGGGCTCGCGTGAGGGTGAACTGACTCGGCTGCGGGCTTCGCTGGTGAGCCGCCGCCATCTGGGACAGGTTGCTGCACGCATCAAGCTGGGCGATTTGCTGCGGCTGGGGCGCGGTGAGGAGCAGAGTGGCGGACGGGAGAAGCCGGCGCTGCTGGCCAATGCGATTGAGGCAGTCATTGCGGCGCTCTATCTCGACGGTGGACTGGACGCAGCGCGGATGTTCATCGAAGAGCATATTATCGAACCGACGCTTCCGGCGCTTCACCTTGCGATGCAGGCGGGCGACACGTTCAGCGGCGCGATTGGCGACCACAAATCGGCACTGCAGGAGTATCTGCAGGCGACTGGGGCCGGTCAGCCGCAGTATGTGTTGACGGCGCAGAGCGGGCCTGACCACCAGAAGCTCTTCCGCGTGGAGGTGCGCGTGGAAGACGGCGCAGGCGGCTCGATAGCGCTGGCCGAGTCGGAGGGTTCGACGAAGAAGCAGGCCCAACAGGAGGCAGCGCGAATTGCGTTTGCGCGTCTGCTCCTGGAGCACCAGGTCGGCGATCTGAAGGGAGCGGTGGAGGTAGCGAAGTGATCGATCCGGCGATATCGTCCGATGCTCCTTCCGACCTCTCCGAGGTCCAAACCCAGAGTCTGCAGGTCTTGCCCGAGTCCGAGGTGTCTGTGCCGCCGCCAATGATGGCGACACAACGACCACCACAGGATGATTGGGCTTCCATGCTGCATTCGGTTCAGTCGCTGATCTACATCATCGTGGTTGCAGTCTTCATCATCACGTTCTGCGTACAGCCTTTCCGAATTCCTTCTGGATCGATGGAATCCACGCTGCTGGTCGGCGATTTTCTGCTGGTCAACAAACAGGCGACGGCATTGGGAGATACAGGCGGTCTGTTGCCTACCACGGCGATCCACCGAGGACAGATTATTGTCTTCCACTACCCGATCGAGCCATCGATTCACCTGGTGAAGCGCGTGGTGGGTATGCCGGGAGACCATTTGAAGATGCGCGAGGGGCGTGTCTTCATCAATGGCTCTCCGCTGGAGGAACCCTATGCGGTGTATCGGCCGAGCGGGCCGGACAGCTATCGGGACAACTTTCCGCGACTGCAGAGTGCGGACCCGAATATCGACTCGCGGTGGTGGATCAGGATGCGGACGCTGATCGACGATGGCGAACTGATTATTCCGGCGGACAACTACTTCGTCCTGGGGGACAACCGGAATAACAGCGAGGACAGCCGTTACTGGGGTTTCGTTCCTCGCGCAGCGATTGTGGGGCAGCCGTTCCTTATTTATTTTTCGCTGCATCTGCCGGGAAACGACGATCTAAGCGTGCTTGCTCCTGAGGCGCTGGCCCGTCAGCGTCGGAGTGGGCTAAGTGCCTTTACCGATTTTGCGCGGTGGGACAGGGTTCTGCAGGTCGTTCGGTGATAGTCCTCCCGGGGGGGTATCTCGCTATAACATGCTTAGAATCAGAGTTTTACAATTTTATATCTCTGTAAAATCGTCATTCTAAATGGGTTGGGAGTAAAATCCTCTTTCTAAAGGGTTTATGGTGCTTGATGGCGAAAGCCCCGGTTTATGACCGGGGCTTTTTTGATTCTTTATCTAGTTTAGCTGATTGGAGGAAACTCCCGCGCAACCGGGATGTCTTTGGGTTTGTTGCGGTTAGATGGTTTTGGGACTTGACATGCGATTTTTGGGGGAATTTGGAGGATTAAATTTTCAAATAGCTGATATTTATCGACTTATAAGAGAGTAGTGGAGCGGCTACAGTTTTGCCCTTAGTGTGACAGCTTCGGCAATACCAAGTACGAGAGCATAGGCGGCGAAGAGAAAGGCGCCGTAGCGGCCAGCTGACGTGGCCTGAAGCTTTGGCATGAATGTAGGTAGATGGGAGAGGACTACCGTTTCTCCGATCATGCCGGGTATAGCGAGCAAGAGAACTGCCGATGCCCACGCCGCTGGAGGTATGTGACGCGCCCTGAGGATTGCGACGCAGATTGCTGCGGTAAGGATGGGTGAGAGGGCAAAGCTGATCCAATAGCGAAAGGCTGTGGTTTCGAAGATTGTGAAGGCACGCCAAGCGTAGTAAAGAGTGCCGAGCAGCCAAAGGATGAAGCCGGACAGTAACAAGAGGGCGATGTCCTGCACTTTCATGAGGTCCTCTCCGAGAGTAGGATGTACCGAATGGTACAAGTATATGTACCACATGGTACATGCGGAGGCAAGGTGCAGAAAGAAGATCAGGGCAGACTTATTGAACGGTGTCTCGGTGCTTTTGTTGGAGCGGGGACGCTGGATTTGAGCCTGGATCAGTTGGCGGCGAGCGTTGGAGTGAGCAAGCGAATGTTGATCCACTACTTCGGCGGGCGCGAGGGGATTGAAGAAAGGGCGATGACGCTGTTGGAGGACAAGCTGCGGGCTCAGTTTGCACCGGAGACGTTTCCGCGTGGGGTTACTCCGGAGAGAGTGATGACGGCGCTGTGGGAGAGAACGACGGCTCCCGAAGCGAAGGGGGTGTTGCTGCTGGTGATGGATCTATCGCGGCGTGCGTGGAGTGGATCGGCGCGGGCGCGGGCGTTCTATGAGGAGCAGCAGCGGCTTTGGGTTGAATTGTTGTTGCGCTTTTTGCCGGACAGGGCGGTCGTGGAGGATGTGCTGCAGACATTTCAGGGAGCAGTGCTGGCTTATCTGGTGACGGGGGATCGCGAGCGTGGGTTGCGGGCTTTGATGGGAGTGTTGAGAGGCCCAAGGATTAACTAGAAGCAACGGCAAGAGCAATGGATGGGAAAGGTTTTACATTCCCACTCATCGCGATGAGACCGCGATGAATGGGGCACCCGCACCCGGTCTTTGGTTGCTGGTTGAGAATAGCAACGGCGAAATACAGGGATCCCGTTCGATTTCGCTCCGGGCAGGCTTCTTTACTGCGGCGGCAAAAGCGCAGCTTTCGGTTGGGATGACGTTTGTGGGGAACGGGAATAAAGAAGAACAAGCAACGACAACAGCAGATCCCTGGGGGATGACAAACAAAAGGACAAACAACCACAACAGCAAGGATAAAGACAACGGCAGAGGCTTGGTGATAGGTGGTGGGCGGGGTTTCCGATACACTGACATATGCGTTCCGGAGATGAGTTCTGATGGGTACGATGGAAGTTACACCAAACGAAACAGAGACCAAAGAGCCTGCGAAGCAGACAGAGACGCCGCTGGAGTCGCTTGCCTCCATCTGCAGCGTGCTGGCGATTGGTCTTTTTGTCATGACCTTCATCTTCCAGAACTTTGAAATTCCCTCGGCTTCGATGGTGAAGACGCTGCTGATTGGCGATCATGTGCTGGTCGATCGCATAACGCTGGCACCTCCGGCGAAGTGGGCTCCGTTTACCCGCTATCGCGATGTTCAGCGCGGGGACGTAATTGTTTTTCTGAAGCCTGGCGAGCCGGATCTGTTTCTGGTGAAGCGGGCGATTGCGCTGCCGGGAGACAGGATCCATCTGCGCAATGGGATTGTGTACTTGAATGGGGTCGCGCAGGATGAGCCGCAGGCGGGCAAGCCGCTGGATGATGGAAATCCGCAGCATGCGTTCAATGCTTTTCGGGACGACTTTCCTAATGTGCCTCCGGACCCCTACTCGGGTGTGACGGCAAGCTGGCAGTATGAGCTGCCGAATCATATTCAGGGAGAAGACCTGGTGGTGCCCCCGGGCAAGATTTTTGCCATGGGAGACAACCGGACCGAAAGCCTGGATGGGCGGTACTGGGGCTTTGTGCCGCGCGAGAATATCGTCGGACGGCCGATGTTCGTCTACTGGTCGTTTGAGACGCCGGCAGACCAGATCAACAAGCAGAGCATTGGGGAACGGATTGCGTTCATGGGGCACATCGTGCTGCACATCTTCAGCGAGACACGGTGGAAGCGCACGCTTCATCTGATTCGGTAGAGAGGTCGATTCCGCGCAGGACGCCGTCGGGCGCGGGGGAATTGTTCATGCAGGAAACCGATCCAACATACGCGCAGGACGCTGGTACACGACAGCCAAAGCGCAACGGAAGACTTCGCCATTTGGTGTTTGTTGGCGTGACGCTGTTGGTGCTGGTTTTGCTGGTGGTGCTTCCGCCGTTGATCAATGCGAACCGGTTTCAACGACGGATTGCGGCGAGTATTGGGGGAAGCCTGGGGCGTCCGGTACATCTGGACCGGGTGACGTTCAATGTGTTTCCGCTGCCGGGGTTTACTCTTGAGAATTTGGTGGTGAGCGAGGATCCGGCATTTGGGATGGAGCCGATTATTCGGGCCAACTCGGTGCGGGCGACGCTGCGGATCAGCTCGCTGTGGCGCAAGCGGGTGGAGTTTTCGACGATCAGCTTTACGGAGCCGAGCGTGAACCTGGTGCGGGCGGCTAATGGGAAGTGGAATCTCGAAAGCATTTTGCTGCAGGCTTCGCGGATTGAGGCTGCACCGACGGTGCAGGCGAAGGCGGGACCGGCGCCGCGGTTTCCGTATATCGAAGCGACCGGGGCTCGGCTGAATTTGAAGCAGGGTGCGGAGAAGATGCCGCTTTCGTTGACGGAGGCGGAGTTTGCGCTTTGGCTGCCGAATCCGCAGGAATGGCATGTGAGGCTGCAGGCGCGGCCGTCGCGGACGGATACGAGTGTGTCGGATGCGGGAGCGGTAAGGCTGGAGGGGACGCTGGGACGCGCGGCTTCGCTGGGTGAGGTGCCGCTGAATCTGCAGGGCGAGTGGCGGAACGCTCCGCTGGGCGCTGCGAGCAAGGTGGTGCTGGGACAGGATGCGGGGCTGCGTGGAGAGATGACGCTGACGGCGACGGCTCGCGGGACGGTGGGCAAGAGTGCGGTGCAGGCGCGGTTGCGGCTGGACGATACGCGGCGGGCGGATTTTGTGCCGCCACGGACGCTGTCGGTGGACCTGGAGTGTCTGGGGTCGGCGACGAATGCGTTTCATGGGTTTGAGAATGTTCGGTGCAGCTGGCCACCGGCGGGGTCGGGCGCGCAGACGGTGGCGCTGGCGGGATCGCTGCCGGATATTCGAAGGCCGAAGATGGCTACGGTGGCGGTGGGGACGCCGGGGATTTCGGGGAGTACGCTGCTGGACTGGCTGCGCATTGCGAGCGCGAGGGTTCCGGCGGATGTAACGGCTGCGGGGAAGATGACGGGAAGTGTGTCGTATCACCCGGAGGAGGCTTCGCCGTGGGAGGGCGAGGTGCTGATGGCGGATCCGAGTTTGAAGAGTGTGACGGCTGGGACGGAATCGCTGGTGGATGGAGATATTCGCCTGCGATCGGTGGCTCAGGCTGCGGTTGAGCCGCATAAGCATCGGGGGACGGTTGTGGCTTCGGGGAGTGCGTTTGTGCTTTCGCCGGTGTCGCTGGCACTGGGTGGGAAGGATCCTGCGGTGCTGGATGGGCGGGCGGATGCTTCGGGTTATACGCTGCATCTTGTGGGGATGGTTACGGCTCAGCGGCTGCTGGCGCTGGGGGCTGCGCTGCCGCAGTTGGGCGATGGGCTGGCTGAGGTTGTACCGATGAATCGGGCGGTGACGGGGCCCTTTCGAGTGGATCTGGTGGCTAGCCGGCCGTGGGGTGGGGAGCAGGTTTGGCGGAATGCTTCGGTGAGTGGTGGGCATCCGAGGGGTGGGGCGAGGCGGTAGTTCGGGAAGAGGTACTTGAGGTTCTGATATGCACTCGCTGAGGCTATCGGTAAAAACTCTCCTTACTTTTGGGTTCGTCTTATCTGTGTGCGGAGTTTCGTCTGTAACGGCGCAATCATGCGGCGTTACCGGTTTGGCGGTGCAGGTGCTCGGTTCCGGTGGCCCGGAGTCGCAGGATAAGCGCGCGTCTACCAGCTATCTTGTCTGGGAGAACGGGAGAGCGCGTGTCATCGTTGATGCTGGAGGAGGCAGCGCGCTGCGCTTTGGGGAGAGTGGAGCGCAGATGTCTCAGGTGAACGTTTTTCTGTTCAGCCATTTTCATGTCGATCACAGTAGCGATTTCCCTGCCTTGATTTTTTCTTCCTGGTTTGAAGACCGCAAGCGGCCCCTGCCGATCTTCGGCCCTACGGGGAACAAGTCCATGCCTTCCACCACCGAGTTCGTAAGCGATCTCTTCCGTGAGCCACACGGAGCCTATCGCTATCTGAGCGAGCTGGTGGAACCGGGTACTGAAGGAAGCTACCAGGTACAGCCGCATAATGTTGCGGCCAGCTTAGTGCCTGTTCTCGTGTTTCGTGACGCCGATATGACGTTGTACGCAGTCAGCGTCGTTCATGGTGCGTTTCCTGCGCTGGCGTGGCGAGTGGAGATTGGTGGCAAGCGGATCGTCTTTAGCGGAGATACGGACGGAGAAGGAGAAGGCCTGATACAGCTGGCATGGAACGCAGATTTATTCGTCGCTCATAACGCCGTGCCGGAGGGCTCTACCGGAGTGGAGAGGCGTCTCCATATGCCGCCTTCGGTTATAGGAACGATTGCCGCGAATGCTCATATCAAGCAATTGGTTCTGTCTCATCGCATGCTGCGGACTTTGGGAAAAGAGCGTGAGACTGAAGCTGAGATAAAGCGCCGATTTTCAGGCACGATCCTGTTCGCTAATGATCTTGATTGTTTTCCTGTGAAGTGAGAGTTTTCGCAGGCTAAACAGGTTTACGGAAACGGCTGAGCCGTGCCCTTGAGCAAGACGGTTTTTGCAGGTTGGAGTTCTGTGCTCTCGCTCTGCGACTAGTGGTGGGTCGGATCGGAATATTTCCACCGGATCTGCCCGAGATGCTCGGTGATGCGGCCGACTCGGGCTAACAAGCCCAGTGGCTATCTTCTCGGCTCATACCGCATCGCCACCGCCCCCGAGGCGAACTCGAGCCGGCTCAGGAGCCTCAAGTCGACATGCTTCGATAGCCCCGCGAACAACGTCGGCCCGTGGCCTGCTAGCCTGGGCTGCACTACGAACTCGTACTCATCAATCAATCCCAGCTCCGCCAACGCCAGCGGGAGCTTCACGCCTCCCACGAGCAGTCCCTTACCCGACTCTCGCTTGAGCTGCTGAACGGCCTTCCCCAGATCTCCGCGCACGAGCTCCGCGTTCCAATCGACCCGATCCAAGGTGCTCGACACGACGTACTTCTTTGCCGCGTCGATCGTCCGGGCGAAGGGTTCCATCCAATCGGACCTCGCTACCGTCAGCGCCGGCGGCCGGAACGCTGCCTCCATCATTTCGTAAGTCACCCGGCCGAAGAGGAGGGCATCGGCCTGGTCGAGGTTCTCGATCGCGTGACGATGCAAGTCTTCGTCCGCGGGTATTGCACGATGATCGCAGCACCCGTCCAATGTGACGTTGATGGAATACCGAAGGGGTCGCATTACGCAAGAGTACCGCCGATAGGGTAGACCAGCAAGGTTAGCCCGCTTCAGGGCCAGGAGCCACTTACGTAGCGCATGACGATGACAATTTGAGAGCTGTTAGCGGCATGCCACTAGTGCACTACCACTTGTTTGGTGTGGGTGGTGGCGGTCAGTTCGGGGACGGTGCCGTCGTTAACGATGACTTCGCTGGGTGTGCCTTCGAAGACGATGCGGGTGGAGGCAGTGGAGTGGGCGGCGACGCGGACGCGGCCTGATGCGCTGAGCGTTCCGGAGTGGATGATGACGGGGACGTCGGCGATGGCGTCGCCATCGTTGCGAACTTCGACGGCGATGAGCCAGCTGGCATCCTTGTTGCCCTGGGCGGGGAGCTGACGCGGGGTTACGCTGGCGATTGTGAGGTCGGGCAGGCCGCGGTCGCGGTAGACCCAGTCATCGAAGAACCAGCCGAGGTCTTGCTTGGAGGTCTGTTCGAGGAGCCGCTGAAATTCTTTGGGGTCTTCATCGCGCTTGCCGGAGTGGCGATAGAGCTGGAGGGCGTGTTTGAGGGCGTCGTCGGTGGTGATGGAGCGGAGCATCCAGAGGACGGCGGTGGCTTTGGTGCGGTAGTAGATCTCGTCGTGGGCCTGGATGAGGCTTTGGCCGGCGTGATCGGGGTCGGTGGATTTGGAGAGATCGGGTTCGACGAGGGCGAGGGTGTTGATTTGATCGTGGAGCTGGTTGAGGGCGGCGTCGCGGCCTTCGTTCTGCTCGATCCAGAGAAGGGACATGAACTGGGCTACGCCCTCGTTGAGCCATTGGTGAGAGGACCGGAACCAGGCGTGCGAAAGAGAGTGCGAGAGCATGGGCGTGAGGGACGCTGCGTTGGTGTCGCGCATGGGAGCGGCGAGAAAGGCGTCGTCTTCGAAGGGCTGGCCGTCGTGGTCGATCATGTTGAGCGGTGTGATGGGGGAGGGGCCAAGCCAGTCGGCGAGGAGAGGGCGGACGTTTTGGGCGGCGTTGGTGAAGGCAGGGAGAGCGTCGTCGTGGCTGGTGACGACGGAGAGAAGATTGTCGGTGACGACGGTGGGAGAGGATTCGGTGACGAAGAGGCTAGGGGTGCGGAAGCCGAGGGGGTGGATGGGGAAGTCGGCTGTGGCTACGCCGGGGGCGTCGGAGACGGGAGCATTGACGTTTTCACTGACGGCGATGAGGGGTTGCGGTTGGCCGAGGAACCATGCTGTCCGGGGCGGGTCGCCGAGATATTCAACCGAGAGGCGGAGGCGGATGGTCGCGGGGGATTGATTGAGCTTGGTTAGGCCGATGGATTGGAAGAGCTTTGCGCCGTCGCCGAGGAGTGCGGGGGCGGAGGAAACGGGATACCAGAGGACGTTGCCGAAGCCGCGGAGGGCGGTGATCTCGGGGGAGATGGTGTCCCAGTCGGCGACGAAGGCCTGCGAGGGAGGTGCTCCAATACGTTCGAGACGCTCGCCTGATTGGGTGATCTCGCCGGAGTAGAGGGCGGTGAGGTCGATGGTGGCGCCGGGGGCGAGGGGTTGAGAGAGGGTGGTGATGGCTTCTCTGGCCTGGCCGGTGTGGTCGGTGTCGGTGTCGATGAGGTGCTCGGCGAAGGTTAGGGGCTGAAGGTGGCCATCGACGCGCTGGGAGATGCTCTCCCAATTCAGAGTGGAAGAGAGCTGGAGAGGGAGGTGTGCGAGGGGCTGGGTGCCGGTGTTACGGACGATGAAGTTGGCGCGGACGGCTATATGTGACTTTGCCGGGACGAGGTGAACGTCGAGATCGTAGGCGGTGAAGGTGAGGGAGGCGCGGTCGGCGTCGGTGATGGAGGCGATGGTTTTCGCGGTCGCGGTTTTCTTTTCCGTTGGCGAAGGGGTGTCCTGATTGCGATTGAAGAGTACGGTGCCGTGGGGCTCGGATGCTGGCGGCGCTTCGGGTGCAGGCTGCTGCGGGGTCTGTGCGAGAGCGGTGGCGCTTACAAGGAGGGTGACTGCGAGGAGCGAGTTACGGTGATGCATATTTTTCAAGATCCGAGGCCCTTGCGAGGTTTTGCGGGGGCGGCTTTCTGGGGTGCTGGGGCTCTGCGCTGGCGCATGGCTTCGTACATGACGATTGCGCCGGCGACTGAGACGTTGAGGGAAGAAACCTGTCCGGCCATGGGTATGCGGAGGAGATGGTCGCAGGTTTTTTTGACGAGGTCGTGGAGGCCAGCGCCTTCGCGGCCGAGGACGAGGACGCAGTCGGTTTTGAAGTCGAAGTCGGTGTAGTCGGGGGTGCCGCGCTCGTCGAGGCCGAGGACCCAGACGTGTTTCTGCTTCATCTGCTCGAGCGAGCGGACGAGGTTGGTGACGCGGGCGACGCGAACGTGCTCGGAGGCTCCGGCAGAGGTTTTGGCAACGGTGCCGGTGATAGGGGCGGAACGCCGCTCGGGGATAACGACGCCGTCGACTCCGGCACCGTCGGCGGTGCGAAGGAGCGCACCGAGGTTGTGGGGGTCTTCGACGCCGTCGAGGGCGAGGAAGAAGCGGTGCTGACCATCCTCTTTGGGTACGAGGAGATCTTCAATGGTGAGGAACTTGCGCTCGCGGACGACGGCGAGGACGCCTTGATGGGCGTCGGTGCGGGCGAGGCGGGTGAGCTGGTCGCGGGGCTCGATGGAGACGCGGATGCCAGCGGTGCGACAGAGTTCGACGACGCGCTCGAGGCGTTCGTCTCGTCGTTCGCGGGCGATGCTGACGTGATCGAGCTGGCGGGCACCGGAGCGGATAGCCTCCTCGACGGGATGGAGGCCGTACAAAACTTCCATCTCTCAAGTTTACCGTCAGAAACCTGCAGCGATAAGGGCGAAGGGCCGTAGAATAGGCGCTACACCACAGATTTCTGATATTCGCGGACTGTTTCAGGGAAGGATTTCAGCTTTTATGGACGATTTCAGCGACGACCGAGACTTTTCCCAGAGAAGTGGCGTCTCTACCTCTGTGCAGACTGATTCCATCCTGCTGGCATCGGCGGTTGCCGCCCAGACCCAGAGCGACAATGCGGCGATAGCACATGGGTTGAAGAAGCAGAATCCGGAGCTGCTGGATCATCTGATTGAGCTGTATCAGCATCGGCTGCTGCGCTATCTTTTGTTTCTGACAGGCAAGCGCGAGGTGGCGGAAGACCTGTTCCAGGAGACCTGGATTCGTGTACTGCTGCGGGGCGGACAATACAACGGCAAGGCGCGGTTCGATACATGGCTGTTTACGATTGCGCGGAACCTTGTGATCGACCTCTCGCGGAAACGCACGATGGCGAGCCTGGATGAGATGAGCGAGGCGAACGGAGATGACCGTCCGTTTGAGATTGCGATGGATGCGCCGTCTCCGCTGGAGCAGTTTGAGTCGCGAGAAGACCGTGCTGAGGTGGGCGAGGTGCTGTTGAAGCTGGACTCGACCTATCGCGAGGTTCTGGTACTGCGGTTTTATGAAGAGCTGTCGCTGGAAGAGATTGCCGGGGTGACCCGGGCTCCGCTGTCTACCGTGAAGTCGCGGCTGTATCGCGGCCTTGCGGCGTTGAAGCCTGAGGTGGAGAGGATACGGGCTGCGCGTCCTGTGGGGGAGGCGGCGGTATGAACGATTTTCGCGACGAACAGATCTCTGAGAGAGATGCAAATATCTTTGCGCGCTCCGCACTGACAGGTATGAATGCCACGGCACGATCTTCGATGGTGAACCGTACCCATCGTGTGGTGCGGGAGCGGGCGCAGGCGATAGCGGCACGGCGTGACCGCGAGCGGAGCTTGTGGGTGCCGATGGCGGTGTGCTCGGCGCTGGTGCTGATTATCTGCACGGCGGTGTGGAGCGTTCTCGATCAGTACGAGATTTCGCCGACGGGTGTACCGGACTCGAGCGATCAGTTTCTTGTGCTGGGGTTGTGGTTTTTTCCTGTTTCAATGGCCCTGCTGGCGATGGTATGGTTTCGTCGTACACGCAAGCGAACCGGTAGAGAGGCCATGTAATGACGATCCCGTGGAAGCCGAAGACGAAGCAGTCGGAGGAATCGCACGGCGGTGCAGAAGACCGCTTGAGCATGATTCCGGCGTGGTCGGTGGTGCTGTCGATTGTGGTGTTCGCCGCAGTGCAGTATTTGTTTCATGGAGTGATGCCGCACCACAAGCACGAGATGCTGCCGATGCGGTTGCTGATGGGCTACTCGTGGGGAACGGCGTTTGCCAGCTATGTTTTGCTGGTGGGATATGTGAGCCGCGATGTGAAGCGGCGCAATATGTCGGCCGGGTTGTGGATGTTGATTGTAGTGTTGATGCCGGGTGGGATTGGAGCGGTGGTTTACTTCTTGCTGCGGCAGCCGGTTCTGGTGCCTTGCCCGCACTGCAGCACGGAGCTGAGTTCGAATGTTCACTTCTGCCCGCAGTGCCAGTTCCAGCTGGCTCCAGTGTGCGGCCGGTGCTTTCGCGGTGTGCAGATTACGGACGTGTATTGCGTCCAGTGTGGCCATGATCTGGCGGAAGACCATACGCCATCGAGGCTGCGCGCATATAGTGACTAGCGCGTATAGTGACTAGTTGGAGCAATGTCACTGACTGCACTCATTATCGACGACGAACCGCTGGCCCGGCAGGAGCTGCAGTATCTGCTGGAGCGCGCGGGCGGGGTAGAGGTCCTGGCGCAGGGGACCAATGGGATTGAAGCAGTTGAACTGATTCGCACCCATAAACCAGATGTGGTTTTTCTCGACGTGCAGATGCCGGGGATGGATGGTTTTGCCGTGCTGAAGAAGCTGCTGGACCGCAGGATGCCGATGCCGCAGGTGGTGTTTGCGACGGCGTTCAACCAGTATGCGGTGCGGGCGTTTGAGGTGAATGCGATTGACTATCTGCTGAAGCCGTTTGACCGGAAGCGTGTGATGCAGACGATCGAGAAGGCGCAGGCGCGTCGGTCGGCTCCGGCGGAACCGGCGAACCTGGGGATGGAGACGGGAGCGAAGCTGGATGCTCTGCTGCGACTGGTGGAGGAGCAGACCCACGCGCCCAAGGCGAACTCGGGCAAGGTTGTGGTGCGGGCGCAGAGCCGTTTGCTGCTGGTGGATCAAAAAGAGATTTGCTTTGCCTCGATTGAGGAAGGGACGATTAGCGTGGTGACGTCGACGGTGGAGGGACAGTCGAACTGCCGAACGCTGGAGGAGCTGATGGATCAGCTCGATCCGGAGGCGTTCTGGCGGGTACACCGATCGTACGTGGTGAATATTCAACACATACGCGAGGTGGTGCCGTGGTTCAAGTCGAGCTACCAGTTGCGAATGGATGATCCGAAGAAGACGGAGCTTCCAGTGAGCCGGGCGCAGACGAAGAGACTGCGGGAGCTGTTCAACCTGTAGCCTGCGGTCATAAGTCCTGCGCGAACTTTAAAAAAGCGATAGCGGGTTGGAACCGGTCGTGAAAGGTTTCCGTATGGATACCTTGACTATCTACATCTTGTTTGTGTAGATAGTCATGGTATGGGAAAACCGAATGATCTGGTACAGGGAACACTGGGGCTGCTGATCCTTAAAACAATCTCGCTTGAACCGAAGCATGGATGGGCGATCGCGAAGCGGATTCAGCAGATTTCGAATGAGGTGCTGCAGGTGCAGCAGGGATCGCTGTATCCGGCGTTGCAGCGAATGGAGCAGCAGGGATGGATCCGCTCGAAGTGGGGCGAGAGCGAGACGGGGCGGCAGGCGCGGTTTTATTCGCTGACCGCGGCTGGCCGCGCGCAGTTGGAGAAGGAACGAACGACGTGGAACAGGCTTTCGGCAGCGATCGATCTGGTGGTTGAAAGCTGATGGCGGAGTAGCAGAACGCCCGAGGAGAAGCGAGATGCGATGGATGGATCGGTTTCGGATGGCGATGGTCTCGTTGTTCTGGCGCAGACGAGCGACCGAGCGGCTGGATGCTGAGATGCGGTTTCATCTGGAGCAGGAGATAGCGGAACAGGTGAAGACTGGAGCGGAGCCGGACGAGGCGCGGAAGGCTGCTATGAGGGAATTTGGCAATCCTTCCGTGTTGCGTGATGAGGCTCGGCGCAGCTGGAGCTGGGGATGGCTTGAGACGATGGTGCGGGACGTTCGGTTTGGGGCACGCTCGCTGGCGCGGTCGAAGGGTTTTTCGATTACGGCGATTGCGGTGATGGCGTTGTGCATTGGAGCGACGGCGGCGCTGTTCACAGTGGTTCGAGCGGTGCTGCTGCGGCCGCTGCCGTTTCGCGATCCGGACAAACTGGTGATGGTGCATGAGCACTTTCGAAGTAGTACGTATGGGACGGGGTACAACCCAGTCGCTGCGGGAGACTTCTACGAGTGGTGGGCAAAGACGCATGGCTTTGAAGACATGGCTGCAGTGAAGTCGTCGAGCTTCAACCTGAGCGGCGATCACGGCGAGCTGCCGGAGGTAGTGGAGGCAAGGGCGGGCAGCTGGAATCTGTTTCGGCTGCTGGGGGTGCAGCCAGCGATGGGCCGCGCGTTTACCGAGGCCGAGGATGGCGTGGGGCAGGCTCCTGTAGTGATGCTGACGTGGAGCCTGTTTGAGCGGCGGTTTCAGGGGGATCGTTCGATTGTTGGCACGCAGATTTCGTTGGATGGCAAACCATACACCGTCGTCGGCGTGCTGCCGGAGTGGTTTGCCTATCCCAGTCCGCGAGTGCAGCTGTGGGTTCCGTATGCGTCGACGTTTACTGCCGAGTCGATTCAGGAGAACGACAATCATGGAAGTTCGGTGATTGCGCGGCTGCGTCCGGATGTGAGCGAGCAGGCCGCGATCAGCGAGGTGAGCGCGTTGCAGTACCGCATCCACATGGAGCATCGGAACAGCCCTGTGACGGAGGAGGCGCTGACGCAGCCGATGATCGAGGACGTTGTAGGAGACGTGAAGACGCCGCTGCTGACGATGATGGCGGCGGTTGGCTGCATGCTGCTGATCGGGTGTCTGAATGTGTCGAACCTGCTGGTGGCTCGTAGCGCGGCGCGGCAGAAGGAGATGGCGATTCGCGGCGCGCTGGGTGCGGGAAGGCTGGCGCTGGTGCGCGAGCAGATGACGGAGACGATTCTGCTGTGCGCGGCGGGAGGCGTGCTGGGGATGCTGCTCGCTCTAGCGGGAACGCGCTGGCTGGCGACGCACTGGCACGGGCTGCCGCGGACCGAGATGATTCATGTAGATGGCGCGGTGGTCCTCTTTTCAGTAGGTGTGGTGTGCGTGGCTGCCGTGCTTGCGGGGCTGCTGCCTGCGCTTTCAGCGACGAACAGGAGCGTGCTGGGTGCGTTGCAGGAGTCGTCGCGTGCGATGAGTGGTGGAGTCTCCCGCGCGTGGTTGCGGAAGGCCCTGCTGACGGCGGAGGTTGCGCTGACGGTTGTATTGCTGCTGGCGGCGGGGCTGCTGCTGAAGAGCTTTGTACAACTGCGCACGACAGACCTGGGCTGCGCGACCGAGAATGTGTTGACGTTGGGTTACAGCCTGCCGAAGAACGGGTACAGCAGGCCGGAGCAGCAGGTGGCGTTTACGGAGTCGCTGCTGGAGCGCGTGCGGCGAGTGCCAGGTGTTCGCGCTGCGGGATTGGGGACGGTGGTCCCGGGAGCAGGCTGGGGTGGGGATCGCGTGTTTATCGTGCCGGGGCATCCATTTGCCGATGCGCAACATCAGCCGGACGCGGTGCAGCGTTGGGTCGATCCGGGATACTTTGACGCGCTGCAGATTCCGCTGATCAAGGGGAGGGTCTTCGATAGTCATGACAGGCTGGAGCAATCGAATAAGGCAATCATCAGCAAGGAGCTGGCAAGGAGGTACTTCGGGGACGAGAATCCGCTGCAGAAGCACATCGTGATGGGGACGGATGTGACGAACAAGCGGCAGACTTACGAGGTGGTCGGCGTAGTGGATGACACGCTCTATCGGGTCGGCAAGCCAGTGAAGGCCACGATGTACTTCCCCGCACTGAACGGCGAGCCGGGAGACAGGATGACGCTGGCGGTGCGGACCGATGGCGATCCTATGCTTTTAGCAATTCCGGTGCAGAAGGAGATTGCTGGTCTCGACCCGAGCCTGCCGGTGGTGGATGTGCTGACGATTCCGCAGATCGTGGGCGAGTCAACGGTGAACCAGAGCTTGACGGCGTCGCTGGTGCTGGCGTTTGCGGTGTTGTCGCTGGTACTGGCGGGGGTTGGGTTGTATGGCGTGCTGTCGTATCTCGTCACACAGAGGGTGACGGAGATTGGGATTCGCATTGCTTTGGGTGCGCAGCGGGCGCAAGTGCTGGGGCTGGTTTTGCGAGATGGCCTGCGTCCGGTGGCGATTGGATTGGCGATCGGTGTTGCCGGAGGGGCGGCGGTAGGATTTTTGATTCGTTCGCTGCTGTATGGGACGAAGCCGCTGGAGCCGATGGTGTTTGTGTCGATGGTTGCAACGTTGATGCTGGTTGCTGCAGGGGCTTGTGCAGCTCCGGCGTGGCGAGCTTCGAGTATCGATCCGATGCAGGCGCTACGGGCGGAGTGATGTTTCGTAGCGATGGGCGAAGAACAAGATGAAGTGTGGATCTCTCCATCTTGTTCTTCATTCTTGAACGGTAGTTATTTAGGACCGGCGTTGGGTTTGGAGCCTTGGACGATGAGATCGTTGTCGACGCTGAAGGCTCCGGGCGCGGAATTGGCCTGCATACCGGCGATTGCGGCATCGCTGTTGTTGAGGACGACGCCGTAAAGTGTGACGTGGCCATTGTTCACAATGATGTGGATGGCGTGAAAGCCGATGGGCGGATTATTGGTGATTCCGCCAGCCATAAGTCCAAAGCTGCGGCCGCCGGGGCCCATGGCCTGTGCGAGCGATCCTTGGTTGGCATTGTATTTGCGTAGTGCAGGCTGGGTGTAGATGCGGTTGTAGACTGCAGCGCGAATACGGTCATCGTTTGGGGAGAGGGGAAGAACTTCGATCTGATTATCGACTGATTCGATGCCCTCGATCTTCTTGACGACGCGGCCAGCTTCTTCTTTGAGGATGGGCCGGGAGGCGTAACCTTTGAGGACGATGGTTTTGCCATGGATGCCGAAGGTGATCCAGTCGAAGACGGAGTAGTCGCTGAGACTACTAAGCTGCTTCTGGACTTCTCTGACGATGCGAAGAGTATCTTCTTGCGACCATGTGGGGCCGGGCTGAACCTGCTGAGCGAGTGTGGGTGAGGCTGAAAGTGCGAAGGAAAGAAGAGTTGCAGTAAGGAGTGGAGTTATAGATCGAGCCATAATTTTTCTCCTGACTAGAAGAGTGAGCGCGCGGCCGTACGATTGTGTGATGCGACTGCGGATTTCCTAGATGCTCTCAAAACTAGCTAAAAACGGGAGCTTTTTTGCTGATTTCGGCGGGCAGGCCGTAGGTGGATTCGTGCGCTCTCTGCTACTCTTCGCAGAAGCGTCAGGAAGGGGCATGCAACTACGTGTGGCGGATTGCGATAAGGGTATTGGCGGGGCTGTTGATAGCTATTGTGTTGCTGTATCTCGGCGATTGGGCGGTTTGGCGAGTGCGTGTGGGAACGGGTGGAGGAATGGGAACGGCACAGGTAAGCCGGTTTGTGGTGGCTCCTCTGAAGGGAAATAAAGAGGAATATTATTTCGACGGCATGGCGACAGTAGACTGCAGCCGATCGCTCTTCCCCCAGGCAGGAAGCGGGGCCTGCTGGTGGATAGAGCGCCATCGGGTTGTTTATGAGAGATGAAACTGTGGCCGATTAAAAGTCCAGCGTGATGTGGGAATAGGCCGGATCGCGGAAGGTCTTGTTGAGGGCCTCCTGCAGCGGAGTTGCACGTACGCTGAATATTCCGGGCCAGTCGATGACCTCAAAGACATCGGGTGTAACGAGCGCCTTGAGCTGGCCGACAGTGAAGGCGGGGTCGCGATCGAAGAGGGCGTTCACTTTCAGGAGAGACCAGAAGAGGCCGTAGGGAATGGTCAGGATGCGGGCCTTCGCTCCGGTGGCCTGTTTTACTGCACGGATCAGATCGATATAGTCGATGCGCTCCTGGCCGGTGATGTTATAGGCGCCGGTCATCTCCTTGTCGATTGCTGCTGCGATGACGTCGCAGAAATCGCCCGCAAAGAGAGGCTGACGCAGAAATTTTCCTGAGCCGGGGATGGGGAACACAGGGACCTTCTGCATGAAGCGAGCAAGCCAGCCGACATGCTTTCTGTCGAACCAGCCGAACATCAGAGTGGGACGCAGGACGATCTGCTTGATACCCGATGCCGCAACCAGTGCTTCCTGGGCTTTCTTGGTTTCGGTGTAATCATCGACTGCCATGGAGTTGACGACGGACGACGAGATGCTGACGATGTAGGGAACCTTGTGCCGCAATGCAGCTTCGAGCAGACGCTCGGTCGCCTGCACGTTGTTCCGCACAAATTCTTCCGGGTGGCTTCCGCCGATTTGCGCGTGTCCGATTACGAGCGCATCGCAGCCGGCGAGCTCCGGCTCCCATTGGCGCGAACTGGCTCCGTTCGCGGCGAGGTCGTTTCGCAGAAGGCGCACGGACGGATAGTTGCTCTCTAGGATCGCAGTGTTGGTCGGATGCTTATCGATCGCAACGATGTCGGTGAATCCCCTCGAGAAGAGGCGGGGAATCAGGTTCTGGCCAACGAGTCCCGCCGCTCCAGTGATAAGAACTTTTTTGGTCATAGTTTGAGTGGCCCCATTAGGTTCGTTCATCGATGTGTATGCTGACGCTGCAGGAGTGCGACGTAGATCAATTCAAATTGAAGCGGATCGGCGGACGGCGTGCCTGTTTAAACGGCAGGCCTGGTATCGAGCGGGTGATGCCTATCAAGAAAGTAAATTATAGCTCACCGTCTTTTGCGCGGAGCTTGGGAGCATCCCATTTCAGAATGTACGCAAGGTTATCTTCTGTGATGTTACAGAGATAAAAAATGCCGGGCCGATCGCTTGTGCGACCGGCCCGGCATGGTTATAACCACGTTTTATTTTTAGAAGTAGACCTTCGCTGCCAGTTGAATGACGCGTGGTCCACCTGGACCGCTTGGACCGTAGGCTGCTGTCGGCTGTCCGTAGTTGCTGTCCTTTGCAATGGAGAGCGGCGTAAAGGTTCCGTTTCCGTTGTAGCTGGGCAGCGTTACGTTGGCGCCGTAGTCACGCGTGGAGATGTTGGGGTGGTTGAGGATGTTGAAAAACTCACCCCGGAGCTGGATGGAGCGGCCTTTGCTGGCCTCGCCGATGGGGAAGTTCTTGAAGATGGACGAATCCCATGTGACCATTCCGCCTTGACGGAGACTGCCGGGAGCACCAAGGGTGGGATGCCCGATCGTGGGAAGCAACAAGTTGCCCTGTGCATCGACACCTACCCAGGCCGGTGGCGTTTTGCTGAACTGCGAACCGCCGGTAAGCTGATTGGCTGGTGAATAGAGCGCATTGCGGACAGGCACGCCGCTCTGCATATTCGCGAGACCGGAGAGCTGGAAGTTGTCCGTCAGGTAGCCTAGCCAGTGCGGACCGTTGAAGTGCTGGGTCAGGTTGGGAAGGTCATACACGTAGTTGATGGCCGCAACATTCTTGCGGTCGTAGTTGGCCACGCCATAGCTGTAGCGGCGCGGATCGAAGGGATCGACGAAGCTCTCGTCGAGGCTGGATGTAGTCAGCGTCTTGGACCAGGTGTAGACGCCGCCGAAGGTGAGGCCGTGGGCAAATCGCCGTTGTACGGAGACCTGGAGTGAGTTGTAGTTCGATGTGCCATCGAACTTGTAGTACTCCATCTGGCCGTAGCCTTTGAAGGGAGAGAGGAAGTTCTGCGTGTAAGCATAACGGCCGCTGAAGTTGTAGCCGGCAGCCGCGTACTCCGGTGGAAGGTTGGGCTCGACGGTTGGAACGACGCCGCCGGGGAACTGGCTGGGATCCTGTGCAGCACGCGTGAACGTCGTACCATACGGAATGGTGTTGATGTCGCGAGCCGTTACGAGGTGACGGCCAAGCGATCCGACGTAGGCGATATCGAGCGTTACGCCCCTGGAGACTTCGCGCTGCACGCCGAGGCTGTAGCTGTAGATCGTCGGAACCTGACCGTTGATATCCGCGCCGTAAATTCCACTCAGCACGCCGGAGTTTGCCTGCGCTGCTGTGGGAATGTTTGCAATGGTGTTGTTGAAGACGGTAGGTGTTGTGACGAGCGCGGGATTACCGAAGACCGTGTTGAAGACAAGATTGCCCTGCTCACGGTCGTGCGAGATGCCGAAGCCGCCGCGCAGCACACCGTTGCCATCTCCAAAGAGACTGTACGAGGCGCCGATGCGAGGTTCATACATGATGCCGCGGCTATTCCATCCGCCCTTTGGAAGAGTGCCGTTGCTGGCAAAGGTCATGCCGTTGAGACGGTCGCCTGTGCCGGGCACGATGTTGCCACCGTTATCGATTGTTACAGCAGCAGCCGGATTGTAAGCCGATGGTGTAAAGAGACCGATCTGATTCTTACTGTCGTACTGCGGCGGAATGTAGACGAAGCGCATGCCGTAGTCCAGCGTAAGCCGGGGGGAGATCTGCCAGGTGTCCTGGGCGTAGAACTCTACCTGGTTATAGCGGAAGTAGCCGGTTGGCCGGGCGCTCGACTGATCGAAGTTCTGGAAAGAGCCCATGAGTGCGCTGGCAAAGGGAGATCCGCTGTTGGGTGCGCCCGCACTGAGACAGCCGGTTGCACTGGTGGAGCAGTTGCTGAAGCTGAACTGACCGTTGGAGTTGCCGTAGCTGATCTGATCCTTACGCGCGCGCTGATAGAACGCACCAAACTTTACTGTGTGGCTGCGTACGCTCCAAGTCAGGTTGTCGTTGGCGTTAATCGTTGTGGTGGCCTGATGCCAGGGCGTTGAACCGAAGTAGGTTGAAGGATACGTCTGTCCATTGCCGGTGAAGGACATATCCGGAATCGACGTCTGTGAGGTAACGGGGAAGAGCAGCGGAAGGTTGATGTTGTTGGCGCCGACAGTGATGTTGCCATTCACTCCTTCGACCTGCGAGCGATACACGCTGGGTCCAATGCTGAACTCGTTGAGCAGCGTTGGCTTCAGCGTGCTGGTCAGGTCAACGGAAAGATTCCATCCCGGCTGCCTGTTGGTGCAGCCGCCAGCAATCTGCAACGATCCAAGGCACTGAATACCGAACGAGCCCATGGGTCCTGTCTGTGTGTCCTGGTTGTTGATGTAGCGGGCGAAGACGCGCTCGGAGGAGGAGATCTGATAATCCACGCGGCCGATGTATTCGGTGCGGGGATGCGTGTAGGAGAGAGGGTCCTGCCGGTTATAGCTGTTGTTGTTGGAGACGTTGGGAGTGGGGTAGAGGTTCAGGATCTTCTGGATCTCTGCGAAGGATGCCTGCTGCGATGCCGTAAGCGACGCCTGATCGATCTTGTTGCCCGCAAACGGAAGGCCAGTGGTTGGATTGAAGATCTGGATCGGGTTGCCGGCGCTGTCGACGCTCTGCGAGAAGTCGCCCTGGCGTTCAAGCAGCGTTGGTGTGCGGTACTGGGAGATGCCGCCTGGGACGAGCTGGCGGTAGAACTCATTCGAGAAGAAGAAGAAGAGTTTGTCGCGCTTGATCGGTCCGCCGATCTGGTAGCCGACCGTGTTGTACCGATAGAGCTGCTTGGATGTGCCGTTGTGATTGCTCACCCAGTCATTCGCGTTCATTCCTTCATTGCGATGGAAGTAATGCACGTTGCCGTGAAAGTCGTTTGTTCCGCCACGCGAGGTGACAATGATGGAACCGCCACCCGCCTTGCCGAACTCAGCCTGATAGTTCGAGGTAAGCACTTTGACCTCGGCGATGGCGTCCGTGTTCATGGTCACCTGGGTGCCGCCGTTGTCACCGGTATCGACGTTGGAAGCTCCATCGAGAGTAAAGTCGTGCTGATTGGTGCGGGTACCGTTCACGCTGTAGGTACTGAGGCCGCCGGTACCGGAGACACCAAAATTTCCGATTCCCGAGACGCCGGGGATGACGCGGACGATGTCGAGTACATTACGGCCGTTGAGAGCGATGTCGTTAAGCTGCTTGCCTGTGATCAGGTCCGACCGTTCGCCGGAGTTGGCCTGGATCTGGAGCTGACCTGTGTCGGCGGTCACGGTTACGCTGGTCGCTTCGGCGCCGACTTTAAGGATGAAGATACCGGCATTAAGCCGATCGGCGGAGCTGAGAATCACACCGTCCTTCTCCGAGGTCTCGAATCCGGTCGCCTGAACCTTCAGGTGATAAGTCGCGGCAGGGAGGTTCGGAAGGGCAAAGGTGCCGTTGTCGCTGGATGTGACAGTGCGAGTAACCCCGAGAGCAGCCGCAGTTGCGGTGATCCTGGCGCCAGGAACGACGGCTCCGGATGTATCCTGAAGAGAGCCGAGAATTGTGCCGGAAGTAACCTGTGCCAGAGACGGCAGGCAGGTCAAGGCGGCCAAGAGGCAGATAAACAACAGACGGCTGAATTTTAAAGTGGTCGTACCTCTTTGGAAAGAAGACTGGTCGCGACGTAAGGTGTTTTTACTGAATCTAATATTAAAGCTGCGTAGCAGATTGGTTTGTTTCACTTTGGCTTCCTTTAGGACAACGATGAACGTCCGAACCCTATGGATTTGCCGACATGATGATCCTGACGACATGTTGATGCTTGTCTGAGGGTTTTCTGATGAAATTCAAGGGCTTTGTAATGAATGAGTTGAGAGATTGGAATTGATAGTCGCAGACCCCAGGAAAGCCTTCCGGGCAGGGGAATGGGTGGTCCGGCCCGAACTTAATTCGCTGGTGAGGGATGATGTAGAGCGCCACATCGAGCCCAAAGTGATGAAGGTGTTGCTCACTTTGGCCGCCCAGCAGAAACGGGTAGTGCCCAAAGAGGAGCTGATCTCCACCGTGTGGCCGGACACCTTCGTCGGTGACGACGTCCTGACCCGGTGCATTTCAATTCTTCGCCGGATCACAGAGGATGATCCACATACTCCGCGTTTCATCCAGACAATCCCGAAGGTTGGTTACCGTCTCGTCGCCGAGGTGACCGAGCTTCCCGATGATTCCGACTCGGCAGAACTCGAAATCCCTGGTTCCGACTCTTCCGTGCGTACGCATCGCCCAGGCGAGGAGTCTTCCGGCCCGTTTTCTCTCGATAGCGGTAACCGTTCGTCACGGAGATGGCTGATCGTCGGGCTGACGCTGGCGGTATTGGCACTTGTGGCGCTGATTGGGGCGGCGCTGGTCTATCAAAGGGCTCGAAGCAAGTCGGCAAGCACCAATCTCTCCTTCCGGACCATACAATTTACGTCCTATGCCGGGGAGCAGACGCAACCGGCATTTTCCCCGGACGGTAAGCGGATCGCCTTCGTCTGGATAGCAGAAGAAGGCGCATCGCGACGCGTTTATATCAAGAAGATTGGAAGTGAGGCAGTCAGGCAACTGACGTCTGATATGGACGAGCAGTTCAGTCCGGTCTGGTCGCCGGATGGAAAACAGATCGCCTATCTGTCCCGGTCCAAGAGTGGGCTCGGGCTCTCCATCGCAGATTCATCCTCGACAACGCCTCCGCGCAAACTCCTTATTCCACAGGAGCCCAGCCATTGGGAGCAGGGTGCTCTTTCCTGGTCGCCTGATGGAAAGGCGCTCATCTATCCCGATCATCTCGGCACCCAGCCAAATTCTTCAATCTTCCAGCTGGATCTTGCCACCCTGAATGTTCGGTCGATCTCTTCGCCGCCGCCGGGCTGGGAGGGAGACCTCAATCCGACGTACTCTCCTAATGGCAAATGGATCGCCTTCACGCGGGCCAGCGAGACTGCTGTTCGCGATATTTACTGGATGTCCACATCCGATGGGCAGGTCCATCAGCTTTCACACGACCGCATGAATATCGACAGTCTCGCATGGACCTCGGACAGTACATCGATCATTTTCTCGTCCAATCGCGGCGGCAAATATGGCCTGTGGAAGATGGGTCTTAGCGACAAACAACCCATGCGTCTGCCTGTGGGTACCGAAGATGCCTTCCAGCCTTCGGTTGGACCGAAACCCGGACAGCTTGCCTACTCTCAAGGATCGGCTATCTGGAGCATCGTTCGCCTTCAGGGTGCGGGCAGCAAAGGAACCTCATCGGACTCCGATGCGATCCTTACCTCGACTCAACAGGATTCCGCCCCATCGCTCTCTCCCGATGGTCGTTTCTTCGCCTTCCAATCCCGGCGCTCGGGCTTTCAGGAGATATGGATCGCATCCGAACATGGCGACTCACTGCGACAGTTGACCTCCATGGGCGGTCCGGTGACCGGCAGCCCGTCTATCTCCAATCATGGAGACAGGATCATCTTCGACTCGCGGCCCGACGGACACTCGCACGTCTTTTCCGTGCCGATATCGGGTGGACATCCGAAGCAACTCACCTTCGGCAATGCCAACGACATCACGCCTCGCTGGTCCCACGACGACCAGACAATCTACTTTCGCTCCAATCGCGGCGGCAGATGGCAGCTTTGGCGGATATCGACCGGCGGTGGAAACCCTCAGCCGGTCACAACAGGCGATGGCATCGTGCCGCAGGAATCACCGGATGGCAAATGGCTCTACTACACGCGCGGAGACGAAGATGGAATCTGGCGCGTACCGCCCTCAGGCGGAGCTGAAACTCAGATACTGCAACAGCCTTCCGCGGGATATTGGGGTTACTGGCAAATTACGCCCCGAGGCATCTTCTATCTTGATCGAGGCCAGTCTTCCAGCGCGATTCGCATTTACGATCCTGAGACGAAGAGGACGAGCCTGTTCACAACGCTCAAGCAAGTTCCGCCTCTTTACGCTGGTCTCTCTGTAGCGGAGCAGGGAAGGGTTGTCCTCATTACAGATCAGCGCGACGCAGGCAGGCATATCACCTTTGTAGAAGCCCAGCCGTAAGGACTGTGCAGATGGTTGAGGTTCGATAGCGTTTACTATCGTTGGAAAATAGTGCTACTCTCAACTCGCTCAATTCGGCTATGTGGATTCGCGGGAAAACGCTTTCTTTGAGTCGCTCCAAATGATGCATGAAGGAGATTTTTCGAAAGATGCAGAAGACAACTCGTCGGACCTTTCTCAAGAGCAGTGCAGCCCTCGCCGCCGGTTCCGCGGTCCTTCGCGACGCTCACGCTCTAGGCGCACCGGAGACATCCACTACGCCTCTTTCGCAGTTCGACTATCAGGATGTTGTTCTTCTCGACGGCCCCATGCTGGAGCAATTCCGCAACAATCACAGCCTCTTTCTCAATCTCAATGAGGACAGCCTGCTCAAGCCTTTCCGCCAGCTCTCCGGCCTGCCTGCGCCGGGTGAAGACATGGGCGGCTGGTACTCTCCATCGAGCCTCTTCGATCCACCGAAGAACATGACCGGCTACGTTCCCGGACACACCTTCGGTCAATATGTCTCCGGCCTTGCGCGCGCCTATGCGGCAACCGGCGACAAGCCAACACAGGCCAAGGTGCAGCGTCTTGTCGCTGGCTACTCACCCACCATTGGCGAAAAGTTCTACAGCGACTACTGCCTCCCCGCTTACACCTCCGACAAGATCACCTGCGGCCTCATCGACGCACATCAGTTCGCCGGCGATCCGCACGCTCTCGCCGTCCTCGATCGCGCCACCGACGCTGTTCTTCCTTATCTCCCACCCAAGGCTCTCAATCGCGATGAGATGGCCGCCCGTCCGCACAAGAACGCCGCCTTCACCTGGGACGAAAGCTACACGCTGCCGGAAAACTTCTACCTTGCCTACCAGCGCGGTGCAGGCGCACGATACCGTCAACTCGCACGGCGCTTCCTGCAGGACGATACTTACTTCAACGCACTCTCTGAAAACCAGAACGTACTGCCCGGTCAGCACGCTTACAGTCACGTCAATGCTCTCAGCTCGGCCATGCAGGCATACCTCATCGACGGCAGCGAAAAGCACCTGCGCGCAGCGCGTAACGGCTTCTCCTTCGTTCAGCAACAGAGCTACGCCACCGGAGGATGGGGTCCGAATGAAGGCTTTACCCACCCCGACACCGACGAGCTTGCGAACAGCCTCAACTCCACGCACAACACCTTCGAAACGCCGTGCGGCGCCTACGGTCACTTCAAGATCACGCGCTATCTCATGCGCGTTACCGGAGACAGCCGTTACGGCGACAGTATGGAAACCGTGCTCTATAACACCATCCTCGGCGCTCGGCCTCTCCGCTCCAATGGCATCAGCTTCTACTACGCCGACTACAGCCACAACGCCCGCAAAGTCGATTACGAACAGAAGTGGCCCTGCTGCTCCGGTACCTTCCCTCAGCTCACTGCCGACTACGGCATCAGCTCTTATCTTCGTAGCGCCCGAGGCATCAACGTCAATCTCTACGTTCCTTCTCGCATCACCTGGCAGCAGGGTGGGGCACGTGTCTCGCTCACTCAGCAGACACAATATCCGGCAAACGGCGACACCAGCATGCACCTCGCGCTCTCGCGTCCGGAACGCTTCGCCATCGCACTACGCATCCCTGCATGGGCAGGCCGGCAAACCAGGGTGACGGTCAACGGTAATCCTGTTGACGCTACCCTCACCCCCGGCACATGGGCAACTCTCGATCGCACCTGGAAGGACGGCGACCGCATCGAACTCTCGCTCGACATGCCTCTTCGTCTCTCACCTATCGACGATCGCCACCAGCAGACCGTCGCTCTCCTCTACGGCCCGGTCGCACTCTTCGGCATCGATCCCGGCTCCCACACCATCACTCGCCAGCAGTTACTAGCCGCCCAGCGCATCGGTAACTCCACTGCATGGGAGGTCGCAACCGACACCGGAAAAATCCGCATGCTCCCCTACCCAGCCATCCAGAACGAAACCTACCGCCTCTACCATCAAACCTAACGAGCGGCATCTGCTACCTCGAATAGCCTGCGACAGCCATTCGCGAACCTAACCGTTTGAATGTTTCGTCGCTTACCGGATAAACACCGCTCGCGGAGATCCAGCGATTGTAGAAGTTGAAAAGTGCGCAAGCGGAGATTGCGTAGAAGATGCAGGCATCATCCCAGCCAGCCTCATTGAGGGTCTGGGTATCATCCGCGGTGATTAAGCTCGGCTCCAGCGTGATTTTTTTGACGAAACGGAGAAGTGCTTTTTCCTTTTCCGCGAGACCCGAGCCTTCCAGATTTTCGATTACGTCCCAGACGAGTGATTCGTCGTCCAGCAGCTTCGAGGCAACTGCGGCGTGGGCCTTCATGCAGAACTCACAGTTGTTAAGAGACGACGTATACGCGGCAATCAGTTCCCGGAGACCTGCACTGAGAGGACCGGGTTTGTGCATAAGAGTGTGCGACAGCGCAGCAAGGTGATGCGCTGCTCCAGGATCGAAGGCGAGGAGATGCCATATCTGCCAATAATCGCCATCGGACGACTTCGCATTTTCGATGAGATCACGATAGACACTAGGCTTCGGGTTTTCTTCGACTTCGCGAAGGTACATCGGCTCTTGTGCGACGTTCGGTGTGCTCATCGGTTCTCCTTTGAGTTTGAAGCTGAATCCAGATCGAGTCTATGCTGCGATGGAAGTCCGAAGGTATTGGCGACACGATTGAAAAATGCAAAGAGCGCAGTAATGTGGGTGGCTTCTGCGATCTGCAACTGGTTCCAGCCCACATCGTTGAGTCGGCGAATGTCATCCGGCGTCACCTTATAGGACTCGTTCGTCACCTTGCGCGCGAAATCGAGAAGTTGCCGCTCTTCGGCGCTGATGGATACTGTCTCCAAGGTTCCGCTTGATAGTGCGGATAGCAGTTCATCCGATCCTCCTTGCATGCGCAGAAAAGATGCGTGGCTATCGACGCAGTAGGGGCAATCGTTGAGCGCTGAAACATAAGTCGCGATCATCTCTTTGACCTTGCGTGGAAGATGACCTTCCGTAAAGAGCAGACTGGAAGCCAGGGCGATCATCTGATCGAGCAGCGGTGGGTGAGTTGCGAAGCACTTCAGAATGCCCGGCACATCCGGTCGGCCAAAGTGTTCGCGATAGTGTGCGTAGGATTTTGCCACTGCGTCGTTTGCCTCATATTCCTGCACAATGGGTAAGTTGGTGACGATCTCACTATGAGAGGAATCACTACGTGTGCTGGCAGAATCTGGCGATTTCAAAGAAATTCTCCGAGATTAGAAAGACAGTCGTGCGGCAAACTGGAAGGCTCTGGGTCCACCAGAACCGAAGAAGCCACCTGCAGTCGTAACAGCAGAGTAGAAGTTTGACTGTACTGCCTGTGCCGGCTGACCATTCTGTGCAGGTTGATAGGGGCTGATGGATATATTTCGACCTGCGTAGTTGTTATTGCTGGTGCCACGGATATTCGTTTCATTGAAGATGTTGAATGCTTCTCCAATGAGGCTGAGTGTAACTCTTTCCTTGAAGAGAATGTCCTTCTTGAGCCTGAAATCAAGCGAGCTGATTGGGCTGTAAAAGTTGATATTCGCAGGCACATTCTGAAGCCTTCCACCAGCGAGACAAGGAAATACTCGTGGGCACGGAGGCAAAGCATTCCAATCGTCGATTAGAGCGTTAAGCTGGTTGCTGTTTTTGATCTGACGGCCAAGGGCATTACGCGAGGTTATAGGGAGACGAGAACCGCTGGCTCCGTTAATCGCAGTGCCGGGGAGAAAGGTGTCGGCGGGCACGCCCGATCCGTAGGTGTAGATAGGTGCGAAAGTGATATGCCAAGGGAACTGCGCTTCGCCGTAAAGCGTGAGGCGATTCGTCTCATCAGTGACGGCATATCCTTTCTCCAGACGAGGCTGGTTGATTCCCTGGACCAGATTAACCTGCTCGTTGGCGTTACTGTTGGCAAGTTGATCGTCGTCGGAATAGTCGAGCGTCTTGGAAAATGTGTAGCTGACGTTGTACTGATAACCAACAGGGCCAAGCTTTACGGGCCGGTGATCGAGACTGACGATCAAACCGTCGTACCAGGATTTTGCCCTGGACTCGAGGATGGTGATGTTGTCGGTGATTCCACTAAGAGGATCGGTCAATGTGCATGGTGCGTTGTTGCCCGGACAAGAGACATAGGGTGAGGTGGAATCCGTGGATCGAAGCAGATGTCCATTGATCTGCCGGTTCGCAAAGACATGAAGTCCATCGGCTGAGAGGATCCAGTTATTGCCGAACTGCTGCTGTAAGCCTAAAGAAAACTGCTGCATCATGGGGTGTCGCGAGTCTGGTCCCATGGCAAGTATGCCGACGCCACCCGTCTGGTGTGGACCGCTGAACGCCGATGCAAGCGTGGGGCTGCCAAGAGCGAAGCCTGACAGTGGGGCAAAGCACGCGCCGAGGCTGGGAGGGCCGGGTACATAGGGTGAGATGCAGGAGGAGCCCGCATATTGCGTTACAGTGAGCGCACGGTTGTTCTGTACGAGTTCTTCAGAACCCGCTTCGAGGATGATGCGGTCGTAGTAAATTCCATATCCGCCGCGAAAGACCGTCTTGCCTGTGCCGTAGGGATCCCATGCGAAACCCACGCGAGGACTGAAGTTCTTTTTATCTGTCGATTTTTTGAGGTCGATAATGTTTGCCATCCACGTGCATGGGTTTGTTGGTTCAGAGGTCAGATTCGGGCAAGGCTGGTGAGCGCTTGATGTTCCTGTGAGGTTGGAATCGTACTCCCAACGAAGCCCGAGGTTGAGAGTGAGGCCACGGGTGACGCGCCAATCGTCTTGAACGTAGCCTGCGACATAGCTGTTGAACACGGTGGGGATTGGCACCGGGACTACGGGCGCACTGCTCTTGATGCCGACTGCGACAGGAATATCAAGATCGTTTACCTTGCCGTCTCCATTCAGGTCGGCGAAGGGAAAGTCGGCGGTAAGAATGACCGTGCCGCTGCCGAAGACATTGATCAAGCCATGCGCAGTGTAGTGCTGGAATTCAGCACCCAGTCGCAGCGTGTGCGTCCGTAGAGTCCACGTGAAGGCGTCGCGAAATTGATAGCGGCTAAGAGACGTGGACTGCGGCAGGTTGAAGTTAGCGCCATCTGCCAGATCGGGGAAGATAAGTTCATTGGTGAGGCTGAGCTGCGGATTTGTGGTCGGCGCATCCTGCGGAAAGGGAGGAATATCGTTGTAAAAGTTGTCGTAGTGAAAGGAAAAGTTATTGACGCGAGTAGGAGAGAGAACGGTTGTTATACCGGCCAGAAGAGAGTTGAAGCGGTTGAGCGAGTTCTGACGTTGGGCTGCGCTAAAGGAAGGCGTCGTTTGTGATGGCGTGGCCTCGCCTGTGTCCGTGGAATGATTGAAGGAGTACCGCACCATCAAGCTGTTATTGGTGCTGAGTTGTTGATCGTAGCGCGTCGACCAGAGAGCGTCGCGTAATGGAGCCGGAGCTGACGTATGCTGGATCTCGTTTGTAACGAAATTGCGCGCTCCGGTCTGAAGAGCCGCATTCTGGTTGCGATATTCGACAGATGAAAAAAACCATGCCTTGTCTTTACGGATCGGCCCGCCGATGGAGCCACCGTACTGCTGGCGGTCGAAGGGTGGAGTAGGAAGGCTGCGATCGAAGGTCGCCGGCAAGGCTTGTAGATTCCGATTGCGCAGAAAGAAGAAGAGGCTACCGTGGTAGCTGTTCGTTCCTCCCTTGGTAACGATATTGACGATGCTGTTTCCTGAACGGCCGACCTCGGAGGTAAATCTTGCCGTGGCGATCTGAAACTCCTTTACGGAGTCGGCAGGAAAGTTGGAGAGAGTGCCACCGACAACTTCGTCGTTATTATCACCACCATCGACAGTAATGTTGCCGCCTCGGCCAAAGCCCCCCGCAGAGCTGACCTCCAACGTGTTCGTCTTGGTTGGATCGAAGGTTGGCGCTGGACGGTTTCCTGGTACGAGGTACGCGAGTTCGAGGAAGTTTCTGCCGTTCAGCGGAATGCTCTCGATCGTCTTCGAACTAATCTGACCCTGAATCATGGACTGGGAGAGATTGATCGTGTCGTTGACTTCGTTCACGTTGATAACGGCGTTTGCACTGGCCGGATGGAGACTGATGTCGATCGTCTGAATTCTGCCCGCTTCGAGTATGACGCCGTGAGTTTCGGTCGTGGCAAAGCTGGAGCTTTCAACCTTCAGGTCGTATGTGCCCACTTCCAAAGACGGAAAAACATAGAGACCCTCTGCATTGGTGACGGTTTCACGCGAGATGTTCCGGGCCTGGTTGGTGACGGTTACCCTGGCAGATACGACTCGGGCCCCTTGAGGATCGGTCACTTTACCGTTCATTGTGCTGCTTGGAAGTTGACCATAGGCCAGAGTGGTTACAGTGATCCAAATAAGTATTGCAAAAGCTTTATGCATGCTCTCTCCGAACTGATGTTCGACCAAGGGAATCGCACGCCGGAGTCAAAACTCCTTGTGTGCGTATGACTTTTGTAATGAATTGCTGCGCCGCCAACTCTAGCGATCCACGCGAGGCTTGTCTTGGTCCAAAAGATTGAGTCTCGCCTACACCCTTCGATGAGACTCCGGATCCCGTCGCGATACCCGGATCGAGGCTTCCTCGATCTCAGTACTCGAGAAGGTCACTCGAAAATAAATCTGAAAATTATGCGTAAATTTCAGTCGTCGAAAAGTACCTGTCAGCACTCCAGCTTTGCCACGCAAGGCACCACAGTTTGACCACAAAAAAACCACGTCTACGATCGTTTTCTTTCAAAAACCCCTGTAAAAACACCAGTCCACCATAGCGAAAAATAGTCGAAAAACTGCCTGAACAACACCGGCTATATCCCGGCATCTAAGCGTTTGAAGGAGTGGGAGTTTACAAATGCCGGTAAATACCAACAGCGCTGCGCCATTTATACCGGAAAATCGAACACTACCAGTGCTGCGCGATGCCATTCAGCACTGCAGAGGCTGCGACCTCTATCGAAACGCCACGCAGGCGGTCTTCGGCGAACTCCAGACAGGCGCAAACGCAGAAAAGCCAAAGGTTTCAATCATGATGATCGGCGAACAACCGGGCAATCAGGAAGACGAACAGGGCCGTCCCTTTGTAGGCCCCGCAGGAAAATTACTTGATAAATGCCTGGAAAAAGCCGAAATTGATCGACGCAAAGTTTACATCACCAACACTGTAAAGCACTTCAAATGGGAGCCGCGCGGAAAGCTCCGAATCAGCAAAAAACCCAACATGAAAGAGATCCACGCCTGCCGTCCATGGCTAGAGGCGGAGTTAGAAAACGTCAGGCCTGAATTGATCATTTGTCTCGGCGCTGTTTCCGCACAATCTCTTCTTGGTTCGGCGTTTCGAATTACCCAATCGCATGGCGAGATCCAACAGGCTGAAGGATTTCCACCTATCATTGCGACCTTGCACCCGTCTGCAATTTTGCGCGCTCGAACTGAGGAAGATCGCCATAGTGGCACAGAAACTCTAATTGGCGATTTACATCGGGCAGCGACATTCCTGAAGAAGTAGTGCTCAGACTTCTTCTATAAGAGCCAGCAGGTTACAGCTGCGCGAGTTCGCGAGGGCTTCGACTAATCAACAGTTGCAGACCTCTTATCCAGGCCGACTCGACCGTTCGTTGAGGCCCCCAGCTGCATCGGCAGCCCAAAGATGCTGTGCTGCATAGGCACGCCATGGCCTCCATGATTCGGCACGATCAAGAAGACTAGTCGAGGTTGGCAGCGCTCCATCCATCTTCGCCATACCGCGAAGCAAGCCGATATCAGATGCAGGAAAGGCATCCATCTCGCGAAGAGCACGCAACGCAATATATTGTGCTGTCCACTCGCCAACTCCAAGTATGGAGCGTAATTGTGCAATTGCCTCTTCAATGGTTCCAAAGGGGCGAAATAGATTCGGGTTAGTTATGGCCGCTTCCGCAAGGGCCTTTAGTGAAGATAGACGTGCACCTGGCACCCTGAGGCCGATGGATTCAGCAGTGGCCAAACATTTCGCCGTAGGAAACACATGCGACAATCCAGGGTGGCTCATGTAGCCTGCCGATACGGGCTCGCCATGGAGTGCAACAAGTTGTCCAGCGAGTCGGCGTGCAGCGGAGACGCTGATCTGCTGGCCGAGAATAGCTCGCACCGCCAACTCAAAGCCATCCCACCCGCCGGGTGCGCGCAGCCCCGGACGTTGCGCTACCAACGGTGCAAGCATCGGGTCGCAAGATAGGTGTGCGTCGATGGTTTCAATATCTGCACCGACATCAAATAGACGGCGCACCCGGGTCACGATAGCAGGCAAAGATCTGACATTGGGAAAACGAATCGTGACACCAAGACTCTGTAGTTGCGGCAGATGCGTAACTTCAACACTTCCGGTAAAGCCGTCAATCTCAACCGTACGCAGATAACTTCCGTTCTCGATGACTTCAACGCCTGGAATGGCACGGTTCTGCAGATGACCAAGTATGGAATCCCAGTCATAAGGCGATCGATAACGCAATCGAAGCGTCACCCCTGCGTCTGCCGCCACACGGTTCGTAGAGCTTTTTCGACGCAATGCACTAGGCGGCCGATGAAAAAGATTTTGGAATGTTTCATTGAATCGTCGCACGCTACCAAATCCGGCAGCGAGCGCAATATCGGTCATTGGCATTCGGGTTTCGTGAATGAGTTGTTTGGCAAAGAGCACACGTCGAGTTTGCGCAACTGAAATGGGCGAAGCTCCGAGATGCTGAAGGAACAATCGTCGGAGCTGGCGTTCTCCTATTCCAAGGCGTTCCGCTAATACTTCTACGCTGTCGTTATCGAGAGCGCCATCAGTAATGAGTGCCAATGCACGGGAAACCGTGTTCGAAGTTCCGCGCCACGAGGCCAAGTCCGGAGCGGTTTCCGGTCGGCAACGCAGACAGGGGCGAAAACCCGTCTCCTGCGCCGCTGCCGCTGAACCAAAAAAGCGGCAATTCTCGAACTTCGCAGTGCGCGCGGGGCAGATAGGCCGGCAATAGATACCAGTTGAGGTGACACCGACATATATCAAGCCGTCGAAACGGGCATCCCGGCTTTGCAAAGCGCGATAGCAGATCTCTCGATCGGGCAGTTCCATGTGCAGATTTTCTCATTTGTCGAAGCAACAAACTCGCGATTTTCGGACATGGTCATACTTAGCACTCGCTGAGAATCGTGCCTTCACAATAGGTCAACAGACGTGCGCGTTTGTGATTACTAATCTCGGTCCGTTGTTCTCTCGGCCATTCATCACCACATAGCCGTTGTGTTTCGTTGCCACGAACCGATGTGGGCAGATGAACCACGCTACGCGCTATGACCACTGCAAAGTATGTACGGAATCTACTGGCAGCTCGACAACCAAGGAGTTTGAACCGAGCACCAGCTGAACTCGTTTCTCTTGGCCGCAGTTGGAGAGTACTACCACATAGCTTCCATCGGGATTGCGGAATCCAACATGGGAGACACGATCTTTAGAAGCTTGTGTGGCGCCATCTGAAAATCCATCCGTGCGAAAGACCTTCGCTCCGCGGCGCACGTGTTTCGAATAGTGGGCAAGCGCCCAGAAACGTCCGCTGCGGCTGATTTCGCGCGTCGTACTATCGATGGTGATGAGACCGCGGCCCGTGGTAGGCGCGCCCGGCACGATATCCCCTTCCTCATGATGACCGATATAGGGAGTTCCATTCTCGTCGAGCGCGAGGTTCCACACCGTGATCGAACGCGACCAGTTTCTGATGACGCTGTTGGCCCACTCGGCCCAGCGCGACCAGGCGGTCATGGGATCAGGGAAGGGAGTTCCGGCTATATGTGGCCCGCGCTGCGGTCCACCTTCGGTAAAGTAAGCATTCTTTTGAGGAAAGGCATCGTGCACCTGCGTCATCGCCGACGGCTCGCCCGCATAGCCATGCCAGGCAATGCCGTCGATGAACTCGGAGGCGTGCGGATCGCTCAGCTCGGCGATTGCGCGTCCCCATAGAGTGAAGTTGTGATCCAAAACCCAAATCTTTGTTGAACTGCCCGTTTTGCGGAGCAGCGGCCCCAGGTATTTGGTCACAAACAGAATCTCATCTTCCTGGGCCAAGAGGCAGGCCGCATATCGGCCATCCACTGTGGTATCAACCTCGTTCTGAACTGTCACCGCGTTGATCTCCACGCCCTCGGCTTTATAGGCGTCCAGGAATTTTTGGAAGTATCGCGAATAAGGCTCGAGGCTACTCTTGCGTATTGTTCCACCCAGCATGGAACGGTTGAACTTCATCCATGCCGGTGGACTCCATGGAGTTGAAAAGAGGAACAGATCTGGATTGAGCTTGCGTGCGTCCCTGAGCAGGGGAAGGATGTATGCTTTGTCGTGATCGATTGAAAACTTCGCAAGCTCTGGATCATCCTGCTCGCTATCGTCGAAGCTGTAGAGCGCCTTCGAATAGTCACTTGCCCCGATGCATGTTCGGCAGACATTCATCGCCATTTCATCGGGAGCAAAAAGTTCGTGCATTAAGTCTGCCCGTTCATCGCGGTGGAGCTGGTTCAGCATATAGCAGGCCGCATCGGTGAACGCGGCACCGAAACCCAGCATCTCCTGTTGCGTCGCTGCCGGGTCGAGCACGATCGCATCGGGTGCAATCGAAGTTACAGGCTTCCATGCTAGCGGCTCACTCAATGCGTGTCTCCTATCTCTGAAGGTGCTCCAAACCTGCACAGGCCCAGTGGCTCCAGTGACATCAGCCCAGGCCGGAATCCAACTTGATGCCGCTAGTCCGGCCATCGTTACCGACGCTGTCTTCAAGAATCCTCTGCGCGAACCGCTAGCCATCTATAAGGTTTCCTTTTCAAGTCCAGCTAAAATTCCACTCGAAGTTCAAACAAACTCTATAATTGCCAATCTCTTGGGTCAAATGGCGCGGTGCGCTTCTTTGAATGGATTCGAGAATCAATTAGTCAAATTCCAAAATGTATGACTTGCACGAGCACTCTCTACGTTCAGTCGGCCACATGGTTGCCTACTATGAGCTGGCCCAACCCAAAACCGACTTGGAGGACGGTATCCACCTCATCGTTGCCGCTCGTGATTTTGAGCGGCCCAACCGCCTGGTGCAGATCCCCACTTCACTTGTCTTTCCAGACCGCACGGATTCCGATGTATATGTGGTTGGGGCGGATCGTACGCGCTTTTTGATCAGATCGGCTCCGAGATGTACGCTGTTGCCCACCCGAACTTTTACTGGCAGCCCAAGTCGACTACGACTCCGGCACCTTAGCGTCGGCTCTTCCAGAGCAGGGAGTGCTTCCGGCAACCGCATGGGAGGATATCCACCTGAAGATCGAGGTGGAAGTCAGTCTTCTGTGCGATGACGGACTCCTGAAGAGTCGATAGGATCGTTTAGTCCCGATGACTCTCTATCTGCTGCGCGTTGTCTCACCGGAGACGGCTTGTCAGTCTTTGTGTAAAGCCGATGTAGACCGCCTAACCGCCACCCGTAGCGGTGGGCGAGAAGAACTTACTTTAGGAGACCGCATGAAACGTTCTTGGCTGATCGCTCTTTCCGTTGCTTTCGCGATTCATCTCAACGCACAAACAAATTATGTGGTGCTGCGTGGGGTGGTATCAGATCCACAGCATCTGGCGATTCCACATGCAGGCGTCAAGTTGACGTCAGCGAGAACCGGCGCGGAGCGAAATGCCACTTCGGATGATCATGGAGCATACGAGGTTGATGGACTACTGCCTGGAGAGTATCTGCTGGAGGCTCAGAGTAAGGGGTTTGCAACGGCTCGACGTTCGTTGCAACTGGAGGTAGGCCAGCAGGTCACGCTGGATGTCATGCTGATGGTGGGATCGGAGAGACAGACCATTACGGCGGTGGCAGCGGCGGAGTTGTTGAAGACATCGGACGCGAGTGTGGGTGAGGTCGTGGATCAGCGAGCAGTAGCTCAGTTGCCATTGAACGGGCGCATGTTGGTGGACCTGATGCTGACAGTGCCGGGGGCGCACGTCAGTCATGGGGCACAGACGGGAGACATGAATCCCCTTTACTGGCGACCCGGACAGCGGTCGGCGATCAGTGTGGGAGGCAACCGGCCGAACGCGAACTATTTTCTCCTTGATGGCGCAACCAATACCGATCCGACTTTCAACACACAGAACTTCAGTGCCTCGCCGGATGCTGTACAGGAATTTCAGGTTCAGATCGGCAGCTACTCCGCAGAGATGGGAGGAGCGGGAGGTGGTCAGGTGAATATCGTGACGCGATCGGGTGGAACCCGGCTGCATGGAACGGTGTATTACTTTTTCCGTAACGGAGCTCTTGATGCTCACTCGTTCAACGACATGGGTGGAACAAACCACCTCGTTCAAAACAACTTTGGTGCGTCGCTGAGTGGCCCGTTGTTTGGAAAGCACACCTTCTTCTTCGTGAACTATGAGGGCCTGCGTCATGTCCAAGCGGACACGATGACTGCCACGGTGCCGACACCTGATGAAGTAGCGGGCGACTTTAGCATGAGCGGCGTAACAATCTATGATCCGAATACAACAGTGACGAATCCACACTTCAATCCCAATCTACCGGTGAGTGCACAGAATCCTCAGTTTACGCGGCAACCCTTTCCTGACAATAAGATTCCGGCGGATAGGCTGAGTCCGGTTGCAGTAACGATGTTGAAGCAATATACGCCGCAACCAAACATAATGATGGGGATGGGGAGCGGGATGACCATGATGGGCCAGCCCACGGTGGTTGGCTCGGGCAACGACGCCAATAACTATCTGGACGTGAGAAACGAAGTTCACTACACCGACCAGGGAACGATACGGGTGGATCATCAGTTTGGTACAAGTGACACTGTCTTTGCGAGATACAGCGCGGGCGGTGAGCATGGATTCATGCCGGAGAATCTGCCGGGGTTTGGATACTTCCACGACAATCTATCGCAACAGGGAATGGGTTCGTATAGCCATGTGTTTACACCTTCATTACTGAATGTGGCGACCATAGCAGTGTCACGCTTGAGCATGAATCATACGACGGAGAGCGCGAATAAAAACGACATTACCGGTCAGCTCGGAATCCAGGGAGTCGGCTTTGGCGGGCCCGGTGCATGGGGCGCTCCCTACTTCAATGTGCAGGGATACTCACCAATCGGTGATAGCTATGCGGCCACACCAATGCATGCGTGGGACACCTTGATCGAAGGACGTGATACGGTGAGCTGGCTGGTCGGACGACACAGTCTGAAGTTTGGAGGGCTGTATCAGCGGTTTATCTGGCCGATGTGGGGGTTCTTTCAGAATCGCGGCTACTACCAGTTTACGAATGGATTCACGACCGACATCGGAGCCAACGATGGGACGGGATCGGGGTTGGCGAGCTTTCTACTAGGACTACCCGCCGTACGTCAGAGGCAGGCGGGAGTTCCGCAGATGAATCTGCGCCAGTGGTATGCGGCAGGATATGGGCAGGATACGTACCGGTTGACGAAGACCACAACGCTCGACTATGGCTTGCGCTATGAGTACATGAGTGCATTGGTCGATATCAAATATGCGAACAGCAATCTGACATTTGCTCCCGATGGCACACCGAGCGTATTTATCGGCGGCCAGAACGGTATGCCGAAGGGTCTGATGTATCCGAGCCGGACAGACTTCGCGCCCAGGATTGGAATCTCGCAAAGCGTTCCGGGAAGAGGGCTGGTTTTGCATGCGGCGTATGGGATTTTCTATACGCCAGTAGATATGAATACATGGTGTAACCAGCGCCACAATGTTCCTTACACTTTTCCGGAAACCAACCAGAGCGACAACTTTACGCCTTCCATCAATACATTTGACTTTGCTCCAGCGGTCCTCGGAGTGACGGTGGTGAGTTTTACAGGTATGCAGACGAATCCGTCGCCACAATACATCCAGCAGTGGAGCGCGGCCGTAGAGCAGAGCCTCGGCAAGGACACTGTGATGGAGATCGGGTATCTGGGTTCGGGAGGTTTCAATCTGCAGCGTGCGCATCTGATCAATAATGCGCAGCCCGGACCCGGACTAATTCAACCCCGAAGGCCTTTTAAGAAAATTAGCTTTGTGCCGAACACGGTTCTGCCGCCAGCGACTCCAGTTGTAAGCACGACGTTTGGAGTAAGTACCATAAATCTACTGGAGAATTCGGCGCGGAGTTGGTACGACGCCGGTTATGTGAATGTGCGGCGCAGAGCTGGTCGAGGGTTGAGCTTTCTTGCGAACTACACCTGGTCGAAGAGCTTGTCGAATGCTCCGGACTTCCGTTCCCCAATGTTCGAGGCTGCCATTCCGCAGAATAATAATGATCTTGCAGCAGAGAAAGGTCCTGCGTGTGACGTACGGAACCGCGTGGCTGTGAGCGCGGTTTATGACGTGCCGGCATGGGAGCATAACCGCACGACTCGTGCCGTGACGAAGGATTGGCGGATGTCAACGATCTTTCAAGCGCAGAGCGGGTTTCCACTGACGATCTCTGTGTTCGGCGATACGGCGAATGCGGGTACGGCGCTTGGCGAGAATCCAGTGCGGGCGAATGTGACCGGCAAGCCGGTGTTTGGAGCGGGTACAAGAAATGCGACGACCTGGTTCAATCCAGCAGCATTTGCTGCACCACCTGCTTATGCATTCGGAAATGCTTCGAGAAACTCGGTGGTTGGGCCCGCAATGCAAACGGTAGATGTAAGTGTGGTACGGAGCTTTCCACTGTGGGAGACGGTGCGGCTCGAAGCCCGTGGAGAATTTTTCAATGCGCTTAACCATACCAATCTTGGAACGCCGAACCGCTTTGTAAATACGGCAGGCTTCGGTTCGATTACAGAGGTGACGACGCCGGGCAGAGAAATTCAGTTAAGTGCACGACTCTCCTTCTAGACGATTAGCGCGATGGACATAGATTGCTGGCCATTCGATTATATTTTTCTCTTTATAAAGACGACCGTTGACGGCACACCAGTGCACCTCGTGGAGGAGACTGGCTATCCGTTTCGAGGCGAGGTACGAACACCGTCAATCCGGCTGCTCCCCATGAGTTTCCTTTCTATCTGCGCATTCCGAATGGGAGCGAGAGGCATCGGTCAGCGTAAATGGCAAGGCAGGACCTACAGGCGCCAGAACAGTTCTTGCGTATAAACAGGACCTGGAGGACCGGTGATGTAGTGGAGATTCGGTTTCCTATGAAAACTCGCATCGAGAAAGGCTTCAAAGATTCTTTGTCGATAGAGCGCGGGCCTCGGGTCTTCTCTTTTCCGATTGGAGAGGATTGGGTGAAGCTACGTGATCGTGGAATGACCGCGGATTGGCAGGTCTTTCCGCGAACTCAGTGAAACTATGCTAGCGTCTGGCAGCCGACGATGCCTGGATCGTGCGAGATCCACGATCATCTTTCCGGTAACCTTGCATTAGACACTTGCGATCATGCAGGTAACAGCACGAGGCAAAATCCCAGGCTCAATTTCTTCGGATGCCTTGTCACCATTGCCTCATGCTGCCTCTTTGGGGCAGCAATGCGTGGCTCCACGGTATCCAGGTCTTATGGTTTTTCGTTGCTCGTATCTATCATTCTTGTTGCCATCCCTGATACATTTCAGGCTCTGTGCAGGTTAATGACCATGCTTTCCGACGTGCACTACAAAATATGGACGAGCAGTGATGTTTAATCTGACGATTTTCTAGGTTGTGGTGGAGGCGTGTTTTTGTTTGGGTTTTGGGGAAAGCGGGTGCCAGAATGCGGTTTTTTTGTGGTCAGTTTGTGGTGGTGAGTGTGGCAAGCGTGGATACCGGATTGCTCTTTGCGAGCAGCGGAATTTATGCATTTTTTGAACTTATTTTTGCGGGGCCGCGGCTCCATCTCTGATGGAGATGGAATTCGATTTGATGATAGGGGGAGACTCAAGGGTTTGGGTGGGGGTCGAAATAGCGGGTGCGGATTATTGATTCAGGTGAAGGCGTAGCGTAGAACGGGTTTCCACTCTGGGGTTGCACTGTGGGTTTTGATCATTGCTCCCGGAACAATAGACGGGCCCGAATTAGATGCGAAACCTACACACTGAACGTCAGGCAGAACTTGAAGCAGGAGTGTGTGGCGGCTCCCTTCACGAATCCAGTTGTGTCGACGGCAACGGGTCTGCCACCGGGCGCGACCTTTCCGTTCACACCTCGTCAGTGACTCCTGGAGCCGCGAGCGCAGCATCCTCCTTTACCGAGAGTGTGTCCAAACAAACGGCTGCAGCATCTCGAATGCAGACGATCATCCCCGTCACACTCGCCCTGCTATTGTTGCCCTTCGCTTGGCTGAGACGAAATCAATGTGTCCGTCGCGACTCTTCCTATGGTTATTGCTATCCTTCGTGACTTTGGGCAGCATCGTGGGTTGCGGAGCAAGGAGGTTACTTCTCGCAGTCGGAGCAGACCTACACCATCACGGTAACGGGAACCAGCGGCAGCCTGGTGCGTAGCACCACCGTTACCCTCACCGTCGAATAAGGAGTCGGCGATGCAGACACGCATGATCTTCATCCCAGTCCTGCTGCTGGTTCTCATACCCGCAGCCTCTGCTCAGAAGCCAGCGAACCATTGATCGGGCCATTCTTCACGCGCCAGCGTATCATACCCAAGCCGAAACAGGAGCGCATTTTTATCGCCCCTCGATGGGGGATAACAGTGCGAACATGACTAGCGCACGAACCATCTTTCGAAGAACAAGATTGTTATACCGACGATGCCTTGAAGGACCGTGGCGAGCGTGATCTTACGCATCACGCCTTTCACCTTAATTTGCCGCTTGAGGATGGGCAGGTTCATCGTGGTACTCGCGATAGAGGTCAATACCGTCGCAGTACCGGCTTGTTGGGCGCTGACGTTGCCATGCGTTAGAAGATTTGCGGCGGCCGCGGTCGTGCTCGCGCTCGATACGGTTCCCCCGATCACACTGACCAACAGGACACCACTGTTGCCCAGCCACCGCACCGCCAGAGTTCCTACAATCTGAATCGTTACAAAGAGAAACCCGAAACTGATGACCCTCTTTAGGGAGACGGGAGATGCAAGGTGAAGCTCCAACTCCTTTGGATTTGCATCCACCTGTTGATGTCGGAAGGCAAAATAAGCAGCAACAATCATCATGGCAAGCAATGGAAGCACGGCGAACCGGACCGCCGACCTGCCAAAAAGGCCAAGTAAGACTGCATTCCGAAGAAACATCGCGACTGAAGTTAGGAGAACAGCAGGGACAGTTTGCGAGAGGAGTCCTGCGACAGGAAGGACTGTAGCAAGCTCCGCGGCTGCAGACGTCGAATTGACGAGACCTCCGAGGATCGCGGTGAGGGCCACCCCACGTTTGCCGTAAACACGAAGCAGAACGTAGTTGGCAAATCCTATGCCGGCCACGATAACCACAGTCACCCAAGCTTCTCGCGGTTCCAAAAGTCTCCACGGGTCAACGTAACGATCAGGGAGCAGAGGCCAGATGACAAAGCCGAAAAGCCCGAGAAGAACCGCGCTCCGGATCTCCTCCGCCCGCACACCTCCGGCAAATTGCTTGAACTGAGGTTTTAGCGAGAGCAGCCATGTTGCGACGATTGCGCAGGCGACCGAGGTAAACATGTGTCCGTCGCCGATCAGCGCGCCGAGGACAAAAGTGACCACCAGTGCGACAGAGGTCGTTCCCTCTACCGAGCTAGATGCAACGATGTCCCGTACGTTCAAGAGAACAGCAAGAAGAATGGTAGCCAGCATCCCCATGAGCATGACGGGAGCCGAAATGATAGCCGTCAAAGCTCCGAGAAGAGCAGTAAGGCTGAAGGTACGAACTCCAAAATCCTTATGGGACCACTGACGTTCAAACCCAATAAGCAGCCCGATGGCCAAAGCCACTGCAAGTTTGATTGCGGTGATCGCCGGAGGAAAGGCAGTCGAACCGCCATGTAGTTGGTCGAGCCAGCTATTCATGTGTTTGCACCGTACTCATTGTGAATCATAAGTCTATGCAACTCCACGACGTTCGTGGTCAGTGAACTCTCTCAGTGCGCAGAAGCCACAGGATTTTTACGCTGATACGCAAGATAGAATCCGGCTGGAACCAGAAAGACAGTTAACAATACGGAGAGCGTAAGGCCGCCGATCAGAGCCTGGGCCAGCGGCGCGTAGGACTCACTGCCTTCTCCCAGTTTTAAAGCCATTGGCAGCAGTCCGATGATTGTGGCGAGTGAAGTCATCAGTATGGGGCGGAGTCGCACACGACAAGAGGTCACAATCGCACCACGGACGCTCATACCCTCCTTTAGCAGGTGATGAGCGAACTCCACGATGAGAATACTGTTCGATAAAGATATTCCGGCGAGCATAACTACACCCATAAGAGACATCACATTGAGCGTGGTGTGCCAGACCAGAAGTGCAATCATTACGCCCATGAGGCCTGGGGGAAGGGCAAGAAGAATAATGAAAGGATCGAGGAAAGACCGGAATTGCGCTACAAGGATGAGATAAAGCAGGAGCACCGATAGCGTCAACCCAATCGCGAAGCTGTGAAATGACTCATTCATTGAGTTGCCGCTTCCGCTTATCGTTACATTCATGCCCCGAGGCGCATCTGTGGAATTGACGATGGCTTGAATCTCGCGGGTGATTCGACCCAAATCTTCCTTTTGCGGACGTACATAGATATCTACATTACGGCGAATCTGCATGTGGTCAAGTTCAGTTGGAGCGTTGAATTGCTGAAGGTCTGCAACCATGTCCAGACGCGTTGTTTGACCAACGTTTAAACCATGAAGCGGAATTGCCTTCAGATCATCAAGCGATCTGATCTGTCCATCCTTGTACATGACTGTCAGGAAGTAATTGTTCCCGCTGTTGGGATCAATCCAGATACTCGGGGCAATCATCTGATTAGAAGTAAGAGCAGTGATCAGATTCGAGACGACTTCTTTCTCGGTTAGACCAAGTTCGCCGGCTCGGTTTCGGTCGATCGCGATGCGTAGAGAGGGATAATCGATATCCTGCGGTACATACACGTCCGCGATCCCATTGATCTTGCGGATCCGAGAAGCGATAGACTGGGCGACGTTGTAATCCGCAGTCATGTCATTACCTGCGACTTTCACATCTATCGGAGCAGGGGCACCCATGTTTAGCACGCCGTCAACGAGACTGCCGCTCGAAAAAAAGGTTTGAAGCTCCGGCATCTCAGTCGCGAGAGCGTGCTTTACATCGTCGATGTAAGCAAAACTGCTGGTCTTATGATCTGGAGTTAGAGCGATTTGTGTAAAGCCGGTATGCATTGCGGAGTTTGGAGAATATAACGCGGAGAAGCCAGGGTTCACACCGATATTGGAGACAATCATTCCCATATCGTGCTTCGAAACGATACGACGAATAATGCTCTCTAACTTCGCGGTCTCTTGGTTTGTCACGTCGAGCCGCGTGCCAGAGGGTGCTTTAAAGTTGACCACGAATTGACCGGCGTCTGTCCTTGGAAAAAACGATAGCCCAAGAAGTGGAAAGAGGAGCAGACTCAACAAGAAGATGATACCGAAGATAGCGAGCGTGGCACGTGGGACCTCCAGGACGCGCTCTACGAGCTGGTCATATCTTCGTAAGAGGCCATCGAAACCTCTGGTAAAGCGCGCATTGAATCGAGCCCAGATACCCGATTGTTTGTCGCTGGCTTTAGCAGGTATGTCATGTTCTGTCTCAGCCGATTCGTGAACCACATCACCATGAGCACCTTTGATGAATCGTGCGCAAAAAAGTGGCACAACGGTAAGCGCAACAAAGTAAGAGGCAAATAACGAGATGACCACTGCCAGAGCGAGCGAAGAAAAGAGGAAGCGACTAACACCGTAGAGCATGGTGACCGGAAAAAACACAACGACAGTTGTGAGCGTCCCCGCCAGGACGGGAAGGGCAACTTCACGGCCACCCTTTTCCGCCGCAACTACAGGCGCTTCACCGCCTTCAAGGTGACGAAAAATGTTTTCGAGCACTACCACTGAATTGTCGATAAGCCGTGAGAGTGCCAACGCTAGTCCGCCAAGAACCATGCTGTTGATAGAGCTGCCAGATAGACGCAGGATGATGAATGTAGCAAAAAGCGATAGCGGAATAGAAAAGAAAACAGCCAATGTCGCCCGCATGCTGCCGAGAAAAACGAGAATCATGAGGCAGGTGAGGAACAAACCGATGCCGCCTTCATGAATTAGCGTTTCGATCGCAGTTCTGACGAAGCGTGCCTGATCGAACACGACAGTAGCTTGCAAGGAGGTGGGCACATCGTAGAGCTTCTTGATAGTTGCCCGGACGCCGTCGACGATCGCGATCGTATTGGAGTCCCCACCCTGTTTGAAGATGGGCAGATAGACTGCACGCTGACCATCTACGCGAACGATATTGTATTGACGTCCGAACGAGTCCTGGGGAACAGCAACATCTCCTACGCGAACAGTAGATTGCCCTACCGTCTTAATTGGTACCTGAGCAATATCTTCAGGGCCCTTCAGCATCGAGTTCGTGTAAATGTTGTAGTCGATACGCCCAATCTGGGCATCGCCAGCGGGAAGGATGACATTGGAGTCATTAACGGATCGCACTACGTCCATCGGACTTAGTTGGTTCGCCTCGAGCTTATAAGGGTCCACGTAAAGCTGAATCTGGCGCCACGTACCACCGAATGGCTGGGGCACTGATGCGCCTTGCACTCCGGCGAGTTGATTACGGACAAAGTTTTGGCCTAAGTCTTTCAGTTTGCTTTCGCTTAATCCTGAGCCTGACAGCGGTACAAGTGCTACAGGAATGCTCGAGGCATCTTGCTTGAGAATGATCGGCGGGTAAGTACCGGGAGGCATATCCTTCAGATCACTCATTGCCAGTGAGGAGATCGACGCGGCTGCGCTGTCAGGATCTGTACCAGCCCGAAAAAACACCTTTATGAGACTCACGCCCGGCAGCGAACGCGATTCCATATGATCGATACCGCTTGCCAGGGTGAACTGACGTTCAAGATGGTACGTGATGTTCGTTTCAATTTGCTGCGGTGGCATACCGGAATAGAAAGTCGCCACTGCGACGACCGGCAGATTGATCGAGGGAAACATGTCTATAGGCATGTCAGAGACACTTACCGCGCCGAGGATCATCACGACCAGACAAAGCACAACAACAAGATATGGATTTCGGATGGAGAATCCGGACATGCTACCTCTTCTTCCTTGCGCACTGAAATCTAGCTTTGACCGGCGTTTGATTCGTAACTAGCTGGTCTTGCATCCACTTTCTCTCCGTCGGAGAGACCGCTGTGACGACCGACGATCACTTTATCTCCGCGTTTTAGGCCTGAGAGAATCTCAACACGCGAAGAGGTCTGAAGTCCGGTAGTGATTTTTACGAGACGGAGAAGGTCATCCTGCACCAGATAGACCTGCTGCACGCTTGTTCCAAGACCATCCACGGCGTCGAGGGGCAAGCTCAGCACATCTGGGCGAGCGGCAAGATGCAGATGCACCTCTGCATACATACCTGGTACAAGTTTCCCATCGTAATTTTGTACGTCGATCTCGGTGTCCATGGTGCGCGTCGCCATTTGTAGCGCGTTTGCGTAACGGGTGACGTTACCGCGGATCGTGATGCCGAGATTCGTGACATTTATTTCTACAGGCTGCCCATCTCTGATGCCAGCAACGGAATTTACAGGGACTGGAACGACGACACGGAGTGTGTCGTTCTGGGCTATCCGAACAACAGGCATAGCTTGTGACTGCGAAGAAGTGCCCGCTTGAATCATGGATCCCTGGTTCGCATATCGTTTCGTAATGACACCGGTAAAAGGCGCCCGTATCGTTGCATATTGTGACATGGCTTGGGCACGGGAATATTCCGACTGAGTTCCAGTCCGTAACTCCTGTGCCGCCTTCAAGGCGGAGTTCGCGCTTGCTAGCTCCGCCGCCGCTTCGAGATCTCGAGACTGTGCAACATCTACATCCTGCCGCGGAACAAGACCTTTGTCTCTCGTGGCTACATCGTGGATACGTTGAAAAGAAAGGTGCGCGATGTTTGCTGCCGCCTGTGCATGGGTGACCGCAGCCTCGGCTGTTACGATGTTGGCGTCCGCGGTTGCTACTCCCGCTTTAGCCTTGGCCAACTCATCCTGAACCTCTGGGACCTCAAGTACGGCAAGTACCTCGCCCTGTCGCACGTGGTCGCCGATATCGACGCGGATGTCCTTAACATAGCCCGCGATCTTGGCCATTACATCCACCTCTTGATAGGGGCGAAACTCAGCAGATAGTGTGAGATCATTCGCCAACGTAGATGGTTCGACCGTCGCGTACGGTACGCTTGAGGCTTCTACTGACGGAGGTGCCCCGGATTTGCAGGACGTCAGCATACTGGCGCCTACAGCTGTAAGCAGTCCTAACATTGCGATGCGTGTGTTAAAGACCATGGCGCGATCCCTTTCAATTCAACAACCCCGCCGCAAAATCGAGTTCCGCGCGGCGAAGTAGGTAGGTATAGGTCGAGTCTGCATTTGTTATTTCAGCCGAGGTTTCGTTGAGTTGCGCTTCATTGAGTTCCACAATGCTTCCCAGAGCCGCCTCATAGCGGTCTTGCGCCAATCGAAGAGCTTCCTTGCTTTGAGTTACGAGGCGGGCGGCAACATCGAGACTGCGGTAAGCTTCGTCGGCTTGATACCAGGCATCTCGCACTTGTTCTGTGACCTGCAATTGAATCTCTTGAACATCGCGTGTTCGTGCGCTTGCTTCGAGTTCAGCTTCCTCTCTGCGAGCGGCGAAGAGCCCGCCGTTGAAGACCGGAATATTGAGGTTGAATCCAGCAGCAGCGTAGTCGTCATGGAGGGTGTGGTCGTGAAAGGGAACCTGTCCAGCAGCCGCCAGGATATTGAGTGTCGGATAACTCATTCTTCGCTCCGAAAGCGCAAATTTATTGGCAGCAAGTTGCTGGGCTTTGGCCGCGTTGAGATCGGCGCGATACTCTTCCGCTGTTTTCATGTAGGATTCCGCGTTTGGCGGAAGACTGTCGGGAGGGGTAGGTGGTTCCGTCAACTGTGCCGTTACAGGAGTGGAAGTTCCCATCGCAGTTGAAAGTCTTACTCTTTGCTGTGCGACCGTACTCACCGCACGAACGACTGCGAGGTCGGCTTCACTTTCCAACACTTTGGCAAAGTTGACATCGAGAGTGGAACGAAGCTCGTTATCGGCAAGTGTGGATAGCCTACGGGAGATAAGCTGGCGATTTGTTTTAGCTGCCTCTGCGGCCCTAAGTACGGCTTCAGATCCCAGCACGCGGTAATAAGCTTCAATGACATTGAGGCGCACCTGAGCCCGGGTGAGCGTGGCAATGTCACTTTGTGCGTCAGCCGTGGCTCGCGCGCTGCTCACAAGTGCGCTCGTTCTGCCGAAGTCTGTTACAAGCTGCGCCAGGTTTCCACCGTACGCAAAGCGGTCAGAGATTGCGGAGGTCGTAATGTTCCCAGCCGCTGTAGATGTTCCTGTATCGGCGACTCTTACGCCGGTCGCATTGAACACTACCTGCGGCATATAGCCGGAGCGGGTTTCAACAATGCGCCGGGTATAGGCGCGTGCCCTCAACTGCGCTGCGAGCAATCGCGGTTGGTTTGCAAGCGCCGTCGTCTCAGCTTGCTCGAGTGTCAGGATCGCAGGGCTAACCGGAGGGATCGTTTCCTGCGGGAACCCAGGTACATGAGACCCGATGACAAGAAGTATAGAAACGAAGAGCGCGAACTTTCGACGAGCCATCAAACAATCACCCTGCTCACATTCGTCGCGCTCTTCAGGATTTCCGTAGGCTGCGCCTCCACCAGGCCATCGGTAACAAGTGAAAGAAGCTCGGCCAGGATCGACTCCACTTTTTCTCGTGTTTCGATGAAATAGAGAATTACGGGTAGATGCAGACCGGCGACATCTCCGGCCCCGCTAATGTGCAACTGATGGTGGGCGCCAAACCCTGCATAGGCACGAAATGCCGTCGCACCTTCAACTCCGTTTGCACGTAGAAATTTGAACAAGTCATCCAACAGAAACCCGCCTGCACTCCCGGTGTCCTGATTGAGATGAACGGTAACCTTAACTGCTTGTCCTGCTTGTAACATGCGTGCTCCGCTAATTCGGTGGATGGGCTTGTATCGTCTGCGCCGTGCAATGGTCTAGTTACGGAACAGGTACCAACAAAAGGAGTGCGCAGTGCGAGATCACCGGCAGGTGTTGGTTAGATACATACGATAGTGTGGCGGTGGAGGATACATTTGAAGCCACTACAGAAGCCATAGAACAAGTGAAACATCAACCTTCCTTACATAACTCTTGCAACTTTCTGACATTCGCGGCGAGGACTTGCTTCCACTTATTGCTGTGCGAAATTATGAGAGACGAAAGGCAATTTGGATCGCGCAGGCTCCAGAGAGCTAATCTCCTAAAATCCACATTCATAATCTTGGCGAACCAAATCACGGTTTGTAATTCTGAGGGACACTTCGTGAGTCGAAGCAGCATTAGCTTTCAAACGACACTGGAAAAGATTCAGGCCCTCGATACAGTTGCGAAGGGTCAACATCGGAGTCGTGATTTCGTCATTAATGAAGCGTTAGATATCTATCTGAGTCTGCAGTCACATCATCTACTCCTAATCAACAACGGCATACACGATGCGGACATGGGGCGGCTTGTATCGCAATCCGCTGTGCGAGAGGTGTCGAAAACGTGGAGCCGAACTTGATGACAATTGAATGGACATCATCTGCGCTTGAAAATCTGCGGGACATTCACTCAGATACCGCGGCAATTAGCTCTCCTGCAGCCGAAGCAATACTAGGTAAAGTTCTGGACGAGATTGATCGGCTCTCTTCTTCTCCTCTTATGGGAAGAGAAGGGCGAGTGGAAGATACGAGGGAGCTTCCACTATTGGATATGCCCCTGGTTGTTTCATATCGAATTTCAGACAGGGCAATTCAAATCCTTGCGATTGTTCAGGGAGCACCAGTACCAGTTTCATAAAGATTTGAACGGGCTGACGGATTAGGAAAACCTGGCGGTCTGTTATCGCGCCGCCACGCGTATATCGCCGTCAGTTACTTCGAGCAACGCATTGCTCTTTGAGTAAATTTTCATTGGACGTCGGCGCGATTCCAAAAGGATCGTGCTCGCGGTGCCGCTGCGTCCGCTTCGTACGAAAGTGGTATCTGGAAACCCGTACAGTCCACAAGCGGATGCGGAGAAAATTCCCATGGACTGCTCAGTGTCGGAAGCGTCGCATCCGTCAGGTGAGCTTCCTTTCGCAGCGATCAGATGAGCGAAAACTCCTTCCCGGCGCTTGTAGCCAACGACATCATCTTCCTGTGATCGCACCTCAGATTGCGAAGGTGTCACTAAATCGCCACCTATCTGTGTCGTCGTGCTCAGCGAATCGAAGTCGGTCGATTTAGGCTTCGTCGCATCCCAGGAACTCAGCGGATCGGCAATTGCACGAACATAGACTGACAAGGGAAGCTTATCGCCGTGATCCACAATGGCATCGAACTGGATTTCTAGTGATGACTGTTTCTGTTTAGCATAGGGTGTCGGGTCGAAAGCGAATGGGGTTCCCGCGATGACATGACCAACAACCTGGGACCCTACTGGCAGCACATGTCCATCGGCGAGTATGACAAGCTGAGTCGTCTTGGCCGCAATTGGATCGCCCGCGTGGACATGGTTAGCATCGATGCTCTTCGTGAAAATGATCGGAATTGTAGTTCCCAGAGGAAGAGACTGAGCGGTGATATGAGCAGATGTCTGCGAAGATGCCACATTTGCAGCGAAGACAACGACAGCAAAAAACGATTTCAGAACCATAAATTCGGTGTCCTCAAGTGAAACAATTGAATCACTGGAGACACTTACGGGATTCTGACATTTCCCTGACGACCACGTGTAAGACAATCTAACTTGTTGCATATTGAGACGAAGCTGCTCAATGATGGGATTGGGAGATCGTAATTGGGAACTGCAGCGTCCTCGCACCGAGTCCTTGTCGTTGAAGATGAACAGAAGATATCTGACGCGATCGCTCAGGGACTAGGCACGGCTGGATATGAAGTCAGTACCGCACCCACAAGTGAGGAAGCATTCTTCATTCTCCATACTCTAAAGCCAGATTTGATAGTGCTCGACCTCGGACTTCCTCGTCGGAGCGGGATGGAATTGCTCCAGCAGATTCGCAGCATGAGCATCCAGATCCCCGTACTCATCCTGACCTCGAACAGTTCGATCGAAGACAGGGTGTCTGCGCTCGACGCCGGTGCCGACGACTTCCTTCTTAAGCCATTCTCCATTCCGGAGCTGTCCGCAAGGTTGAGAGCTATTTTGCGCAGAGGAAAACCAACGACCCTTACCGAGTTCAAGCTTGCCGATCTTCAAGTTAATCTTGATACCCGAACTGCATTCCGCGCCGGAATCAGTCTGCAGCTTACTCTGCGAGAGTTCGACCTATTGGTCTATCTATTTCAGAATCGAGGACGTGCCGTATCTCGTGAAATGCTAGCCAGGGACGTTTGGCGCGAAACCTCTCGCTTTACCCCAATAGATAACGTGATAGACGTGCAAATTACCCGACTCCGCAGGAAACTTGACGATCCGTACCCGCAGAAACTCTTGAAAACGGTAAGGGGAGTTGGCTTTATCCTTGGGGAGTCCAGCGAATGAAACGTTTGCGGCCTAAAAGCGTGCGAACTCGATTGACTCTTTGGTATGTGGGGGTGCTTGCGTCCATTGTGGCGATCTACATCGTCGTCGTCTGTATCTTCCAGTACACCATTCTAAGAGCACAAATCTACCACGATATGGTTCAGGACATGGAAACGGTCGAAGGCCTTTTGTACTTTGATAGTCAGGAAGTGCTTCGACTCCGCCAGGACTATTATTCGCATCCTCAATCTCATTTACTGGTTGATCGTCTGATGGAGGTTCGCGATCTCACGGGAAATGTCCTTTACCGAAGCGATACCCTCAATTCAATGCCATTAGGCAGGGTGTCTCAGCGAGAAGATGAAGGAGCGACCTCTTTTGATGGCCGTACAGAGCGTCTTGCCGATAGTACTTGGGTTCTGATCATTAGTCACCGCCATCCAGTGGCGGGGCGAATACTGCTCATTCGGCTGGGATACAGTCTCTCTCCCTTAGCTTCCAGATTAGGGAAGTTCCTAGTTTCGCTCCTGCTCGCTCTTCCTCCCGCATTAGCTTTTGCAGGTTTTGCCGGATACCGTATCGCCTGTCGAGCGTTGGCGCCTCTTGAATCGATGGCTTCACGTGCCGAGCGAATAACTGCCAATAATTTAAGTGGTCGCTTGCAGATTGACGATGAAGACGATGAATTGGGACGAATGGCTGGCGTTATAAATTCTCTTCTTTCGCGTTTGGAAGGATCCTTTCTCCAATTGCAACGCTTTACCTCTGACGCAGCTCACGAATTGAAAACTCCTCTAGCGTCAATCCGGGTGCTAGGCGAAGCGGCTCTCCGTCCAGGTCAGAGTCAAGAAGCCTATCGGGACGCTATTAGCAGCATGCTCGAAGAGACATCGCGACTCAACCAAACGGTAGAGGGCTTACTCATGATCTCAAAGGCGGAGGCGGGTGAGATCCATTTGACCGTCACCTCTTTCTCCCTCCGCGGGCTCGTAGAAGAGATTATCGATCTTCTGGATGTTGTTATTGAGGAACGTGACATCGCCATCGTGCAGCGAAACCTGGAGGAGTCCGAGACTCATGTGGCGGCTGATCGCACCCTTCTCCGTGCCTGTGTTTTAAATGTGCTTCACAATGCCGTGAAGTTCTCGCCCGCCAATTCGACCATTGTCTGCTCTTACCAGTCCGTAGATCGAAACGGACAGAAATTTCTACGTTTATCTATCCTCGACCAAGGCCCTGGAATCGCTGGAGTTGACCAGGATCGAGTTTTTGAGCGTTTTTTTCGGGGCAGAGAAGTTCGCTCTTCCCGTGGAGAGGGCGTCGGGTTAGGGCTTGCAATCGCAAAGCTTGCCATAGAAGCAACTCATGGATGTATTTATTTCGATGCAGTCCAATCAAATGGTGCTCTTTGCCATATCGAGGTTCCGATGGCGTGACACGTTGCTCGTGGCAGTAAAATATGACTTCTCAAAAATTATCGATGCAACTCACATTGAATCATCTTGCGTTTGTGGAACTCACTAGCTTCTTGACTGAATTGACATCTAACCGATAAATGGATTAGCTCGAGGCAGCTATGACTTCCTGTCAGCAACAATGCATGACTAGGTCGTAAGACGTCCCTCGAAGAAAAGTTTCTGTTCGCGACTCTGTTGGAGGCAATATGAAAACACAACTGAAATTGACGCTTGTTACCGTTTTCTTTGCTATGCTGGCGACCGTCACGTTAGCACAGACGCCTATATCAACTGCCACTCGATCGGCTACATCGAATCGTAGACAGTCAAAAAAAGCTGCCACCCCGTCCGTCCAGGAGCAAATACGCGAACTGCGAGAGGACCTTCAAGGGCAGATCGATGCCCTTAAGGCAAAAGTCGCTGCGAAGGATTCTCAGATTGATGCCCTTCAGGCTATGCATCAGAATACCGAGACAAAAGCCACTACAACAGCCGCGCAGATCCAAACCATTGATGGCACTGTGCAGCAGAACGCAACAGCTGTAGGCACTCTTCAGGCATCCGTTACTGACCTGCGGACAGATACGATTGCAGTATCCAGCAGCGTTCAGCAGGTAAAACAGACCCAGGAGAAGCTACAGAAAAGCTTGGATGAGCCAGTTGCCATACGCTATAAAGGTGTGGCGATCGTACCAGGCGGATTTCTAGCCGGTGAAAGTATCTGGCGTCAAAGAGCGATGAACGCCGATATCTACACCAACTTCAACGCGACCCCCTACATGAATTCAGGAGAAGCACACACCAGCGAGTGGGTTCCCAGTGCACGAGCCTCGCGGTTCTCTACACTCTTCACTGGCAAAGTTCCTTTTGGGACGGTGAATGGGTTTCTTGAAACTGACTTCCTTTCGGCAGGCACAACCTCCAACAACTTGCAAAGCAATAGCTATACCCTTCGGGTGCGACAGGCTTGGGGGCAAGCCACCTTTGACAATATGAAATTTACCGGAGGCCAGATGTGGACTCTTTTGGCGGAAAACAAAAAGTCGACTGATGCGGGACAGGAGGCGGTGCCTCTTATCTTCGATCAAAACCTTCACGTCGGAGCTACCTACCTTAGGCAAGCCAGCTTCCGCTTCCAGGATTCAATCACTCCAAAGATCACGCTCGCTGCGGCGATTGAAAACTCACAGTATCAATTTAGTGCCTCGAACGCACCCTCTAATTTCTTCTTTGGCAGTGCGGGAGCCGCTGGTGGACTGGACAATCCGAGTGCAAATTACACCAATCAGGTAGCTCCGGATATCCTGGTCAAAGCCGCATTTGATCCGGGTCATGGCCACTACGAAATTGGCGGAGTCGTCCGCTTCTTTCGTAGTCGTTACTATCCCGATGGAACAACATCTGTAGGGGCTCAGAATGATACCCGCGTTGGTGGGGGATTTGTAGCGAGTGCCCGCTTCCCTGTAATCGCCAAGCTCGATTTGGGATTACACCTTGTGGCTGGTGATGGGACCGGACGGTATGGAGCAGCTCTTCTGCCGGACATTACGGTACGTCCGAACGGTACCTTGGTCCCGCTACGCAACGCTCAGGGGCTTCTCTCTCTTGAATACCATCCAATTAAGAAGCTCGACATCTTCGGTTATATAGGCTCGGAGTATGTTCAGCGAACCTACTACATCAGCAGCACTGGAACACTCGTTGGCTATGCGCCTCCCAGCGGCAACAATACTGGCTGCGCCATTGAAGCAGTTCCTACAGCAGGTACCGGGTACGCTCCAGGTGCCAGTCCCTGCCTTGGAGCGACACGAGCTATCTCGCAGTATTCGATCGGCTGGGTCTACCGCCTCTATAACGGTCCTGCGGGCAAGCTACAATATGGCGCTGCGTACAGCTATCTCACTCGAAACGGATGGACAGGCATTGGCGGAGCGCCAAAAGCAACAAACAATATGATCTACACCAGCTTCCGTTATTACATCCCCTGAACGAACAAAGGTATGCCAGTATGCGTCCCAAAGCCATCTCACTTGTCGCTCTCTTAGCAATAGTCGTGTCCTCCCTCTCTGTTCTTGCACAGGGGCCGAATTTAGACTTCCTGAATCACAACCAGTCCATTCTGGATGCGCATAACTGCTATCCCTACGAGGGACAATGGAATGATCGCATCCAGCGTGCTCTCAACTCCGGCTTTCCGGTGTCCATCGAGCAGGACCTTGCCTGGTACGTCGATCCAGCCATCGGCAAAGGCCGCGTTGTCGTCTCCCATACGCCCCACCCAACGGGTCAGGAGCCCGCACTGGAGGACTACTTCTTCAAGCAGGTGAGTCCCGTTGTAGAAAAGATGATCGCTGAAAACAAGCGCGGTCAATGGCCGCTCATCGTTCTGCATTTCGATTTTAAAGATAACCAGACCGCATTGCTCGAGGCCGTCTGGAAGGTACTTGGCCAACACGAAGACTGGCTTTCGACTGCGGTGAAGACGAGCGATCCTGCGAAGCTATCCCCGATCGACCGCAAGCCCATCCTGGTGGTCACCGAAGAGGCAGACGAACAGCAGAAGGTCTTCTACGACGCTCTGCCGATCGGCGCCCGTCTGCGTCTTTTTGGTTCGGCGCACACTCACGCCGCACCCGAGAACATGACGAAGGACCAGCTGGTGCACTGGGCAGTCACTGTCAGCCCCGGCGAACTTCTGAATGAGAAGCCCAGCAACTACAGGCGCTGGTGGAACAGCTCCTGGTACACGGTGGAAGAAGGCGGTGCACCGCAGGCTGGCGATTGGACCGAAGCCGATAACAAGCGGTTGCGCACACTCGTCAACCATGCGCACGCGATGGGTTATTGGGTACGGTTTTATGCGCTTGACGGGTTTGCTCCCGCGGACGACCAAGGCTGGGGAATGAGTTACAACTTCGGCTCGCGCGAGGCAGTTATCCTGCGGTGGAAGGCCGCAATCTCTGCGGGGGTAAACTTTATCCCTACGAACCAGTACGAGGCGCTGGCTACTTATCTGAAGCAGGATGCGAAGGAACTTCGCCCCTCAGCTTCCGCCTCATCCGACAAGTAGCTCCCTGCTGGCGGCTTGGGCAGGCATGGCTTAGAGCTTTCACTCAGGTTTTACCGTACACAGGAGCCAGGATGATTTTCAGGGTGTACCACCGACCTCTCCTCCTCAACATTTTAGTTGCTGCTTTCTGCACTCAAATTGCCCTCGGACAAGCTGCCCAAGGGCGCGGCGATGACGATCTTCAGGCCGTGGTTGTACTCATGCGACATGGCGTGCGAACGCCGATAGAAAACGAAACACGGTCCAACGCCTACAACGCGCAGGCATGGCCCACATGGCCGACTGAGCCCGGTGTCCTGACACCGCATGGGAGCGACGCCTTGCTTCGGCTTGCTGAGTTCTATCGCGAACGTTATTCCACACTTCTACAGGGCGAGACCTGCGATCACCCGGTGTTCTACGTCGAGGCGAATACGACTCAACGCACGATTGCCTCGGCTAAGGCGGTACTGGCCGGGCTATCTCCGCAATGCAAGGTTGAGGTGCATTCGACAGTTAGCTCCTTCAATCCGCTCTTTTCGCCGTCGATGAGCAGCGATGTCGACCAGCAACGCATCAAGGATGCTACTTCTGGCCGAATGGCGGACCAGCCAGAATGGTTCACCAGCGCTTTTGCCCGCCAATTGGAAAAGATGCACACCATACTTATCGATTGCAAAGGTCCCGGTTGCAATCGCACCGTTCCGGATTTTCGCAGTATTCAGGTGCAGAACGGCATAGCAATCCCTCGTGACCTGCATATCGAAAACCCAGTCGTCCTTGGCGCAGACTTCGCTGAAAATTTCTTGCTTCAATACACCGAAGGCAAGCCTATGGCGCAGGTTGGGTGGGGCCGGGTATCCCGCGCAGACCTCAACGATCTGATGCAGATGAACACGCAGTTCCACGACTTTATACTCCGCACTCCCTACACCGCGCAGGTGGGAGCTTCCCATCTTGCCGCGCGTATTCGTGACACGATCCTCGGCGCTGCCTCGGGTTGGCCCACGCCCAATGAACTTGGGGATCCGAAAGATCGGTTCATCCTACTCCTTGGGCACGACTCCAACTTGAGTTGGCTCGGCGGCCTGCTCCATCTCGATTGGCTTCTGCCAGACCAGACGTTTAACGCGACTCCTCCTGGAAGTGCTCTTGTCTTCGAGGTTCGACGTAGCCGGGTAAGTAACAGATCTGTCGTCCAAGTCTTCTTTATCAGTCAGACACTGGACCAGATACGCGATCTTCGTGTCTTGACTGGCGCCGAGCATCCTTCCATAGCGCCTGTTTTTGTCCCGGGGTGCAGTGGCTCGGCACCGGCCTATGCGTGCTCGGCTGAAGAGTTCGGCCGGGTTGTCGATTCCGCCATCGATACTCGCTTCGTCACGGCTCGCCCAAATGAACATGACGGGTTTCCCTTCATACCCTCGGCTAGCCTGAACCACAGAAGTCGAAATTGATACGGAAAAGTCAGCCAGTGTTGACCAATAACTCACTCCGGGCTGGCCTCTTTGCATTTTGGGTCGATGGTCGGCAAGCAAACAATCCCATTAGCGCCGAACAACCCGTGACTCGGGAAACGATAGACCCCACTTTGCATGGCGCTGCCGTCCAGAAGTGGACGAGAATTTACGAAAGTGGGCAGCCGTCGGGTCGAGGTCTGGCGCGTGAACTAGGACTATGTCAGTGATGGAAGCGATTTAAGAGAGTCGTAGCCGACCGAACGCTGGCAGGTAAATTGCTTGTTGCCTTGTCCAAGAATGACTTCCCGGAGGCTTGCCATGGCGCATTTCGAACGGGTCGCGATGTGATTTCGGGGCCGTTTAGTCCAGAGATCATACGGGAGTGGATGTTGGCAGGGTGGCAATTGGTACCGCAGCCGAAGTCACACAGAAGGAATTTGCGAACCTGATTCCTGTCGCGTTCTTCTCCTTCAGGAACATAGCAAGTGGTACCTTCTTGCCGCTCTTCTTCTTCGTTGAGTCACGGTCGCTCGTTTCGCTTTCGTCACTACCACCGCTGTCCGGCGTGCGGACCTCTAATAGTTCTGGCAATCTGTCGAGCACCTTGTCGAGTTGCTGTGCTAACCAACTCTCCGCACCTTCACCCGTGAAGGTGACCGCGCCCACTTTGATCTCTAATTTCGTATCTGCCATCGTCGCCTCGATAGTTTCCAAAAAGCTGAGATGAACATATCGGGCCGGTTCAGGCAACGAAAAAGGTAATCTTTGCTCTGCGAAAGCTACCGTCGTTCACTACGGATCAGTACTGGGAAGTCGGCCTGTGGGTAGTCAGGTACAGCAGCTAAGTCGATGGAGGATTTATCATTAACAACAGTGACTTACACGATCGCCGCCTTCTATCGATTCATTTCTGTGTCCGAACCCACAGCCCTGGCAGAGAAACTGCGCACCGTATTCTGCGAGGGTGATCTCTGTGGCACAATGCTGATCGCTGATGAGGGTGTAAATGGCACCATGGCAGGGTCTCCTGAGACCATCGATCATTTCCTGGACATGCTGGCGGAAGAGGTGGGACTGGAAAGGGGAGAAATAAAGCTTTCCTTCTCAGGAAAACGCCCTTTCAAACGCCAAAAGTTCCAGGTTAAGCCCGAGATTATTACCTTTCGCAAAGCAAAGGTCGATCCGACAAACCCGGGAAAATACGTGGAGGCACAAGAATGGAACGGTTTGATCGCTCAAACCGGCATACTTCTGCTCGACACCCGGAACAGCTACGAGACCGACTTAGGCACCTTCGACGGAGCGACTGTTCCTGGTATCGAGACGTTTTCGGATTTCGTCACCTACGTACGCGAAAATCTCGATGCGACGAAGCACCCAAAGGTGGCGATGTTCTGTACCGGTGGTATTCGCTGCGAAAAAGCCTCGGCGTTCATGCTGCAGGAGGGCTTCGAGGAGGTCTATCATCTGAAGGGCGGCGTCCTAAAATACCTTGAGCAGGTGCCGGAGCACGACAGTAAATGGCGAGGCGGGTGTTATGTCTTCGACCGTCGAATCTCAGTTAGCCACGAAGATTTTGAAAGTTGATACGTCGATCATGAGGCCGTATGGATCGGCCAGAGAAGTTGTCAAGCGCACTAGCGCGTTAGCCGATACTAATCCAGTTAGGAACTGGCTTCTCGTGAAAACGTGGACTGACTGATTTGTAAGTTGTTGAAAATGTGGTGGCCAGAGACGGGATCGGACTGCCGACGCCGGCCTTTTCAGGGCCGCCTAGCAAGCGAACTAAGTGGTCTGGAATCAGCGGATATCATTGAGGCGATTAGCGTTGTGGCCTCCTCGATTTAGGATGGTTTAGGACCACTTGGGATGGTTTCGACCGTACGATGGTCGTGTATTGGTCGTGTGACCCCGATGCTTTAATTCTGACCTCTTCGATGCCATGGGAATGAACCCGCTTCGCAAATATTGGATCGGCCAGCTAATAGGCCGACACATTCAGTACTGTTTGATGCCAACTTCGCAGGTAACGGGGCCACACGGCTGATCGTAAAACATGAGCTTTATATTGGAGGGAACCCGACGCGAACGTGTTCATCCTGCGGAAGCCGCGGCCTTCACACTAGCAGCTAATGCTATGGATTCTTCCCTGCCGTAGGCAGTGCCCGCCCCGTTGTTCCGGGCGGATAACGGGCTCTCCGAAAGTCGATTGACGAGAAGCGAACTCGCCATTACTTATCAATGCTTGATGAACGCATCGACGATTTCGCAACACTTGAGAGTGTGGCAATGGTTGCTTTTCTGGCCTCTGTAGCAGTAGTCGATTGGCCGTAAGCCTGTTTATGGGTAGTACAAAATTCTGGTCTGAACAGTGCAAAGGATCGTTTCCGAAACTTCGATTATGGGCGCACACGTATAGTAAGACCCGAGTCGCCAGTCAATTCTCCCCACGTCCTTGGTCCCCAAACTGGTGGTACTCCCCCACGCAAGGAGGCGCACGCCATGGCGCCCGAGCAATCTTCAGCAAATACTGAGAGCGGCCAACCGCCTTCAGCACGATCACCATTGAATCGACTGAGTCGGCTGCCGGAACCGTGATCGGTCCCTATCGCCTGCTCGAGTTGATTGGCGAGGGCGGCATGGGGCAGGTGTGGCTGGCCGAGCAGAAGCAGCCAGTGCGCCGTCACGTGGCCATCAAGCTGATTAAGGCGGGCATGAACGCACGTGAGGTGGTGGCGCGCTTTGAGTCTGAGCGGTAGGCGCTAGCGCTCATGGATCATCCCGCGATCGCCAAAGTTTTCGATGCCGAGTCTACTCCGGACGGTCGGCCATATTTCGTCATGGAGTACGTTGTCGGAGTCCACATTACCGACTACTGCGACCAGCACAAACTGACCATGCGGCAGCGGCTGGAGTTATTCATCCTCGTATGTGAGGGCGTGCAGCATGCGCACCAAAAGGCCATCATCCATCGCGACCTGAAGCCTTCGAACATTCTGGTTGCCGAAGTAGATGGGAAGCCGATGCCGCGGATCATCGACTTCGGCCTGGCCAAAGCGGTCTCGCAGGAGTTCAACGCCGAAACCATGTTCACGCAGGCGGGAGCGGTGATCGGAACGCTGGGTTACATGAGCCCGGAGCAGGCCGGCGTGGCGGGCGAGGACATCGATACGCGCAGCGATGTGTACTCGCTCGGCGTGGTGCTCTATGAGTTACTGGTGGGCGCTGCCGCTAGACTTCCGCAAGCTGGCATACGATCAAGTGCTGCGCCAGTTGCGCGAGGAAGATGCGCCGCGGCCGAGCACCAAGTTACGCACGCTAGGCCGCGACTCCGCCACCACGACGCAGAACCGCGGTTCCGATCCTCCGCACTGACCCGACAACTGCGCGGCGATCTGGACGCCATCGCGCTCAAGGCTCTGGAGAAGGACCGCGCGCGGCGCTATCCCACTGCTTCTGGACTGGCCGCCGATATCGAACGATATCTGCGCAATGAACCGGTCAAGGCACATGCGTCCAGCACTGGATATCGCGCTCGTAAATATATACGCCGCCACCGGCTGGGCGTTGCGGTAGCCGGGGCGGCTGCGATGCTGCTGGTCGCGTTTGCCATCGCCCAAGCGGTACAGTTGCGGCGCATCACACGGGAGCGCGACCGCGCAGATCGCATCTCGGCGTTCATGACGGGGATGTTCAAGGTGTCGGACCCGAGCGAAGCACGTGGTAACAGCGTCACCGCCCGGGAGATTCTCGACAAGGCGGCGAAGGAGATCGACACCGGGCTCAGCAATGACCCGGAACTGCAGGCCAAGATGATGTTCACCATGGCAGAGACCTATTACGGCCTGGGTCTCGACTCTCGGGCACAGCCGCTGCTCGAACGTGTGGTGGAGATTCAGCGGCGGGAGCTCGAGCCCGAGCGCCGGGAGACACTGGCTTCGATGAGCTTACTGGCCAGCACCGTGAGTCGTCAGGGGAACGCCGTCAAGGCGGAGAAGCTGGCCCGCGAAACGCTCGATCTGCAGCGTAGCGTCCTGGGCCCGGAGAACCCGGACACACTGGTTTCGATGCGACGTCTAGGGGACGTCCTGCTAGGTGAGCTCGGTCCCCCCGAAGCGGAGAAAGAGTACCGTGAGGCGCTTGACATCCAGCGCCGTACTCTTGGCCCGGAGCACCCGGACACCCTGCTTTCGAAGCGCCGTCTGGCAACCGCCCTGCGTGCTGAACTCCGTTACGACGAAGCGGAGAAGGAGTTCCGTGAGGTGTTTGATATCCAGCGCCGTACTCTCGGCCCCGAGCACCCGGATACCCTGCACGCTATGAAACAACTGGCGGACCTCCTGATAGTTCAAGGGCCGTCTCAGCGAGGCGGAGCAACTGAACCGCGAAACGCTGGCTCTACAGCGCCGCGTCATCGGCCCGGATAACCCGGATACCCTGAGCGTGATGGGGAGTCTGGCTATCACGCTGATGGAGGAAGGCCGTTACGTCGAGGCGGAGAAGTACCGCGAGACTTTCGATGGCATGCGCCGCGTGCTCGGCCCGGAACACGGGAAGACTCTGTATACACTCGAATATTTGGCGATAGACCTCAGCCACGAGGGACGGTACGGCGACGCAAAAAAACTCTTCCGCGAAGCGATCCAGACGGCAGGTAAAACAGACCAGCCGTACAAGCTTAGCGTCGCCTGGCTTAACTTCGCCTGTGGGGCGGTCGTCGCGGGGCGCCGCAACGAGGCGTTCCAGTATCTGAATCAAGCCATCGATTATGGATACGGGCCTCCTGAAGTGATCGCAGCCGAACCCGACCTAAAATCACTGCGTAGTGACCAACGCTTCGAGGCTCTGATTGCCAAGGCGCGCCAGAAGGCAGCCGCAAAAATGTAGTGAACGGCAACAGCGATCTGAATTTCTGTCCGGATCGTGGACCGCCCGAAGATAATCTTCGCTCTGTATGGGAAGCCGTAATTCTTGGTTGATGAAACAGAATGGCTGTTGAAAAAACTCAGCCGCGGAAAAAGGTCCAAAATATCGTCGCGTCAGGATGCCTTATAAACGATATGTAAGGCGCGACTGAACTGCACCGCTAGGCCCTTTCCGCATTTGTGACCAGAAGTCGGGGTCTGGGAAGTGATATACCGTTGCTGAGAACGGAATCCTAAGCCGCCGAGTCGTGCTTGACTCTCCATTTACTTAGTCGCAACAGCTAGCTATTTCCCATTCTTTATATCTGTGCTCTTTCTGAAATAAAACGCGATAGTGATGCCAAAAGCATTTACATGGGACGGTTTGGATCCGTATAGGTCTTGCCTTTCATAGTAGGGTTCTACCTCGATGCGCTCCCTTATCGGAATAAAACCTCCAAATGAATAGGTCCATTCGCTCCACTCACCCTGATTTATCTCATAGAATGCTTCGGCTCTGGCATATGGCGTGAATTTAAAACGATGTGTTTGGAAAGTCCTCTGAAATGTGAGGCGGTTCCGATAACGCCATGTACCGTCGCCGCTGATTATTCTCAGTTCCACGCGATTGCGATCGTCCAGCAACATGTCCTTGGGCAATGGGTACTTTGGGGACACATCAAATTGAAGCCGATTTTCATCAGCCTTATCCACATTATGGATATACCTGTATGTAACCCCGAAGGTCAGTAGCTTACGGTTAGCTTCATCCCAGTTCGTTCGCCTCGTACTCGAGAGGGGCTTTACAAAAAAGTCTATGCCAGATCCCACACTTGCCGAGTTGAAGCTGTCGCCGTCTTTCGTTCGAGCAACAAGTGTGTCAACACGCATGGCAGGAGTTAGGGTCCAATATGAATCGATCTCGGGCAGGAACTGCCCTTGTGCAGATTGCGCACGCAACGAATGGCAGGCCATCGCTGCTGTTGTGAGACCCCAAACGATCCAAGTGAGTGTCTTGTTCGATCTCATAGAAAAATGATTTGCTAAGTTGTCTAAGGAGTTCCCCGAAGGGCTCCTCGAAGCGATGCGCACGGTTACGCCATGCTGACGGATCCGAGGAAGCCAATGCGGGGGGCATGAGGGCCCTTATGAGGCGACGCCAACCAATGAAGCTGCTTACAGCTTAAGCGGCTTTGTATGCATTCAAGCAGGTTTATTCTGATGGAGAACACCTTCCGAATGCCGACTTGCGTTCCTTTATTTAAATGCAGCCTTCTGTCATTACCTTCTCAACGCATTTAGAATGGTTCACTCCTATGGAAATCCTCTTACCTGCGCTAGCTCTTTGTATCGTACGAGATCTGGGCGAAAGAGACTGATCGAATGCATAATCCGCGAACCGATCCACACGCAGAGTTCGAAGACAGGCTACGATTCGAGATGTTGCTGACTGAACTTTCGGCACGGTTCGTTAGCGTTACATCCGAAATGCTGGACGACGAGATCGTCAACGCTCAGATGCAAATTGTTCACGCATTAGGGCTGGATCGCAGCACACTGGCTCAACTGGAAGATGGCGAACGTTTTGTCACTACCCATTCCTGGCAGCTACCAGGCCTTGATCCCTTCCCCGGATTCGCCGTCAAGGACTTACCGTGGATGTCGAGCGTTGTGATGCGCGGAGAAACGGTTTGCTTCGCGCGTATCGACGATCTGCCCGAGGAAGCTGCAAGGGAAAGGCAGGCCGCCCGGCGGTTCGGACCTCGCTCAAACGTCACCTTTCCTCTCAAGGTAGGCGGAACAGTGATCGGAGCGCTGGCTTTCGGTACGGTACTTCGAGAGCGGGAATGGACGGACGCCATCGTGAATCGTCTTCGGCTCTTTGTTGAGATGATCGGCAGTGCCATCGCTCGTACGCGTGCGGAAGACGCAACGCGGAAAGCTCTCGATGAAGTGCAACGCTTGCGCGACCAGCTGCAACGCGAAAACGTATATCTCCAGCAGGAAGTGAAAGCAGTCCGCGGTCGTGGTGGCTTGGTTGGCGAGAGCGCCGCTCTTCGGCATGTGCTGGAACAGGTCGAGCAGGTGGCATCGACCAACTCCAGTGTGCTTCTGATCGGCGAGACCGGTACTGGAAAGGAGCTTATCGCCTCCTCTATTCATGAACTCAGCCCTCGCAGCGCACGAGCGATGGTACGTGTTAGTTGCGCTGCGATTCCTGAGACCCTCATCGAGAGCGAGCTGTTCGGGCGCGAAAAGGGAGCATACACCGGCGCCCTTTCGCGGCAGGTCGGCCGTTTTGAAGTGGCACACGGCTCGACACTGTTTCTGGACGAGGTGGGCGAACTACCGCTCGAAGTGCAGGTAAAACTGTTGCGAGTTCTGCAGGAGAAACAAGTGGAACGTCTGGGCAGTTCCAAGAGCGTCTCCGTCGATGTGCGGATCATTGCCGCTACTAACCGAGACTTGGATAAGTCGGTCCGGGAAAAAAGATTCAGGGACGATCTGTATTACAGACTGAATGTATTTCCAATCAGGATTCCTCCCTTACGCGAACGTCCAGAAGATATCCCACTGCTGGTTCAGTCGTTTGTGAATGAATTCGCAAAAGTATTCGGCAAGGGTATTGAGTCTATCGACAAAGACAGCATCGATACGCTGCAACGGTACAACTGGCCCGGCAACATCCGGGAGCTACGTAACACCGTCGAGCGAGCGATGATACTTACCAACGGTCCGAGGCTTTACATCGACCCGCCGAGCGCTGCATACAACGATGCAGTTCCCAGCCTGCTTCTCAGCGATACTGAGCGCGAGCATTTACGAAATGTGCTGGAGATGACGGGATGGCGAGTCCGCGGAAAAGATGGAGCCGCTGAGATCCTGGGTCTCAAGCCCACTACTCTCGATTCCATGTTAGTAAGGCTCGGCATCACCTCAAAAGACAAGCGGCAAGACTAACTGATTGTCACCCCTCAACCTCCGACCTCTCGGAGTCTCCTCCGATACATCGGAGGCTGACAGCTTATGAAACGCTTTTCTCAAACCGTTCACTCTTACGGTAAGCCCCATCGTTTGCGGCAGTTGATCAAACTTCGGCCACTCTGGCTCTAGTTGGCCCCCTGATTGTCTGTACTCATTGCATGTTCCAAATCAGTTTGAGAATGATAGCTCGTCCTCGTCGTTCGCTGGAAGCCATCAAAGCACTGCGATCCATCAGGATTGCGGCACAGACGGAACGTGGATTAATTGCCAGCAGGATCTACCAGGAAGTTGACAACCCAGAGGCACTCTGTTTTGAGCAAGACTGGTCAAGTGAACAAGAACTGAAGTCGCACATCCGTTCGAGCTGTTTTACGGATTTGCTGATGCTCATGGAGACGGCCCCTGCGGCACCCATCCTCGAGGTCCACTCGGTGACCGACATGGCCGGTTTGGAGTACGTCGAGGCGGTTCGTTTCTCTAACCGCTAGATGAAATTGGAACGAATTCGTTGGGCCCCAGTAAAAACTCAGCTACAGGTTGGATCTGAAATCGGGTGACACAACATCCGAGGGCGCGCCTGAGCAAAACTATAAGGAGAAAGCGAATGTCTTTCAAAGACAATATGCGGGCATTGGCGCTAGGAGCATTGGCCGTCTTGACGTTACTTTCTGGCGGGAGTGCGACCTCGCATGCGCAAGCGGCAAGCGCGAAGAAACCTAACATCGTCGTCATCATGGGCGACGACGTCGGCATCTGGAACATCAGCGCGTACCACCGCGGCATGATGGGCGGGCGGACACCCAATATCGACCGGATCGCCAAGGAAGGCGCGCTATTCACGGATTACTACGCTCAGCAATCCTGCACGGCAGGGCGTGCAGCGTTCATCACTGGGCAGACGCCGTTTCGGACTGGATTGTTGATGGTAGGTCTGCCTGGCGCCAAACAGGGATTGCAGGACAAGGATCCGACAATTGCGGAACTGCTCAAACCTGAAGGCTACGCTACGGCACAGATTGGCAAAAATCATCTGGGCGATCGCAATGAATTTCTACCCACGGTCCATGGCTTCGACGAGTTCTACGGAATTCTTTATCACCTGAACGCCATGGAGGAGCCGTACCAGTACGACTATCCGAAGGCGGCCAATTTCAAGGAACGTTTTGGCCCGCGGAACGTCATCTCCAGTACAGCTTCCAACGTAGACGATCAGACGGTTGATCCGCGCTGGGGCAGGGTGGGCAAGCAGGTTATCAAGGACGAAGGTCCATTGCCTCCGCATCCCAATATGGATCCAAAAGCAACGACCAACATGGAGGATATTGAGCCTGTACTTGTCCAGCGTTCGACGGATTTCATGGAGCGTTCCGTCAAAGCTAATAAGCCGTTCTTCCTCTGGCACAACTCCACGCGCATGCATGTTTGGACGCACCTCTCTCCGAAGTGGCAGGACAAGAGCGGCTTCGGTCTTTACGCCGATGGCATGATGGAACTGGACTGGGAAGTCGGCGAGCTACTTAAAAAGATTGACGAACTTGGCATCGCCGACAACACCATCGTGTTGTTCACCAGCGACAATGGTGCGGAAATTTTTACATGGCCGGATGGCGGCAACCACCCGTTCCGAGGGGAGAAGGGCGTTACTTACGAGGGTGGATTCCGCGTCCCAATGTTGGTGAAGTGGCCCGGAGTCATCAAGCCCGACACCATCGTCAACGACATCATGGCAAGCGAGGACTGGCTTCCAACACTACTCGCCGCTGCTGGTAACCCCGCCATGAAAGATAAGCTCCTTAAAGGGATAAAGGTGGGTGACAAGACGTTCAAAACTCACCTCGATGGTTACAACTTCCTGCCCTACTTCAAGGGAGAAGTTACGGCAGGGCCGCGCCACGAGTTCTTCTACTTCAGCAACACCGCCGACATGATGGCGATGCGTTACGATGCGTGGAAGATCAGCTTCAAGACCATCAAAGGCAACCTGTTTACTGGATCGCCAGAGACAACCCAAGCTCCGATCGTGACCAACTTGCGGCAGGATCCGTGGGAGCGTTACCAGGATGAGTCGATGAATTACGGCAAGTGGTGGGGCGACAAACTGTGGACGATGGTGCCCGCGACCGTGATTGTGAGCCAGTTTCTGGAAACGTTTAAGGAATATCCACCAAGCCAGAAGAGCGGCGGACTCACCGTCAGCCAATTTCTCGAAGCCGTCCAGAATGGGGCTGCGGCTGGTGGCAAATAACTGGATGGTAATTTCGATGTGCACGCGCGGGTCGCGGAAGCGACTCGGCGTTCCAAGCCGGGCCCATCACCTCATTCATATAGGAAGGGAGGCAAAAGAGCATGAAAGGTTTAGGCAGCCGCCCACACTGGAGTCTCAGAGCGCCTTTGGCGCTATTTATCGCGCTGTTCGGAATATTAAATGCGCAGGGCCAGAGCGATCCTCTGCCATCTTGGAACGATGGACCCGCAAAACAGTCGATCCTTGCTTTCGTAAAGAACACGACCGACAAATCCAGTCCCAAGTATGTTGAGCCAGCGGATCGCATCGCCACGTTTGATCAGGACGGCACGCTTTGGACAGAACATCCCTTGTACGGGCAGGCCATGTTTGCCCTCGATCGCCTGGGCAAAATGGCGCCACAACACCCTGAATGGAAACAGAAGGAGCCGTTCAAGTCGGTACTAGCAGGGGACCCCGCGGCCATGAGCAAGTTCACAGAGGCGGACTGGATGCAGATCGTCGCTGTGACCCATGCGGGGATGAACACGGAAGCGTTTCAGGGGCTCGTGAAAGACTGGCTCGCCACGGCCAAAGCACCCCGCTTCGACCGTCCGTACTCCGATCTCGTCTACCAGCCCATGCTGGAGGTGATGCAGTATCTGCACGCCAACGGCTTCAGGACGTACATCGTGACGGGCGGCGGGCAGGAGTTTGTGCGCGCCTACAGCGAGAAGGTGTATGGCGTTCCGCCGGAGCAGGTCGTCGGTTCGAGCATCGCGACGACGTACGTCAATACAAACGGCAAGCCGGAGCTTATGCGGGAGCCGAAGCCATTTTTCATTGACGATGGCCCCGGCAAGGCCATCGGGATCAACCTCTTCATTGGCAAGAGGCCCCAGGCTGCCTTCGGCAACTCCGGATCTGCCGATGGCAAGTCCGGCGATGGCCAGATGCTGGAATGGACGCAAGCGGGTGATGGAGCGCGACTGATGATGCTCGTCCTCCACGACGATGCCAAGCGCGAATACGCCTATGGCCCTGCCTCAGGACTTCCGGACACTCATGTTGGCACGTTTTCCAATGAACTCCTACTCGAAGCAACGAAAAATGCCTGGGTCGTGATCAGCATGAAGGACGATTGGAAGAGGGTTTTTGCATGGGAAAAGTGAGTTTAAACCGTTACATCACTTTGAACGGTGGACTAAGAATGAATCCAGTAGCTGATGAACAAAAATACGAAGGAAGGATCACGATCATGAAAACCAAATTCGCATTGTGCACGATGCTAGTGTGTATCACCTCCACAGTTGCTATGGGGCAACAAGTCACAGTCAACTACAACCACGGCCAGAGTTTTGCACAGTATCACACCTACGCGTGGGGTTCCAACAACAACAACCAAATCCAGAATTCGATCCTGGCCCAGGTGGCGCAACAGGACATCGACACGGCATTGCAGGGGAAGGGTCTACAAAAGGTGAAGGAATCAGAGAAGCCTGACCTGATCCTTACTGCAAACGGCGGTATGAAACAGCAAACCTCTTACACCGCATGGGGGATGCGGGGGATCGGCGGAGGAATGGGCGGAATTACTCCGCAACAGAACGTGGAAGGAACTCTGATCGTCGATCTCTATGACGCGAAGACCCAGTCCCTGGTGTGGCGAGGCATTGGACAAGACACGCTGAGCAACAATGGCAATAAGAACCAGCAAATAGTGCAGAAGGCCATCCAGAAGATGTTCAAGCAGTGGCCGCAGTGAGCTGACAGTAGCGGTCCGGACGTTTTTTGGTAAGTGTTGAAACTGGATATCGATTCGATCGGAGCACATCATGAGGAAAACAACGGTTTCAGGAATAGCATTTTTCGCAACGACGACTCTGGCAGCCATTCTGTCGCTTTGTGGTTTGGCTGTCGCTCAGACCACCGAGGTCCAGGGAGTCATCGATGGGCGCAGCGGCGCCACCATGACTGTCAAGTCCCAGGAATCCGGAAGTGACGTGGTGGTGCTTCTTACGGACAGCACCCAAGTGAACGAAGTTGAAGGCGCCCTCCACATGCGAAAGAAGCAGATGGGCATGACCGCTTTGGTGCCGGGGCTACCCGTCCAGGTGAAGGGTTCCTCCAATGCTCAGAACCAGTTAGTGGCGGATACCGTGAGGTTCAAGGGCTCTGATCTCAAGACTGCCCAGGACATTCAGGCAGGTGTGGCACCGGTAGAGCAGCAGACGCAGACGCAGCAGCAGCAGATGGCCCAACAGGAAAAGCAAATTCAGGGACAATCGCAAGCTCTTCAACAGCAGCAGCAAGAGATGGCGGCGGCGCAGGCCAAGATTGACGCCAACAAGGCAGCCATCGCTGCAGCCAACAAGCGCTTTGGAGAGCTCGGGGACTACAACATCCTGGGTGAGGTGACGGTCTTATTCGCAAATGGCAAGGTCGCACTCGAGCCACAGTACAAACCACAACTGATGGATCTGATCCAGAAAGCTAAGACCATCAATGCTTTCGTGATTCAGGTCAAGGGATACGCGTCCTCAGTGGGATCAGCTGCCCTGAACCAGAAACTCAGCACCGAGCGCGCCGACAATGTAACAGATTTTCTGGAGCAGAACGGCATACCACTCACAAACATGCTGGCGCCCGGGGCCATGGGCACCAGCAAGCAGGTTGCTCCCGATACGTCTGCGGAAGGTCAAGCTGAAAATCGTCGCGTCGTGGTCAGGATCCTGCAGAACAAAGGCATAGCTGGCACCTAGGACAACTGAGTCCTGGGATGCAGGGAGACGGCAAATGAGTTCATGCTGCAAAGCTTACATTGTGGCATTCGCGGGGACGCTTGCCCTGGTGCTATGCGCGCCTGCGATTGCTCAGCAATCAGCGGATTTGATTACCCATGACCAAACAGGAAGCGCTTCCGCTCCGCAGGCAACTGCGGCGGACGATGATAACTGGCACCTCGCAATCAGCCCCTATCTGTGGTTTGCCGGGGTACACGGCACGGTAGGTGGAGGCGGTGCACAAGTTGACTATCAGGTGGCCGGATTGCTGGGCTACAAGATTAAGCCCACCGTAATGCTGGGGGCGGGCTGGCGCTATCTGGATGTGAACTACCGCCCCAGCTCGAGCTTTGTCTATGACGTGGCCCAAAGGGGGCTCTTGCTGGGCGTCACCTTCAACCTCAGGTGATGCTTGAAGCACTTTCAAGTGATGACGACATGCGGGAGTTAGAGAAGCGCAGTAGGAGAAAACGCATGAATGTTACAGCGGGTATTCGGAAACCAGCACTTGGAGCACATGTCTTCCCGAGCTTCTTCGGGGTGTTTCTATTTGCTGCCCCTCGCATCGGCCGCTGCCCAACAGGTCACGGGCCAGTTGGGTTCGCCTAGCGCCACGACCACAATCGACGGTAAGCAACTTCCGCCGCCGCCACCGAAGTTCGGCGGAGTGATCAAGGAAAGCGCCAAGGATTCGACGCCCTGGTGGCCACCGCGCGTAGTGCCCCCCAAGGGTGCGCCCAATGTGCTCCTGATTATGACCGATGACCAGGGCTACGGTGTTTCGGGTACGTTTGGCGGTGTCATCCCGACACCGGCGCTGGATCGTGTCGCCAACTCTGGATTGCGCTACATTCAGTTCCACTCCACCGCTCTTTGCTCCCCCGACACGGGCAGCGCTGATCACTGGCCGCAACCACCACTCAGTCGGCTCCGGCGTCATCGGCGAACTGTCCACAGGTTACCCTGGCTACGATTCCATCATCGGCGTACAGAACGCCACCATCGGCACGATCCTTCGGGAGAACGGTTACTCCACCTCCTGGTTTGGCAAAAACCACAACACGCCGAGCTTTCAGTACAGCGTCGCCGGGCCTTACGATCAGTGGCCGTCGGGTATCGGATTCGAATATTTCTACGGCTTTATGGGCGGGGAGACCGACCAGTGGACGCCTTACCTGTTCCGCGATCATACCCAGATCTTTCCGTTTGTCGGCAACCCCGGTTACAACCTCACCACCGATCTGGCGGATGAAGCTATCAAGCATATGCGCGATCTGAACGCGGCTGCACCCGATAAGCCGTTCTTCGTCTACTACGTCCCTGGCGGCACCCATTCGCCACACCAACCAAAGCAGGAGTGGATCGACAAGTTCAAAGGCAAGTTCGATATGGGTTACGAAAAGTTGCGCGAGCAGATTTTCGCCAACCAGAAGCGGCTCGGCGTTATCCCCGCCAACACTGAACTTACCCCGTGGCCGGATTCGATACCGAAGTGGGACTCGCTTTCAGAACTGCAGAAGAAACTCTATGCGCGCCAAGCGGAAGTCTATGCCGCCTATGCCGCCTATACCGATTATGAGATTGGCCGTGTCATTCAAGAGGTACAGAACCAGGGCAAGCTGGATAATACGTTGATCATCTACATCTGTGGTGACAATGGCACTAGCCCTGAGGGCACCCTCTCAGGCACTTTTAATCAACTCACCGCCTACAACGGCATTCTGAAAGCACCTGAGGCCCTGCAGATGTTGCATTACAACGACTGGGGCTCCGACAAGACCTACCCGCACATGTCGGTAGGTTGGGCCTGGGCATTCGATACACCACTTTAAGTGGACGAAACAAGTAGCGTCACATTTCGGGGGCACCCGACAAGGACTGGCCATCTCATGGCCCGGTCATATTAAAGATGTGGGTGCCATCCGTACGCAGTTTCACCATGTCATCGACATCGTGCCAACAATCCTTGAAGCAGCGGGCATCCCTGCCCCAGTCACAGTCAACGGCATTACGCAAAGACCCATCGAAGGCGTGAGCATGGTCTACACGTTTGACCAGGCCAATTCGAACGCGCCATCCACGCGCGCGACCCAATACTTCGAGATGGCCGCCAATCGTGCGATCTACCACGATGGCTGGATCGCCGCCACGACGCCGTTCGCACCGCCCTGGGACTTGGCAACGGGCACGTTGCCCGATGTCATCACTGGCTACAAGTGGGAGCTTTACAACATCGCCGAGGATTTCTCAGAAAACAATGATCTTGCCGCCAAGAATCCCGACAAACTCAAGGAATTGCAGGCGCTGTTCCTGACAGAGGCGGCGAAATACAACGTCTTCCCCTTGGACAACACGGCCTTCTCGCGCTTGCTGACGCCGCGGCCAAGCGCGGTCGCCGGGCGAACTCTCTTCAGCTATACAGGCGAGAACCTCGGTATTCCGCTTGGGAATGCTCCGAGCATTCTGGACAAGGACTACACCATCACAGCGGAGATTACGGTCCCCGAAGGCGGTGGAGAGGGAATGATTGCGACGCTGGGCGGACGCTTTGGCGGCTACGGTCTCTTCCTCAGCCAAAGCAACAACTGGTGGCTCAGAAGCCGTTTGCTCAAAGTCGTGGTCTGGGGGCTGTTCCTTTTGGGAGCACTTCTAACATGGCTCGCAAGAAGCAAACATTGGTCGGGCTGGAAAACCTGGCCTGGCTATGCGCTGTTGGTTCTCGCTCCGCTCTGGTTGGTTGCTGGGCTAATCACCGGCATAGCGCAGATTGGTAGAGGTAGGCCGGTTTTTGTATATAACCTGCTGGATCTCGAACGTTTCAGATGGTCAGGTCCTTCGCTCGACGCGGGCAAGCACACTGTCGTCTTCGACTTCAAGTACGACGGGCCGGGTCCCGGTAAGGGTGGCACTGGCGTGTTGACGGTGGATGGCAGGGAAGTGGACCGCAAAACAATTCCTCACACGATTCCACTCATGATGACTATCGACGAGACCTTCGATATTGGCGCCGACACTCGTTCGGCAGTCGACTTCAGCTATGACCTGCCATTCCGCTTCAGCGGGACGATCGACAAGCTGACTTACAAACTCGGGCCAGAACAACTGACTGCGGAGGATCAGAAGAAGGTGCAAGAAGCCGACGCCAAAGCCAACGATTAAGTAGTGAAAACTCGTTGCTGAAGCGATCACTTCGGCCACGGATCAAGGACAGGAGCTCATATGGCGAGTCAGAATCACTTTACCCTTAGCTTTCCCTTGAAGTCGGCAGCGGACGCAAAGGCGCTGCCGGAGGAACTCCCATCGATGATGCCCGGTCTGTTCCAGGTGGAAGATGCGATCGGCACCATTCACTATTCGCGTTTCACTATATTGAGCGCTAAGACGCTACTGTTTCTTGGCGACTTCGACGGTGGATTCAGCCAGTTGATGCTCGATCTGGCCAGGCAGGCAGGGCCGGTGTTCGATGCAATCTTCGAACATGTAGACAATCCTCCGCCCATTCCATCCGCCAACAACGCAGACGCTTTCGTCGAATGGACGGCATCGCATCTTGTCCATGCCGTGAATCTCTATACCGCTTATCCAGACGTGACCGCCAAGGAGATCAAGGCTCTTGCGGCCGCCGCAGACGTGACCGGCGCGGGGGTGCTAAATCCCTTTCTGGTGATCCTGCCCATGAAATCAAAACTTGCCGATATCGAGGTCCAGCTGATTCTGCGCGCGAGGGGACATGGGACGACGAAGGATCTGGACAAGGTAGGAACACCCCACTTCGCGCAGTTCGTAGCGCTCGAGGACAATCAAATTGGTTTCTTCACGGTCTATGACGGCTCCTTCGAAAAATATATTGCTGATTTCACTAAGAATATTGGGCCTATTTTCGATCTTCTATTCAAGTTCACTAGGGGCGCACCACCTTCGCCGTGCAGGAAGTACTTGCAGGAGTTCATCGACTTCGCGACGGGAGCGAACCGCGCTCCGATCGGGTTTTACCAGGCGTATCCCGGCTTGAGTGTTCAGGACATCCACGCCCTGATCGCCGATAGCAAGTCACAATCAGGTGCGGATCAATCCGGAGCCCCAGCCGCGTAGTCACGAGTGAGGATCAAGTGGAAGACACAAAGCAGGACGACATGCCGCACGCGCCAGAGACGAATGAAGGAGGGAGTATTCTGGGCCGTCTATTCGGGAGAGGCGGTCATGAGACCTCGGGGCTTAATGTCCATACAGAATCTGGTCCGAAGCCCACGCTCGACCTTGCCGATATCCAGGGCTTCATCCTGCGCGGCTACAGGATGCCAATCGTGCGTCATTTCTTATTATCGGTTGGGGTGCCCGCGGAGGCACGCAAACTGCTCGGACGACTCGTCAGCGGCGATGAGTCTGACGCGCCGCAGATCACCACTGCCGAGGACTGGCATGTAGGATTCGCGCCGGGGCCAGGAGATAATCTCGCCGATGTCCCGCGCCGTAAGCCAGACTACTGTCTTAACGTGGCGATCACCTGGCCAGGAATGATCGCGCTGGAGATCAAAGATCGCGTCCCGACGATCTCGTTCAAATCATTCGGCGCGTTCATCGCCGGCGCTGCCAAACGCGCGGGATTGGTCGGCGACACCGGAGTCAGTGATCCGCAGAACTGGATTGGTGCCTTTGGAAGGGGAAACGATCACGTCATGGTGACGCTGCACGCCGTTAGCCCAGAGGGACTGACGACTTACAGCGAACGATTATCGGGGTTGTTCGCCGAAGGGGATGCCTTTCGGGAGATTTGGCGGACCGACGGGATGGCGTTGACGGAGATCGTAGACGGTAAACCCACCTTCACCTCCAGGGTTCACTTTGGTTACACCGACGGCATCAGCATGACCACCATTCACGGCGGTCCGGAACGATATCCGCCGGATCATCAGCAGCCATGCGAGCCTTGGCTATTCGTTTTACGGGACGAAGCTGAGAATTACATCGTGCCGGAGCCTCGAGAACTCGGCCTGAACGGCAGCTTTGCTGTCTTCAAGATGATCGAAACCGACGTTGTCGGATTCGAGAACCACCTGCAATCAAATAAGGACAAGATAGATCCCGAACTACATGCCGCCAAGATTTGTGGACGCTGGCGCAACGGCGTTCCCCTTATGTTATCGCCGGAAACTAATAGTCCTGCGGGAGGGATTTCGCCCGAGCAGCTGAACAACTTCGAATATGTGAACGCCGATGGCTCGGGCGATCCCAAGGGACTGCGCTGCCCCGTTGGTGCGCACATGCGCCGCATAAATCCACGGGGCGAGCCAGTCACGGGACAGGGCATCCCGGGAGGCAGCAATAATACTCACCGGCTCATCCGTCGTGGCATGCCATACGGGCCAGCCTATGATCCGACGAAACCCTACGACGGCATCGAGCGCGGGCTTCTCGGTTACTTCATCAACTCGAGCATCGAAAACCAATATGAGTTCGTGCTAGCGCACTGGGTAAATGACAGCGAGTTCGCGGGAGCCGTCCGGTTGAACGCTAAATCGAAAGACCCAATGATTGGCACTCAAGACCCGGCGGAGAGCATTTTCGTGATTCCCCAGGCGAATAGTGCGCCCCCTATCAAGATCACAGGATTCTCAACGTTCATCACGACGAAAGCCGCTGCATATTGCTTTCTTCCAAGCATCACCGCGATCAAATTTATCTCCAGACTGGGGTGAAGGTCCTTATGTTGTTACTGACCAGATGGTTCGGAGTGACCGGTAGCGACGCTGATCGAAGTCGCGCCCGGGAACAAGCTGACATCGAAGAGATCACCGCGACAAGTCTATTACTGCAGGCAAATTCTGCGGCCAAACAACACCGGCCTCTCGCCCGTGGAACTCATGCGAAGGGCGTCTGCGTCCGAGCCAAATTCGAAATATTTGACGTTACCGACGGACGCAACCCTGAATTCGCGGCGCGACTCGCGAAGGGAATTTTCGCGACGCCTGGCATATATCCTGCTGTTGTGCGCTTTGGGAACGCGGATCCAAAGAAAAATTCTGATTTCAAGGCAGACGTCAGATCGTTGTCTTTCTCGGTCGACCTCGACCGTGATGGCACGGCTCTTCCCGACGCCGACGGTGGCAAGCAGGATTTCTCAATGCAAAACGCGACCATTTTACCCATAAACGACTCGCCCGCATTTCTGGCGATCATGAAGTTACTTACGGCGTCGAAACCCGCCGCGTGCCTATGGTCCCTGTCTTTCAGGGACAAGTTGAGAGTGATCAGGACCCTCACGTTGGTACAGTTGCAGGCACACCAGACAATCAAGCCTTATCAGCAACTGCGCTATTGGAGCACCGTACCATTTCGTCATGGACCGAGTAATGTTGTGAAGTATTCGACGACTCCGTCTCCGGAGAATCCGGCGAAGGCTTTGCAAAAAAGTAACCCGAACAGCCTCCAGGACGAACTGATCCGACACGTAGAGGAAGACAGCAAGATGAGCAGCTTCGACTTTGGAGTCCAGTTCCTCGATGCCGACAGGATGACCTATTGGGGCAAGCATCAGGACGCTGACTTCTGGATCGAAAACGCGAGTGTTGAATGGAACGAGTCGGAAACACCTTTCCACACCGTCGCGAGGCTTACGCTCTTATCGAAGTCGCAGTTTCAGCCGACTGCCGCCGAAGCAATATATTTCGATGTCACTGCGAACTCGACACCTGACAGCGCACCCGTTGGAAGCATTAATCGCGCTCGCTGGCCTGCGGAGGTAGCCAGCAGAAGAGCTCGCATGAGGCAAAGCAGCGGCTGTGACTCATAACCATTGTGTTGGACACGCCGATTGAAACAAGCTATGGATGCGAACAGCTTTTTTCATGTCTCTCTCAAAGTCAATGATCACTAAGATCACTAACTTTCAAGCGTAATGGTCGCATATTGGTCGCGCACTCAAAACTCGATTTTTGGTGGCCAACTAAGCCAATTTGAATGTGATAGATAAGATCAGGCAATGAGCGACGCCAGCCTTTTTTCGGCTAGAACTGTCCTAAATCCCTCATCTTACTAAAAATAAAAGAGTTACTATAGAGGTCAAAAAAGCCTCCGCATAGGAGGCTTTTGTCTAGATCTGTAAACTGCTGATTCTAAATGGTGGCCAGAGACGGGATCGAACCGCCGACGCCGGCTTTCCAGGGCCCCCTACCAATGGTGCTAAATGGCCTAGAATCAGCTGACCCGATGAAACGAAAGCTGTTAGTGCAGTGTAGATTTGGGACTATTTGGGATAATTTGGGCTGTTTTCCTCTCTAGGTTGTTCCCGTATTGTTCCCGCCGGGAAAATCCCATTTCATCCGCATGTGCAAAGACGTTCTCGCTAGACGCAGTCTATGTTGCCACAATCCGCGACCTCCTTCGGCTTTGCCAGCACTGCTACATGGCTTGGAGACAACGTGAGAGGTTGTGGCCCCCAAGGACATTCCGTGCCACGTCATCGACGACGAGGCCGACGTCGCGGAAATCGGCCTTGCGGAAAACGTCCAGCGTGAAGCGAGCCGCACGCTTCGGAGTACCGTACCGTGGTGAAACAGCGTCTCAAGTTGGCCAGTGTCAGTCCCTTCGCTCATCGTGCGGGAGGTACTGCGTAATGTGATCGCACACTAGTAGAAATTCCAGTAGGCGCGAGGGTCGTCGTCGGCGAGAATCGTTGGTATCTCGGCCAGCCGACCGGGGTAGTGGGTAATGTAGACTTGTTGGTTCGATGTTTCCAACAGAGGCGATTAGCAACGCAAATGGATTTTCATTTGAAGCTTGTTGTGCCAAGCGATCCTCGGTTCTTATCAATTGCCCGCAATGTGGTAAGCGAGGTAAGTGCGATTTGTGGTTTGCCAGATGAAGCGTGCCAAGGAGTCACATTAGCCCTTGATGAGGCCGTAGCTAATGTCATCCGACACGCTTACAAGAACCGTTACGACCAGGAGATCGAATTGGACTGTCAAGCTAATGCCGAGCGAATTGTGTTTAGACTCCTCGACGAGGGCGAGCCGCCAGACCCGGCCAAGATATGCGGGCAGCCCCTGAATGACGTCTCGCTGAGCGGTCGAGGAACGCATTTGATGAGGGAGATCATGGATGAGATGTCGTATAAACAAACTTCTGGGAAGAACGAACTGAGATTAGTCAAGAACCTTCCTCGCGCGCAGGTAAGTACGACCGGTGGGTGACCGGCGTCGCGAAGTGAATGGTGACAGTGGAAAAGGTCAACTCGCAACGCTGGTTCGTAGCTTAATTAGAGGATGGACATGCAAAGAACATTGGGTGCTTCAACACGGTCGGCCGGAGAGATTATGATCGTCGACCTCGTGGGTCAGATAGATCTTGGCAGTTCACCAGCTCTGCGAAAGACGTTGCTAGATTCTCTGAAAACCACAAATCATATGGCCATAAACCTTGGCGGGGTGAGCTACATCGATAGCTCCGGGATCGCCTCATTGGTAGAGGTCCTCAAGGAGGCGCAGAACACCAAGAAACGGCTTGTGCTCTTTGGCGTGGGAGGGGCGGTTTTTCAGGTCTTGCAACTGACGCGTCTGACCGGAGTTTTTGAAATAGCCCAAACCGAGGAACAGGTGCTCCATGGCTGAACACCGAAAGTTCGAGGTCTGGCTTGCATCAAACAGCGCTTGCCGCAACGCCGCTGAGGTAGCGCCTTCAATGGGAGGCCCCAAGCATTGAAAGCCTCAGAGAGAATCGCAGCGGTACCTGCCCAGGTAGGCTTCCGGACCATAAGCGGCCTGGCGTACATCGGCGACTTGGCGAACCTCGCGGGCCAGTCTGCCTATTTCACACTTGTGGCCCCTTTCCGGGGTCAACGCCTCCGCCCTCAGCGGGCTTTCCATCAAGCTATGGCTATCGGCGTGGAAGCCATACCCATAGTCTCGCTGATTACGTTTTTTGTCGGCTTGATCATGGCCCTGCAAAGCGCCTATGAGTTGCGGAGGTTAGGGGCCATGCAGTTGGTGGCTGGGGCCGTGGCCGTTTCGATTCTCCGTGAACTTGGGCCGTTGCTTACCGCTATCGTCGTCATCGGCCGTTCGGGGTCTGCTTTCGCGGCGGAGATCGGTACCAAGAAAGTGACCGAAGAAGTGGACGCTCTCAAAACCATGGCTTTTGATCCGGTCGCGTTTCTGGTCGCACCAAAGTTTCTGGCCATGCTGTTCATGATGCCGGCCCTAGCGATCTGGGCCGACTTCATGGGCGTGGTCGGGGGATGCGTCTTCGGCGTTGCAGCTGCCAATTTTACGATCGTCTCTTATTTCCAGGCGACGCGAGACGCGATCCTCGCGCGCGACATTTATACCGGACTGATAAAGAGTCTACTTTTCGGCATGGTGATTACGGCTGTTGGATGTAAGGAGGGTTTTTCGACAGGTGCCGGCGCCGAGGAGGTGGGACGTTCGACGACCGCGGCAGTGGTCACTTCGATTGCCCTGGTTATCTTGGTGGACCTGGTATTTACGAGCTTATTCTACGTTATCAATCCTTCTTGATCAGGAGCACGTCCATGACGTTAAGGCGTCCGCAGATGCTGAAATCCCGGGTACCAATTGGCCCTGCGATGGTTGCGAAAGCGGCGTCGGTAGCAGGTCGCAGAGATGACTGACCCTTCCAACGAAGCGGCCATTTCAGTGGTCAACCTCCGCGTGAGCTACGGTGAGCGCGAGATCCTGCACGGGATCACGTTCGACGTGCACCGAGGAGAGACCATGGTGATCCTGGGCGGATCAGGTTCAGGCAAGAGCACCCTATTGAGAACGTTAGTTGGTTTGGAGAAGCCGACCTCCGGCGAAGTGTGGATCCAAGGCGCCAACATTGCGGAGATTTCCGATCGCGAGATGGACTCGATTCGCAAGAAGATTGGTATGTCATTCCAGGGTTCGGCGCTGTTCGGATCGATGACTGTCGGGGAGAACGTTGCGCTGCCTTTGCGCGAGCATACCGATCTCGAAGAATCCACGATCAGGGTCATGGTGAGGATCAAGCTGGGACAGGTTGGCCTGGGCAATTTTGAGGACTACATGCCTTCCGAACTCAGCGGAGGCATGAAAAAGCGGGCCGCTGTGGCCCGGGCGCTGGCCATGGATCCCGAGATACTGTTTTTCGACGAGCCGTCGGCTGGATTGGATCCCATCATCGCTGCCGGACTTGACGAACTGATCCTAGAGCTCAAGAGGGCCTATGCCATCACGATAGTGGTGGTAACCCACGAATTAGCCAGCGCCTTTCTGATCGCGGACCGTATGGTCTATGTGGACCGCGGCCACATTGTTGCACTGGGTACCAAAGACGAATTCCAAGCGAGCGATCATCCGCGCGTTCGCCAGTTTCTGGATCGGAGGCCGGAGCCTGAGGTAGTCCAGGAACTCGACTACCTGCAGATGCTCACTGCGGACCGCAAGAGCAAGAGAACCTAATGGACGGAGACATCGAGATGAGGAAGCCATGAATAGTATGCGCGAACAGGCACTGGTGGGCTTCTTTGTGTTGATTGCGGCTGCCCTACTAATCGGAACGCTTCTCGCCGTATCCGGCACTTTTTCATCCGGAGGCGTCCCGTATCATACCTATTTCAAGTCGGCCGGAGGGCTGGTGCCAGGCGCTATGGTTCGCTACGGCGGTATGGAAGCCGGCAAGGTCGACGGAGTGCATGTGGATCCCAAAGACTCGACCCGCATTGAGATCGACTTCCGTGTGCGCCCCAACATTCCCGTAAAAACCGACAGCATCGCAAAGATTTCCGCCCTAGGGGCCCTCTCCGATAACTACGTGGAGGTCGGGACCGGAACCAAGAACGGCCAACTGGCCCCGCCTGGCAGCGAACTCAAGTCGGCCGAGACACTCGGAATTGGTGATCTCGGCGACATGATTGGCGGCCTGACCCCGATTGCCAATCAGACGCTGCAGAACCTGAACCAGCGTCTCACCGAACTGCAAGTGACCATCGCCCGCGTCAACGATCTCCTGAACGACAGGAACCGTGCGAACGTAGGCGGCAGCCTGGGCAACTTGAACGCCATGCTCGCTGAAGACCGGCCAAAGGTGTCAGCTAGCTTAACGAACGTGCAGGCAGCGAGTGCGAAGCTCGTCCCCTTGCTCGACAACCTCAAGAAGACCATGGATGAGGCGAACACGACCTTGGGGCACGTTGACTCTCTAGTAGTTGAGAATCGCGAGGACATTCGAACAATCGTCATCGAACTCAGAGAGACTATGCGTACGGCATCCTCTCTCCTGGATCAGCTAAAGAATACGACGGAGGACAACGCGGACAACATCGACCAGATCATACTGAATATCCGCGCTACAACCGAGAACATGAAAGAGCTGACGGATTCGTTGAAAGCCAACCCTTCATTGCTTATTCGCGGAAGCACCCTGAAAGACCGAAAACCCGGCCAAAAGTGAGGCAGATTATCCATGGGGGATGACCGATGGCGTGTCGAGCGACTAGTTCGACGGCGGCAAGAGCGTATTGGCACGCGGGTGTTGATAAAGTTTAAGGCCCTTGATGCAATATCGAGGGCCTACGGAAGAGGTTGTCTATGCATCGAATGGCCCGATTAGTTTTTATATCCGCGCTCTCCTTGAGCCTAAACGGCTGCACTAAAGGCAAGCCTATCCACTATTACACTGTGGGACTCCCCGTGGCGCCCACACTTTCGACAAGCACGCACCCATTGGCTTTGTTGGTTGGAACGATTGGGGGGGCGGATATATATCGGGACACGCCGATTGTATATCGCATTGGCACCAACGAGATCGGTGCGTACCAGTACAGTCGTTGGGCGGAGCCGCCGGTCGAATTGGTCAAAGACAAATTGATACGCATATTGAGTGCGTCAGGCGATTATCAGTCCGTGACCAGCCTTGGGAGTAATTCGAACGGACAATTTGTGGTCCGGGGCCGGCTCTACGAATTCGCGGAAGTCGACGGCGCGAATATCACCGGACTTGTGTCAATGGAGTTTGAACTCTATGACCGCAAGTCGGGCAAAACCCTGTGGACGCATTTCTATTCCCAGTCTGAACCGGTGCAGAGCAAGGACATCTCAGCGATCGTTACGGCGCTGGACACCAACCTCGATCATGGACTGAAGGAGGTCGCTGCTGGACTTAGCCAGTATTTCTCGGCGAACCCAGTCGGTAGATCTTGAGAGGGTTTGAATCCGGATTCGCAAAAGGCATACGCTGGAGTACGGTTCGGCGGCCAATTGGTTGGTTTGAATTGAGTCCGGACGTCGGAACCGTCCCGGGCAGGTTTCGTCACGCGAAATACCCTCGGCGTAGTTTGCCCTACCTGGATCGACTCCGGGCCTGATCGGAGAAAAAATGATATCGCTGCTTCGGAACATGAAAATACGGCGAAAGCTCCTGCTAGCGGTACTTCCGCTCGCGCTGATGGTGCTCCTCGCGACGATGTATTCATCGTTCTCAAGTAAGTCGATCGACAGAAAATATAGCGCTTTGCTCGACCACGACGTCAAGACGCTCCAGAACCTCTCGGTAGCTCGAGCGCACGCAAATCGAGTCGGTCTTTTCCTCTATGAAGAGATCACAGATCCCGACCCCGATAGCAAAGTCAAGATCGATAGTGAGTTAGATTCCCTCTACGCCGATTACCAGAGGCAGATTGGGGATGCTCTGATTCAGAGCCCGGATCACTCCAGGGAAATCAAGGCCACCGCGGCTCTTTTCGATAAGGCGTTCTCGGATGCGCGTCCCATTCGTGCCGCTGCGCTGGCGAACAACAGCGAAAAGGCTCTGAACTTGATGCGCGGTACTGTGGGTGCCGAATTTCAACAGGCCCGACAGGCTGCCATCGATCTGGTCAACGAAGTGCGAGCGTCCGTAGACCGGCAATCGGACGATCTAAGCAGAATAACCAGTCGAACGATCCTCATCCGATGGATCGTCATCTGTCTGGGGCTTGCCGCAACTTTGATCTTTACCGTTTATATCGTTCAAACTCAGGTGATCTGCGAGTTGCTTACCGTTCACAGCAGCGTGCAGGCTCTTGCCGACGGAAACCTGGATCAACCCATCCCCTACCTTACCCAGACGAATGAAATCGGCGCGATCGCCCGTGCCCTCAGCACCCTTCAGTTGAGTGCTCGAGAACGCGAGATGCAACACTGGGTGAAGGCCGAGGTTTCGGGCATCACCGAGCAATTGCAGTCCTGCGAGACGTTCGAGTCGGTCGGAAAATGTTTGTTCACGAATCTGTCGAAGTCCATCCCGCTCTTCTACGGGGCTCTGTATGTCGGCAACGAGGGTCGCACACGTTGGATTCGCGTGGGTGGGTTTGCGCTGGAGGGTCCAGAAGAAGCTCGGGAGTTCGCCGTTGGCGAGGGGCTCGTTGGCCAGACGGCTGTCGAGAAGCGTCCTCTCGTCGTCCCCGCAAACGAAGGTGATCACCTCCTTGTCTCGACCGGGATGGGAACCATCTCGCCCCACACTCTTCTGTTTCTTCCGGTGGTAAGCCAGGAAGTCGTTGTAGGCGTACTTGAGATAGCGCCGATTTCATCCCTGTCGGAGCGCCAGCAGACATTGCTCGATGCACTGCTCCCCGCGTTGGCGGCGAACTCAGAGATAATGGGCGCGAATATCCGGACCAGAAAACTCCTCGAACAGACTCAAGCCCAGGCTGAAAAGCTCGCCATCTCCGAACGACAGATCATCGCCCGCAAAGAAGAGCTGGAGGCCGGCAACCGCGCCCTGGAGGCGTCTGAGGCAGAGTTGCGTCGCGCCAAGGAAGTCGCAGAAGAAGCCACAAGGATCAAATCGGACTTCCTGGCCAATATGAGCCACGAGATACGCACACCGATGAATGCCATCATCGGCATGGCGCATCTGGCCCTGAAGACCGAACTCAATCCTCGCCAGAGCGGGTACATCCGGAAGATTCAACAGTCAGGCCAGCACCTGTTGGGGATCATTAACGACATACTTGACTTCTCGAAGATTGAGGCAGGCAAACTATCCATCGAGAACATCGACTTCGATATTGAAAAAGTGCTGGAGAACGTCGGCAATCTGATTTCAGAGAAGGCTTCGGCAAAAGGCCTCGAGCTGATCTTCGACATCGACTCCCGTGTCTCCACTCACCCGAAAGGCGACCCACTTCGCCTTGGGCAAATCCTCATCAACTACTGCAACAATGCCGTCAAATTTACGGAGCGTGGCGAGATTGTCATCAAAACTCGTGTCAAAGAAGAAGACGAAAAGGGACAACTGGTTTACTTTTCGGTCAGCGATACTGGTATCGGCCTGACCGAAGAGCAAATGGGCCGTCTCTTCCAGGCGTTCGAACAGGCAGATGCCTCAACCACGCGCCAGCACGGCGGCACCGGCCTGGGACTTGCCATCTCCAAAAAACTGGCACAGCTCATGGGGGGCGATGTCGGTGTTACCAGCGAGATGGGTAAAGGAAGCACATTCTGGTTCACCGCCTATCTCGCCAGGGGCGACGCCAAAGCGACACGTCTGGCCAGTCCCGACCTTCGCGGTCGACGCGCCCTGATCATCGACGACAATGCGCAGGCCCGTGAAATCGAGTCGAGCATGCTGACGAGCATGACATTTCATGTGGATGAAGCGCCGTCTGGCCTCGAAGGCATCGAAATGATCCAGCAAGCCGCGGACCGCAAGGAGCCCTATGACATAGTCTTCATCGATTGGCAGATGCCCGGCCTCGACGGCATTGAAACCGGAAAACGGATTCGCGCACTGCCCGGGATGGCGGCATCGCCACACCTGGTGATGGTTACAGCTTACGGTCGCGAAGAGGTGCTGAAGCAGGCTGAGGACGCGTCCTTCGATAACATACTCATCAAGCCTGTAACTCCTTCAATGCTCTTCGACTCAGCCGTCCAGGCCCTGGGTGGTGATCGTGAGTCGGGCCGCGTGGTCGAGGCCAGTCCGACACTCAACCTCAGCCAACTGCACGGAGCAAAAGTCTTGCTGGTAGAGGACAACGAACTCAATCAAGAGGTTGCGATGGGTCTGCTCGAGCCCGCCCACATGTCCATCGATCTGGCGGAGAACGGCGAAGCCGCGGTCCAAATGGTGAACAAGCGTGACTACGACCTGGTGCTGATGGACATGCAGATGCCCGTAATGGACGGAGTCGCAGCGACCAAGGCCATCCGGTCTAACCCGCGCTTTCGTGACTTGCCGATCATCGCGATGACCGCCAACGCGATGGAGGCGGACCGCGAAATATGCCGGCAAGCAGGAATGAACGACCACGTTAGCAAGCCCATCGATCCTGATGCGATGTTTGCGACTGTAATGAAGTGGATAAAGCCGCGCCATGTTCAAGCCTCAGCAGAGCCTCCGTCTCAGAAGGTTGAGGATGCCTCCCCACAGAATCTCCTCTGCCTGCCTGAAATTGACGGTGTCGACATCAAGGACGGCCTTAAGCGAGTGGGGGGGAACATCCGCCTGTACCGGGACCTGCTGATGAAATTCACGGCGAAATACTGTGACGCGGGTCTGCAGATCTCCGACGCGCTACATATCGGTGACCGCGGCGCGGCTGAGCGAATCGCTCACACGATCAAGGGAGTCGCCGGGAACATGGGGATCAAACCGCTCCAGTTCGCAGCCGAAAAGCTGGAGAAGGCGATTCGAGACAGCGATTCGTCGGTCGAGACAATCCTTCATGACTTCACTTCAGTCCTGCGCACTCAGATCGACACCATTGAGCAGGCGTTGCCGTTGGAAACACTCGTGCTCGAAATCGAACCGAAGAAGAGCTTCGATCCCATCGCGGCTTCACATGGAATCACACGCCTGCGGAGCCAGCTTAGGGCAAGCGACGGCGATTCGGAAGAGACATTTCGTGCTCTGCGGAGCGTCCTCGCCAGCCAAGTCGAGAAGGCGCGATTGGATGCACTTGGCGCGGACGTAAGCAATTTCGACTTTAACGAGGCGCTGTTGAAGCTGGACGAGATCGTTAGAGAACATAATTTAAATCCAGAAGAGGTAAAGGGATGAGCGCCGAAGTGAAAACCTTATTACTTGTCGACGATGAACCCGCGAACATACAGATTGTGAATTCGATTCTCAAAGACATCTACAAAACCCGCATCGCGACGAATGGCGTGAAAGCCTTGGAACTTGCCAATCAAGATCCGGCTCCCGATTTGATTTTGCTGGATGTCAAAATGCCCGAGATGGACGGCTACGAGGTTTGCGCCCGTCTCAAGTCAGCTGACCATACGCGCGACATCCCCGTGATCTTCCTGACAGGTCAAACCGAGATTGACGACGAAACGAAGGGTTTTGAGGTTGGTGCGGTCGACTATATCCATAAGCCGTTCTCGCCGGCGGTCGTGCAAGCCAGGGTCCGCACGCACCTTGTGCTCCGCGGCATACGCGAACAACTAGCGAGGCAATTGCAAACCATCCAGGGCGAAATGGACACGGCACGACAGATTCAATTGTCCATCTTGCCGCGCGAGATTCCGGCAATCAAGGGTCTTGACATTGCCGCCCGTTATATTCCCATGACGTCGGTGGCGGGTGATTTCTACGACTTCATTCGGATCGACGAGCACCGGATCGGTATTCTGGTCGCGGATGTATCCGGCCATGGCATGCCAGCGGCGCTTATATCTTCCATGCTAAAGATTGCACTGGACGGTCAAACTGGATGTGCCTTGGATCCTGCGCGCGTATTGGCCGGGCTGAATCGAGCGTTGTGTGGAAAATTCCAGGGGCACTTCGTCACCGCCGTGTATGTGGTGGTAGACACAGAAAGGCAAAGCCTCCTTTATGCGGGTGCGGGACACCCGCCGCTCGTTATTATGGACCACTCGGCAGGGGAGGCCCGCGACTTCGTCGAGAACGGTTTGTTCCTTGGTACCTTCCCGGAAGCGACATACACGTCGATGGAGATCTCCTTCAAAACGGGCGACTCGGGTGTGCTTTACACCGACGGTGTTCTGGAGATGACCGACCGATCAGAAGAGCAATTTGGGTTGGATCGCCTCAAGCAGTTTCTCCAGGAGAATCAGAACTTATCGGTAGGACAGTTCGTCGATGCACTTCTTGACAAGTTGTCGCGATGGTCCGGCCTAGCCTCCGGCCGGGAACCGGAGGACGACATCACGCTCCTCGCCTTCCATTTCGCGGATCCTGCCTCCCTGCCGGCTTCCAAGCAGTGACGGAGGCATTCTCGACCTGAAATCTGCCCGCTTTATCTCTGCCGATACTGACCATCATCCCAGCGGCCAGCTGCATCGTTGTGGGCGTGCAAGCGACAGGAGCTCGCCTGAGTGAGGACTCCGTCGGAGAGCAGTTCTTCCTGGCGGCCACTGCCCAGAACATCAAGCGACTGGTCCGGTTTCCTGAGTGGGCCCACTCCTCCCCCGATACCTGCCACTGCTTAGGCGCGGGAAAGAATGATAAACCTCGCTCTCGTGCGCACCTCAGCGCTCAAAACATCAGAAAGGCGCCGACTTTTTCAACACCCACAGACCTGAGCACTCATGCAGTCCAGTCATACGAGAAGACAGACGTTGACTGGATTAGTTCAAACGCGCTTCTCAGCGCGCACCATGACCGTGATAACCCAACTCTCTCCTGCGAAATCAAAAACACGTTTTCCAACTAGGAATGGTCGCGTATTGGTCGTACCCTCAAACCCGATCGTTAGGGACCACTCAAGTCAATTTGAATGTTATAGATAGGATCAGACAATGAGCGACGCCAGCCTTTTTGCGGCCATCATTGTTTTCACCCATAAATAAATGAAAATAAAATAGTTTAGAAGAAATAAGAAAAGCCTCCGGATATAGGAGGCCTTGGGCTTGGTTCTGTAAGTTAATGATTCTAAATGGTGGCCAGAGACGGGATCGAACCGCCGACGCCGGCCTTTTCAGGGCCGCCTAGCAAGCGAACTAAGTGGTCTGGAATCAGCGGATATCATTGAGACGATTAGCGTTGTGGCCTCCTCCCTTTAGGATGGTTTAGGACCATTTGGGATGGTTTCGACCTTACGATGGTCGTGTATTGGTCGTGTGACCGCGACGCTGAGATTCTGGAGCATTCAATAGAATGAACGGCTCCGCAAAATGGATGGCCACTGAATAGGGCACACACTCAGCACTAAGATGCCATCAGTGATGGATGAGACTACTTCTAGAACTTTTCTGCGTTGTTTGCGCATCAACACCACCGCTGCAATTCGCCGCTGCAAACGGAGATTGGTTCCGCGCGCCAGGGTCTAATCCGCAGCAAGGCCCGTAATAGTCAACGTCAGCACTATCGTTGTCAGGTCTGGAACCGCTAACTTACGTATGGCGGCATTTCTCATCCCATCGCTATGGCAGTGAAAACGATCACGCGTAAAGCCGTAGGAAATGGGAGATGAAACGGCACTATAGCCAAGTGCACTGGCGAAGTTTTATCTATGACTCAACCGGATCTTGCCGTTGTTCGCGGGAACTTACTTGGCTGGCTTCTGGCATGGCGCCTTGACGTCTCCAAGCTAGATATTTCCTCCACGATCTAAACCGTCGTGAGACTCACATGAGACAGTGGTAGAGTCACGTTCAAGATTGCACCGCCAGCTTTGTTATTCTCCGCCCAAAGCCGCCCTCCATGGGCTTCAACGATGGAGCGTGACACCGCCAAGCCTATACCCATGCCTTTCTCTTTTGTCGTCATAAAGGCGTCAAAGATTCGGTCCGGATCATCCAGTCCCGGACCGTTATCGATCACCTGGATTAGCATCCTGTCTGAATCTGTAACAGCCGCTCGGACTGTTACAAGCGGGGGCACTTGTTGTTCCTCCAAGGCCTCGATAGCATTCACGATCAGATTAATGAAGACTTGCTGGATCTGAATCTGGTCGACAGGGACCGCCGGGAGGGACTTCTCGAAGTGGCACTCGACGGGTACGGCGCGCTTTTTGGGGTCCTCCTGCACAATTCGGACAACTTCATTGAGTATGTCCGGAAGCCTGACATCTTTCTTGACGAACGACTCCTGCTTGAAGAGTGCTCGAATATGTTGCATTGTCTCGTCAGCCGCACGGGCATCTCGTATAGTCCGTTCAATCGACGAATTCACCTCGGATATATTCGGCGAAGCTGCATTCAACCACCGCTTCGCCGCCTGTGCGTTTGCAAGGATCGACATGAGCGGCTGGTTCAGTTCGTGAGCGATCGAAGCTGCAAGTTCTGCGACGGTCGCCAACCGAGAAGCCTTTGCGAGTTTGATACGCGTGTCGCGAAGGTGATCTTCTGCTCGTTTCCGATCATCGATGTCCATCGAGAGGCCATAGTACTGAATGATCTTTCCTTCGGGGTCGCGCAAAGGTTCGCCCATCGAGTGATACCATCGGTACTCTCCATCTGCGCGTCGCAAGCGGTGTATTGCTCTATATGACTCCCCAGAGCTGATTGACCGGGCGAATGTCTTCACGGTCTCCTCTCGATCATCAGGATGAATGAAGCTCTCCCACCCGCGACTAATGATTTCTTCGAAGCGAACCCCAAAATATTCAAGGAATCTTTGAGATAAATGGGTTGTTTCCCCGGTCGGCGACACTGACCAGAGCATTGAGGGAATTGTTTCGATAATGCCAAGGAGTTCATGCTCTCGCATCTGAAGAGCACTTTCAGTCTTCTTCAATACGTCGATATCGAATAGCATCCCGTACGATTTAATGACCTTCCCTTCATCATCACGAATAGGGAGACTACGGTTCAAGAACCAGCGGTAGACTCCGTCGGCACCACGGCAACGTAGCTCCTGCACAACCAGGTCTCCTGAGGCCAATCCCGCCTTCCGGTTTGCCACTACTTGATCGAGGTCGTCGGGATGGATCACACCCGCCCAGCCCCCTCTCATCGCCTCTTCTGTCGTCTGACCGAAATAGTCCACCCAACTTTGGCTCAGAAACTCCACTGTTCCGTCGGGCAAAGAAACCCCCACGATTGCGGGCATTACATCAATGAGGGTCCGAAGCTCTCTCTCGCTCTTCCGGAGTGTTTCCTCTGCCCGTTTCCGCTCATCAATGTCCTCCGCGAGGCCATAGTACTGAATGATCTTCCCATTGGCATCACGCCAAGGTGCCCCTCTTGTTTGATGCCACCGGTACTCTCCATCTGCACGTCGCAAGCGGTATAGCAGGTTGTATGGCTCTCCAGCTTCGATTGCCGGGAAGAATGCCTTCACCGTCTCCTCTAGATCATCAGGATGAATAAACTTCCCCCACCCGTCCTTAACGAATTCTTCGAGGGAAGCCCCAAAATATTCAACGGTTCTTTGAGAGAACTGCGTGAGTTCTCCGGTCGGCGAGATCGACACAATCATTGAGGGGATTGTTTCGATAATGCCAACAAGCTGCTGCTCTCGCGCTTGAAGAGCACTTTCAGTCTTCTTCAATGCGTCGATATCGAAAAGGATCCCGTACCATTTGACGATCTTCCCTTCGTCATCACGGAGAGGGAGGTTACGGTTCAAGAACCAGTGGTAGACTCCGTCGGCTCGACGGCAACGCATCTCCTGCTCAACAGGTTCTCCTGAGATCAACCCGGCCCGCCAGTTTGACAATATTCGATCCAGCTCGTCGGGATGGATCACATTCGCCCAGCCCCAATTCATCGCTTCTTCTTTAGTCTGGCCGAAGTAGTCCAACCAACGCTGGCTGAAGAAATCTGCTGTTCCGTCTGGCAAAGCCGTCCCCACGTAGGCCGGCATTACATTAATGAGGGTCCGAAGCTCTCTCTCGCTCCTCCGGAGTGTTTCCTCTGCTCGCTTCCGATCATCGATGTCCACCGAGAGTCCGTACCATTGAATGATCTTCCCGTCGGCATCACGCAAAGGTTCGCCCATCGTGTGATGCCACCGGTACTCTCCGTCTGCGCGTCGCCAGCGGTTTATTACGTCGAACAGTCCTCCAGTTTCGAGTGCACGAGCGAACAACTTCCCAGTCTCCTCTTGATCATCCGGATGAATGATTCTCACCCACCCCCAATTAACGAATTCCTCGAAGGGAGCTCCAAAATATTCAAGGAATCTTTTAGAGAGATGACTTGGTTCTCCGTTCGGCCACAATGACCAAAGATTTGAGGGAATTGTTTCGATGATGCCAAGGAGTTCATGCTCTCGCATCTGAAGAGCGCTTTCAGTCTCCTTCAATGAATTGATGTCGAAAAGAATTCCATACCACTTAACGATTTTCCCTTCATCATCGCGAAGAGGGAGATTGCGATCCAGGAACCACCGATAGGTTCCATCCGCCCGCCGACAACGAAACTCCATCTCAACAGGTTCTCCTGAGTCCAATCCCGCCCGCCAGTTTGCCAACACTCGGTCGGCGTCGTCAGGATGGAGCGCGCCCGCCCAGCCCCATCCCATCGCCTCTTCTCTGGTCTGGCCGGAGTACTCCAACCAGTTCTGGCTCAGAAAATCAGCTGTTCCATTGGGCAAGCAGGTGCCCACGTAGGCGGGCATAACGTCAATGAGGGTCCGAAGCTCTCTCTCGTTGCACAGGATCTTCTCTTCCGCCGTGTTGCGCTCAGTGATGTCGGTCACCGCCCCGATAAACTCGCGATTGCCGGATGCATCCTGTAAAGCGTGAGCTATCGCGTGGACGTACTTGACTCGCCCGTCAACCAGTAGCAAGCGATACTCATGTTCGAAGCCAGTGGCTGTTTGGGACGCGCGATCAATGACCTGTTGAAATAAGGCCCGATCCTGAGGATGAAGACGCTCCACCAGCATGTCCAAAGTCGGCTTCATGCCATAGTCATACTCGAAGATGCGATAGGTTTCGTCTGACCAGACAATCTCTCCCGTATCAGGATTCCAACCGAAGCTGCCCGTGTGACTGAGCCTTTGGGCTTCAGCCAGGTAGGCTTCGCTCCTTTGCAACTCCTGGGCGCTCTTTACGAGTTGCTCTTCGACCAGCTTCCGTGGAATCACATTCAGAGTGGCTTGCAATTGCGCTTCGAGCCACGGGTACTGTTGAGTGGCGCCATGCAGTTGTGAACCGGTAAACAACCAGAGTTCCGTCCCGTCATTGTGTGTGGGTCCGAAGGCGGTCAGTTCGACAGTTGCAGGAACGCCGTCGAGTCCTCGCAGGCGAACCCGCGTGCGATAGGGAGTGCCTGATACGAGAGATCTTTGCCAGGATGCCGAAGCGGCGGCTCGATCCTCCTCCAGAATAAAGCTGCGCCAGTCAACTTGGTTGATCTGATCAGATTTGAGACCCGTGAGACACACCAGCGCCGGGTTGACATATAAACATTCGCCCAGACTTGTTGCCAACCATGTGGGGTGCGGAGAGGCTTCGAAAAAATCGCCAATTTTCGTGAAGTCAGGCATAAGCCACGCTCAATTCGAACGATCAGCCGGAACCGCATATACGACCGACCTCGACAATTTGGCGAATGAATAGGCTCTGATCGTCGACCGGGATTTGGTCAACTTTCGCCATTGCGGACATGATAAACCGTCCAGATAACCGTTTCTAATTCCGGACCTCAAAATGTCAACGACAGAAAGGCAAAACCAACGCCCAGAGACTCCATACCGACGGCGCCGAAGGTCCGCTGCGCTTTCCCGATTATTGGAACGCGTGGAAGGTGGGAGCCAAAAGAATAGGTTTCAGAAATAGCTGGGGACGTATTGTTCTGGACATCACGCAGGTTGTCTTTTGGAAGGCGCATCACGACGGAGTTATCCCAGGGTGAGATCCAAACACTGTTGTTTCGGTCAACATTTGAAGATCTTTTTTATGATCGGGAAAGCAGGTAACCTCTCATCAGAAACTTTGCCGGAGCCGGACACATGTGGGGCTACGGGTGCGGTCAGAATGGTTCGATCCAGTTTCCAGGTGAACGCGTCGACTGATAAATCGCTGACAGCTGTTTTGAAGTGTCCGGTCCCCGGTATCAGGTAGATGAGGTCTTTCGTGTTGTTAGAACCGCCCACCAAAGCCCGAAGTATTCCCTCTGAATCAAATCCAACCTGCATAACGCGTCCGGCTGGAGCGTTCCACTCAACCCCGATATGCTGCCACCCCGAATGATCGAATCTCCATAGACCACTGGATGTGCCTCCCCATACAATTCCATTCCGATCCTGGGCAAAACCATAAACACTTCCAATCCCGCTCGCATAATTGGTCACTCGCCCCTTATCAAGGAAACTGGAGCCTCCTAACGTGTAGCCGATCCAGAGTCGACCAGACGGCGGTGCGAACAAGGAGTACAGGTTGGTCGAGAGGAGCCGATCGCCAAAGGGCGAGGTAAATGGTTCGAATCGCGTTCCATCAAAGCGGGATAATCCGTTGGGCCGCCCAGCCATAGGAACCCATCATTGGTCTGCGTTAAACAAGTGACGTCTGCGGGTGTCCACTGTTGGAAGGTCCAGGAGTCGCGGCCCACCTGCATGTTCACCGATACCGGCGTTTGCCCGAGCGACGGCAGACACAGAAAAGAAGTAACGACCATTAAGACTACAAGCCAGCATAGCTGCGAGGCTGTGACACGGATTGAGCGTGCTGAGCCGTCGCAATCTCCGACGGGAACGAAGGACCGCGCTCGTTGGCGCGTTTTCCTCACAGTACGGACATTTTAGTACCCACTAACCGTGACCACCCGCAATATATAGATCACTTATTTTCGAGTTCAGGCCGATCAATTTCATAGACATCCCCGTTGGTTGCGCCAACGAAGTGACCATCCACGGTGATATTGGTGACGAGGCACTACAAGGAATATGTAATTTATTCGGATCACTCACATTGCTACTATCGCTCAGTCGATGGGACCACGACATCACCCAAGGAGCCCAC